>WNFU01002478.1_pt1 | contig 28159 bp, 29 predicted proteins | sample 5400121 | NCBI WGS metagenome assembly WNFU01 (sample SAMN13153360, study PRJNA577476) | soil metagenome | isolation source: 100 cm soil or saprolite under grassland replicate 1 | place: USA:California | collected 2016-06-15 | reverse complement strand
TCTCGGCGCCGACCCGCCTCGACTCGCGGAGGAAGCCTTTTCCTGGGTGCGGCCCCATCTGAACGAGTACATCTCGTCCAACCCGAGCCCTGGTCCGGGCGACAGTGAGGGTGGCGACCTCTTCGCGCCGGATGACACCCGTTCGGCACGGTAGGTCGGCAAATTCAAAGGCACTATGAGCCCACTAAGGTTGGGCCATGACGCTCGTCTGGTTCGTGATCTGGTTCATCTCAGACAGAGTCGGCGACCGAGAGGCGCTGACCTTCAATCCGGTCAACGCGTGGGCCTGGACGCTGATGCTGGTGATCGCGCTCGACCTCAGCCGGCAGCACGTCCGTGCGAAGCGCCGCGGCTAGGACCCTCAGGCAGCCTCTTCCGTGAGGACTTGAAGGCGGTGGAGTGGCTCCTTCTCCCGAACGAACGTCTCCACGATGTTCGGGTCGAACTGCCGTCCACTCTGGGCGGAGATCTCGGCCACCGCAGCCTCCCAGCTCGTGGCGGGCCGATACGGCCTCTCGCTCGTAATCGCATCGAGCGCGTCCGCGACGGCGAAGATTCGCGCGCTGAGCGGGACCGCCTCCCTAGCCAGGCCGTCCGGATATCCCGTTCCGTCCCAGCGCTCGTGATGGGAACGAATGACCTTGAGTCCTTCTCCCTGAAGGAACGTGACGTTGGCAAGCATCTCCAACCCGATGAGCGGGTGCAGTTGAATGAGCGCCCACTCGCTTGGGCTCAACGGTCCGCGCTTCCGCAGCACTTCGCCTGGCACGCCGATCTTTCCAACATCATGCAGCAGGAAGCCGTACTCGAGGCTCGGATCGTTCAGTAAGTTTGGCTCGATCGCGGTGGTGAGCTCGGTCGCGTAATGGCGGACGCGGAGGGAGTGGACTCGCGTGCCACTGTCCTTCGCTTCGAGCGCGTTTGCGAGCGCGGTGACGGTCTCGCGGTATGCGTCCTGAACCACACGCCGCTGCCCGCGTTCGAGCTCGACGAGCCGGCCAAGATCGCGAGCAAATAGCAGAATCTGCTCGCTCGGCTCGCCTTCGAGCTCGGTGGCGATCTCGACGGCGTCGGCGCCCGTCAGGCGGTCGATCACGCTGACGAGCTCGAGTGGGCTGAAAGGCTTGCGCAAGAGCGCATCCGCCCCCGCGTGAGCGGCTGTTGTCTCGGAGACTTCCGCGCCGGTCAGAAGGACGACGAGCGGCGCTCCGAAGGCAGGCTTCGTCTTCAGGTCGGAGCAGAAGGAGAGTCCGTCGATGCCCGGCATAGCCACGTCGAGAAGGACAATCGTCGGGCGCCAGAGCCGAGCGAGATCCGATGCCAGCCGGGCGTCCGCAGCTTCTGCGACCTCGAACTCGGCCGTCAGAGTGGTTAGCAGCAGCATGCGAAGGGCAGGGTCGTCGTCGACGATGAGGATCCGCGGCGACCTCAGCATCTCCGTCTCCCGTCCGACTAGTGACGACTCAGGGATCAACGTCTGGGGCGCAGCGGCCCGCGCGCGGGCGGAGAGGTGGACGAACCGCGCGACTACGAGAGTTAGCGCGACCGCGACCACTGTCCAGGTGAGCAGTCCGAGCATGAGCCATGTCAGCCAACTCGGCATGTGCCGCAGCGACGAGCCGTCCTGAGTTGAGTATGCCTGTGCCTCCGGTCAACGGTTGGCGTCTCGCCCGAAAATCCCTCGATCGAGGGATGCCTTGGACACCCCACACGACGCGGCGCAGGAGCGGTCAGTCCTAGCGCTCGAGCTCCCTCGCGGCGAGCGCGGATCCGGACGGTAAGCACGAGCTCCGCGATAACGGACGGGGAGGGCCCGGATGATCCCGGGCTCTTCCAAGACTTGAGTCGGCGCAGGCTGCGCAATACTCCGCCCTGGGAGGAACGATGGTCGAGGTTCCTAGCGGGACGGTAACGCTGCTCTTCACGGACGTCGAGGGCTCGACGCGGCTGCTCAAGCAACTTCGACAGGAATACGGGCAGTTGCTAGCCGACCATCACCGGCTCATGCGCGCGGCTCTCGAGCACCATGCCGGCCGCGAGATGGACACCCAGGGCGAGGCGTTCTTCGCGGTCTTCCCCCGAGCCAAGGATGCGGTCACGGCGGCGATCTCGGCGCAGCGTGCGCACGCTGATCACGACTGGCCGGGCAGAGTCGATGTGCGGGTGCGTATGGGCCTCCACACGGCTGAGCCCGAGGTCGCGGGAGATCGTTACTACGGCCTCGGAGTCCACCGCGCCGCCCGGCTCTGCGCCGTTGGCCACGGCGGGCAAGTCCTGCTTTCGCGCTCCACTGCCGGTCTCGTCGACGAGGACGAGGTTCCCGGTGTCGCACTCCGCGACCTCGGTGAGCATCTTCTGAAGGATCTCGAGCGCCCGGAACGGATCTACCAGGTTCTCGCGGAGGGGCTGGCCGAAGATTTTCCTCCGCTGAAGACCGTGACCGAGGCGGCGCGGCAGAGTGACATCCCAACCGGAACAGTCACCTTCCTGGCGACGGACATGGTCGGTTTCAGCGACCTTGTCCGCAAGGGAAACGAATTTTCCGGCGCGGTCCTGGACGAACACGATCGGTTGCTTCGCAAGGAGTTCTCCAAGCTGGGTCACGTGGTCGATGTGGTGGGAGATTCCTTCCTTGTGGCCTTCCGCCGGCCCCAGGATGCTGTCCGTGCCGCCGTCGACGCTCAGCAGGCGCTTGGCTCAGGTGATTGGCCCGAAGACGGACAACCGGCCGTGCGGATCGGCGTTCACACCGGCGAGGTCCTGCGGACCGAGTCTCGTTACGTCGGGGTAGCGCTCCTCCGGGCCTTACAGGTTTGCGACGCCGCCGCAGGCGGACAGGTGCTGCTCTCGCAGGCAGCGCAGAGCCTCCTCGACCCGAATGATCTCGGCGAGCTCAACGTGCGAGACCTGGGCGAGCGGGACCTCCCTGATTTCGAACGCCCGGTCCGGGTCTACGAAGTCATCGCAGCAGCAGCCTACGCTGCGAACGACTAGACCTTTCCGTGGGAACGCTGCCGACGGGCACAGTCACGCTCCTCTTCACGGACATCGAAGGTTCGACGACGCTCCTCAACGAGCTCGGTGACGCGTACGCCGGCATGCTCGCGGAACATCGGCGGATTCTCCGCTCCGAGTTCGCCAAGCGCGGCGGGGCCGAAGTCGACACGCAGGGAGATGCATTCTTTTATGCCTTCGAGCGCGCGGCCGACGCCGTCGAAGCCGCGAACGAGGGGCAGAGCGCCCTTGCCGACGGCCCCTTGCAGGTGCGAATCGGAATCCACACCGGCGAACCGCTCGTCACCGACGAGGGCTACGTCGGGATCGACGTGCACCGCGCGGCACGCATCGCCGCTGCTGCTCACGGAGGGCAGGTCGTGCTTTCCCAGACAACGCGCGATCTCGTCGCCGGCGCTGTCGCCTTGCGCGAGCTCGGCGAGCACCGGCTCAAGGATCTCACCGAGGCCGAGCGGCTCTATCAGGTGGGGGGCGGCGAATTTCCTCCGCTGCGGACACTCGATGCCACCAATCTCCCCCTCGCCGCAAGCCCGATCCTCGGCAGGGAGCAGGAGATCGCGGAGGTGCTCGCTCTGCTCGGGGGCGAGGCACGCCTGGTGACGATCACGGGACCCGGGGGAACGGGCAAGACCCGTCTCGCGCTGCAGGTGGCAGCGGAGTTGGTCGGAACTGTCGCAGACGGCGTCTTCTGGGTTCCCCTCGCCGGCCTCTCCGATCCCGGGCTCGTCGTCCCGGAGATCGCAGGAACGCTCCCGGCCCGGGACGACCTCCTCGGCTATCTCCGCGGCAAGCAGCTGGTGCTCCTGCTCGACAACTTCGAGCACCTGGTCGCTGCCGCCTCGGACCTGATGCCGCTCCTCGCAGCCTCCGATGGGCTCCGCGTCCTCGTGACGAGCCGAGCGCCCCTGCGACTCTCTGGCGAGCACGAATACGCGCTCGAGCCCTTGCCGCCGGACGATGCGGCGACGCTCTTCGTCGAACGGGCCCGAGGCGTCGGCCGAGTCCTCACGCCCAGTCCGACAATCGAGTCGATCTGCCGCCACCTCGACGGGTTACCGCTCGCGATCGAGCTCGCCGCGGCGCGCACGAAGCTCCTGAGCCCGGATCTGCTTCTGCAGCGCCTCGATCACACCCTGCCCCTTCTCACCGGCGGCGCCCGGGACGTCCCTGAACACCAACGAACACTGCGGGCAACGATCGAGTGGAGTCACGACCTGCTCGACCCGGAGTCGAAGGTCCTCTTCAGCCGGCTCTCGGTCTTTGCCGGGAGCTTCCCATTTGCCGCCGCCGAGGAGGTTTGTGACGCGAACCTCGACTCTCTGGGCTCGCTCGTCGATCTCAGCCTTCTGAAGCCGATCGCGGACGACCGCTTCCTGATGCTCGAGACGATTCGCGAGTACGCGGCCGAGCAGCTCGAGGAGTCCGGCGAGGCCGACGAGCTGCGGCGCGGTCACGCACGTGCCTTTCGCGCTCTCGCCGCCGAGTGCTACGCACGGCGCGTAGACGCGGAAACCGAGTTCTCGGAACGCCTCGAATCCGACCACGATGACCTTCGGGCCGCCCTCGAGTGGCTCGCAATTCACGACCCGGATGGAGAGCTCGAGCTCGCCGGTGCCTTGGGCTGGTTCTGGATGTCTCACTCCTACCTCGCCGAAGGAAGACGACGATTGCACGATGCACTTGCCCGTTCGAATGCCGGCGGCCCGATCCGTGCGACGGCGCTCACGGCTGCCGGCGGGCTCGCGGGCTGGCTGGGTGATGCCGACGAGTGCCGCGCCTTGCTCGGCGAAGGCATCGCCCTCTGGCGCGAGCTCGGTGACGTCGCGGAACTCGCTTCCGCGCTCGACACACTCGGCTGGGCCCTCTTCGCCGTCGGAGACAACGCGCCTGCACTCGAGGGTTTCGAGCAGAGCCTCCAGTTGCGGCGAGACCTGGGGGATCCTCTCGGCGAGGTGCGCTCGCTGGTCGGTGTCTGCCAGATACTCGTCGCGGAGGGCGAGGTCGACCGCGCCGAGCCGCTGTCGAAGCAGCTTCTCGACCTGTCCCGCGAGCGGGGCGACTTGCGGTCGGAGCATTTCGCGTACCACTTCCTGGGTGATTGCGCTCTAATCCGAGGCGACTGCGACGAAGCCGAGGATCGGTACAAGGAGAGTCTGCGGGCAGCGCTGCCGCTCGGTGACCTGCTCGAGACGAGCTTCGAGGTGCAGGGCGTCGGCATGTCAGCGGCGGGGAAGGGAGATTGGGCACGCGGCGTCCGTCTGGCCGCAGCCGGCGTGGCGCTCTGGGAATCGCTCGGGGCTACGTTCGCAGTGCCGTTCTGGGACGCGCTCTTGGATCGCTACATCGGTAGTGCTCGTGAGCGGCTCGGTGCCGAGGCTGAGGCCGCATGGGCCGAGGGTCACGCGATGTCGTTCGACGACGCAGTCGCTCTTGCCTTGGCCCCGGAGGCTGGCGACTAGAAGACGACCGGGCTGCCTAGGGGTGCAACTTGCTCGGAACGGATTTCCAGCCAGTGGACTAATGAGGTGGCGCACTCATGAGTACCAACTCCCTAGCTCGAGCCGTTACGAAGGGCCAACCGACACTGCCGGCGTCGATCGCCGTCGTGGCAGGGTTGATCGCGACCTCAGTGGCGATCGTTCATGTGCTCGGCTCGTACAGCGCCCAAGCCTCGGCGTCGAATCCGACGTCGATCCGCCCTGCCGCCCGCTCGAGCATGCATGGGCGAATCGCCTACACGTCCATAAAGGGAGACATCTGGGTCATGCGGGCCGACGGCACTCACCGTCGCCGCGTGACCCGGGCCCGGGGCAAGGTCGACTTCGATCCGGACTTCTCCCCCGACGGCAGGCGGATCGTCTTCCGCTCGGAACGCGGACGTCAGCCGCCCGACCCCTACGGCATCGGCTACGACGCGATCTTCGTCGTCCGGCTCGACGGTAAGCGGCTGCGCCAGATCAATCCGCCGAGCGGCGGGCTCTTCCCGGCCTGGTCGCCGCGGGGGGACGAAATCGCGTTCAGCGGCGAGGCCACGGGCAATCCGATGGTCGACAACATCGAGCTGATGTCACCGAGCGGCACGAACGTGCGCGACCTCGGCGTGCCGGGCGAAGAGGCGATGTGGTCTCCGGACGGCTCGCGGATCGCCTACGCCAGCCACCGAGGTGACGGGAACTGGGCGGTCTGGGTCGTCGGCCGAGACGGATCGAGCCCGCGGCAACTGACCTTCCCGGTGCTGACCCCGCCGGCGGGGATGAACGGCGACAGCACGGGTGCCTGGTCGCCGGACGGCAGCAGGATCGTCTACTCGTCAGTCATCGCCGGCGACCGTGAGCTCTACGTCATGAGCGCGGACGGCTCGGCCAAGCGGCGCCTCACGACCTGGCGCGGCGGGGATTCACCCAACGCGTGGCTGCCAGACGGGCGCATCGTCTTCGCGCACTCCGCCCGCAGCGCACCGCTTCCGCGGTGGTATCTCGTCCGGGCGGACGAAACCGGTCTCCGCTCCCTGCCGTGGCTCTACGGAGCTTCCGATCCGCTCGACTGGTGGACAGCGCACGCGTGAAAAAGGCCTCGGCAAGGATCGAACTTGCGAACGCCACCGTCGGGCCGGAGTAGGCGAGTCCGCCCGCGTCAGCGGGCGGACTGAACCGTTCGAGGTCATGGCGTAGTCGACGCGGCCTGCGCGCAGATGACGTAGACGGTCATGGTCTGATCCGTCCCCGAGGTCGCCGTCGCTTCCCAGCCGGTCTTCCCGACAGGGTTTGTGTCCAAGATGTACCCGTTGTTCGGGTCGGACATCTTGGCGCCGCCGCCCGTGGCGCTCAGCCCGGTTGGGCAGTTCGCCGTCCCACGGGTAGCTCGAGGAAACCGGCAGGAACTGCGACTACGGCTGACTGGTAGTCGAGCCGCGAGACCGGCGCGCTACCGGCCGTGGTGGCGTTTGTCGCACTATCGGCACTGCCTGCCGACGGCACTTTGCCGAGCTTCGACTCGTTGATCTGCGTTCCAGTGAGCGTGTTGCTCTTCACCTTCACGCCAGTGACAGCGCCCTTCTTGAGCTGCTTCGTCCCGACGCTGTTCGCCGGCAATCTGATCGCCGCGTAGCTCGTGCCGCCAAGCGCGACGATTAGCGCGAGGCAGGCCACGACCATCGCCGGTGACGGCGCGCGACGCGAGAGCATTCGAACGACCCCTCTGCTCGTCATCTCATCCCTCCTGTGACGGCTAGACGGCGCGATTACCCCGAGTCAATACCCGGCGAACCGCCCGCAGTAACGCATCTACCCACCTGCAGAATCGAGCGCTCAGCAGCTCGGGGCGTCCGCGAAGTCACGTCTGGATAACGGACTCCGGCGCACGCGGCGCAGTAATTGGGTCTGCGTGTCTGTGCACCACCTTCCAGACGTCGTCCTCGCGCCGAAAGATGGTCGTCACCCGAACCGCAACGGGGGCGATCTCCTCCGCTCCGCCCACCCGGGCCTGATAGCTCTCGACCTCGACCGTGTAGGCGAGGTCAGAGCCAATGCCGGTGGACACGTTTTCGAATCCAACGACCTCGCCATCGCGGTAATTTTCCGCGGCCCGGTCCAACGTAGCGGACACCTCGCTCCAACCACGAACAGGAGGACCGAACGGATTGGCGAGAGTCACATCATCGCGGCGGGAGTAGAGGCGTTTATAGACCTCCGGGTTTCCGTTCGTGATCTCATGTCCTGCCCGGTGATACTCCTCGAGCGGTAAGTCGTGCTCTGGTGCCATTGGGCAACCTCCATCGCTGGACAATGTCGCGAGCGTATCCCCGCTTCCGCCTAGGTTCCGAGATAGCTCGCTGGGTCAACCGAGATCGAGCCCTCGGCGATTCCGCGCTTGATCTCGTCGAGCTTCGCCGGCAGTGAAATCGGCACCCTGCTCTCGAGCCCGTGGAAGGGCGCGAGGCCGACGCCGCCATTCTCGAGCGTGCCGTTGAGCACGCCCCCCTTGAAATCACCGTCGACGACGTCGCCCATTGCGAGGTACACCATCCGGCGATACCTCTTCTGAACGCTCGTCAGCCACAGATCCGAGTATTGCGGCGTTGAGAAGAACTGGTCGGTGTCGACCCCGATGAGTAGCACCTTCGGGGTCTGTGTCTGCCGGGCTGCCTCGCCGGCCCCATAACCCCCTGTCGGTCCATCGACCGGCATGATGATGTCGGCCCCCGAGGAGATGAGATGGGCCGCGATGCGCGTGGCTGCCGCCACGTCGCCGAAGGCGGCGAAATCCGCCGGGTCCTGGCTGACGAACGCCCCCTCGTGTGTCCTGGGGTTCCAGCCCAAGAGCTCGACTTTCCTCTTGTGGTGCCGGTTGTAGTAGAGGACGCCGGCGGCGAAGCCGCTCATGAAGGGAATGACCGTTGGAATCGGGATCCCCCCGAATGTGGCCACCGTTCCCGTGGTGGTCATCTGCGCGGCCAAATAGCCGGCCTGGAACGCAGCCTGATCTGTTCTGAAGATGACGCTCACGACGTTGCCGCCCCCGCGGCCCGCGCCGGCGTCGGTGACGAGGAACCTCTGCTCGGGATTGCGCTTCGCCGCTTCGACAGTCGTGGCCGCCATGCGATTCCCCACGGTCACTATCAGGTCGCACTTCTGCTTCACGAAGTCCTGGATGTGCCGCGTCCACTCTCGAGGAGTGGAGGATCGCGAGACCTTGTCTCGCACGTTGATGCCCCATTTCGTGGCGGCGTCCGTGAGCCCGTCGAACACAGCTTGGTTGAAGGCGCGGTCGTTCAGAGGGCGGTATTCCGTCACCTCGCATCCCGTTAGCGGGCCGTCCACCGCACTGCGGCCGATCGCGCGGCCGAGCGCGATCGAGGTGCCGATGACAAGGACTGCGCTCGCGAGCATGACCCCGGCCAGCCGGACCCTTCGCCTCTTGACCAGCGGCGGCGGCACGATCGCGTCGCGCCTCGACCTCGACTCCTGTTCGGACGGGGGTGGATCACGAGGCACATCGTCAACGCTTGTGACCTCGAACAGATGCCACTCCCCGTCGGTGCCGCGCAACTCGTGCCTGCCGCGGTCGGCGAAGCCGAACCCCGCGCCGCGGACCATGTCGCGCACGCCGCCGGTCACAAGGACCTGGCCCGTGCCTGCCTCCGCCATCGTCCGCGCCCCGACGTGAACGTTGACTCCGCTCAGCTTCCCGTCGAAGACTTCGCACTCGCCGATGTGGACGCCGGCGCGGATCTCGATGCCCAGCTCCCGCACAGCGTCGCCGATCGCCATGCACAGCGGATCGCTGATCCGGGCGAGTCGAATCGTGCGAAAACGCCGTCCCCCGCAGTGTCGAGCTCCCGGCCTGCGAACTCCCGGAGGGCCTCGCGGATGATCCGGTGGTGCCTAGCCAGTAGCTCACGCCAGCGGCGGTCGCCCATCTCCTCGGCCACCCTCGTCGACCCGACGATGTCGGTGAACATGAGCGTCGTCAGGACGCTGGTGCGGCGAGTCCTCGGCATGTTGGGGAGTGTGGCGTCCGGCCCCTGATCCGGCAAGCGAATCGTGGGCGCGGCTCCGCGGAGGCGTAACCCCACGGCCTGGGACTTGATTACGGTCGAGTCCTGTGGACGAGGCGGTAAAGCGCGAGCTCAGCTACTCGAGACGTCGTCGGCGCCAAGCTCCAGCGCGCTACTCGCGGCTCGACGCTGCCCAAATGTTGATCTCGCTCTCGGTCGCATAGCGATCGATCTCGGCCAGCTCCTCGTCCGTGAACTCGAGGTTGTCGAGAGCCGCGACGTTCGCCTCGAGCTGCTCGACGCTGCTGGCCCCGATGAGTGCTGACGTGACCCGCGGGTCACGGAGCGTCCAGGCAACCGCCATCTGGGCCAGCGTCTGTCCACGCCGCTGCGCGATCTCGTTCAGCGCCCGGATCTTCGCCAGCGTTTCGTCCCTGAGCAGGTCGGGTGAAAGCGTGCTGCCGCGAGTCACCCGCGATCCCTCGGGAATCCCATGCAGGTACTTGTCGGTCAGCATGCCCTGCGCGAGCGGCGAGAAAACGATGCAGCCGAGCCCCAGCTCCTCGAGCGTGTCGAGCAGCTCGGGCTCGATCCAACGGTTCAGCATCGAGTACGACGGCTGGTTGATCACAAACGGCGTCCTCAGCTCGGCAAGAATCTCGTGCGCCTCGCGCGTCTTCTCCGCCGAGTACGAGGAAACCCCCACGTAGAGCGCCTTGCCCTGCCGCACAGCCGTGTCGAGTGCGCCCATGGTCTCCTCGAGCGGCGTCTCCGGATCGAAACGGTGCGAGTAAAAGATGTCCACGTAGTCGAGACCTATCCGACCCAGGCTCTGGTCGAGGCTTGCGAGCAGGTACTTGCGCGAGCCCCACTCGCCGTAGGGCCCGGGCCACATGTCGTAGCCGGCCTTGCTCGAGACCACGAGCTCGTCACGAAACGGCATCAGATCGTCCTGCAGGATCCGGCCGAAGTTCGCCTCAGCCGAGCCGTAGGGAGGGCCGTAATTGTTCGCGAGATCGAAGTGCGTGATCCCGAGGTCGAAGGCACGGCGGATGATTGTGCGGCCGGTTCGGAGCGGATCGTCGTCGTCGCCGAAGTTGTGCCAGAGCCCGAGCGAGATCGCCGGTAGCAGGAGACCGCTTCGCCCGCTGCGGCGATACGCCATTCGCTCGTACCTTTCGTCCACCGGCACGTAGATCATGCTGGGCTTCCCTCTGTCGCAAGTTCGACGGGCCTTGCCTCGCTCGCCGACCGATACAGGGCTTCGATGGCACGGGCCTGCCCGACGGCGTCGTCGCGTCCGAGCAGCAGCGGGGCCTCGCCTCGAATCGCAGCCGCAACGTTCTCGAGCTCGAGCCGATACGAGTTCGCCCTCTCCGCCTCCACTAGCTCGACCTCGCCGTCGCGCCTCAGCTCGATGATTGGAGAACGCGAGTGCCACGGATCGTCGAGGAAGAGGCTTCCGCTCTCGCCGACGAGCTCGACTTCGTCACGGGACGGAAGGACGAAGCCGCAGTCAAAATGCGCGAGCGTCTCGCCGGGTAGACGAAGCGTCGCGGCAAAGACGACGTCGACGCCGCTTGCTCCGAGAACCTGCTCGGCCTCGACCCGCTGCGGCTCGCCTGCTACGTACCGGATCATGCTTATGCAATAACAGCCAACGTCCATCAGCGCGCCGCCGTCGAGCCGCGGGTCGAAGCGGGTGTCGTCCGGGCCGTGACGAGTTGCGAGCTGAAAGCTGAACGAGGCGCGAACGAGCCTCAGGCGTCCGATCGTGTCCTCGTCGAGCAGCTGAGCGAGCTTCTTCGCCTGCGGATGGTGCCGCCACATGAAGCCTTCGGACAGGACGAGCCCCGCCGATTCGGCGTAGTCGAACGCGTGGACGACGTCTTCGGAGCGGCGCGAGAGCGGCTTCTCGCACAGAACATGCTTTCCAGCTTCGAGCGCGCGCATCGTCCAGTCGATGTGCATTCCGTTTGGAAGCGAGATGTAGACCGCCTCGACGTCCGTGTCCTCGAGCAGCGCCTCGTAGCTTCCGTAGGCGCGTTCGATCCCGTACTCCCACGTGTAGGCCTCGGCACGAATGGCGACACGGCTTGCGAGGCCGATCACGTCGACCTGATCGGATTCCGCAGCCGCCGCGAGAATCTCCCGGTTGATCCGCGCCGTGGAGAGGATCCCCCAGGAGACGGTCATTCTTGCTCCTCCGGCGCCTCGGACTTCGTGAGCGCCTGCTCGAGCTCGGCCTTTGTCGCGCCGGTCATGATCGCCACCGCTTCCGGCATCGTGTGCGTCTTTGGGCTGATGACCGCCACGCGCTTGCCGAGTCGCATGATGTGGATTCGGTCTGCGAGCTCGAACACATGTGGCATGTCGTGGCTGATGAGGATCACGGGGAGACCCCGATCGCGAACCCGCCGGATCAGGTCGACGACCTGGCGAGTCTCCTTGACCCCCAGCGCCGCCGTCGGCTCGTCCATGATCGCCAAGCGCTCGGCCCATGCGGAGGCGCGGGCGACAGCGACGCCCTGACGCTGGCCTCCCGAGAGGTTCTCCACCGACTGCTTGATCGATTGGACACCGATCTTGAGCTCGGAAAAGTGGCGCGTCGCCTCGCGCCGCATTCTGCGCTTGTCGAGCAGCCTGAGTACTCTCCCCAACGGTCCTCTTCGGCGCAGTTCCCTGCCCAGGAAGATGTTGGCCGCGATGTCGAGGGCCGGGGCGACGGCCAGGTCCTGATAGACGGTCTCGATTCCGGCGCGGCGAGCGTCGAGTGGTGATCGGAAGTGCACCGGCTTGCCGTCGAGCTTGATTTCGCCCTCATCGGGCTGAAGCGCGCCCGACAGCGCCTTGATGAGCGTCGACTTGCCGGCGCCGTTGTCGCCGATGATCGCGAGGATCTCGCCCGGGTAGAGGTCGAAGTCCGCGCCGTCCAGGGCAACGACCTGTCCGTACCGCTTGACGAGGCCCTGGGCTTCGAGAATCGGCCCCGGCGTGCTCATGCACTCTTCCGGTGTGTCAGTTGGTCGACCGAGACCGCGAGGATGACGAGGATGCCGGTCACGAGGTACTGGTAGATGACCTCGACACCGACCAGCGTCAGACCGTTCCGGAAGACGCCGACGATTACCGCTCCGATCAGTGTCCCGATGATCGTTCCGCGCCCGCCGAACAGACTCGTGCCGCCGAGAACGACGGCCGTGATCGCATCGAGGTTCTCGGTGGTCTGACCCGCATTTGGATCGCCGAGCTCCGTTCGGCCGACGAGCAACCAGGCGGCGATTCCGTACATGAGCCCGGCGATCGTGTAGACGCCGAGCAGCACCCGCTTCACCTTGATTCCGGTCAGCCGCGCGGCCTCAGGGTCGTCGCCGACGGCATAGACATGCCTCCCCCAGGCCGTCTGAGTGAGCCCGTACCAGATGAAAGCGTAGAGGGCGAGCATCATGACGACCCCGTACGTGACCTCTGCACCGGCAAGCGTGAACGTCCGCCCGAAGTAGAGCAGCAGCTTGGGTGGCTCCGAGAAGGTCAAGTCGTTCGACACGATGTGGGTCAAGGCGAATGCGATGTTCAGCGTGCCGAGGGTGACGATGAACGCCGGCAGCCGCACTCCGGTGACGAGCGCGCCGTTCAGCAGGCCGAATCCGATGCAGACGAGGAGCCCGAGGGAGAGCGCTTCGAGCGGAGGGACTCCGTTGGCGACGGCCAGCTTCGTCATGACGATCTGGCCGAACGCCATCACGGTCCCACAGGACAGATCGATTCCAGCGGTGAGGATGATCAGCGTCTGACCGATCGCGAGAACGCCGACGATCATCACCTGCTGCAGCACGAGCGAGAGGTTCTGAGCCTGGAGGAAGTTCTCGCTCCGCCAGGAGAAGAAGGCCATCGTAAGCACGAGTGCGAGGAAAGGTCCCACCGCGGGGGCGCCGATTACTCGACGAGCAGCCTGCAGCGGCGAGACTCGGGTCGGTCGCCATGGGGCTGAGGGTGGTTCGGTCGCTGTCTCCATTGTTCCCCCGGAGTCCAGGCGATCCTAAGGAGTCGGGAGCGGGAGCCGCGACCGGAGCCACGAGGGCTCCGGTCGCGGAGGTGAGGAGGGAGGCCTCTTTAGCCCCAGCAGTTCCTCAGCCCGTAGGCGACGCTCTTGGAGGGAACGCCTGTCAGAGCCTTCTTGGCGATCAGGTTCAGGCCGGTGTCCGTGTACCCCTTGGCCCTAATGCCCGTCTTCGCGAACCTCACGACCGCAGAGACGCCCAGCTTGGCCATCCGCAGCGGGTATTGCTGAGAGGTCGCGTCGATGATCCCGGCCCTCACGTTGCGGACGCCTGCGCAGCCACCGTCCACGGAGACGATCGTCACGCCGCTCTTCGTCTTACCGGCGTTCTTCAGAGCCGTCCAGGCGCCTGCCGCGCTGGGCTCGTTGATCGTGTAGACGACGTCGATGTCCGGGTCTTTCTGCAGACAGTTCTCCATGGCCGTCTGCGACGGAGCCGTCTGGCCCTGGCCGTTGCCGACACAGGCGATTTGACTGTCGCTGTTCTTGATGCCGAAGCCCTTCAGGAAGCCGTTGTGGCGGAGAGCTCCCACCGACGAACCTGCGTGCTCGTCGAGCATCGCGATTGTCACCCTCTTAGGCTTCGTCGCGGCTCGCGCATACTTTCCGATCTTCACGCCCGCGTTGAAGTTGTTGGTGGCGAAGAGCGCGTCGGTGACGTTCTTCGGGTCGGTCGGCGAGTCGAGGGCGATGACGAGGACGCCCGCCCTCCGTGCCTTCTTGATCGCCGCGTTCTCCGCTTTGGCGTCCGCGACCGTGATCAGAATCCCCTTCACCTTCGCGGTCGTGAAGTTCTCGATCGCCGCGATCTGGCTCGCGTTGTCGGAGCTGTTCTTGCCGGCGGCGTACTTGAGTTGAGCTCCGAGCTTCTTCGCCTGGGCGGTCGCTCCCTGTCGCATCTTCACGAAGAACGGATTCGTGGCGTCCTTCGTGATCAGAGCAACCTGGATCTTCGCGGTTCCCTTCGAAGTCGTGGCCCCGGCCACCGCCGCCAGTGCTGCACTACCTACGAGGACAAGAGCGAGCGCCGCAAGCAGTGCCCGTCCGGTCCACCGCGCTGACCCCCGTTGCGTTCTCTGACGCATTACCAGCCTCCCTTGTGGGTTCATGACGCTGAGGATTGTGGTACCGATAACACAATTTCGTCCGTTGAGTCAAGCTTGATACCTTGTATTCGGCCGCCCAGGCGTGTTACTGATCTCACGAAAGGGTCAATGACCTCCCATTTCGCCAACGTGACGATCAAAGATGTTGCACGGCAATCGGGCGTGTCGTCCATGACCGTCTCGCGCGTGATCAACGGCGGAGAGCGGGTCAGCTCCGAGACTCGGCAGCGGGTCGAACAGGCAATTGACGAACTGGGTTATGTCCCGAGCCGATTGGCGAGGGGCCTGATCCGCCAGAAGACAGGGACACTCGCGATGATCGTCCCCGACGTCGGAAATCCGTTCTTCACCCTGATCGTGCGTGGAGCAGAAGACGTCGCGCGCCGCGCCGGCTACCGCATGATTCTCTGCGACACCCGGGCGGACCTGGCGATCGAGCGGGAAGTGATCGAGGAGATGATCGCGCACCGGGTAGATGGGATCGCGATCGCGCCTGTCAGCGATCGCTCTCGAAGCCATCTACAGCGCCTGCAAAGGTTCGGCGTGCAGTTCGTCGTGATCGACCGCACCGTTCGGGGAATCGAATGCGACGTCGTCATCGGCGACAGCGCAGCCGGTGCCAAGCGGCTCGTCGAGCATCTGATCGCTCTTGGGCATCGACGCATCGGCTTCATCATGGAGTCCGACGACGTTTCCACCGCCAGAGACCGGCGCCGAGGATACGAAGACGCGCTGGAGGCCGCCGGCGTTCCCCTCGACCCCGAGCTGGTCGTTCGCTCGACCGTCGACCCGCAGGGTGGTGCGGAAGGCATGCGCCGTCTCCTGGAGCTCGAGGATCCTCCCACCGCCGTCTTCGCGGTCAACAATCTCGTCGCCCTCGGCGCGATCGAGGCCGTTCGGGCCAACGGCCTCGAGGTGCCGGACGACGTGGCGCTCGTGTGTTTCGACGACATCGAGTACGCATCCCGGCTCTATCCGTTCCTGACCGTGATGGCGCAACCTGCAGAGACGCTCGGCACCCTTGGGACTCAGCTCTTGCTCGAGCGGATCGAGGGTCGCGCGCCCGAGCAGAGTCGTCTCGTCGTCCTCCCAGCACACTTCGTCGTCCGGCAGTCCTGCGGTGGCGGAACCACGGTCGCGTGAGCGTCTACGGCGGGATCGAGACCGGCGGCACGAAGTGGGCGTGTGCGATCGGAACCGGTCCCGATTCGCTTTCAGCGGCGGAGAAGATCCCGACGACGACGCCCAAGGAGACCATCGACAAGACCGTGGAATTCTTCCAACGCGAGGGGCCCGTCGCGGCGATCGGAATCGGCTCCTTCGGCCCGATCGATCCGAAGATCACCTCGGAGACCTGGGGTCACATTACTTCGACGCCCAAGCCGGGCTGGGCACATACCGATGTCGGGCAGGAAATTCGTCGACGCCTTGCGGTGCCGGTTGCTTTCGACACGGACGTCAGCGCGGCCGCGCTAGGGGAGAACCGCTGGGGAGCTGCACAGGGGCTCGAGACGTTCTGCTACATCACAGTCGGCACCGGCATTGGCGGCGGCGTCATGGCGCACGGGATGCTCCTCCACGGCCTCGTGCATCCGGAGTTCGGGCACCTTCGCGTTCCGCACGACCAGGAGCGGGATCCGTTCCCGGGTGTTTGTCCCTACCACGGCGATTGCTGGGAAGGGCTGGCCTCGGGTGTTGCGATCGAAGCGCGCTGGGGACGACCTCCGGACGAGCTCGCACAAGAGGAAGCCGTCTGGACGCTCGAAGCGCACTACTTGGCGCTTGGTCTCATGTCCGTGATTTGCGTCCTCTCGCCCGAACGCATCATCATCGGGGGCGGAGTCATGAGGCACCCCGAGGTTCTGCCGCTCGTCCGTCGCGAGCTGAGCGAACTGCTGAACGGGTACCTGGAGTCCGCCGCTGTAGGCGAGGAGATCGACAGCTACGTGACTCTGCCCGGGCTGGGGGCGAAGTCGGGCGTCCTGGGCGCGATTGCGCTCGCCCAGATGGCAACCAGCCCCTAACTCGCGAGCGCTCGGCGGCGGATCGAGAGTGTCCGGCATGAATCGAACATGCGCACGCGGTTTAGGAAGCTTCTTACGAGCACTAAGAAGTGCCTGCACCTTTGGTGGTTATGAAGAGGTTCGGCGGTGTGCGCGCCAGTGATTGCGCCAGTCCGCGCCGAGGATTCGGTGCTCCGGGCGACCCCGGACGATCACGTGAGAGCGTGGAGAGCCGCCTGCCGATCCGCGCGACGGGCCCTCCTGGGCTGCCCTACTCAGCCCCGTCGAGTGCCGTCAGCGCTTCTCCGAGGGTCTGCAAGGCGGAACGCACGCGTGGCAGGTCCGCCGCCTCGGGCCCTGCGGATAGGGCCTCCCACCGCTCGTTTTCGGTTTCGCCGTAGAGGAGACTGGTTGCCATCCGGACCGTGAGGCCCGTGTCGTCTCCGAATGCGGTGCCTGGAAGCACGGCGACGGCGAACCGATCCAGCAGGTGCTCGGCCAGGCTGACGCTCGTCGTGATGCCGCGCTCGGCCAGCGGCTCGAGCAGCGCCGCGAAGTCGGGGTAGAGGTAGAACGCCGCCGTCGGTGGTCTACACGTGAGGCCGGCGGTGGCGACGACCTCGAATGCGGCTCGGCTGACTGTCTGGTGCAGAACGCGCGCCGAATCGACGAACTCGACCAGCTCCGCGGGTTCGTCATAGGCGACGATTGCAGCGGCGTCGATGGGCGCCGCGAGACAGGACCAGACCTCGCTCCCGACCGACGTGATTCCTTGGACGAGGCGGCGACCGACGTCGTTCGCCGGCGCGCGCAGCACGCCGACTCGCCAGCCGCCGAGCGCGTGCGACTTGCTGAGACCGCCCGTCACGACGACGTCGGGGTCGACGGTCGCGGCACTGACGAATTCGGCGGGCGCATGCGCGAGCTCCGCGTAGATCTCGTCGGAGACGACCTGGAGGCCGCACTCGCGGGCGACGCCGAGCACGGACTCCAGGAGCTCGGGACTCGCGAAGGTCCCGGTTGGGTTGTCTGGGTGGGTCAGGAGAAGGATGCGCGGATCGAGGCCGCGCTTCCGCGAGAGGGAGACGCGCTCGCCCAGGAGGCCGGGGTTTGGCACGCCCCCGGCTTCGGCCGGAATGTCAAGCCGCAGCACCTGCTTGCGTGCGAGGCGCGCCTGTGGCTCGTAGCTGACCCACGCCGGCCGCGGCAGCGCGAGGTCCCCATGTAGGGACGTGAGGAGCGCGAACAGGAGCGCCTTGCTCCCGGGCCCCACGACCACCTGCTCGGGCTCCGTCGCGAGCCCGCGCCGGGCGTAGTAGCCGGCGACGCTCGACCGAAGCGCAGCGCTTCCCGCAACTGCCCCGTACGCGTTGGCGCCACTGGCACGCTCGAGGGCCTCACGAAGGAGTGAGTGGACCGGGAGCCCGGCCTCCCCGAAGCCGAGGTGGACGACGCGCTCTCCCAGAGCCTGCCGTCGAAGAACGGCTTCGTTGATCGCGAGCGTCGGCGAGAGCGCGCTCACGACGGAGCCTGGATCCGTCCGTGGCGGGCCAGGAGTGCGACCAGGTCGTCGTGGGGAAGCGCCGGTGCCCAGTTTCCCGCGCGGCCTGTGAAGTCTTCGGCCGCGCAGAGGGCGTTCCAGATCGCCTCTGCGGTCGCCTCGCAGACGGCGTCGAAGAGCGGCGACACGACCTCGTTGTCGAGCTCGCGAGCCGTGTGGAGGGGCTCGTCGAGCGCCACGCGGCGAGCCGTGGAGAAGGCGATTGCGAAGTCCCCGCTTCCGTTGTGCGCCGCTGCACCGGTGCGGGCCAGCCCGAGGAAGCTGCGCTTCGCGAGCCGGCCCAACTGGCGCGGCCCGAGCGGAGCGTCAGTGGCGACGACGACCACGATCGAGCCCTGCTGCGCCCAGCTGGGCCTGGCGACGTCGAGCTCACGCCCGACAGGCACTCCGTCGACAACGAGCTGCTCGCGCAGGCCGGTGTTCGAAGACACGAGGACACCCACGACGCACTCCTCCGCGCCGGCCGACGCGAGGCGGGAGGCGGTTCCGATTCCGGCCTTGAGCTCGAAGGAGACGAGTCCCGTGCCGGCTCCGACGGAGCCCTCGGGTACCGGGCCTCCCGCTGCTTCGCGCCAGGCAGCGACAGTTTCGGTCACCCCGATTGGACGTGCGCCAAGATCGCTGAAGTACGCGTCGGAGCACTCGGCCACGAACGGATGCACGAATCGCTTGCCATCCCCCACCTCGGGATGCAGGCGGATCGTCTCGGTGATCACGGCGTCCGCGACCCGCGCGACGTTGAGCGATCCGGTCAGCATGATCGGACCGTCGAGCACGCCCATCTCGTCCACGAACTCCCGCCCGTAAACCTCACCGCTTCCGTTGAGGACCGCGAAGGCGGCGGCGACCCGGACGGCGAAGACGTCGCCATCATGCGGGAGGATCGCCGTGACGCCGGTGTTGAAAGGCCCTTCGGCGCCGTCTCGGAGCGTCGTGTGTCCGACGCGAACGCCGGCCACGTCGGTGATCGCGTTGAGCGGGCCCACCGAGAGTTCGCCCGGAGCGAACCCGAGATCGCGCAGCCGACCGGTCACTTGCGTCGGCGCCGAATGAGCTCGGCGGTGATCAGCGTGCCCTGCTCGTTCCACGCCGGGATGAAGACGAGCGTGTCGTGGCGCTTTCCCATCGGCCGGGAGCGTAGCTCCGTCCGCTAGAGAATCCGCGGAGGAGCGCGGTGATCCCGACGCCGGCCTGTCGGGCCGAACTACGCGCCGGGATCTATTCGATCCGAATCGATGGCTCCGGCCGCCGGCGCTCTCCGGCTGCTTGACCCCTCGGCCAGTAGCATGAAAGGCGTCCCAACACCGTTTGCTTGCCACGCTGGCCCGCGAAGAATTAGAGGACATGACAGACGAACGAGAAGCAGATCAGACGCAAAGAGGCGCTGAGCTACATGCTCGTCAAGGCGAGACGACGGTCCCGACGCGTGCGGCTGCGGACCATTCCGCAACGAACCAACAGCAGCAGCGCGATCCCCTGAACACCCTGACAGGATGCGAGCGGATTCTGATACTTGGGCGAACCGGGTCCGGGAAGACCACGCTCGCACGAGAGCTTGCGGCTGCTCTCGGCGTGCCCCATGTTGAGCTGGACTCGCTGTACTTCGGCCCGGACTTCAGTAGAGCGCCCCTGTCCCTGCTGCGCGACAGGACGAGCGCGGCAATCGCAGGAGATCGTTGGGTCACCGACGGCAACAAGCGCGCAGTGCGCGACCTGGTCTGGCCTTGGGCGGACACAATTATTTGGCTCGACTACCCCGTGTATGTGAGCTTGTGGCGGCTCGCCAAACGCGCGCGCACCCGCACCTCGGCGCTCAGCGCGCAGGCCGCTCAGACCGGTCGAAGGATCGGACTGCCCAAGCAGATGCTCGCAGCCGCGAGAGGGGTGCTCACGGCGCTCAGATCACATCGGGGACAGCGGCGGAGATACCCGCGAATGTTCGCTCAGCCGGCAAACCGGCATCTCGCGGTGGCACGCCTGCGTTCACCGCGTGCTACTCGTCAATGGATGGCTCGCGTCACCGAGGTGGCCCGCCCGCCGGCGTAGGGGCGGGTGGTGCCGGTCCGCGCGGCCTCGCCAGACGCTTACTGCTGCTTTCCATGAAACGGAGCAGCCCGCGCAACACCGGTTTCTGGAAACACGCGAGTACGTGGATCACGACCTCGCGGCAGAAAGCCGAAGTTGACGTGGGAGACGCTCGGCTTAGAAAAGAGCAATGCCCCCGGCATGAATCGAACATGCGCACGCGGTTTAGGAAACCGCTGCTCTATCCACTGAGCTACGGGGGCCGAATAGGGCCAAGATAGCCGAGGTTGGGTAGCGTGGTCTTGTGGCCGACACCGGGCGAATCCAGCTTCTGCAAGGGGACATAACGACACAGGAAGTCGATGCGATCGTGAACGCGGCGAACTCGTCGCTGCTCGGCGGCGGAGGCGTCGACGGTGCGATCCACCGGGCCGGCGGGCCCGCGATACTCGAGGAATGCCGCGGCCTCGGAGGCTGCGAAGCCGGCGATGCGAAGTCGACCACGGCTGGTGAGCTGCCCGCGCGATACCTCATCCATACGGTCGGGCCCGTTTGGCAGGGCGGCGACCAGGGGGAAGACGAGCTCCTCGCCTCGTGCCACCGGCGCTCGCTTGAAGTTGCCGCCGAGCTCGGTTGCCGCACGGTCGCCTTTCCAGCGATCTCGACCGGCGTCTACCGCTTCCCGGTCGACCGAGCCGCCGAGATCGCCCTCCGAACGACTCGCGACCAGCTAGTCCGGCTTCCGCAGATCGAGCGCGTCACTTTTGTCCTGTTCTCGGACGAGCACCTTCTGGCCTTCGAGCGAGCACTCGGCGCATGAACATCAAGACTTTCGGATCCGTCGACGAGCGCAGCCTCAAGCAGCTCGAGCGCTGCATGGAGGCGGGCGACGCCGAGTTCGGCGTCCTCTGCGCCGATCATCACCCCGGCTACAGCCAGCCGATTGGCGGCGGCATCGCGTACGAAGGGTACGTGTCCCCCTCAGGCGTGGGCTATGACATCGGGTGCGGAAATAAGGCGTCCCGAACGGACCTGTCCCGAGGCGACCTCGACCCGATCGGCGGCGTCGACAAGCTCATGCGCGAGATCACACGCCGGATCTCGTTCGGCATGGGCGTCCCGGCGACCGAGCGGGTCGACCATCCGGTGCTGGACCAGATCCGAACCGCTGACTTCGCGCCGCAGCGGCAGCTCTCGCAGCTGGCGGAGTCGCAGCTCGGCACCGTCGGCTCGGGCAACCACTACGTCAACCTGATGGAAGACGAGGAGGGCTTCGTCTGGATCGGCGTCCACTTCGGCTCGCGCGGTTTCGGCCACAAGACGGCATCGGGCTTCCTCGCGCTCGCGCAGGGCCTGCCCTTCGGCGGCCGCGCGACTGAGGGCGAGATGGACTCGCCGCCGGTCCTTTTCGAGATCGACTCCGAGCTCGGCGAGTCCTATATCGCGGCGATGAAGCTCGCCGGCGACTACGCCTACGCGGGCCGCGACGTGGTTGTGGCCAAGGTGCTCGAGATCCTCGGCGCCGAGGCCACATACGAGGTTCACAACCACCACAACTTCGCCTGGCTCGAGGAGCACTTCGGCCGCTCGTACTGGGTGATCCGGAAGGGCTGCACGCCGGCCCGGCCGGGACAGGAGGGCTTCGTCGGCGGCTCGATGGGCGACGAGTCGGTCATCCTCGAGGGCGTCGAGGGCGAGGAGGCCGTCGAGTCGCTCTACTCGACCGTGCACGGAGCGGGGCGGGTGATGAGCCGGACGCAGGCGGCGGGCCGGGTTCGGAGGCGCAAGCGCTGGACGTGCGCGAACCGCGACTGCAACCGGGTCTTCGAGGCGAAGGGCAACTGCCCGGACCACCCGAGCGCGGGGATGAAGAAGATCTGGGTCGAGGAGCAGTTGAAGCCGGGCATCGTCGACTGGCCGGCGGTGCAGGCCAGGCTGCGCGAGCAGGGCATCGTGCTCGTCGGCGGCGGTGCGGATGAGGCGCCGGAGGTCTACAAGCGACTACCCGAGGTCCTCGATGCGCACTCGGGATCGGTGCGCGTCAAGCATCGCCTGCGGCCGTTGGGCGTGGCGATGGCCGGGCGAGACGTGCACGACCCATACAAGGACTAGACACCCCGACCGGGCTCACGATCCCTTGATCCCGGGTCTCCTCGGCGAAGCGGGCGGCGAGCTAGGCGTCGCTGAGCTCGACGTGGCGCTCGGCGATGCACTCGCGGGCCCAGCGCTCGCACGCCTCGATCAGGCGTCCTCGGAACTCGTCCACCTCGTGCTTGCTCTGCGGCAGCTCGTCTGCGCCGACCTCGATCCGCACCTGGTGTGCCGAGGCCTCGGAATGCCGCCCGATCTCGTGCCTGTACTCGGACACGATCGCGACCTCGCCGACCTTGTCGAGGAGCTGTGCTGCAAGGTCGTCGATCTCAGCCGGTGTCGCCTCGCGCCCCGCGAACATGCCGAAGTTCACCCGAATTTCTAGCGCAGGCGGTTCGAGGGTCCTCGTCGCGAAGGCGATCACCGAGTCTTCAGACCCCATGGCCCCTTTCCGGTTCCCGCTTTGAAAGAAGCTAATCCTCGTGCGGTACCCAGCGGAAGCGGCGCATGGCGAATACCGCTCCGACGAGGCCCCACGCGGCAAGAACAGCGACATCCCCTGGGCGGTCCCAGATCTGATCACCTCGCAGCATGATGTCGGTGACGAGCTTGATGAAGTATGTCAGCGGCAAGACGTCGGCGACGGCCTGGAGAAAGCCCGGGAACGTGTCCCGCTCGAAGAACGACCCCGAGATGAACAGCATCGGGAAGTAGATCGCGTTCACGACCGCCGAGGCGCCTTCCGCTCGACGCACGAACGCGGTCAAGCCGACGCCGAGCGCAGCGAACGAGATCGCGCCCAGCACGAGGGCGATTGCGAGCGAGCCGATTCGATGTGGGAACGACGCATCGAAGACGGCCATGCCCAGAGCGACAATGCATGCAGCCTGGACAAGGAACGCGATCATCGTCGTGACGAGTACGGCTGTGAGATACGTCGGTGCAGGGAGCGGCGTTGATCGCAGCCGCTTGAGGATTCCCTCCTCCCGGCGGATGACGAGCACGATCGCGAGGCCGGCGAACGCGGTCGCGATGACGCCGTAACCCAGCGTCCCTGCAAGCAGGTAATCGGATCCGCGAAGGTCGCCGACCTCGTCGTCTCCATAGGCGAACCCGAGCAGGAGGAACAGGATCATCGGCAGCAGGAACGTGAAGAACGCGAGCTCCCGGCTTCGACTGTAGATGCGCAGCTCACCGCGCAGCTCGTGGAGGAACAGCCTCATTCGCGCTCCTCCTGGGTGAGAGAGAGGTAGACCTCCTCGAGGCTCGGGCGCCGGACCTCGAGCGCTTCGAGCTCCCGGCCGGCCGCCAGCGCCTCGGCGGTCAGCTCGTGGAGGATGCGGGTCGGCTCCTCGGTCCGGAGAACGACTTCCTGGCCGTCTCTGCGGAACCGGATCTCGGTCGGCGGCAGGGCGCCCGTCAGCTCGCCGGGGCGGCCGAGGGCGACGATCTGCCCGTTCCGGAGCACGCCGACGCGGTCGCAGAGCCGCTCCGCCTCGTCCAGATAATGGGTCGTCAGCAGGACCGTCTTGCCGAGCTCCCCGAGCGAGGCGATCGTGTCCCAGGCCCGTCGCCGCGCCTCGGGATCGAAGCCGGTCGTCGGCTCGTCGAGGAAGACGAGCTCGGGATCGCCGATCAGTGCGAGGCCGAGGTCGAGTCGCCGCTTCTGGCCGCCGGAAAGCGTCCGCACGAAGGCGTCCTTCTTCTCCTCGAGCCCGACGAGCTCGACCACTTCGTCGACTCGGCGCGGGTGCTCGTAGTAGCCGGCGAAGAGCGCCAGGCTCTCTGTCACGGACAGGCTTTGGTACATGGCCGAGGACTGGAGGACGACGCCGATGCGCTCGCGCCAGGATCGCCCAGCTCGCGCCGGGTCTTCGCCGAGCACGGCGACCGAGCCTCCGTCGCGGCTGCGGTAGCCCTCGAGGATCTCGACCGTCGTCGTCTTTCCCGCTCCGTTCGGGCCGAGGAGCCCGAAGATCTCGCCGGCGCCGATCTCGAAGCTGACTCCTCGAACGGCCTCGACCTCGCCGTAGTTCTTGCGCAGATCGTTGACAACGACCGACATATCTGGGAGGCCGCTAATCGAGCTCGATCACGACGAGCCCACCGGCCGGGAACGCCGGCTCGGGCCCGCCCGTTAGCTCGGCGGCGATCTGCCCGCAATCCGGCTGGTGCGCGACCGCGACAACGTTCTCACCGCGTCCTTCGACTGCGGCTCGGAGATGCTTCACGTCCGCCCCGGGGGCGAGCCGCTCGTCGGGCTCGGCGGCGGCTGTGAGCTGGCGGGCAAGCTCCTCGCCGGTCTCGCGGGCGCGGAGCAGCGGACTGGTGAGAACGGCGTCCGCCTGAAGGCCCTCGCCCCGGAGACGCTCGCCGAGGGCACGCGCCTGCGCCCGACCCTCGGGCGTCAGCGGGCGCAGCTCGTCGGGCTCGCCCGGAGCCGCCGCCGCATGACGAACGAGGTAGAGGCGCACGCACGCACGATAAGCGCTTAGAAGAAGAACCGCGTCACATGGAAGAAGATCGGGGCGGCGAAGAGCAGCGAGTCGATCCGGTCGAGCACGCCGCCGTGGCCGGGCAGCAGCCCGCCGTAGTCCTTTACGCCGCGGTCGCGCTTGATCGCCGACATCACGAGTCCGCCGGCGAAGCCCGCGAGCGCGATCAGCAGGGACATCGCCGCCGCCTGCCAGGGGTTGAAGGGCGTCGCCCACCAGAGACCGGTGCCGAGCAACGCCGCGCACGCGACACCGCCCGCGAAGCCCTCCCAGGTCTTGTTCGGGCTGATCGTCGGGGCGATCCGGCGCCGGCCGAGGAGCTTGCCCCAGACGAACTGCAGCACGTCACTCGCCTGGACGACGACGACGAGGAAGAGGAGCAGCTTGCCGCTACTCGCGTCGTAGCCGTCGATGTTCAGCAGCAGGAGTGCGGGCGCGTAGCTGACGCAGTAGACGCATGCCATCAGGCCCCACTGGACTGTCGCCGTGCGCTCGAGGAAGCGCTCGGTCTCGCCCGCCAGCACCATCCGCGTCGCGAGCAGCAGGAACGCGTAGACCGGGATCATGATGCTGAACAGCCCGTACCACTGGACTCCGACGAGCGTGTATTGCACCGGGATGACGACGAAGAACGCCCAGGCGAGCGCGCGGTGGTCGGCGCGGCTCGTCGGGCTCAACGTGACGAACTCGCGGAGGGCCAGCACGGAGACGAGGGCAAAGAGGACGACGGAGCCGACTCCCCCGGTGAGCGTGGCGACGAGGAAGGCTGCGCTCATCAACCACCAGGCGCCGATCCGTGCGTTGACGTTCGCAATCGTGTCTCGTGCACCCGGGCCGGCGACGCTCAGCCGCAGCGCCTGGCCGACTGCCGTCGCAAGCACCAGCGTGACGGCGATGCCGCCGAAGAGCCAGAGCAGCTCCCGGTCGTCGATCACGACGCCTCCCCGCGAAGCGTCTCGAGGGCCTCGCGCGCCCGCGCGAGGAACGCTTCCTTGGGCTCGCCGTCGCGAAGGCTGAGGGCCTCGCCGAACATGACGCGCGAGACCATCGGCACCGGTATGAACTCGCCTTTCGGCAGGACGCGGTTGAGGTTCTCCATCGAGACGGGGACGAGCTCGAGCTCTGGATGGGCGGCACAGAGGTGATAGAGCCCGGCCTTGAAGGGGGCGATCCCGTCGCCCGAGCCGCGCGTCCCTTCCGGGAAGAGGATCAGCGAGTCGCCCGCCGCGAGGCCCTCGGCCATGCGGTCGACTGCGGCGCGGGCTTCAGGCCCTGAGCGATCGATGAGGACTGCTCGGAAGATCCGCGTCGAGAGGTAGCGGCGCAGCGGGCCGCGCTCCCAGTAGTCGCGCGCGGCCACCGGCCGTGTCCTTCGCCGCAGCTCTGGCGGCAGATACGACCAGAGGAGGACGAAGTCGAGATGGCTCGTGTGGTTCGCGAAGTAGACGCACGGCGTGGTCGACGGGGGCTGCCGCCAGTTGACGTAGCCGCCGGCGATGAGCCGGGCAAGGACGGCGACGAGGCGCCCGATCATCGTGCGCTCAGCTCCTGCGCGACGAGTCTCAAGCGGCGGGCAAAGGTGGCCAGCGAGCCCGCCAGGATGACGGCAAGCGCGGCAGCGACGAGCCTGCCCTCGAAGTCCGTTGCCGCAAGCTCGACCAGGGAGAGGAGGCATGCGGCGGTCAGCACGGCCATCCGGTGCGGCTTCGCCATCGGGCCGACGAAGTACTGGCGCGCGCCGAGTGCGCCGCCGAGCACCCGCACGTACGCGGTCAGGAGCGCGGCCACGGCGGCGGCCCATCCGAGCGCGCCGCCCCAGTCCCAGGCAATCGCATAGCCGGCGGCGACGAGGATCAGGAGATCCGCGAAGCGGTCGGGCACGTCGTTGTACAGCTCCCCGGTGGGGGAGGCGAGCTTGCCCTCGACGGCGAGCAGCCCGTCGAGCAGGTTGCAGGCGAGGCGGAGCTGGATGCCCGCTGCGGCGCCAACGAGCAGTGCGGCTTGAAGCGGCGTCGAGGCGTGTGGAAGCGCGATGAATGCGCCCGCGGCGAGCAGCGCGAAGGCGACGCCGGCGAGCGAGACGTGATTGGGGCGCACGCCCCGCCGCCCCAGCGCGGCTGCGAGCGCGGCCGCCGTCGGACGGCTGCGCGTCTTGAGCGGGCGGCGATCCATGCGTTTCCTTATCGGACTGCAAGCGCCGTCACCCGAGCGCCCGGTGGTTTACTCAGGCCATGCCCACCCATCGGTACGTCGTCGCCGACGTCTTCACCGATCGGCCGCTCGAGGGGAATCAGCTCGCCGTCTTCACGGACGCCCGCGACATCGCCGAGGAGCGCTACCAACCGCTCGCGCGAGAGATGAAGTTCTCCGAGACCGTGTTCACCCTCCCGCCGGAGAGCGACGGTCATGCTCGGATTCGGATCTTCACGCCGGCGACGGAGGTGCCGTTCGCGGGTCATCCGACGCTCGGCTCAGCCTTCGTCCTCGCCGGGCCTCTGCAGCTCGACGAGATCCGACTTGAGACCGGCAACGGTGTCGTGCCGGTCCGGCTTGAGCGCGAGGGCGCGCGCATCGTGTTCGGCCGCATGGCACAGCCGCTGCCGACTGTCGAGCCCTACGAGCAGCACGCCGACCTGCTCGAGGCGCTCGGCGTCGAGCGCTCCGAGCTGCCGGTCGAGGTCTACGACAACGGCATCCGTCATATCTATGTCACGCTCGGCTCGGAGGACGCAGTCGCGGCACTCCGGCCGGACATGTCCCGTCTGGCGAAGCTGCCGGCAGTACTGGGCGTCAACTGCATCGCGGGGTCAGGCTCGCGCTGGAAGACGCGGGTGTTTGCGCCTGCGGGCGGCGTCCCCGAGGATCCGGCAACGGGCTCCGCGGCCGGCCCGCTTGCGCTCCACCTTGCGCGTTACGGCCGGATCGGATTCGGGGAGGAGATCGAGATCTCGCAGGGCGCGGAGATCAACCGGCCTTCGAAGCTCTATGCGCGCGTCGAGGGCTCGGCCGAGACCATCGAGCTCGTCGAGGTCGGGGGCTCCGCGGTCATCGTCGCTCGCGGCGAGTTCCGGCTTCCGTAAAGCATCTGTAAAACCTGGCGCCCGCGGCAATGCAGCCGGTCGCTCTTCGTCTACACCTACAAGATGCTCTACAAGCTCTTCAGAGCCTTTGTGATGAAGCACGCCGGGCTCGACTGCCGGCGCTGCGGCCAGTCAATCGAGCCGCGCGATCACTTCGGTTTGTCCCAAGGCGTCTGCCGCGCCTGCCGCGGCTAGCGCACTTCCACGGCTCGGATCTCCCATGGACC
>WNFU01003631.1_pt1 | contig 28203 bp, 22 predicted proteins | sample 5400121 | NCBI WGS metagenome assembly WNFU01 (sample SAMN13153360, study PRJNA577476) | soil metagenome | isolation source: 100 cm soil or saprolite under grassland replicate 1 | place: USA:California | collected 2016-06-15 | reverse complement strand
CGGCGATTCGGGCGCGGATCGCGGAGCTCGAGCAGGTCGATCCACGCGACCTAGCAAGGCTCCAGGAGCTGCTGTACGGCCTGTACGCGCTGATCTCCGTCCACTTCGCGAAGGAGGAGGACCTCTATCTCCCGCTCCTGGAGAAGGCCGGGCCCGAGGTACAGCGCGTGCTCGAGGCGCTCGGCCAGCTTGAGAGCGTGCCGAGCTAGGACGGCTTAGGGATCGCGAGCTCGGGCCCTGACGAGACCTACCAGGTCTTGAGGCGAGGCGGCCGCTCGGGGCGCTGCAGCCGCACCCGAGCGTCGACCACGAGGCAGCCTTCCGGGAGCGCGATCACGGGATTGAGGTCGAGCTCGGCGATCTCCGGCAGATCCTCTCCCAGCCGCGAGAGGTGATGCAGCAGGCCGGTAAGGGCGGCCACGTTCGCCGGGCGAGCGCCGCGGTAGCCGGCGACGAGCTTCCCCGTCTTGCCGGAGTGAACGAGCTCGTCCGCGTCTGCGTCCGTCAGCGGAGCGATGCGGAAGCCCGCCTCTCCGATCAGCTCCGCGAGAACGCCTCCGGGGCCGAACGCGACCAGCGGGCCGAACGTCGCGTCTTGTACGACCCCGGCGAGCAGCTCCACACCGTCCTCAACCATGCGCTGGACGAGTACCGGCGGGCCGATCCGCTCCGCCGCCGCCCGCACCGCGGGCTCGTCGGCGAGCCCGAGCGCGACCCCTCCTGTCTCGGTCTTGTGAGCTCCTGCCGCTGCCGATTTGACGGCGACCGGGAAGCCGAGCTTGAGGGCCGCGGCGGCGGCCTCGTCCCCGGTCGCGGCCAGACGCTCGGGGACGAGGGGGATGCCGTACGCCTCGAGCAGCTCCCGCGTCCCGGCCGGGTCGAGCCAGAGGTCATCCGCGACGCCGAGCGCGTCGGCGGCGACCGCGCGCGCCTTCGCAGTGTCGATGTCGACGAGAGCGGGGACCGTTCCCGCTGGGCGCCGTAGCCACTCGGCTCGCTCGGCGGCGAGCCCGAGCGCGTGCGCTGCGGACTCCGGATACGTGAAGAGCGCCACCGGCGCGGGCGCGCGTTGCAGGGCGGCCGGTGTTCCCTCTGCGCTGAGCAGCGCCGCGAGCACGGGCTTGTCGCCCGAGGCGCCTTCGAGCGCACGGCCGATGGCTTCCGCTACCTCCTCCACGCCCGCCGTCGCGGGAGGGACGAAGAGGACGATGAGAGCGTCCACGTGAGGATCGCGAAGAATGAGCGGTAGCGCGGCCTCGTAGCTCGCGGCCGTCGCGGAGCCGAGCAGGTCGACCGGGTTTGCCAGGCTTGCCTCGGCGGGGAGCAGACGGGCGAGCTCCTCCCTCGTCTCTGCGGTCAGATTCCTCAGCTCGAGGCCCGCCGCATCGCAGGCATCGGCGCAGAGGATCCCGAGGCCGCCCGCGTTAGTCAGGACGGCGACACGGCGCCCCTTCGGTAGCGGTTGCGTCGAGAGCAGCGCGGCGGCGTCGATCAGCTCCTCGAGCGTGGCCGCGCGGAGCACGCCCGCCTGATGGAACAGCGCATCGACAGCCTCCTCGGAGCCGGCGAGCGCCGCCGTGTGCGAGCCTGCGGCTCGCGCCCCCGCGCTTGTCGTTCCGCTCTTCATAGCGAGGATCGGCTTCTGGCGTGCGACGCGCCGCGCGATGCGGCCGAACCTGCGGGGGTTGCCGAACGACTCGAGGTAGAGGACGACGAGGCCGGTCTCAGGGTCGTCCTCCCAGTATTCGAGCAGGTCGTTCGAGGAGACGTCGGCCTTGTTGCCGATCGAGATGAACGACGAAAAGCCGAGACTCCGCTCGGCCGCCTTCTCGAGCAGAGCGAGGCCGAGCGCGCCGCTCTGTGATGAGAATCCGATTGTCCCGGGTGGCAGCGGACGCGGGCCGAACGTCGCATTCAGGTGCGGGCCCGCGATCGCGACACCGAGACAATTCGGTCCGATCAGGCGTCCTCCGTGCGCCCGGACGAGCGAGAGCAGCCGCTCCTGGCGCTCGCGTCCCTCTTGCCCGGTCTCGGCGAATCCCGCCGAGATGACGCAGAGCGCACGCACGCCACCGCGAAGGGCCGACTCCGCCGCCTCGAGCACGTGCGCGGCCGGGAGGCAGACGACGGCGAGGTCGACCTGCTCGGGCAGCTCGTCGAGTGAGCGGTAGGCTCGCACGCCGGCGACGGGCTCGCCGGTTCGGTTCACCGGATACGCCGCCCCGGTGAACTCGGCGGCGAGCACATTTCGGAACAGGCGGCCGCCGATCGACTCTGATCGCGGCGAGGCGCCTACGACGGCGAGGCTCGAGGGCGCGAAGAACGGCCGCAGGGAGGCGACGACGGCGAGGTGGTCACGCTCGTCCACGTGCGCGAGGTACTCCTCGGTCGGCTCGATGGGGAAGGCGACCTCGACGGTGCCCTGCTCGAGCACCCGGGTGACCTTGAAGCCCGCCTCCCCGAACACGCTCAGCATCGCCCGGTTCTCGGGCATTACCTCCGCGACGAAGCGTTCGATCCCGGCGGACGCCCCACGTTCGGCGAGCCGTTCGAGCAGCCTCGTGCCAATGCCGCGGCCTTGATGCTCGTCGGCGACAGCGAATGCGACCTCCGCTGCGGCCGGGTCACGAAGGCGCGCGTAGCTCGCAAGCGCGACGACGCGCTCTTCTTCCTCGTCCTCGAGCGTGCCGACGAGCGATCCTCGCTCGAGCCAGTTCGGCTCGACGAAGGGCTCGACGAGCGCGGGGCGCAGCGTCGGCGCTCCGTGGAACCGGAGGTAGAAGCTCCGCTCGGACAGGCGCGAGAGGAAGTCGATCAGTGCGGCGGCCTCGCCGGCCCGAGGCGGACGCAAGCGCAAAGTGCCGCCGTCGCGGAGGATGACGTCGACGAACTGCGAGCTGTCCTCGGCCGGGTTCAGTCCGTCGTCGTGGTGGTCCCGGGCGCGTGAGTGGCGGCCGGCTCGGGGAGAGCTAGGCGGCTGATCCGACACGGGCCACTCCCCTTTCGCCGGCGGGATAGACGAGCGCGTTCATCGATCGTCCTCCATTCTCGCGCGCGGAGAGGGCCCGCCGGAGCGGGCCCTCTCTCTTCGGCAGTCAGCCTGCCGGCTCCCTTCGATTAGGGAGTCGGCGTGATTGCCGTCCGCTCCCAGGTCGGGTTCGACTTGAATGCCTTGTCGAACGTGAGCTGCGTGAGCGGACGCGCGATCGGGTTGAGCTGCAGGGTTGGAACTCCGATGGTGAAGATCTCGGTTGCCCCCTAGACGCATTGGCGCGGGACAGCCTTCAGCTCGGTGCCGAGCCTCCAGAGGCTCGGCACCGTTCGACGGCCTAATCGAGGCCAGGTGCGTGGATGAGCAACGGCCGAGGTCCGTCCTCGAGGTCCTCTCTCAGCCCGAGAAGGAACCGGACGAGCGCGGGGTTTACGCTCATGTCACTTCGCAGGCCCATCAGCAGGCAGCCCTCGTCCCAGAAGGGGCACTGCTGTCCGGGACAGGGCTCCTCGAGGTCGACCGCCGACAGGAGGTGACAGGAACCTGGTCTCATGGATGAATCGTTGCGGGGGCCGCAATGCGAGCCATCGGGGAGTACGCTGGTCTCGGGCGCGGCTTTCTACGGACGCCGGGCGATCCCTAGAGACGAGACCAGGTGCCTTGTCCCCGCTTGAGTTCTACCTCCACCTCGACCGCCTTGCCCTCCTCCATTCGAGGGGGAGTCACCGAGAGGCCCATGTGTGAGGCAAGGAAGGGAGCCAGATGGCGGCCGACGATCTTCGCGGGAGGCCACCAGAGCGACTCCGTGTCGGCCGTTGACAGCTTCCCCTCGCTCTCCGCACGGAGGTAACGGGGGGTCAGCCCGGTGAGCAGCAGCCCACGCAGAACGGGCCTGAACGGCGTCGGCTCGATCGGTGCGCCTGCGCGCGCAGCGATCGACTCGGCGGCCGCATCGGCCTGTTGCGTTGCCACACCGCCCTGCTTGAACGGGGAGGAGGTGAGGTCACCCGCCGCCCAGACGTCGTCCACCCCCTCGACGCAACCGTGCTCGTCGGTAGGGACGAATCCGTCGTCGTCGTGCGGAACGCCTTCCGGGCGGGGCCCCTCGAGGCGGGGCAGGGCGATCACCCGCTCGGCTTCGACTCGAGCGTCGGAGGCGAGGCGAAGCTGGCCGTTCTCAAAAGCAACCGGGGTGCTTCCGAGCCGGACGGCGATGGAGCGGATCTCGAGGAGCTCGCCGATCGCCTCGCTGGCCGCCGGCCCGAACAGCTCCAAGGGCCGTGTCTCTGGCGTCACGATCTCGAGCGAGACCCCGTCGACGCCGGCTGTGGCGAGATGAATGCCCGTCAGGAGGGCTAGCTCGTAGAGCGGCAGGGGCCACGTCGCCTCGCCGGGCATAGCAAAGACGAGCTTGTGAACCCGGCCGGTGCGTGCCTCTTCGAGCAGCGAGGAGACCGCGGGGCCGTCCTCCGGGCCGCGAAACGTGAGCGCTCCGGGAACCGCTTCGAGCGGCCGTGCGCCGAGCGCCAGTAGCAGGACGTCGTAGTCGAGCTCCTCGCCCTTCTCCGTAACGACGACCTTGCGCTCGGCGTCGACGCGAAGGAAGGAGCCCTGTCTGAGCTCTGCGCCGGCGGCTCGCGCGAGCGCGAGGAGCGGGAAGCGCCGAACCTCGCCCACGCGAAATGGCTCCGCCACAGCTAGGGGCCGGTAGGAAAACTCCGTCTCGGGCGCGACGAGCTCGACGGCCACCCGCTCCTCGGCGAGGGCGTGGAGCGCGAGCGCGGCCTCGAGCGCCGCGACTCCGGCTCCGGCGACGAGCACGCGGGTGGGATGTCCTCCTGACATGACGCCAGAGTCTCACACCCGGCCGGGTCGCGGGCAATCCGGGCCGGCGCGGATCGCCTCGCGGCTTTCCCGCAGCGCGATCAGTCGCTCCCCCGATGCCCGCAGGAGCGTCGGGCACGACTCTCCTAAGTGGACAAGGAACTAGACAAGGAGGCCCAATGAAGCGCTTGCTCGTTGCAGTCGACGGCTCCGACGGGAGCAACGCAGCCGTCGAGGAGGCGCTCGCGCTCGCAGCCGACCTCCGTGCGGCCGTCACCTTCGCCTACGTTCGCAGGCCGCCGTCCCTCTTGCTCGGCGACCCCTTCTACCAGCGCGTCCTGACCGGAGAATTCGCCGAGGCATGCAGTGCCGTCGCAGAGGCGATGGAAGCCGCGGCGGCCGTCGGGATCGAGGCCGACTCAGAGATCCTGGAAGGAGATCCCTGCGACGAGATCGTGAGCCTCGCAGACAACCGAGGCGCCGACCTGATCGTCGTCGGCTCGCGCGGCTTCGGAGCGTTGGCCGGAGCGCTGCTCGGAAGCGTCTCACGGGCGGTCCTTCAGCACGCACACCGGCCCGTGCTCGTGGCGAAGCAGGTCGGGGCCCGAGAGCGGCAGGTCGCATAGTCTCGGAGGAGCGCCCGCGATCGCGGGCGCTCCACTCGAATGGACGTGCTCTGGCTCTTCCTCGCCGCCGGTGCCACGGCGCTCGCAACCGGCCTCGGCGCGGTGCCGGTCTTCTTCCTCGGCTCGAAGGCGGAGATGCTCCGCCCGATCCTCCTCGGCGGCGCGATCGGAGCGATGACGGTTGCGTCCCTCGCCGGGCTCCTGCGACCGGCTCTTCAGGAAGGGGGGAGGCTCTCAGTCGCGGGCGGGCTCACCGCGGGAGCCCTGTTTCTGATCGGCGCCGGCTTCCTCCTCGGCCGCCGCGAGGTGCACGTCGGCGAGTTGCGGGGGACGGGCGTCCGCCTCTCGGTGCTCGTCTTCGGCGTGCTCCTCGTCCACAGCCTGCCCGAGGGCCTCGCGATCGGGACCGCGTACGCGTCCGATCGAGCCGGCCTGAGCCTTTTCGTCATCCTCGCAATCGGGCTCCAGAACATTCCGGAAGGAACGAGCGTCGCCGTACCGATGGAGACGGCAGGATTCCGGAGGTCGAGCCAGTTCTGGGCGGCTGTCCTGACGAGCGCGCCCCAGCCGGTGGGCGCGGTCGTCGCCTACCTTCTCGTCGAGAGGATCGAGGGCCTGCTTCCCTTTTCGTTCGCCTTCGCGGCCGGCGCGATGCTGACTCTCGTCGCCGTCGAGCTGGTGCCGCAGGCCTTTACGCGCTGGCGCTGGGCAGGCGCCGCCGCCGGCACGCTCGCGGGAGCGGGAGTCATGCTCGCTCTCGCTGTCGCCCTCCAGGTCTAACGTCTAACGCGCGTTGCGGCTCGTCCGGATCGGCGTGCCGGAATCCCGCAGACGCTCGGCGGGCGCCCACGGATGGCGGCGAGAGCGCCTCAATCGAGACTCCGTTCGATGGTCATTTCCGAGAAAAGGAGTCGCAATGCGTAAGTACTTCAAGTACGGCGGCATCGCCGCCAGCGTGGTTCTCATCGCCTTCGGCGCCGGATCGATCGCGGTCGGCGCCTGGGGCATCAACAACGTCCGGGACAACCTCGGGCTCGAGAAGATCGTCGGCTCACCCGACATGACCAGGGGCGCGATCGCGGCCGAGGCCCAGAAGGCCGGCCTGACCGGCGTCAAGCTTCCGAGCTGCGACGTCGCCGGCAAGACGATCGACACCGGGAGCGAGGCGAGGTGCTTCGCGAGCTACATGCGCATTCACGCGCTCGAGGCGACCGGTGGACAGCCGTACGCCGAGATGGGCCGCTTCCTCGACGCAAAGGGCAACCCGACCTCGGACGAGGCGCTCGCCGCCAAGGATCCGAAGACGGGCCAGCCGGTCGAGAACGCGAAGCGCAACATCTGGGTGACCGAGACGGCGCTCTCGACGGCTCTGAACCAGGCCTACTTCGGTGAGCGAGTCGGCATCTTCGGGATCGTCATGGGCATCGCCCTGCTGTTGACGGGGATCGGATTCCTCGTCCTGACGCTCGGCGGCGCACTGGAGCCGAAGCCCGCCGTCGTCAAGACGGCGCAGCATCCGGTTACCGCCACGAACTGAGCGGCGACTCCGCTCGGAGCAAGAGGGCGGCCCTCGGGCCGCCCTCTTCGTCTCCAGCTCGCAAGGTCGGCTTACGCTCCTGAGGTGAAGGCCGTTGAGCAGGAGCCCGTTGCACCGGATGCGGCCGCCGGCTGGCTCACTCGCGGCGTCGCCGCGATCGGGGGCGCGAGCTTCCTCGACGACGTCGGGCACGAGGTGCCGACGGCGCTGCTGCCTGCGTTCTTGACGACGACGCTCGGCGCTCCGGCCGCGGCGCTCGGCGCCATCGAGGGCTTCGCGGACGGCTTCGGCGGAGCCGCGCGCCTCGCCGGCGGGGCGCTCGCCGACGACCCGCAGCGGAGGCGGGTCACGGCGGTGGGCGGCTACACGGCAACCGCGGTCCTGAGCGCCCTCATCGGCGTGACGACCGCCGCGTGGCAAGTGGGGGTCCTCCGTGCGGGCAGCTGGATGACGAGGGGGCTGCGCAGCCCGGCGCGCAACGCGCTGATGGCCGACGTGGTGCCGGAGAGCGCGTTCGGCCGGGCATACGGGTTCGAGCGCGCGATGGACAACCTCGGTGCGATCGTCGGCCCGCTCCTCGCGCTCGGGCTGGTCGCCGTGGTCGGCGTGCGGACGGCCATCCTTCTCTCGGTCGTTCCCGGACTGCTCGCGGCACTCGCCATCGTCGCGGCCGTCCGTGCAGCGCCGCGACTCGTCGAGCGTGAGCGGCAGCCGATCCGACTGCGCATCCGGCCGGTGGTTCACGGCCGGCTCGGCCGTCTTCTCGTCGGCGTGTCCGCGTTCGAGCTCGGCAACGCCGCCGCGACCCTCCTCATCCTTCGAGCGACAGACCTCCTCACCCCGGGTCGGGGACACGACTCCGCGGTCAAGGTCGCCCTGCTCCTCTATGCCGGCTACAACCTCGCGGCTACGGTCGCCAGCATCCCGGGCGGTCGAGTGGCCGACCGGCGCGGCGGCGTCCGCGTTCTTCTCGCCGGGCGGCCTTCCTCGTGGCCTACGTCGGCCTGGCCTTCGCGGGTGAGGCCCTTGTCCCGCTGGCTCTGCTCTTTGCTGCGGCCGGCGTCGGCATCGGGCTCGCGGAGACGGCGGAGCATGCGGCGGTCGCCTCGCTTGCGCCGGCGCACCTGCGGGGCTCGGCCTTCGGTGCCCTTGCCGCCGTCCAGAGCTTCGGCAACCTCGCCGCGTCAGCGACGGCCGGTCTCCTCTGGACGCTCGTGTCTCCGCGCGTGGCCTTCCTCTACCTCGCTGCGTGGATGCTCGTCAGCCTCGTTGCCCTCGTCGCCGCCCGCGTCCGGTAGGACGCTACGCGCGAACGACGCGGCTGACGTTCGCGAGGTGCTCGCGGTCCGCCGCGATCCTGGCGCGGAACTTGCTGCGCGTCTTCGCGGCCTTCCGGACGAGCCTGAAGATCGACTTTCGCGACGTCCGCACCTTGGCGAATGTGACCCAGCGCGAGCCCTTGCGGCGCTGAATGACGACGACACGGCGCGGGTGGCGCGGTCCGATCTTGCCGCGCAGGTACATCTTGCCGCCCTTCCGGAAGCCGGCGAGGGTGATCAGGTGCTTGACCGCCACGGCTACCCTCGGCTCGGTCGGGAGGCCGGTGAGACCCGCCTTGTAGGTGGTCTTCTTGGTCGGCCTGACGAGGGCGCTGTACCTGCCGGCGGCGTCGGTCGTGGCCGGCGGGAGGGCGGCGAACGCCGGCGCGCCGAAGGGCTGCGCGCCAAGCGCGACCGGCTGGCCCACGAGCGGGGCGCCCGACCGCGTGGCCGTCCCCGAGAGTGTCACGGCTTTGCCGAAGACGATCGTCTTCGCCGACGCTGCAAGCGTCAGCGCTGGAGCGGCCACAGCGGCCGCGCTGTCGTAGAGGACCTTGAACGCCTGGACCCGAGGCGTCGCCTGTCCGTCGGCCGACTGGAGGTCGAAGGCCACGCGAAGGGACTGGTGCGCCGAGACGGCGACCCCTGCGAGGTCGAGTGTCGTATCGCCCGTGTTCAGCACCGCGGTCGCCACCTGCTCGCCGGTCGTCGCGTCGAGCACACGCGCCGTCCCCGTGCCCGTTCCACCGCCCAGGGGCGAGAAGAGAGTCATCGTGGCGGTGAAGGAGTGCCAGGCGGTCACGGTCCGCCCCACGGAGGGGCCGATCGAGGTCGAGGAGGCGCTGCCGGATGGAGAGAAGCTCACCGGCGCGTGCGTCAGCTCGACCTTGTCGAGGAGCGGGGTGCCGCCCGGGCCGGAGAGTCGCGCCTGCCAGCGGACGCCGTGGACGGTCAGCAGGAAGTTGAGGGCCTCGCTCGCGCTCGCGGCGGTGACGGGGAAGTAGTCGGACCAGAACTCGTTCCCGCCCGAGGAATACGGCTGCAGGAAGCTGAGCCAGAGCGTCACCGAGCTTCCGCTCGAGGTGCGCGCGATCTGGCGAAAGTCGCGCACGCTCGTCGACGAGTCGCCGAGCTGGTAGGTAGCCCAGCCGCTGGGAATGCCCGGCTGCGCGCTCCCCGGGGTGGGGTAGGCAATCGTGGCATGGTCACCCCGGGTGCGTCCGCTCCGATCGACGCCGCTCGTCCAGACGTGCAGCGTCGACCCGTCGATCAGCATTCCACTCGGCTCGACACCCGTCTCGTCGACGGCGTACGCGTTCAGGCTCGGGTCGAGGACGACGCCACGCTTTGTCCAGGTGAGGCCGTCGACGGAGGTCGCGTAGCCGGCGCGCTCGATCGTCTTGCCCTCGAGCGTCTCGACGCCGGTGTAGAGCATGCGGTAGTCGCCGGCGCCGGCCTTGATCACGACCGGGTCCTTGACGGAGGTCGCGTCGAACTCGTTCGCAGCGCCGAGATCGAGGACCTGGCTCACGCCGCGGGTGAAGGTGCCGTTCGGCGAGCTCGCCGTCGCGCGGCCGATCCTCGCCGCGCCTCCATTATCGACCCCTTCGTAGTACATGACGTAGGTCGTCCCGTCCTTGATCACCGACGGATGGGCGACCGCGCTCGCGTCGAAGCCGGAGCCGTCTCCGGCGAGCAGCTGGCTCCGGGCCGACCAGGAGTTGTTGTTCGGCTGCTTCGTTCCCGCGTCTTCCGGCGCGGAGGCGAAGCCGATCGACCGCGTGCCGCTCGAGCTCAAGCCGGTGAAGTAGACGTAGTACGTGGCGGCGTCGTAGAGCGGGCTCGGGTCGCCCTGGCCGCCGTTGTCGAAGGAGGCGGGATTCCCGAGGCCGAAGAGCGCACCGCCGTTGCCTGCGGAGACGGCAACCTTCGTCCAGGCGCTCCCGTTCGTTGAGACGGCCTCGCCGAGGCGGGGCTTGAAGTCGCTTCCGCGCGTGCCCCAGTAGAAGCCGGCGAGCTTCGGCGACGCCCCGGCAGGCGCGACAGCCGCGACGCCCGACGACTGGCGCGCGTCGAACGCCGTTCCGAGCGCGCCGACGTCCAGCAAGGAGCCGCCCGTCTGCGCGCCGTTCACCTTGTTGAAGGAGTTGCCGTCGTTCGAGGTGGCGAGGCCGATGCGGGTGTGGAAGTTCCCGTTCGCGTCGATCGTGTTGCCGGAGTAATAGAGCTTGAACGGAGAGGCCGTTCCTGGGTCCTGCAGCAGCTCGGGGGAGTTGAGGTTCGAGTAGTCGAAGTTCGTGTTCGACCCCGAAGGGTTGAGAGCCGGGCTCGGTCCCGACCACGCTAGCCCGTCGCTCGAGGTCGAGGACATGATCTTCGTCTGGAAGACGCCGCCGCCGACAAGCTTGCGCCCGGTGAGGAGCATCGAGTAGCCGCTGGCCGTCCTCCAGACCGTCGGCGCGAAGGCCCCGAACGCGATGTTCGCGCTTGCGCCGGGGTCCTCCGGGGCGATGACCTTACCGCCCTTCGCCCAGGTGCTGCCGTCGACGGAGGTCGCGTAGGCGATCCGCTTCTTGCTCGAGTCGTCGCCCGTGTACCACATCTTCCAGGTCGAGCCGTCCTTCATGACGGTCGGATCCGCAGCGCTGAAGCTGTCGGCCGAGCCGGCGGGCCCGTGGGCGAGGACAGCGAGTGGCGGGCCGAAGCCCGGGGACTTGACCCAGGCGATGCCGTCGGCGGAGGTGGCGTAGCCGATCGCGCCGAAGACGCCCGAGCGGCCCGAGTACCACATCCGGTAGGGCGCAGCCGGATCGGCCGGGTCGTAGAGGACGTCGGGGCCGTAGACGCCGTCTTCGTCGAACGCAGCCGGCGTCCCCTGCAAGACGGGAGCGCCGGAGTTCCCGCGCGTCCACGTGAGGCCGTCGCTGGACGTCGCCATGAAGACGGCGGGCTTTCCGCCGTCCTCGGAGGTCCCCGAGTACCACATCACGTAGGTCGAGCCGACCTTCGCCAGCGCCGCATCGTCCACGTTGTCGTTGTCGAGGACGGTTGCCGCCGTCGGCCGCAGGACGGGATTCGCGGGGTCGGGGCCGAGCGGCAGAACCGTCGTCGGCAGGCCGAGAGTCGCACCCGTGCCCGTGCCGTTGCGGACGAGCGTCCGGACGCCGACAGGCGGGAAGACGACGTTCTGGTATGTGACCCCGTTGTCGAAGTCGGTATTGCCGTCCCAGAGCGTCGCGCTGGGTGCACCGTTCGTGGTCAGGCGCAGCCCGCCGAGGGCGTCGAGAGTCGTGTTCGTCAGCGGCAGCTGGAGGCAGCTCGTGTCGATGAACGTCTCGTAGAAGACGCTGTCGTCACGGGAGCAGGCCTGCGCCGCCTCGGGCGCTGCCAGCGCCGTCGCGGCCACCACGACTGCCATCAAGACCGTAAGACGCACTGGGCTCCTTATCGGATGCCCGGGGGAGAAGCTTGATCGCTTGGCGGCAAACCGGCGATAACGCCTCCAGGCGGCGGTCGCCCGTCGCCTGGAGGCCATTCAGATCGAGACGATTCTAGGTCTGGCCTGTCTTCACAACAGCCTGCTGAAGCTGCTCGCCGATCTCGCGCCGTCGGGAGTGCTTCTTGTCCTTTCGAAACTCGGCGATGTAGCCCTTGAAGTCCCAGGTTTCGAGAAACTTCTCCGCCGCGTCGCGACCTGACTCGTAGAGCGCAAGCGCGCGCTCGCGCGTGATGCCGAACTCGGTCGTTCCTACACCGAGCGTCGGGATTGCGATCGTGCGCGCGTACTCGGCCTTCTCGACATAGAGGCGATCGTGAGCCTCCATCATCGTCTGGGCCATCCCCTTGATGTACTCGATCAGAGGGCCGACGCCATGTTGATGAGGTTCGGGCTCGGGTAGGCGCTCGGCGACCGACTTCCTCGGGTCCGGCTCGACGAGCAGCAGCCCGAAGGTGGGCCAATCGGGCTCCTCATCCGCCCCGGAGTCGAAGAGCCAGACCGGGAAGTTCGAGAGCATGCCGCCGTCCACGATGATGTGCTCGCGGTTCGTCTCAGGATTCGTCGCATGAACGGGCTCGAAGAAGATCGGGATGCTCATGCTCATCCGGACCGCGTACGCAACTTCGAGCTCGTCCGGCTTCAGACCGAGCAGAGCGGCGTCGCGCGGCAACACGAGAAGCCGCCGGCCCGTAACGTCGGACGCGATGACCTGGAGCCGCGACCGGTACATCGGGTCGTCGGCCCATTGCTCGTTGACGAGATCGGCAAACGTGTGAATGCCCTTCGCCGCCAGGAGCTCGCGCATCCATTCGTAGAACCGCTTCCCCTCGTAGAGGCCCTGGTCGAGCAGGATGCTGGCAGAACGGCCGATGAGCGGCAGCCGGTCTTCCCAGCCCTTGTCCTCGAACTGCCGATAGTCGAGCGTAAGGATGATCTCCTTGAGCTCGTCCGCCGTATAGCGCGCAGCGATGAGCGCCGCCGTGATCGCTCCGGCCGACGTTCCGGCGACGTTCTGCGGCTCGAAGTCGTGCTCCTCGAGCACGGAGTACGCTCCGGCGAGGCCGATGCCCTTGACGCCTCCGCCCTCGCAGACGAGGTCGACGTAGTGCTCGTAGGATTCGTTTCCGCCCATTGCTCCTCCTTCTTGGCTGGAGTCGCCAGGGCCGCAGCAACGACTCGCGGTGCTTTCCGCTTCCGCACGCGACACTTACGCGGATGGGCATCGCTGTCAAGTCCGCGCCGTTGACAGAGCGCGGAGGCGAACGCCTGACAGGATCACTGGGCTGGAGCCGGCTCCTCTTGCTCGGCTTGATCCTGAGTTGCGGAGCGGCCCGCGTTATCGAGGAGGATCTTCGCCCAGCGCTCACTGAAACCCGCCAGGAAGGAGACGATCCCGTAGAAGTAGAGCGTCTTCTTGTCGGTGCCGATAACGAGCAGGTCGCTCTCGATCGCAAAATAGAGCGCCAGCGCAAAGGTCGCCCCGATGAAGGGCCGGAAGCTACCGAGACGCCGTACCGTTTTTCTGCCCACCTCGTGGTCGACGGAGAATCCACTCCGCCCACGCCCGGCCATCCGCGACATGACGCTGACGATCGCCCCGACCGCACCCATCGCGACCGCAATCAGGATGCTCTGGGTCGCCGAGGAATGCCAGTGCGAGAAGTTCGAGAGGTAGAGGACTCCCGTTACCCCGCCCAGGACGAGCGCGAGCAAGGCTGCGCCGATCATCATCCCTTGGAAGTAGACGAGCCGGCCCTGAGACTCGCCTGCCTTGTCGTAGTAGCTGTGAATTTCCTTTAGCTCTGCGCGGTTGAGCGCGACGGCTCGCTTGATCTGAGCCCGGCCGGGCGAGCGCTCGTCCGGTCGATCGACGACCCCGAGCATCCGCGAAATCGCGGCGAGGAGCCAGCGCATCGCGACGAGCTCGCTCGTGCCGCGCAGGACCTCGCTGGCCCGGATTCCGAGGGTCTCGCATTGATGGATCTCATGTGCGATATCCGGGGTATCTCGAGTGATCCAATCGGTGGCCGAGTGGAGCCGAACGATCGCGTCCTTGCGCCAGAGCCGCTGCCAGGGGCGGACCGTCTTCAGCGTCAGAGCCACGCCGGAGGGCTCGCGACTGCACCAATACGCAGCGATGACCTGACCGTGCTCGCGCTCGAAGTCGCGCATCCTCCTGCGGAAAGGCTCCTCCCATTCGCCGTCGAGGGTGCGATTTCGATAGACCTCGAGCTGGTGCAGATAGTGGGCAAGGATGATTTCCGGGAACGAAACGGATCTCGTCCCGGTAGCCCGATGCCCTGCCACCTTGCCGCGAGCCCGCGCAAATGCTGATGGCGCTACTTCCGTCATGGCGACCTCACTTCTCGATCAGTCTGGCCGCAGGCGGGACTGGCGATAACGGTTTGATTCTCACCCTAGATGCTTCGTCGCCGCCCCACAAGATCCCTGCGCGCACGCGAAGCGGATCGCCGCGCTCTCAGTCCGGCTCTTGCAGCTCCAGGCAGCCCGTGCCGCCCAGGTCGAGCCAGGTCCGCCCGCCTCCGCGCACGACCCGGATCATCACGGCCTCGCAATGGCGGCAGCGGACGATGACGCCCGGAGCGTTGACGTAGACGTCGAGCCGGGCGACCATTTCCTGCGCGCCGCAGGACCCGCAGACGCTCATCGCGGCTGTCAGCTCGTGACCGAATAGCTCGAGGAGCAGGCCGCCGATCGCGTTGCCGTCGAGCTTCAGGTCGCGTGACTCCACGTCAGCTCCCCGTGGCCCCGAAGCGCTCGGTTCTGATCCGCTGCGGCTCGTAGCCGAGCTCGACCAGCCCGTCCGCCGCCGCGTCGACGAAGCGGGTCGAGCCGCAGACGAACACCTTCGGCTCGTCTGCCGCCGGCCAGGCGACGTCCTGCAGGAGCTCGCGATCGATGCGCCGTGAATAACTGGTCCACCCTTCGGGCTGCGACCGCGTGAGCGTGTGGAACACGTCGAAGCCGTCCCGTCGGGCGTTCAGCTCCTCGAGCTCCTCGCGGAAGATTACGTCCTCGAGGGTGCGCGAGGAATAGAGCAGGCGGGTCGGAGCCGTGCTGCCCGCCGCGGCTCGATGGCGAGTCATCGCCATCAGCGGGACGACGCCGGAGCCGCCGGCGACGAGTAGGAGCGGCCCGGGGTCGGAGGCCTCCCAGACGAAGTAGCCGCCGATGGGCCCGCGGATCTCGAACCGGTCACCCTCCCGTACCTCGTCGACGAGGTACGGAGAGACCTCCCCGTCCTCGAGCCTCTCGACGGTGATCGCGAGTCCGTCCTCGGGCGCCGAGGCGATCGAGTAGCTCCGCTGAGCCTGGTAGCCGTCCTCGGCCGTCAGGCGCAGATCGAGGTGCTGGCCGCTGCGATGACCCGGCCAGCCGTCGGCCTCGAGCAGGAGGGTTCGGACGCGAGGCGTCTCTTCGACGATGCCCGTCACCTCGGCGACGAGCCACGTCAGTCGCCCCAGTACCGCTGCTCCCGCCATGGGTCGCCGAGCATGTGGTAGCCGTTGGACTCCCAGAAGCCGGGCTCGTCGTCGTCACGGAGGCTGAGACCGCGAACCCACTTCGCGCTCTTCCAGAAGTAGAGGTGCGGCACGAGCAGCCTCGCCGGACCGCCGTGCTCGGGGTCGAGCGGCTCTCCGTCGTAGCCGAACGCGACCCACGCCTTGCCGCCCGTCACGTCCTCGAGCGGCAGGTTCGTCGTGTAGCCGCCGTCGCAGAACGCGACCACGTACGCCGCGTCGTGCTCGATCTGGTCGAGGAGGGTGTCGACGGAGACGCCCTCCCAGACAGTGTCGAGCTTCGACCACTTCGTGACGCAGTGGATGTCGACCGTGACCGTCTCGCTCGGCAGCTCGCGGAATTCGTCCCAGGTCCAGCTGACGGGCTCGTCGCCGCCGTGGAGGAGAACGTCCACTCCTCGAGCGGCGTGTGGGGCGTAGGACCGGCCGAGAGGATCGGAAAGTCGTCCGTCAGGTACTGACCCGGCGGAACGCGGTCCGGCGGGCCGTCACGCCGACGGCCTTTGAACCCACGGGAGACGATGCTCACGTCTGCACTCTCTCAGGTAGGAGGGTTTGACGAAAGACAGTGCTGTGCCGCCGGGCCGCGCTGCTCGCCCCGAGGCGGCGTCCTCAGTCGCCCCAATGCTGAAAAGCATTGGGGCTCCCTGCGTCCTTGCCTCGGAACGACCATCGCACCCCGGCGACGAGCAGTATTCCGCCAAACCTCCTAGACGTTTTCGGCGCCACGTTGGATCATCTCGCCGTGGGCACCCTGCCGACCGGAACCGTCACGCTGCTCTTCACCGACATCGAGGGGTCGACGACGCTCCTGCACGACCTCGGCGACGTCTACGCCGACGTCCTCGCGGAGCATCGGCGGATCCTCCGTCTTGCGTTCGCCAACCGGGGCGGCGTCGAGGTCGACACGCAGGGAGACGCCTTCTTCTACGCGTTCACGCGCGCTTCGGATGCTGTCGCGGCGGCTGACGAGGCGCAAGGCGGGCTCGAGCAAGGCCAGGTGCGCGTGCGCATGGGAATTCACACGGGCGAGCCGCTGGTCACCGAGGAGGGCTATGTGGGAATCGACGTCCACCGAGCGGCGCGGATTACCAATGCGGCCCACGGCGGGCAGGTGGTGATCTCGCAGACGACGCGCGACCTGGTGGACGGCGATGCCGCTCTCCGCGACCTCGGCGTGCATCGGCTGAAGGATCTCACCGAGCCACAGCGGCTCTACCAGCTCGGGGACGGCGAGTTTCCTCCACTTCGGACCCTCGATGCCACGAACCTGCCTGTTGCTGCGAGCCCGCTCCTCGGCAGGGAACAGGAGCTCGAGCAGCTTCTGGAACTGCACGCGCAGGAGGCCCGCCTGGTGACGATCACGGGGCCCGGCGGCACGGGCAAGACCCGCCTCGCCCTCCAGGTCGCGGCCGAGCTCGTCGGCACCGTCGCGGACGGCGTCTTCTGGGTCCCGCTCGCCGGCCTCTCTGACCCCGAGCTCCTCTTGCCGGAGATCACTCAGACACTGCCTGCCCGCGACGACCTTCTCGGCTATCTGCGCGGGAAGGAGCTCCTGCTCCTGCTCGACAACTTCGAGCACCTGCTTGCGGCTGCGCCTGACCTCGGGTCGCTCCTCGCCGCCTCCGACGGACTGCGCGTGCTCGTCACGAGCCGGGCACCCCTGCGGCTCTCGGGGGAGCGCGAGTACCCGCTCGAGCCGCTGCCCCCGAACGATGCGGTGACGCTGTTCGTCGAACGAGCCCGTGGGGTCGGCCGGGCCCTTGCGCCTGACCCGACCATCGAATCGATCTGCCGCCACCTCGACGGCTTGCCGCTCGCGATCGAGCTCGCCGCAGCGCGAACGAAGCTCCTCAGCCCGGAGATGCTCTTGCAGCGGCTCGATCGTGCGCTGCCTCTTCTCACCGGAGGCGCGCGCGACGCCCCCGAACGCCAGCGCACCTTGCGGGCGACGATCGAGTGGAGCTACGACCTGCTCGACGAGGAGTCGAAGCGACTCTTCGCCCGTTTGTCCGTCTTCGCCGGGAGCTTCCCGCTCGCGGCCGCCGAGGAGGTCTGCGAGGCAGACCTCGACGCGCTGGCCGCGCTCGTCGATCTCAGCCTGCTCAAGCCCATCGCCGAATACCGCTTCCTCATGCTGGAAACGATCCGGGAGTACGCCGTCGAGCAGCTGGAAGCCTCTGGCGAGGCCGACGAGGTGCGCCGTCGTCACGCAGAGGCCTTCCGCTCGATCGCTGCCGCCTGCTATGCGCGCCGCATGGAGGCGGAAGGCGAGTGCTCGGAGCTGCTCGAGTCCGACCATGACGATCTTCGCGCCGCGCTCGAGTGGCTCGCCGTACACGATCCGGATCGGGAGCTCGACCTGGCCGGCGCGTTGGGGTGGTTCTGGCTGTCTCACTCCCACCTCGCCGAAGGAAGACGACGGCTTACCGACGCACTGGCCCGCTCGAGCGCCGAGGGCCCTGTCCGTGCGACGGCGCTCACGGCCGCCGGCGGGCTCGCGGGCTGGCAGGGCGATGCCGACCAGGCTCGTGCCTTGCTCGGCGAAGGCATCGCCCTGTGGCGCGAGCTCGATGATGTCGCCGAGCTTGCGTCCGCGCTCGACACGCTCGGCTGGGCTCTCTTCGCCGCCGGTGACAACGTGCCCGGGCTCGAGGGATTCGAGGAGAGTCTCGAGCTGCGACGGGCCCGCGGCGACGGTCTCGGCGAGATGCGGGCGCTCGTGGGTGTCTGCCAGATCCTCGTCGGGCAGGGTGAGGTCGACCGGGCCGAGCCGCTGTCGAGGCAACTTCTCGAGCTCGCCCGCGACCAGGGCGACTTGCGGTCGGAGCATTTCGCGTATCACTTCCTCGGAGATTGCGCACTGATCCGAGGCGACTGCGACGAGGCCGAAGATCGGTACAAGGAGAGCCTGCGGGCTGCGCTTCCGCTCGGGGACCTGCTCGAGACGAGCTTCGAGGTGCAGGGCGTCGGCATGTCCGCGGCCGGGAAGGGAGACTGGGCGCGCGGCGTCCGTCTGGCTGCAGCCGGCCTGGCGCTCTGGGAGTCGCTCGGCGCCACGATCGCGGTGCCGTTCTGGGACGCGCTCCTGGAGCGGTACATCGATCCGGCGCGCGAGCGGCTCGGCTCGGATGCCGACGCTGTCTGGGCCGAGGGTCGCGGGATGCCGTTCGACGCTGCGGTGGCGCTCGCCCTCGGCCCTGACTGACGCGCTCGGCGCCAGGGTCAACCTGGTGGTCGGCCGCCGATAACTCCTGGGTCGCGTGCGACTCAGGTCAGCGTGAGGGTGATGCCGCCGGTGTTCGTGCTCTGCGGATCGACGACGATCGCGTAGGTGCCCGCGACCGGTAGCTGCGCGGTGAGCGTGCCGCCCATCGTCCCGATGAGTGTGGGCGCCACGAGGTTCGACCCGTCGGGCCTTGTGATCGAGACCCTCGCCGAGCAGCAGGGGGAGGTGCCGATTGTGACGCCGCTCAGCCTCAGGTTGATCCTCTGCCCGGCGGCGCCGTCGAAGGTGAGCCTCGCGTTCTGACCGGGGACAGGCGCGATCGTCAGCGTGACCGGCGAGCCGCCGACGGCGATCGTCCCGGTGAGGTCGGGCGGAACGTCGTAGAGCGTCAGCGTCGCGCCGCCGAGGTCGGTGCCCTGCGGGTCGACGAGGATGGTGTACATGCCGCCGGCCGGGAGCATCTGGGTGTCGAGAAAGCCCCCACCCGTGCCGAAGAGCGTCGGCGTCACGAACGTCGAGCCGTCGGGCTTCAGGATCGAGAGCCGCGCCGAGCAGCAGCTCGAGCTGCCGATCGTGACGCCGCTCGCCCTGAGGCTGACTCGCTGCCCGAGTATGCCCTCGAACGTGAGTCTTGCGTTCTGGCCCGGCACCGGGCCGATGCTGACACCGACCGAGGCGCCGCCCGGGGAGATCGTCGCGAGGACATCCGGCGGTACGTCGTAGAGCGTCAGCGTCGCGCCCCCGAGGGCGGTCCCCTGCGGATCGACCACGATCGTGTAGTTGCCGCTCACGGGCAGCGTCCTCGTGTCGATGAAGCCGCCGTTGGTACCCATCAGCGTCGGTGTGGCGAGGCTCGAGCCGTCGGGCTTCAGGATCGAAAGATTCAGGGAGCAGCAGGGCGAGCTGCCGATCGTGACCCCGCTCGCCCTCAGGCTGACCCGCCGGCCGGCCACGCCCGCGAAGGTGAGCCTCGCGTTCTGGCCGGGAACGGGGCCGACCGTCACGCTCACGGGCGGGCCGCCGGGGGTGATCTCCGCACTCACGTCGGGCGGCACGTCGTAGAGCGTCAGCGTCGCGTCGCCGAGCGCCGTTCCCAGCGGGTCGACGAGGATCGTGTAGCTGCCGCTCACGGGCAGCGTCCTCGTGTCGATGAAGCCGCCGTTGGTACCCATCAGCGTCGGTGTGGCGAGGCTCGAGCCGTCGGGCTTCAGGATCGAAAGATTCAGGGAGCAGCAGGTCGAGCTGCCGATCGTGACGCCGCTCGCCCTCAGGCTGACTCGCTGCCCGGCGACCCCGTTGAAGCTCAGCCTCGCGTTCTGGCCCGGCACCGGGCCGATGCTGACGCCGACCGTGGCGCCGCCCGGGGAGATCGTCGCTAGGACATCCGGCGGCACGTCGTAGAGCGTCAGCGTCGCGCCTCCGACGGCGGTCCCCTGCGGATCGACCAGGATCGTGTACGTACCGGTCACGGGCAGAGTCCTCGTGTCGAGGAAGCCCCCGTTCGTCCCCATTAGAGTCGGCAGGACGAGACTCGTGCCGTCCGGCTTCGCGATCGAGACCGTCAGCGAGCAGCAGGTCGAGCTGCCGATCGTGACGCCGCTGACCTGCAAGCTGATGCGCTGTCCGGCCGAACCGTCGAACGCGAGCCTCGCGTTCTCCCCGGCGCCCGTGGTGGTCACGGTCACGGGCGCCCCGCCTGGCGCGATCGCGTAACGGCGCATCGCCATCCCAGAGACGGTGCCCGTGTCGACCGTTCCGTCCGCGGTCGCCGAGGCGCTGATCGTCACGGGCCCCCCTGCGGTGGGCGTGAACGACCCCGTGTACAGGCCGTCACCGCGGGCGACAAGGGCAAGCGGCTCACCGTTCGCCTCGGCGTTCACGGAGAGGCCGGCCGGGTCGCCGCAGCGTCCGGCGAGCACCTCGACCGTCACCGGGTCGCCGACGAGGATCTCGAACGGCGGCCGCGGCGACTCGACCCACACCTGGGGCGCCGCCGAGCAGCGCACCGCCGAGTTCACGTTGAGCCGGCCGCCCGTCGTGCTCGACGCGGCGAGAGCGGAGTTGGGGTCGACCGTGCGGAGCAGGAGCGCCTTCAGGCCCACGGCGGTCGCGTCGGGAAAGGCGGCTTTCGCGAGCGCCGCCGCCCCGCTCACGTGGGGCGTGGCCATCGACGTCCCGTCTTCGTAGCGGTAGGAGCGGCCGGGCCAGGTCGAGTAGATGTTCGTCCCCGGGGCGCCGAGGTCGACGGTCCGGCGTCCATAGTTCGAGAACCAGGCCCTGCGGTCGGACGCGTCGGTCGCCGCGACCGAGACGACGTTCGGCAGGTCGAACGAGGAGGGATAGTTCGGCTCAGTGTCCGTGTCGGCGAAGCTGTTGCCGGCCGCCGCGACGAAGAGGGACCCGCTCGCGTCGGCAGCCGCGATCGCGTCGCGCAGGGCTTGCGAGAAGTCCTCGCCGCCCCAGGAGTTGTTGGTGACGACTGCCCCCTCGGCGCTCGCGTAGAGGATCGCGCTGACCGCGTCGGCGGTCGAGCCGGTGCCGGAGGCCGAGAGGAACTTGAGCGCCATGATGCTGACGTTCCAGCTGACGCCCGAGATGCCGATTCCGTTGTTGCCGGCCGCGCCGATCGTCCCCGCGACGTGTGTGCCGTGGCCGGCGTCGTCGAAGGGGTCGTTGTCGTGGTTGACGAAGTCCCAACCGCGCCAGTCGTCGACATAGCCGTTGCCGTCGTCGTCGACCCCGTTCGCGCGGCAGCCGGGACAGTCTTCGCGAGGATTGATCCACATGGTCGGGGCGAGGTCCGGGTGCCCGAAATCGACGCCGGTGTCGATTACGCCGACCACGACGCTGCGGCTACCGGTCGAGACGCCCCAGGCCTCCGTCGCGTCGATGTCCGCGTCCGGGGTGCCGGCGACACCGTTGACGACCTGGCCGAAGTTGTCGAGGCCCCAGAGCGCGTGCATCGCCGGGTCGTTCGGCGTCCCCCCGTGATTGTCCGCCGAGAGCAGGAAGTTCGGCTCGGCGTAGAGGACGCTCGGGTCGCGCTCGAGGGTCTGGATCGCCGCCGTTACGTCTTGCGTCCCGACGGAGGCGAGGAGGCTCCGGATCTGTCCGAACCGGCGCTTCTCACGCGCGGACACGCGCGCGAGAACCTGGCGCTGCCTCGCCGGTGCGACGCTGGGCTTGAAGCCGACGATGAGCTCTCCCGGCACGGCGCTCCCGGCTCGAGCCCCATGACGGTGGGACGGGCCCCCGCTGGCCGGACCGGCGAGCGTGGCGGCGATGATGAGGGCCTGCAGGGCGAGCGCGAGCGCCGCTGCGACAAGCCACCGACGGCGGGGCTGCTTGCGCATTCGCTCCGGTTATCGGTCACGAGGGCCGGCAGCCGGACACTCCCTCAAGGCATCCGACAGGTCGACCGGCCATACGCCGTGGGCGCGCTCAGCTCAGTCGTTGAAGCTGGTCAGCTTCGTCTGCTCGGATCCGTCGGGATTCATCGCGTACAGCTCGTCCGCGCCCCCCTCCAAGGTGCGCTCACTCGCGAAAAGAATCTTCGAGCCGTCGGGTGCCCAGAACGGAGATTTGTCGTCCGCGGGGTCATTCGTCAGCTGCCTCTCTCCGCGGCCGTCGGCGCCGATCACATAGACGTCCTCGTTGCCGTCCCGGTCGCTGATGAAGACGATGGTCGTCATGTCCGGCGACCACTTCGCATAACGGCCGCCGTCGTCGGTGAGCTGGACGATCCCCGTTCCATCGTCGGCCATGACGTAGATGTTGCTGTTGCCGTCCCGGGTACTGGTGAACGCGATTCGCCTCCCATCCGAAGACCAGTCAGGACACGAATCGGCCGCGTCGTGCTCCGTGACACGCGTTGGGTCAGATCCGTCGGCGCTCATGACGTAGATCTCAGAGTTGCCGTCCCGGTCGGTGGTGAACGCGATCCGCGTCCCATCTGGCGACCAGTCAGGACACCAATCGGGCGCCAGGTTTTCGGCCAGGCGATTCTGACCCGTGCCATCCACGCTCATCACGTAGATCTCCTCGTTGCCGTCGCGGCTGCTGGTGAAAACGATCGTCTGGTCGGCGAACAGGTCAGGTTCCACGTCCGACCAGTTGTTTTGGGTGATCTGTCGGATCTGATCGCCATCGGCTTTCATGATGTAGATCTCAGTCGTCTCGGGGCGACCGATGATCCCCCGCTGTGTGACGACATTGATGTTCCTGGTCTGGTCAGGCTCAGGAACGATGCTGACGATGCCGGTAACGGCCGCTCCGGTGGCGATCGCCGTCGCCGTCCACAGAGCAGCTCCACCCTTCAGCGGCAGCGGCTTGGCCGCCGGTGCTGCCGAAGCGGGCGGCGAAGTCCCGGCCGCGACGGCCTCCCGGACGAACATCAAGTACGTGGCGACCATCAACAGCACTCTGGTCAGCCACTTCCACGGCCAAAAGACCCACCGATTCTGAGCCGCGACCTCCTCGTACCTCGCCGCGCAGAGCTCCCAGAACGCGCGGTACCGGGCCGAGAACGGCTTGGCCCGCTCACCACTGCCGACCAGCACGACCTCACTGCCGAAGGCGTAGTCGTGCAGGCAGCGCCGGCGCTGGGTGAACAGGGCCGAGACCGCACCGAGCAGGAGTACGTCCGCGATCACGTAACCGAGCGAATGACGACCGAACGACCAGGCCAGGCCTCGCAGCGAACGCGCTGGGAGGCTTCCATCGATCCGGCGCACCCTCAAGCCGGCCACGGCCTTTCCAGCGGTCTGGCCGTCCATCAGCCACACCGTCGCGGTCATGTAGTAGACGAACGTGACCCCGGCCGCGACGTAGAGCCCCAAAACCGGCACGTCGGTGAACTTGTCGAGGGCAAGCCCTAGGCCGAGGACGAGCGCGAAGAAGAGAACGTCGACGACGAATGCGATTAGCCGGAGCCCATGCGGTGCGAGCCGGGCCTCACCCTCTACGAGCGACTCTTCGCGAGCCACCGGCGGTTGCCGCTCGTCCGGCGAATCCGAGTCTTCGGGCACGGTGCCACCCCCCAATGACTGCGGGCAGGCTAGCAAGTGCCTCTCCGCAGAGATGAGTCGGGCCGGAGGCTCTGGATCCCCGACTCCTGCGGGGCACGAGGCTGGCGCAGGCCGCTCGAGTCGACTTCACTATCGGCCGCAGGTAACCCGAGACTCGAAAGGGAGGGCAGCATCATGATGCTGGTCTGGTTCGTGATCTGGCTCATCTCGGACAGAGTCGGCGACCGAGAGGCGCTGACCTTCCAGCCGGCGAACGCGTGGGCCTGGACGCTGCTGCTGGTGATCGCGCTTGACCTCAGCAGGCAGCACGTTTCCGCGCGGCGAGGCGCCTAGCGGTCAGCGCTCGACGCTAAGGCGAAGCCTTCAGCTCGCCGACATGGACGAACTCGGCTCCCGAGGCGCGCAGCCGGTCGAGTAGACGATCGAGCCCGTGAGCGGTGACGGCGGGCCAGGAGTGCAGCAAGACGATCACGTCGCGAGCATGGGCGGTCGTGCCTTCGACTATCGCCTCCTCGAGCTCGTCGACGGTTCGGCCCTCCTCCCAGTCGCGGGGATCGACGTCCCAGCCCACGTGCTGGTAGCCGAGCTCGGCGAGCGCGTGCAGGACCCGCGGGTCGTCCATACCTGAGCCGAAGGGACACCTGAACCAGGGCCGCGGATCGACGCCGGTTGCGGCGCGGATCGTCGCCTCCGCTTTGCCCACGTCGCGTCCCAGCCACGTGTTCGAAAGGGCGTCCATCGGCGCGTGGAAATTGGAGTGGTTTCCGATTGTGTGGCCGGCCTCGGCTATACGCCGCGCCTGGTCGGGGTTTGCCCGCACCCAGCGCCCCTGAAGGAAGAAAGTTGCGCGGGCCTGCGCGTCGACAAGGCTGGCGAGGATTCGTTCCTCGGTCCCCGCCTCGGTCGGCCGACCGGGAAACTCTGTGTCGAACGTGAGGGCGACGCGCATCTACTGCGCGAGCGTGACCTTGGTGAGCCACTCGGGATGGTCCGCGTCGAGCCCCTTCGCGTGGGCGAGCGCGGCCGAGAAGAGTTGGCCGGGCACGACCGAGAGCAATGGGGAGAGCAGCGGCGTCGCGGGCTCGGGGACCGGGAGCCGGTACGCCGCGCCCTCGATCTCATCGGACGCGTTTCCGCTGACGACGAGCGTTGCGCCCGTGTTCCGCGAGCGGGCGGCCGCTTCGACAACAGTCGGCAGAGTCTCGTCGCTTGAAGCGCGCGCGGCAGCCTCGAAGTCGGTCTCGTGTTCGAGGAGCCGGAGCAGAGCCTGCGGCTGCTCTCGGATCTCGGACAGGAAAGAACTTCCCGGTGGCTGCGGCTGGGGGCTCGCAGCTGTCATTTCGGCTCTAGCCTACGACGCGCGCGCGGTCTTCGACGCTGCGCGTCAGAGCGACCGGCTCGCCTGCGCAGTCGTCGACGAGGTCGCTCGCCGAATCGCCCTCCACGTCGCACCGATTTCAGCAGTCGCAGACGTCGAGCTCGTGGTGCTCGGTGGCGGAATCGGAGCGAACGGAGACCTGCCGCTACAGCCGGTGCGCCGGCATCTCAGCGAATGGCTTCCCTATCAACCCCGAGTGGAAGTCTCGACGGTCGGCGAGGCGGCCGTTCTCACAGGTGCCCTGTCCGTCGGCCTTCGTTCGGCGCTCGACAACGTCGTCGCGAAGAGAACCGCGGCCTGAGTCAGCTGGAGGCCTGCCGGCTTCAAGACTCAGGTCTGGGTGACGGCCAAGCGTCGATTAGCGTCAGCGCATGACCGCCGTTCCTCTGCGCCGAAACCGCGACTTCATGGTGCTCCAGATCGGGCAGCTGCTGTCGAACGTTGGCACGCAGCTGACGGCGATCGCATACCCGCTGCTCGTGCTCGCAGTGACGGACTCAGCAGCGAAGGCCGGCATCGTCTCGTTCGCACGAATACTCCCCTTGGCGCTTTTCGCCCTGCCCGCCGGGCTGGCGGCTGATCGCTGGAGCCGCAAGTGGCTGATGATCGCGGCCGACGGCGTGCGCGTGCTGGCGGTCGGAAGCCTTGCCGCCACGATCCTGCTCGACGGGGTCGTCTTCTGGGCGATCGCACTCGTTGCGTTCGTCGAGGGCAGCGGCGCCGCGCTGTTCTCCACGGCCCAGGCCGGCGCCCTACGGGCCGTCGTGCCGCCGCTCCAGCTGCCGGCGGCCGCGGGCGTCCAGACGGGCCGGCAGGCGGCCGTGACTCTCGCCGGTCCGCCGCTCGGCGGCGCGCTCTTCGGGCTCGCCCGCGCGCTCCCGTTCCTCGCGGACGCGCTCTCCTACGCGTTTTCGACCCTCTCGCTGCTCGCGATGCGGACGCCGTTCCAAGAGGAGCGCGAGCCCGATCCCTCCTCGCTGCGCTCGCGTCTGGCGGAGGGCTTCCGCTTCCTCTGGGGCCAGCCGTTCCTGCGCACGTGCGCGCTCCTCTACGGGCTCACGAACTTCCTCGGCCCAGGCATCCTGCTCGCGGTCGTCGTCATCGGCGAACGGCAAGGGCTCTCGGGCGGCGAGATCGGCGTGCTCGTCTCCGCCTTCGGCGCCTGCCTGCTGCTCGGCTCGTTCGTGTCGCCGCTCGTCCGCCGCCTGCTCCCAGTCCGAGCCGTCCTCCTGCTCGAGCTCTGGATGTGGCTGGGCTGCGCCGTCTTCCTCGTCTGGCCGAGCGTCTACGTGCTGACCGCGAGCATTCTGCCGGCGGCGGCCGCGATCCCGTCGACGGACTCGGTCGTCACCGGGTATCGGATCGCGATCACTCCTGACCGGCTGCTCGGCCGCTCGGAGTCAGTGCGAAGCACGATCTCGCTCCTGATCGCGCCGCTCGGTCCGCTCGCGGCGGGCGTCCTGCTCGGCGCCGTGTCGGCGCCCGCGACGATCGCCGTCTTCGCCGCATTCGGACTCGTGCTCGCGGTGTGGGGCACGCTCAGCCCCTCGATCCGCTCCGCGCCGAGCCTCGACGAGCTCGATGATCTGCCCGGACGCCTCGCGTCCGGTCCGTTTGTAAATGACCGCCGGTGAAGCCGCTCCACGAGGACCGGGCAGACTTTGACCGTATGACGCTGCTCGATCGGCTCTTGCGCCGCAATCGAACTGACCACGCGGCCAAGATCCTTCACTACCACCACCTTCTACTGCTGACTTCCACCGCGTTCGAGCACGAGGTAGCTGCGCTTCTGCGAGAGAGGGGATTTCGGAAGACAGTCGTTTCCGGAGGGCGAGGCGATCTCGCGGCAGACATCGTGGGGCGGGACGAGCAGGGCCGCTCCCTGATCGTTCGATGCAAGCAGTACAGCCCCAGACATAGCGTCGGCTCGCGTGAGATCCAGCTGTTCATCGGCATGAGCACGACGCATCACCGCGCGGAGCGCCGGATGTACGTGACGACATCGAAGTTCACGAGGGACGCCGCTGAGCTCGCGCGGAAACACAAGATCGAACTAATCGACGGCGACAGGCTCGCGCGGATGCTCACCGAGACGAGGGGGCAACCGGAGCCTGGACCCGAACCGCCCTTCCCGGAACTACTCCGGTACGGGCTGAAGGGACACGTGGTCGATGCCTTCAAGGCATTGGCCGTGCAGCAGGTGTACGCCGAGGAGCAGCGGGAGCTGGCGCGGCTCGCCGGTTGTCAATGCATTCGAGCAGACGCTGAGTGGAATGTCTCGGGCGACCACTGGCACTTGTACAAGGCCGTTGTGGCCTGGTGCCCCGTATGCGGTCGTCCGGCGACTGAGGCGGAGTCTTCGAAAATGCGCCTCAACGTGGCTCAGAAGGTCGAAGAGCCGCCGCCGGGCCGAAAGCGATAGCGAGGGACCGACCGCTCCGAGCGCGGGCCGACAACCGCGGCACGCGGAAGGAAGCAGTTCACCGAATGGCTCTCTGGATGAAGAGCGTCACGCAGGGCGGGGCGCCATAGCTGGCATGAGGTTGAGGACGCGATGTGGGAGCTCTACGCGACCGGCATTACTCACCGCCCCTCGTTCATCCGCGTGATCGCAGAATTGATGGCTGAGACGGAGCACCCGCCACGCGGCGCTTGCCGCCCTAATGAATGTCTGGACGGGGCCGTCGGCATCACACATCGGCGAGGAGACGGTCAACTTCGAGGAGGAAACGAAGGACGCCCGCTGCGCCCGGTGTCTCAACGACTGCCCAGGCCGACCGCGCCAGCACCTCCTTAAGGTCAACGACGCCGCTGGAAGGGTCGAGGACCTCCGCGAGGGCGAGCGCGGCCGCTCCACGCGGCTCGGTCGGATCAGCGAACTCGAACGAACGCATGTGCAAATTCTGCGTTGAGATCGAGAAGTAGTTCCGCCACCTCAGGCCACTCGCGCGGGGTGCCGATCAGACGTCGGCGCTCGTCTTTCCAGAAGCGATCGCGTGCGAGCAAGCAGGCGATCTCCGCTGGAGGGCGGCGCGGTTCCTCAGAGAACCACTTGTCGATTCGGGACATCGCCATTAGTGTCGCCGTCTCGGCTTAGAACCTATTCCGCTAGGAAGGGACCCGAGGCCTGACGACGAAGGCCTCCCTTGTCATCCGACGAGGGAGGTAGACGATGGGTCTCGTGGTCGCAGACGATGGCTGGCGGATCCCGGACGAGGTGTGGGCGCAGA
>WNFU01006618.1_pt1 | contig 28204 bp, 21 predicted proteins | sample 5400121 | NCBI WGS metagenome assembly WNFU01 (sample SAMN13153360, study PRJNA577476) | soil metagenome | isolation source: 100 cm soil or saprolite under grassland replicate 1 | place: USA:California | collected 2016-06-15 | reverse complement strand
TCTTCGATCGCGTCCGGGCTGGCGGGCCGGCCGGTTATCCGCGGTTCAAGTCGGCGGCCAGATGGGACTCGGTCGACTTCGTGGACGGCGACGGCGCCCGCTGGCGAGGGCCGCAGGGCAAGTGGGCCAGGGCCTACTTCCAGGGTGTCGGGCAGCTGAAGGTCACCGCCCACCGGCCGGTCATCGGCCAGGTCAAGACGCTGCGACTCAAGCGTGAGGGGCGCCGCTGGTATGTGATCGTCGTCGCCGGGCAGCAGCCTGTGCCGCTGCCCGCCACCGGCCGCCAGGTCGGCCTGGATATGGGCGTGGCCCGGTTCGCAACCACCTCCGATGGTCAAGTCATCGGTAACCCGCGGTTTCTTGCCGCTTCGGCCGGTGAGCTGGCCGCCGCGCAGCGGGCCCTCGCTGGCTGCCGGCCCAGGTCCGGCAACCGGCGCCGCGTCAAGCAGAAGCTTGCCAAGCTGCACCGTAAGGTCGCCAACCGGCGTCGCGACTTCCATCACCAGACGGCCAGGCAGCTCGTCGACACCTACGACAGGATCGCGGTGGAAGCGTTGAACATCAGCGGTATGACTGGTTCGGCGGCCGGCACCGTCCAAGAGCCAGGCCGTCACGTGGCCGCCAAGGCGGGGTTGAACCGGTCGATTCTTGATGCTGGCTGGGGCCAGTTCCTTGTGATCCTGCTCGCCAAGGCGGAAGGAGCCGGGCACCGCTGCGGGGCACCCTGCACCCGCCCAGGGCAGGCCACCGTCATCTGCCCGACTCACGGCGGCATGAACGCTGACCTGAACGCAGCGCGTAACATCCTCACCAGGGCCGGGCTGGGCTCTGGCCGGGCCGCTTGACGGCCTCGGGAAGCCGACGGCGTTAGCCAACGGAGCAGTCACCGGCTCAGACGTTCGAGTCGGGGAAGGACGCCTTGCGCCGCTGGACCCATTCGCGCAGCTCCTCGTCGACCGCCTCGTCGATCGGCGGGGGCTCGTAGCCGGCGAGCATCCGCCGCCATGCCGCGCTGGCTCGCGCGGCCGCGTCCTGGGAGCCCTCCAGCTCCCACTGCTCGAACGAGTTGTTGTCGGCGACCGACGAGCGGTAGAAGGCCGACTCGAAGTTCGCCAGCGTGTGCGCCGAGCCCAGGTAGTGCTGCCCCGGGCCGTTGCTCATGATCGCGTCCAGCGCCTGGCCGTTCGGGGAGAGGTCGACGCCCCTGGCGAACGCGTGCCAGGCGCCGGCCTGGTCGGCGTCGAGCACGAACTTCTCGTAGCCCATGGTGAGGCCACCCTCCAGCCACCCCGCCGTGTGCAGCACGAAGTGCACGCCGGCGAGCAGCGTCGGCTGCATCGTGTTGGCCGACTCGTAGGCGGCCTGGGCGTCGGGGACCTTCGAGGCGGTCAGCGCGCCGCCGCTGCGGAACGGCACGCCGAGCCGCCGCGCGCACGCGGCCAGGACGTACAGCACCAGCGCCGGCTCGGGCGTCCCGAACGTCGGGGCGCCGGACTGCATCGACATCGAGGAGGCGAAGGAGCCGAAGACCACCGGCGCGCCGGGCCGGACGAGCTGCACGTAGGCCATGCCGGCCAGTGCCTCGGCGAGGGTCTGGGTGGTGGTGCCCGCCACCGTCGTGGGGCTCATCGCGCCGGCGAGGATGAACGGCGTCATCAGCACCGCCTGGTTCGCCTCGGCGTAGACCCTGGCGGCGCCGAGCATGGTCGCGTCCCACACCAGCGGCGAGTTGGCGTTGATCAGGCTGAGGAGCACGCAGTCGCGTTCCAGGCGGTCGGCGCCGAACAGGACCCTGGCCATCTCGACGGTGTCGCGCGCGCGGTCGGGATGGGTCACCGACCCCATGAACGGCTTGTCGGACAGGCGCATGTGGGCGTAGACCATGTCGAGGTGGCGCTTGTTCACCGGCAGGTCGACCGGCTCGCAGACGGTCCCGCCGCTGTGGTGCAGGTACGGCGAGAGGTAGGCGAGCTTGACGAAGTTGCGGAAGTCCTCGATGGTGCCGTAGCGCCGCCCGCCCTCCAGGTCGCGGACGAACGGCGAGCCGTAGGCCGGGGCGAACACCGTGGCGTCGCCGCCGATCCGCACGTCGTTGGCGGGGTTGCGGGCGTGCTGCACGAACTCGCCCGGGGCGGTCGCCTGCACCAGCGAGCGCGCCATGCCACGGGGGAACCGCACCCGCTCGCCGTCCACGTCGGCGCCGGCCGCCTTCAGGGTCGCCAGCGCGTCGGGGTCGCGGAAGTCGATGCCGACCTGCTCGAGGATGGTCTCCGCGTTGTGCTCGACCAGCTCCAGGCCTTCGGCGGAGAGGACCTCCAGCGGCGTCATCGTGCGGGTGATGAACGGGACCTTCTCGGCGACCGCGTGCAGGCGCGCGCTGCGGCGCCCCTCGCGGCCGCCGCTGCGCCGGCCCCTGGGTCCGGTGTCGGTGCTCATGTCGCGCTCCTCGGGTTGGCGGCCTCGCCATGGGTGCGCCCGGCCCGGCGGCGTCGCGGCCGCCCGGCGCGGCCGGCCGGGTGACCCCGCTCCGGGAGCGGCACCACCCGCCCGAGCCGGCGGTAGGGGTCGGTGGCGTGCGGGATCGCCATCGCCTGGACGAAGTGCTCCTGGAACCTCGGCTCCACGGCCGTCTCGACCTTCTCGACGCGGCGGACGACCGCCTCGACCTCGGCGCGCGCCCGGCGGTTCAGCAGCGCGATCCGCGCGCCGGTCCCGGCGGCGTTCCCGGCGCTGGAGACGGTCGCGGGCTCGCAGTCGGGGACCATCCCGAGGACCAGCGCGTGCAACGGGTCGATGTGGGCGCCGAACGCGCCGGCGAGCCGCACGCGGTCGACGGTTTCCACGCCCAGGCGGTCCATCAGCAGCCTGCAGCCCGCGTGCAGGGCGGCCTTGGCGAGCTGGATCTGGCGGACGTCGTTCTGGGTGATCACGAGCCGCTGGCCGCCCTGCGCGCCGCCGTCGTGCAGCAGGTAGGTGAACGTGCGCCCGTCGGGCACGACCCGGGCCGACCGCCGCGCCAGCGACCCGTCGATGGTGCCGTCGGCGGTGAGGATGCCGGCGAGGTACAGCTCGGCGACCGCCTCGACGATGCCGGAGCCGCAGATCCCGGTCACCTTCGTGCCGGCGAACGCCGGCTCGTCCGACCACGCCGCGGTCCCGATCACGCGGACGCGGGGCTCCAGGGTGGCATGGTCGATCCGGACCCGCTCGACGGCGCCGGGCGCCGCCCGCTGCCCGCCGGAGACCTGCGCCCCCTCGAACGCCGGGCCGGTGGGGCTGGAGGCCGCCAGCAGCCGCTCGCGGGTGCCGAGCACGATCTCGGCGTTGGTGCCGACGTCGACCAGCAGCGAGACGCCGTCGTGGTCCTGCGGCGCCTCGGCCAGCAGCACCCCGGCGGTGTCGGCGCCGACGTGCCCGGCGACGCACGGCAGGACGTAGGCGCGGGCGCCGGGGTGCACGCCCAGCTCCAGGTCGTCGCCGGCGCGCAGCCGCAACGCCCGGTCGGTGGCGAGCGCGAACGGCGCGCCGCCGAGCTCGGTGGGGTCGATGCCGAGGACCAGGTGGTGCATGACCGGGTTGCCGACCAGGGTCACCTCGAGCACGTCGGCCGGCGCGAACCCGGCCTGGTGGGTCAGCTCGGCGACCAGGCCGTTCAGGCAGCCCCGCGCGGCCTCGGTGAGCGTGCCGACCGAGCCCGGGTGCAGCATCACGTAGCTGACCCGGCTCATCAGGTCCTCGCCGAAGCGGATCTGGGGGTTCATCGCGCCGGCGCTGGCGAGCACCTCCCCGGAGCGGAGATCGCAGAGGTGCCCAGCGATCGTGGTGGACCCCACGTCGAAGGCGATCCCGAGCGCGACGTCGCGGAAGCCCGGCCACACCGCCGTGATCGTCGCGCCGTCGTGGACGGCCACGGTCACCGCCCACTCCCCCGCCCTGAGCGCGGCCTGCAGCCCGCGCACCACCTGCGGGTCGGCGTCCAGGCCGGCGAGCCCCCACTCGCGCTCCAGCGCCTCCAGCAGCCGAGCCAGGTCGCTGGTCTGCGACCCGAGCGACGGCGCCTCGACCTCGACGTGGTGCAGGCGCACCACCGGGTCGAGCTCGATGACCCGCGCCTCGGCGTCCTTGCGGACGACCTGCCGGTGGAGCTGGCTCTCCGGGGGCACGTCGACGACCACGTCGCCGAGCAGCCGCGCGTGGCAGCCGAGCCGCCGCTCCGGCGCCAGCCCGCTGCGGTCGCGGTAGCGCCCCTCCGGCTCGCTGAACGGCGTCAGGTGCCGGGAGCTGGACTGGATCCCGAGCTTGGCGTGCGTGCCCTCGCTGACCGCGACCTGGCAGCGGCCGCAGATCCCCCGCCCGCCGCAGACCGAGTCGAGGTCGACGCCGAGCGCCCTGGCGGCATCCAGGACGCTGGTGCCGGCGGGAAACGCGCCCCGCCTGCCCGACGGGGTGAAGACGGCACGCACGCCGCCGCCGGGCTCGCTCATGGGGGGCCCGCCGCGCGGCGGCGGCCCTCGCGGCCGCCGCGCCGCCGGGCGGGCCCTGCGGCGCCGTCGCCGGTGGCGCCCGCCTCGCCGTCGCGGTAGCGGCCGATCCAGGTCATGCAGTCGCGGTCGTGGCCGAGCAGCACGTCGGCGGCGGCGACCGCCCGGCGGATCTCCTCGCTGAGCGGGTTGGTGATCGCCGAGGTCAACCCCGAGGTCGCGGCCATGGTCAGGAACGCCGCCGAGAGCGCGTGCCGGCTCGGCAGCCCGAACGCGACGTTGGACGCCCCGCAGGTGGTGTTGACGCCCAGCTCCTCCCGGAGCCGCCGCAGCAGGTGGAACACCTGCCGCCCGGCGGTCGCCATCGCGCCGATCGGCATCACCAGCGGGTCCACGACCACGTCGGCGCGGGCGATCCCGTGGTCGGCGGCGCGCCCGACGATCTTGCGGGCGACCTCGAAGCGCACGTCGGGGTCCTCGGAGATGCCGGTCTCGTCGTTGCTGATCGCCACCACCGCGGCGCCGTGCCTGGCGACCAGCGGCAGCACCCGTTCGAGCTGCTCGTCCTCGCCGGTCACGGAGTTGACCAGCGGCTTGCCCTTGTAGACGGCCAGCCCCGCCTCCAGCGCCTCCACGATCGACGAGTCGATGCACAGCGGCACGTCGGTGACCGACTGCACCAGCTCGATCGCCTGCGCGAGGATCGCCGGCTCGTCGGCCAGGGGGATCCCGGCGTTCACGTCGAGCAGGTGGGCGCCGGCCTCCACCTGCGCGAGCGCGTCGGCGACCACGGTGGAGAGGTCGCCGGCCACCATCTGCTCGGCGAGCTTGCGGCGGCCGGTGGGGTTGATCCGCTCGCCGATGACCGTGAACGGGCGGTCGAACCCGATCACGACCTCCCTGGTCGCCGACGACACCACGGTGTCGGTCATCCCCTGTCCCCTCCCACGGTGGCAGCCTCATGCTCCAGCGCCGGGCGCAGGTCACCGTAGCCGGTGTGGCGGACCTCCAGCGAGAGCCCCAGGTAGGCGGCGGCCTCGCGGGCCTTGCGAACCAGTGCCGGGGTGTCGGTTTGGGCGAGGTAGACGAGCCGCACGTAGTTGCCGAAGTAGGCGGGCAGCAGCTCGGGGTGCTCGTCCAGCCGCAGCCCCTTGACGACGAAGCGGTCGAAGTGGCGGCACAGGAAGTCGGTCAGGTAGAAGGTCCGCGGCTCCGCCTCGTGCATCTCGAGCCAGTCGTCGACGCCGGCGAAGAAGGCGTAGCAGTGGTCGCCCGGGAGGCGCTGGACGCCGTGCGCCGCCACCACCCGGTCCAGCGCCCCGCCGGTGCCGCAGTCGCCGTAGGCGACGAACACCCGCTCCCAGCGACCCTCGGCCTCGGCCTCCCGGAGCTTCTCGTCCACCCGCCCGGCGATCCACTGCGGCGTGTTGTGGAGCTTGCTCGGCAGGCACCGCAGCGTCACGTTGGTCCAGCCGTTCAGCCGGGTCACGGCCAGCACCTCGCGCGCGATCGCGCCGCAGGCGATCACCAGCAGCCGCGGCCCGCCGCTGGTGGTCACCCGTTGCCTCCCGCGGCCTCGCGCTCCGCCAGGCGGGTACCGGCGGCCGCGCGGCGCGACCGCACCAGCGCCTGGGCGGTCTCGGCGGCCACGGCGGCGTCGCGGCAGTAGGCGTCGGCGCCGATCGCCTTGCCGAACTCCTCGTTCAGCGGCGCGCCGCCGACCAGCACGATGTAGTCGTCGCGGATGCCCTTGGCGACCAGCTCGTCGATGACGACCTTCATGTACGGCATGGTGGTGGTGAGCAGCGCCGACATCCCGAGGATGTCGGGATGGTGCTCGTCGAGCGCGGCCAGGTAGCGCTCCACCGGGTTGTTGATGCCGAGGTCGACGACCTCGAAGCCGGCGCCTTCCAGCATCATCCCGACGAGGTTCTTGCCGATGTCGTGGATGTCGCCCTTGACCGTGCCGATGACCACCTTGCCGACCCGCGGAACGCCGGTCTCGGCCAGCAGCGGCCGCAGGATCGCCATCCCGGCCTTCATCGCGTTGGCGGCCAGCAGCACCTCCGGCACGAACAGGATGCCGTCGCGGAAGTCGATGCCCACGATCCGCATGCCCTCGACCAGGGCCTGGTTCAGCACGTCGTTGGGCGCCCAGCCGCGGTCCAGGAGGAGGGTGGTGCCCTCCACGATCTCGTCGGCCAGGCCGTCGTACAGGTCGTCGTGCATCTGCTTGACGAGCTCCTCGTCGGGGAGCTCCGACAGGACGATCTCTTCCTGCTCTTCCGGCATGGGCAGCTACCCCTTCAACCGTTCGCCCTTGGGATCGAACAGCGGCTCGGTGGCGACGGTCGCCGCGTACCGCTCGTCGAAGTACTCGACCTCGACCTTGATGCCCTCGGCGGCGAGCTCGACCGGCAGCCAGCCGTAGGCGATGCAGCGACCGATGGTGTAGCCGTACCCGGCCGAGGTCACGTAGCCGACCACCTCCCCGTCCGCCCGGATCGGCTCCTTGCCGAGCACCACCGCGGCCGGGTCGTCCAGCAGCAGCGGCAGCAGCTTGCGCGTCACCCCGCGCTCGCGGGCCGCCACCAGGGCCGATTTGCCCTGGAAGTCCTTGGCCCAGCGGACCGCGAAGCCGGTCCCCGCCTCCAGCGGGTCGTGCTCGGTGTGGATGTCCTGGCCCCACAGCCGGTAGCCCTTCTCCAGCCGCAGGGTGTCGAACGCGCCCAGGCCCGCCGCCACCAGGCCGTGCTCGCGGCCGGCGTCCCACAGCAGCTCCCAGGCGCGCTGGCCCATAGCGACGTCGCCGTACAGCTCCCAGCCGAGCTCGCCGACGTAGCTGATCCGCTGGGCCCAGACGCGGCCGACCTCGCCGACGTCCAGGTACCGCGCGGTCATGTACGGGAACGCCTCGGTGGCCACGTCGGCGTCGGTGACGGCCGCCAGGATCGCGCGGGCCCGCGGGCCCCAGAGGCCGAGCACGAAGTGCTCACTGGTGCGCTCGGTGATCCTCACCCGCTCGCCGTCGTGGACCTGGGCGCGCAGCCACGCCAGGTCGTGCTGGCCGCTGGCGCCGCCGGTGACCACCCGGAAGCGGTCGTCGTCCTCGCGGGTGACGGTGAGGTCGCAGCGGATCCCCCCGCGCGGGGTGAGCATGGCGGTGTACACGATCGTGCCGACCGGCCGTCCGACCCGGTTGGCGCAGACCCGCTCCAGGAACGCCTCGGCGTCGGGGCCCTCCACCTCGAACTTGGCGAACGGCGTGAGGTCGTAGAGGGCGGCGCGCGAGCGGGTCGCCAGATGCTCGGCGCCCTCGATCGGCGACCAGAGGCGCGCGGCCCAGTCGTCGCGGACCTCCCACGGCGCGCCGGCCAGCAGCGGGCGGTTGGCCTCGAACCACTGCGGGCGCTCCCAGCCGGCCCCGACCACGAACCGCGCCCCGAGCTCCTGGTGGCGGGCGTGGAACGGCGTCAGCCGCAGCCCCCGCGGGCGCGCCGGCTGCTGGCGCGGGTGGATGATGTCGTAGACCTCGCGGTACTGCTGCTTGCCGCGTTGCAGCACGTACGGCGGGGTCGTCTGGTAGGGGTAGAACCGGTTGGCGTCGGCCTCGGCCAGGTCGTAGCTCGGCTCCCCCGACGCCATCCACTCGGCGACCTGGCGGGCCATGCCGGCGGCGTGGGTGATCCAGACGGCCTCGCAGACCCACACGCCCCGGACGGCGGCGCTCTCGCCGACGACCGAGGCGCCGTCGGGCGTGAACGAGAACATGCCGTTGAGCGAACGCGCCGGGTCGGACGGGCGCATCGTGCCCGCCAGGGCCGGCAGCAGCCGGGCGGCCTCGGCCTCGGCGACGTCGAAGTCGCCGGGGGTGAACGGCGCGACCGCCGGGGGCAGCCGCCCGCCGGGGGGGTTCGGGGGACCGCCGGGGTGGTCCCCCGGTGGATCGGGGCGGCGCAGGTCGCGCTGCGCCACCGCGATCGGCTCGTGCCGGTAGTTGCCGACGGCGTAGTGGTCGGCGCGGTGGCGGAAGTACATCGCCATGTCCTGGTGGCGCAGGATCGGGTGGACGACCTCGCGCGTCTCGCCGGCGAGCTCGCGCACCGGGTCGGTCCAGACGAGCTGGTGCTGCACGGCCAGCAGCGGGACGGCCACGCCGGCCATCGCGCCGACCGTCGGTCCCCAGATCCCGGCGCAGACGAGCACGCGCTCGCACTCGATCTGGCCGCGGTCGGTCAGGACCCCGTGCACGCGGCCGCCGCGGACGTCGAAGCCGGTGACGGTGACGCCGCCCTCGAACCGGACCCCCCGCTCGGCGGCGCGGCGCGCCAGCACCGTCACGATGTCGACGGCCCTGGCGATGCCGTCGCTGGGGACGTGGTAGGCGCCGAGGACCGCGCCGGGGTCCAGCAGCGGCACGTGCTCGGCCGCCTCGGCGGGCGTGAGCAGCTCGCCGCCCTCGATCCCGTACGCGCGCGACCAGCCGAGCCGCCGCCGCAGCTCCCGCAGCCGCTCGGGCGTGGTCGCGACCTCCAGCGACCCGACGCCGTACCAGACCCTGTCGCCGTCCAGCGACAGCGTCTGGTACAGCGCGACGGTGTCCTGCGCGAGCCGGCAGGTGGTGCGCGAGCCGTTGGTCTGGAACACCAGGCCGGGGGCGTGCGAGGTGGAGCCGCCGGTCTCGAACAGCGGCCCCTGGTCGACCACCAGCACGTCCGGCTGGCCGAGCTCGGCCAGGTGGAAGGCGGCGCTCGCGCCGACGATGCCGCTGCCGACGATCACCGTCTGGGCCCGGTCGCGCATCTGCCTCCTTCCCCTGATCCTCCGGGGCACCCCCTTGGGGTTCCCCGGACCCCTCCGGTCGGCGACCCCGCCATCCTGCCAGGCCCGGTTGCGCGTTCAAAGCTCCGGTTGCGGCCCCCGCAACCGCGGGGGGCTGGTCACCCCAGGTCGATCACGATCGTCTTCAGCTCGGTGAGGCGCTCCATCGAGAAGCGGCCGCCGACCCGGCCGACCCCGCTCGAGGAGCCCCCGCGACCGCCGAACGGCAGGTGCGACTCCCAGTAGTTGGTGCCCTCGTTCACGTTCACCCAACCCGTGCGGACCGCCTCCGCGAACGCAAGGCCCCGCCGCAGGTCGCCGGTGAAGATGGCCGACAGCAGCCCGTACTCCGAGCGGTTCACCAGCTCGACCGCCTCGCGCTCGCTGCGGATGGTGGAGATCGGCACCACCGGGCCGAAGGTCTCGTGCAGGGCGATCTCCATGTCGTCGGTCACGCCGTCCAGGACGGTCGGCTCGAAGAACAGGTCGCTGCCGTGCTGGGGGGCGCGCCGGCCGCCGGTGACCAGGGACGCGCCCCGTCCCAGCGCCTCGGTGACGTGCCGCTCGGTCTTGGCGGCGGTGGGCTCGTTGTTCAGCGGCCCCATGGTGGTGGCGTCGTCGAACGGGTCGCCGAGCCGGACGCGCGCGCCGATCGCCGAGACGAGCCCCGCGAGGTAGTCGTCCCTGACGTCCTCGTGCACCAGGACCCGCTCGCCGGCGGTGCAGCTCTGGCCGGCGTTCAGGAAGCACGCCTCCAGGGTGGCGTCCACCGCCTTGTCGAGGTCGGCGTCGTCCATGACCACCAGCGGGCCGTTGCCGCCCATCTCCAGCAGCAGCTCCTTGCCGGCGGCGCGCCGAGCGACCGCGTGGCCGGTGGCGATCGAGCCGATGAAGCCGACCGCCTGGGTGCCGGGGCTGGCGGCGATCTCGTCGCCGACGACCGGGCCGGGCCCGGTGACCAGGTTCACGACCCCGGGTGGGAGGTCGGCCGCCTCCAGGCATCCGGCGAGCCGGACCGCGCACACCGACGTCGTCGGCGCCGCCGCCCAGACGACGGTGTTGCCGTACGCCAGCGCCGGCGCGAGCAGCTCGCCGGGCATGGTGTACGGCCAGTTCCACGGGCTGATGACCGCCACCACGCCGCGCGGCACGCGCTGCAGCAGCACCCGCTTGCGCGCGTCGACCGACGGTGGCAGCAGGCCCTCCATCCGGGTCGCGTCGGCGGCGGCCATCTCGAAGTAGGCGATCAGCTCCTCGACCTCGTCGACGGCCTCCGCCTTGCGCGGCTTGCCCTGGTCGAGGGTGAGCGTGTCGGCCAGCAGCTCCCGCGCCGCGTCGACCGCCTCCGCGACCCGGCGCATCGCGGCGGCCCGGTCGAACGCCGACAGGGCGGCCCACCCGGGCCAGGCGGCGCGGGCGGTGTCCACCGCCCGCCGGGCGTCTGCCCTGGTGCCCTCCGGCACGGTCCCGATCGGCTTGCCCGTCGACGGGCTGGTCGCCTCCAGCACGGCGCCGCTCTCCGACGCCACCCACTCCCCATCGACGAACATGCCGTGCTGGTCCGCCATCGGCGCCTCCTGCCATCCCCCTCCGGGGGGCTAGCCTTGAGCCCCCGGACCCCCAACGCCGCGGGGGCGGCCCCCTCGACCGCCCCCGCGCTCCGGTGTGCCGCTACTCGACCGGGATCTCCTCGTGGACCGCCCGCAGGTCGATCCCCTGGCGGCTGCGGTAGACCCTGGCGACCAGGTAGATCAGGATCGCCAGCCCGTACATGATGCCCATGAACACCAGCGAGTCGCGGTTGTTCACCGCGTACAGGTCGTCCTGGAACCACTTCCACAGGTTGAAGCCGAGGAAGGCGGCGGTGATGAACCCGGTGATCGAGATCAGCGGGATGCCCAGGAACTTGTAGCGGGCGATCGGCGAGTTCTCGTACAGGTGCCGCTTCCTGAACGGCAGGATCATGGCGGCGATCGCGGTCCCGAAGAAGGTGATCGCGATCACCAGCACCGCGTCCAGGATGTAGGTCGCGAAGTTGTCGGTGTAGGCGTACAGCGCGCCCACCGCCAGCGACGGCACCAGCATCAGGATCAGCGCCCACACCGGCACGTGCCGGTGCTCGGAGACGTCGGCCATCCGCTCCGGCAGGATCCGGTCGAACGCGGCGGCGAAGATCACCCGCGTGGACGACAGGAACAGCGTCCCCGCCCAGCCGAGGAACCAGGCGCCGAACGCCAGCACGATGATCGCCGACAGCAGCGGGCTGTGGAAGTAGAAGCTGGCCAGCAGCGGCGGGAACGGCCAGATCGGGATCGCCGCCTCGCCGGTCTGGTAGACCGTGTTCCAGTAGCCCAGGTTGGCGGCGTTGAAGAACTGCCAGCCGAAGAACTTCGCCGCCAGCAGGATGAACACCACCGCGATCGCGATGGTGACCCACAGGCCCTGCATCATCCCGACCGTCACGCGCCGGAAGTCGCTGGCCCCGCGGACCTCGCCGTACAGCGTCGCGCCCCAGTTCGGGTACAGGATCCAGAAGGCGAGGAACGGGACCAGCAGCAGCGTGGAGCCGAAGAACGGCGAGAACCCGAGGTCCGGGACCACCTGCGTGCCGCCCGCCAGCTCCAGCGTCCGGTTGTAGCTGTCACCGGAGGCGCCGAACAGGTTGGTGGCCTCCTCGTTGAAGGCGGACTGGAAGCCGCTGCGCGACCCGAACAGCATGACGAGGAACATCAGCGTCAGGGCCGCCATGCCGATGTAGAAGCAGACCTTCTGGATCTTGGCGTAGGTCTCCATCCCCAGCGCCACCAGCACGCCGGCGAGCACCACGGTGAGCTGGATCACCAGGAACAGCCCGTTGTCGTTGGCGAGGAAGTCGCTGAGCCCCTCCAGCTTGAGCACCGCCGCCAACGGCTGCAGCACCTCGACGGTGAGGATGTTGGCGTACACCGGGGCCCAGTACCAGAGGATGAACCACCACCCGGTGACGGCCAGCACGAAGCCGATGCCCCCACCGAGCACCCGGCTCTGCCACACGTAGTCGCCGCCCGCCCGCGGCATCACCGAGATGAGCCCCGCGTAGGTGACCACCATGAACGAGATGAACACACCCGAGAGCAGGAGGGCGGGAAGCACCTGCCCGTCCGGCACGAAGCCCAGCACCGACAGGCTGAAGAACAGCCCGAGCGTCACGAAGTTGACCGACATGAAGGAATACAGGAACGCGTCGAACTTCGACCATCCCTTGACCAGGCCGGTCGCCTTGCGCAGGAACAGCGTGGGAGCTTCCGGGATCGCCGCCATCAACACCCCTTCCGACGGAACGGCCGTCAGCCGTTCACCAGCTGGTAGTTCTTGACCTTTTGCTTCCTCGGGTCGACGTCCACGATCGCCGCCTGCAGGATGCCCTCCTCGTAGGAGCTCCCAGGGTTCAGGGCCAGCGTCGACCCCAGCCGCACCGCGCCCTTGCTCTCGTGGATGTGCCCGTGCAGCGACAGCAGGGGCTGGTAGCTCTTGATCGCCTCCCGCACCGACGTCGAGCCGACCGGTCGCAGGGCCTGGCCGCCCGACACGTAGGAGAGGTCCTCCTTCAGCGCCGGCGCGGTGTCCAGCCGGGAGCCGTACGGCGGCGCGTGGAAGTTGAAGATCGTCTTCTTCGGGTCGTCGGCGGCCTGGAGCGCCCGCTCGATCCGCCGCGCCAGCTCCGGTTCCTCGGCCTCGCGGAAGGTGTGCCACGGGGTGGGGTTCGTCCACCCCATCGAGACCATGGTGAAGTCGCCGAGGTCGATCGGGTGCTCCTCGTCGCCGGTCTCCACCACCCGCGCGCCGGCGAGCAGGTCGTCGATCTCGAACATGTCGTCGTTGGCCGGGCAGGCGACCACGCGGATCCCGGTGCCGGCGAGCTTGTCCTCGGCCATCGCGATCCAGCGCTCGGTCCCCTCGAGCATGACCTCCTTGAAGCGCTTGTCGACCAGCTCGGGGTCGGCCTGCAGCGCGCGGTACTCCTCGTCCGAGACGCGCAGCGGGTAGTAGCCGCGGTTCATGACGCGCTTCTCGAACTGTTCGACCTCGGCCTGGGTCTGGAGGCTCTCGAGGTGGTCCTGGAGGGAGGCGGCCCAGGTGCCGTCGGCGTGCTGGACGATGGGGACCATGGCCTTGCCGGTGATGTCGCCGCCGAGGATCACGACGTCGGCCTTGTAGAACGCCCCGGCGTTGAGGAACTTCTTCCAGCAGATCTCCGACCCGTGGAGGTCGCTCACGAAGAACAGCTTCATGCCCGTTCTCCTCACCGTTCGCCGGGTAATCCTCGATCTGCAAATGGGGCGAGGCAAGCAGGTTGTTGCGGAACTGGCAACATCCTGTCAAACGGGGTCCGCGGTTGCTAGTGGGCGACCTCTTCGGGGACCTCGTACCATTGGACGCGCTCGCCCAGGCGCGCGCGGAGCTTCCACTTGAGGGTCTTCGGCATGGCGTGCGCGTGCCCGCGAAGGGCGGCGGCCTGCTCGACCGGGTCGAACCGGGCGCCCTGCGGCACCAGCCGGGCGAGCTCGCCCCGCACCAGCTCGACGACGCGGTCCAGGTTGCCGGTGGCCGTGCGCCACCAGCCCCAGTCCTCGGCGAGAACCTTGGCGAACCTGGCCAGCCCGACGGTCCCCGGCTCGTCGCCCTCGCGCACCTCGTGCGCCGCCAGCAGGTACACGATGTCGTGCACGTCCTTCTCGTTCTGCTCGACGACCTGGAGCTTGGACAGCAGCAGGTCGGTCACGTCCAGGGTGTAGGGCATGCGGTCGATGCGGGCGGCGAACTCCAGCACATGGCACATGTGCAGGCGGTCCATGATCACGTCGGCGGTGGCGCCGTTGGCCGGCGACTTGAAGTACATCTGCCGGTGCCCGTGCATGATGTTGAAGCGCCGGTCGCCCTCGAAGCCGAGCCCCGTCGCTGGCGCGGCGGGTAGTCGGGCGTCAGGTAGCGGACCGCCTGGCCGCCGAGCAGCTTGAGGGGGACCTCCTCCTCGTTGGCGGCCTCGACCGCCCGGATCGCCGCCGAGAACGCGTCGGTCGGCATGCTCATCGCTTTGCTCCTCGTTCGTGGTTCGCCCGAAACGCTCTCACGCCGGCCCGACGTTCGCGACCTGGGGTTGCGCCTACCGCAACCCTACGCTGCCAAGCGACGCAGCGGCGGGAGAGCATCCCCGTATGGCGACACCGTCGCGCTACGACTTCGTGGTCGTCGGGGGCGGCTCGGCAGGCAGCGTCCTGGCCAACCGGCTCAGCGCCGACCCGTCCAACCGGGTCCTGGTGCTGGAGGCGGGACGGCCCGACTACCGCTGGGACGTCTTCATCCACATGCCGGCGGCGCTCACGTTCCCGATCGGCAGCCGCTTCTACGACTGGCAGTACCGGTCGGAGCCCGAGCCGCGGCTCCACGGGCGGCGGGTCGCCCACGCGCGTGGCAAGGTGCTCGGCGGCTCCAGCAGCATCAACGGCATGATCTTCCAGCGCGGCAACCCGCTGGACTACCAGCGCTGGGCCGCCGAGCCCGGCATGGAGCGCTGGGACCACGCCCACTGCCTGCCGTACTTCAGGCGGCTGGAGACCTGCCTGGCCGCGGCCCCCGACGACCCGTGGCGCGGCCACGACGGCCCGCTGGTGCTGGAGCGCGGGCCGGCCTCCAGCCCCTTGTTCCGCGCCTTCTTCGAGGCGGTGCAGCAGGCGGGCTACCAGCTCACCGACGACCTCAACGGCTACCGGCAGGAGGGCTTCGCGCCCTTCGACCGCAACCTCCACCGCGGCCGGCGCCTGTCCGCGTCGCGCGCCTACCTGCATCCGGTGCTCGGCCGGCCGAACCTGGAGGTGACCACGCGGGCGCTGGTGACGCGGGTGCTGTTCGAGGGCACGCGCGCGGTCGGCGTGGAGTACACCCGCGGCAAGGGGCCGCCGCTGCGGGCCCGCGCCGGCGAGGTGATCCTCTGCGGCGGCGCCATCAACTCGCCCCAGACGTTGCAGCTCTCCGGGGTCGGCGCCGCGTCGGAGCTTGCCGCCCTCGGGATCGACGTGGTCGCCGACCTGCCGGGGGTCGGTGAGAACCTCCAGGACCACCTGGAGGTGTACGTGCAGCACGGCTGCCGCCAGCCGGTCTCGGTGGCGCCGTACCTCAAGTACCGGTACCGGCCGTGGGTGGGGCTGCTGTGGCTGCTGCGCAAGGGGCCGGGGGCGAGCAACCACTTCGAGGCGGGCGGCTTCGTCCGCGGCAACGACGACGTCGCCTATCCCAACCTGATGCTGCACTTCCTGCCGATCGCCATCCGCTACGACGGCTCGATGCCCGCGGGCGGCCACGGCTACCAGGTGCACATCGGGCCGATGTACTCCGACGCGCGCGGGTCGGTGAAGATCACCAGCGCCGACCCGCGCGTCCACCCGGCGCTGCGCTTCAATTACCTCTCGACCGACCAGGACCGGCGGGAGTGGGTGGAGGCGATCCAGGTCGCCCGCGGCATCCTGGGCCAGCCGGCGTTCGGCCCGTTCGACGCCGGCGAGGTCTCGCCGGGGCCGCAGGTGCGGACCGCCGGGCAGGTCCTCGACTGGGTGGGCGGGCAGGCCGAGACCGCGCTGCACCCGTCGTGCACCTGCAAGCTGGGCACCGACGCGCTGTCGGTGGTGGACCCGGCCAGCATGCGGGTGCACGGCCTGGACGGCCTGCGGGTGGTGGACGCCTCGGTGATGCCGTTCGTCACCAACGGCAACATCTACGCCCCGGTGATGATGGTCGCCGAGAAGGCCGCCGACCTGATCCTCGGCAACGCTCCCCTGCCAGCGGAACCGCTCGAGTTCTACCGCAGCCCTCAGTCGCCGCGCCGGCCGGTGTAGCCGAGCCGCCGCGACACCGCTCCCGCCGCGTCGATGGTGAGGCGGCCCAGGCGGGCCAGGTCGACCGAGCGGACCCGGAACGACGGCCCGGAGATCGACAGGGCGGCGATCACCTCGCCGCTGAGCCGCCGGACCGGCGCCGCGACGGCGTTCAGCCCCTCCTCCAGCTCGTCCTGGATGGTCGCGTAGCCGCGGGCGCGGACCTCCTCGAGCTGCCGGGACAACCTTCCCGGGTCGGTCACGGTCCGCGCGGTGACCGCCTCCAGCGGCCGCGCCAGGAGCTGCTGCCGCTCGGGCTCCGGCATGTGGGCCAGGAGCACCTTGCCGCTGGAGCTGGCGTGCAGCGGCGTCCGCCGCCCCACCCAGTTGGTGCTGGCGATCAGGTGGGCGCTGGAGACCTGGTCGACGTAGACGACGCCGCCGCCGGACAGCACGCCGATGTTGACGGTCTCATGGGTCCGGTCGGCCAGCTCCTCCAGCACCGGATGCGCCGTCCGGACCAGGTCGATACTGGCCATCGCGGCGCCGACCAGCCGGATCAGCCCGAACCCGAGGCGGTAGCGGTCGGTGACGGGGTCGCGCTCGATCAGGCCGCCGTCGGCCAGCGTCGCCGCCAGCCGCGACGCGGTGGCCTTGTGGACGCCCAGCCCGCGTCCGAGGTCGGTCACCCCGAGCTCGCCCTCCTCGGCGATCAGCTCCAGGGCCCGCAGGGCGCGGTGGACCGACCGTACCCCGCCCCTCCCCTCGTCGCCCATGGCGCAACTGTAGCTTGCCTGGCGCACCGGCGCGCCATACGCTCGGCGGTCATGCGGTACTGGCGGGCGGCCGAGCCGAAGCGTTCCTACGACGTGGTCGTGGTCGGCGGCGGGGGGCACGGCCTCGCCACCGCCTACTACCTCGCCCGCAACCATCACGTCACCGACGTGTGCGTGGTCGAGAAGGGCTGGCTCGGCGGCGGCAACACCGCCCGCAACACCACCATCATCCGCTCGAACTACCTGTGGGACGAGTCGGCCGCGATCTACGAGCACTCGCTGAAGCTCTGGGAGCGCCTCGAGGACGACCTCGGCTTCGACCTGAGCTTCAGCCAGCGCGGCGTCCTCAACCTGGCGCACGACCTGCAGGACGTCCGCGCTTCGCGGCGCCGCGTCAACGCCAACGCGCTCAACGGCGTCGACGCGGAATGGCTCACGCCGGCGGAGGTCGCCCGCTTCTGCCCGGTCGTCAACGTCTCGCCGGCCGTCCGCTACCCGGTGCTCGGCGCGACGTTGCAGCGCCGCGGCGGCGTCGCGCGCCACGACCGGGTCGCGTGGGGGTTCGCGACCGCCGCGGACCGCCTCGGGGTCGACATCGTCGAGCACGCCGAGGTGACCGGCTTCGCCCGCGCGCCGGGCGGCCGGGTGACGGGCGTGCACACCACCCGGGGGACGATCGCCGCCGGCAGCGTCGCGCTGGTCGCGGCCGGGCACACCTCGGTGCTGGCCGCCATGGTCGGGCTGCGCCTGCCGCTGCAGTCCCACCCCCTCCAGGCGCTGGTCTCGGTGCTGCTGGAGCCGGTCCTCGGCTGCGTGGTGATGTCCAACGCCGTCCACGTCTACGTCTCGCAGGCCGACAAGGGCGAGCTGGTGATGGGCGCCGGGATCGACGCGCACAACTCCTACACCCAGCGGGGCTCCTTCCACGTGATCGAGCAGCAGATGGCCGCCGCCCTCGAGCTGTTCCCGGTGTTCGCCCACGCCAAGCTGCTGCGGACCTGGGGCGGGATCGTCGACGTCTGCCCCGACGCGTCGCCGATCATCGGCGGCACCCCGATCGACGGGCTGTACCTGAACTGCGGCTGGGGCACCGGCGGCTTCAAGGCGACACCCGGCTCCGGCTGGGTGCTGGCCGAGACGATCGCCAAGGGCGCGCCGTCGGCGCTGGCGGCGCCGTTCGCCCTCGAGCGGTTCACCAGCGGCGCGCTGATCGACGAGCACGGCGCCGCGGCGGTCGCGCACTGATGCTGCTGCTCCCCTGCCCCTGGTGCGGGCCACGCGACGAGGTCGAGTTCGCCTACGGCGGGCAGGCCGGCATCGCCTACCCCGCCGACCCCGACGCGCTCGGCGACGCGGACTGGGCCGACTACCTGTTCATGCGCGACAACCCCAAGGGCCGCTTCGCCGAGCGCTGGTACCACGTGCACGGGTGCCGGCGGTGGTTCGACGTGGAGCGGGACACCGCCACCAACAACCTCCTGGGAGCCTAGGTGCGGCGGCTGGCCTCGGGGGGCGCCGTCGACCGCGGCGCGCCGCTGCGGTTCCGCTTCGACGGTCGCGAGCACCAGGGCCTGGAGGGCGACACGCTCGCGTCGGCGCTGCTGGCCGAGGGCCTGGGCGGCGCGTTCCGGTCGCCGGTCCTGGGGCGGCCCCGCGGGGTGATGACGGCCGGGCCGGAGGAGCCGTGCGCGTTCGTGGAGGTGTCGGCGCCGTGGTTCGATCTGATCGCGCCGGCGACGATGGTCCCGCTGGTCGACGGGCTGGCCGCGGCCGCACGCGCCGGCGTCGGCCGGCTGCCGGGGCCGGCGGCCCGGACGCCCCCGAGCAGGCAGCGGCACGCGCACGTGGAGACGCTGGTGGTCGGCGCCGGCGTCGCCGGCCTCCGGGCCGCTCGCGAGGCGGCGGGCCGCGGCGACCGGGTGCTGCTGGTGGACGAGCGCTCCCACCTCGGCGGGACCGCGCGGTCGTTCGAGACGGTCGACGGGCAGCCGGCGTGGGCGTGGGTCGACGCCGTCGCCGGCGAGCTGCGCGCTGCCCCGGACGTCACCCTGCTCGGCGACGCCGCCGCGCTCGGCGTCTACGACGCCGGCCTGGTCGTGGTCCACCAACGCTCCGCCGCCCGCCTCGCGGAGCGCGAGGCCCCGCTGCAACGGCTGTGGCACGTCCGCGCGAAGCGGGTGGTGCTGGCGACCGGCGCGCACGAGCGGCCGATCGCGTTCGCCGGCAACGACCGGCCGGGGGTGATGCTGTCGGGCGCCGTCCTCACCTACCTCGACCGGTTCGGCGTGCTCCCCGGCGAGCGGGCGGTGGTCTTCACCACCAACGACGCCGGCTACCAGGCGGCGAGGGCGCTGCGGAGCGCTGGCGCGGAGGTGGCCGCGATCGTCGACGTCCGCGGGGAGGCCGCGGCGCAGGACCACGCCCGCGCCGACGGGTTCGGGGTGCTCGCCGGCGCGGTGGTCGCCGCGACCGACGGCCCGGTGCACGTCACCGCGGGTGTCGCGGTCGGGCCGGACGGCGAGGAGGTCCGCCTGGAGGCCGACCTGGTCGCCGTCTCCGGCGGCTGGAACCCCGTCACCCAGCTCCACCGCGCGATCGGCGGCGGCCTGCGCTACGCGGCCGACCGGAGCTGCTTCGTCCCCGACGGCGGGCCGGCGTGGCTGGAGGTGGTCGGCGCCGCCGCCGGCGAGGTCCCGGCCAGCGAGCCGTGCTGGTACGTGACCGCCGACGACCTCTCCGGGCACTTCGTCGACCTGCAACGCGACCAGACGGTCGCCGACGTCGCCGCGGCGCTCGGCAGCGGCCTGCGCAGCGTCGAGCACGTCAAGCGCGCCACCTACATCGGCACCGCCGTCGACCAGGGCCGCGCGTCTGGCGCGCTGGCCGCCGAGATCGTGAACCAGCTCCTCGGCACCGACCCCGGCGCGCAAGGCCCGACCAACGCCCGCCCGCCGTGGTCCCCGGTCGCCTTCCACGTGCTCGCCGGCCACTACCGCGGCGTGGTGTTCGACGCGGTCCGGGTGACGCCGATGCACGCCGCGCACGTGGAGCGCGGCGCGGTGTTCGACAACGTCGGGCAGTGGAAGCGCCCCTGGTACTTCCCGCGCGACGGGGAGACGATGCGGGCGGCGGTGCTGCGGGAGTGCGCGGCGGTGCGGACCGGCGTCGGCATGATCGACGCCTCCACGCTCGGCAAGATCGAGGTCGTCGGGCCGGACGCGCCAGCGTTCCTGGACCGCATGTACACCAACGCGATGTCGACCCTCGGGGTTGGCCGCATCCGCTACGGGCTGATGCTCGGCGTCGACGGGATGGTCTTCGACGACGGCGTGGCGATGCGCCTGGCCACCGACCGGTACCTGGTGACCACTACCACCGGCGGCGCCGCGCGCGTGCTGGACCGCTTCGAGGAGTGGCTGCAGACCGAATGGCCCGGCATGCGGGTCCACTGCACCAGCGTGACCGAGCAGTGGGCGGCCGTCGCGGTGGCCGGGCCCCGGTCCAGGGAGGTGCTGCAGGCGGTCGGCACCGACGTGGACGTCGCGCGCGCGGCCTTCCCGTTCATGGCGTGGCGCGACGGCGAGGTCGCCGGCGTGCCGGCGCGGCTGGCCAGGGTGTCGTTCTCCGGCGAGCTGGCGTTCGAGGTGCACGTCGCCGGCTGGCACGGGCGCCACGTGTGGGAGGCGCTGCTGGAGGCCGGCGGGCCGCTCGGGATCACGCCGTACGGGACCGAGACCATGGACGTCCTGCGCGCGGAGAAGGGGTTCGTGATGGTCGGGCAGGACACCGACGGCACCGTGACCCCCGACGACCTCGGGATGTCGTGGATCGTCAACCTCCGCAAGGGCGACTTCGTCGGGCGGCGCTCGCTGCTGCGCGCCGACCTGGTGCGGCCGGACCGCAAGCAGCTCGTCGGGCTGCTGGCGGACGACCCCGAGCTGCTGCTCCAGGAGGGCGCGCAGGTGGTCGCCGCCGAGCACGCCGCCGCCTCGCCGCCGGTGCCGATGCTCGGCCACGTGACGTCGTCCTACGACAGCGCGGCGCTCGGGCGGACGTTCGCGCTGGCGCTGCTGGCGGGCGGCCGCGAACGGCTCGGCTCGACCGTGCACGCGCGGACGTTCGCCGGCGGCGCCCACCACGCGGCCCCCGCGACCGTCACCGAGCCGATCTTCTACGACCCGCAGGGGGCTCGCCGCGATGGCTGACGCCTACGCGCACGCGCGGTCGCCGCTCGCCGGCCGGGCGCGCGAGCTCGCCGCGGTCGGCGCGGCGGAGGTCGCGTTCCTGGCGCAGGTGGACCTGCGCGCCGACCCGGCGCTGGCGTCCCGCCTGCCGTTCGCGCTGCCGCTGGAACCGAACGTCTGGACCGCCGGCGGCGGCCGCGAGGCGCTGTGGCTCGGCCCCGACGAGTGGCTGGTCGTCGGAGGGCCCGGGTCGGCGTCGGCGATCACGGCGGAGCTGGGACGCGCGCTGGCCGGCGAGCACCACTCGGTCGTCGACGTCAGTTCCAACCGGACGGTCGTGGAGCTGACCGGCGACGCCCGCTTCGACCTGCTCGCCCAGGGCTGCGGCCTCGACCTGCACCCGCGCGCCTGGCGCCCCGGAAGCTGCGCGCAGACGCTGCTGGCCCGCGTGCCCGTGCTCCTCCAGGAACGCGACCAGGCCACCCGGGTGTTCGTCCGCGCCTCGTTCGCCGCCCACCTGGCCGACTGGTTCACGGCTGTGGCCTAGCTGCCACGCGGCCCGGCGTGGTAGGACAAGCCGGTCGGCCAAGGGCGCATGGCGTGAACCACTTGCCACTGGCAGACCTGGTCGGCGCCGTGCTCCGACGCGGTCTCACGCTCATGCGCCTCGAAGAGCCTTGGGTCGATGACCACCCGTCCTCGTCGCGTTCGAGCGACAGCGCTGAGTTCATCGTGCCGGAGGATCGCCAACCCCGTATCGTCGGTGCATCGGCGATTTGGCCGTCTGGCCTCGTGGAGGGAGCCTGATGAAGCGTGTCTCCGTCTACTGTGGCGCTGAGACCGGCAAGGACCCGGCGTACCTGGAGGCGACCGAGCGGCTCGGGCACGCGCTCGCCCGCCGGGGACTCGGGCTGGTCTACGGCGGTGGCGGCATCGGGCTGATGGGCACGCTGGCCGATGCCGTGCTCAGTGACGGTGGCGAGGCGATCGGGGTGATGCCTCGCTGGCTGGTGGAGAAGGAGATCGCCCATCGTGGCCTGGCCGAGCTGCACGTCGTCGACTCACTGCACGTCCGCAAGGCGATGATGATCGAGCTTGCCGATGGGTTCATCGGGCTGCCCGGCGGATTGGGCACGCTGGAGGAGTTCGCCGAGGCTTGGACCTGGGGGAAGCTCGGGCAGCACGACAAACCGTGCGGGCTGCTGAACGTGCGAGGCTTCTATGACCACCTTCTCGCCTTCGTCGAGCATGGGGTGGCCGAGGAGTTCATCTGGCCTCCCCACAGGGCGATGCTCCTGGTCGCCGATACTCCCGAGGAGCTCCTCGACCGGTTCGTCGCCTATCAGCCGCCCCCTGCCAAACGGCCGCCCGCGGCTTCGCCCAGCTAGAGGTCAGCGCCCGCCTCGCAGGAGAGGGATAGGATCATCGGCACGCGTGGCGCCGCGAGCGCCCCGCGAGGAGCGGTGGAGGGGCTGGTCATGGCGCCAGATCGTGACATGTCGATCGGCCAGCGCATGGCGCACTACCGCCGATGGCGCGGTCTGACCCAGCAGGCGCTGGCAATGCGGCTGAACCTCTCGACGAGCTGGGTCGCCAAGGTCGAACGGGGCGAGCGCTCTATCGACTCGATCACAATGCTTATGCACGTCGCCAGAGCGCTGGGCGTCGAGCTGCAGATGCTCACCGGTCGGCCACTTTTCCCGGAGCCGACCGGTCAGGACGGCGCCGAACGCGAAGGCGTGGTCCTGGACGTGCGGCGCGTGCTGATGCACTACGACAAGATTCATGGGATCACGCCGGCCCAGAGCTCCGCTCCTCCGCGCCCAGTGGCCGAGCTGCGCCGTGAGGCACGAGCAGCGCGTCGCATCTACGACACGTCCGCCAACAACTTCTCGGCCGTGGTGTACGTGCTCGTGGAGCTGATCGGCCAGACGCAGCACGCCGCCCGCGAGGCCAGTGGCGACCAGCGCCGAGCCGCCTACGTCGTCCTCGCGGATCTCTATCGCCTCACGGCCATGGAGATGCGTCAGTACGGCGATTTCGACCTGGCTTGGATGGCGGCCGACCGCGGTCTGCTGGCCGCAGAGCAGTCCGAGGACAGACTGCTCATTGGCGCCTGCGCGGGGACGCTGATCCACCAGATCATTGCCTTGGGACGGCTGAAGCAAGCGATCGAGCTGGCAATGGACACGGCGACCCTGCTGAAACCAGGATCGAAGAACGCCACGCCCGCTCACCTGTCGGTGTGGGGGGCGCTGCACCTCTACTCGGCATTGGCCGCCGCTCGGGCGCTCGATCGGGGCGAGTGCCGGCGCCTGCTCGATGTGGCCATGCTCACCGCAGATCAGGTGGGCGCTGACCGTAACGACTACGCCACGTTCTTCGGACCGACCAACGTGGGCATTCAAGAGACGGGCATCCTCGTCGACCTCGAGGACCCCAAGGCGGCGCTGCGCCGGGCCGAGAGCGTGGCCGCCGAGCGGTTGCCGAGTGTCAACCGTCGCTGCTACCACCACCTGCATCTGGCCAGAGCGTTTGGGCTGCGTCGGCGTGACCCCGATGCGGTCAGGGAGCTGCTTGCGGCCGAGGCGATCGGCCCGGAGATCGTGCGGTGGGATCCGACTTGCCATGAGCTGGTCCGGAGCATGTTGCGGCGCGAACGTCGACGGACGAGCCCGGAGCTACGCGGGCTGGCGCAGCGATTGAGGGTGCTCGTCGCGTAGCCGGTGGCGCCAACTACCACGATCTGTGGCACTCCCCTGTCACCGATTGTGGTGTTTGGCCAACCTGAGTGTCCGTAGCGTTCTACCGCGAACTGGTTGCCAACCAAGGAGCGGTGGTGCGTCCTCGAAGGCGCTCGGATCGGTCGTCACCGACCCGATGGCAACCCGTCACTGTCCAGGGCCCAGCCGACCCCCGACGGCCGGCTCTGGGCTGGAGATGGCCCCGGACCCGGGTCGAGCGCAGCTCCCCGGGCTCCGGGCGCCTCCCAGCTCCAGCTCCGGGACTCTCCGCCGAAGAATGGGCCGCCCTGCGACGGCTCGCCGATGCCCGCGCCTCGGTGGTCGCCCGCTGGCCGGTCGGCCGGGTCGTCGCCCAAGGGCTGATCCGCCGCGGCCTGGTCCACGGTTGCTCGGAGTGGGTGTGGCTCACCAAGCCCGGCCGCCAGGCGCTGGACGCCGCCACCCGAGTCCCCCACCCGCGAAGGGTTCCCAGCCCACGGGCCCACGCCGCCACCGGTCAACCGGCCGAGCCCAGAGGAGCCGACCGCCGAGCGGCACGTCAACCTCAGCCGAGCGGCACGGTCCGCCGTCGAGCGAACAGCGAGCTCCCACCGGGCGTCTTGCTGTGGGCATCCAGAGCAGGCAGAACCTCCTAACTGGGGGTTGCGGTGACCGCAACCAGTGGCTTGATCCCGCAACGCAGGCTGGCACGATGGCGGGGTCGCTCGAAGGAGGCACGCAGTGGGGCGGGCAGCCGAGGTGGACGCCGTCGTGGAGGCGCTGCGGCGACCCAGGTACGAGGTGCTGCCGCTGGACGACGTCGCGGAGCGGGTGGCCGAGCACGTCCCCAAGGACGTCACCGTGACGGTGACGGCGTCGCCGGCCAAGGGGCTGGACAGCACCCTCGACGTCGCCGAGCGGCTGGCGTCGGGCGGCCACCGGGTGGTGCCGCACCTCTCCGCCCGGCTGATCGCCGACGAGGCGCACCTGAAGGAGATCCTGGAGCGGCTGCGTGGCTGCGGCATCGGCGACGCGTTCGTGATCGCCGGCGACGTGAAGGAACCGGCCGGCGCGTTCGGCGGCGCGCTCGACCTGCTGGCCGCCATGGCCGAGGTGGGCCACCCGCTCGACCAGGTCGGCATCGCCGGCTACCCGGAGCGCCATCCCTTCATCGACGACGACGTCACCATCCAGGCCATGTGGGACAAACGGCACTTCGCCACCTACATCGTCAGCCAGCTCTGCTTCCACCCCAGGGTGGTCGCCGCCTGGGTCCACCGGGTCCGGCGGCGCGGCGTGGACCTGCCGATCCACGTCGGCGTGCCGGGGCCGGTCGACGCGACCAGGCTGCTGCGGATCTCGACCCGCATCGGCATCGGCGAGTCGGCGCGGTTCGTGCGGCGGCACAGCGGCTGGCTGCCGCAGCTGCTCCGCGTCGGCGGCTACCGTCCCGGCCGCCTGGTCGACGGGCTGGCGGCCAGCCTGGCCGACCCGGCCAGCCGGGTCGCCGGCCTGCACGTCTACACCTTCAACGAGGTCGCGAGGACCGAGCGGTGGCGCCAGGAGACGCTCGGTCGCCTCGGGGCCGCGGCGGACAAGGAGCCACGCGAATGACCTTCCCGAGCGCCCTGGAGATCTCCCGGCGAGCCACCCTCAAGCCCCCGGAGGAGATCGCCGCCGCCATGGGCATCGGCCGGCACCTGCTGGAGCCCTACGGCGACGCCGTCGCCAAGGTCAAGCTCGAGGCCGTCGAGGAGCTGGCCGACCGGCCGCTGGCGAAGTACGTGGTCGTCACCGCCATCACGCCGACCCCGCTCGGCGAGGGCAAGACCACCACCACCGTCGGGCTCGGCCAGGCCTTCGCGCACATCGGCAGGCGCGGCGTCGTCGCGATCCGGCAGGCGTCGATGGGGCCGACGTTCGGGATCAAGGGCGGGGCGTCGGGCGGCGGCTGGAGCCAGGTCGTGCCCATGGAGAACCTCAACCTGCACCTGACCGGCGACCTGCACGCCGTCACGGCCGCGCACAACCTGCTCGCCGCCATGATCGACAACCACGTCCACCACAACGACGACTTCTTCAACGTCGACCGTCACAGCGTCACCTGGCGGCGGGTGCTGGACGTCAACGACCGCGCGCTGCGCAACATCGTCATCGGGATGGGCGTGCGCGAGGACGGGGTCATCCGCCAGAGCGGCTTCGACATCACCGCGGCCTCGGAGGTGATGGCGATCGTCGCGCTGGCCACCTCGCTGCGGGACATGCGCGAGCGCCTCGGCCGCATCGTGGTCGGCAACACCACCGACGGCAGGCCGATCACCGCCGAGGAGCTCAAGACCGCCGGGGCGATGGCGGCGATCCTCAAGGACGCGATCAAGCCGAACCTGATGCAGACGGTCGAGAACACCCCGGCGCTGGTCCACACCGGCCCGTTCGGCAACATCGCCCACGGCAACTCCTCGGTGGTGGCCGACCTGATCGGCATCCGGGCCGCCGACTTCCTCGTCACCGAGGCCGGCTTCGGTGCCGACATGGGCGCCGAGCGCTTCTTCAACATCAAGTGCCGCACCTCGGGGCTGCGGCCCGACGCCGCGGTCGTGGTGGCCACCGTCCGCGCGCTGAAGGTCCACTCGGGCCGCTTCGAGGTGCGGGCGGGCCGCCCGCTGCCCGAGGAGCTGCTGGCGGAGAACCCCGACGTCGTCCACGAGGGCGCGGCGAACCTGCGCAAGCAGATCGACAACGTCCGCCTCCACGGCGTCACCCCGGTGGTCGCGATCAACGCGTTCCCGACCGACCACGAGAGCGAGCACCAGGCGCTGAGCGAGATCGCCGAGGAGGCCAGCGTGCGCGCCGCCGTTTGCACCCACTTCGCCCGGGGCGGCAAGGGCGCGGTCGAGCTCGCGGAGGCGGTCGCCGAGGCCGCCGAGGCGCCCGGCGACTTCCGCCTGCTGTACCCCGACGGCGCCAGCCTGCGGGAGAAGATCGAGACCGTCGCCACCAGGGTCTACGGCGCGGACGGCGTCGACTACGACCTGACCGCCGCGCGCCAGCTCGACGCCTACGAGCGCAACGGCTTCGGCCGCCTGCCGGTGTGCATCGCCAAGACGCACCTGTCGATCTCCTCCGACCCCACCCTCAAGGGCGCGCCGACCGGATGGCGGCTGCCCGTCCGCGAGGTCCGCGTGTCGGTCGGCGCCGGGTTCGTCTACCCGATCTGCGGCGACATGCGCACCATGCCGGGCCTGCCGATGCGGCCGGCCGTGCACCGCATCGACCTGGACGAGCACGGCGAGGTCGTCGGCCTTTCGTGACACCCCCCGAACGCGGATAATCCAGCGGATACCGGTCACAGGGGGAGGTCGCCACATGATCGTTGCCGCCACGCGTCGCCGTCTCGAGCCCTCCCTCTTGGTCGCCGCCGTGCTCGCGCTCACCCTCACCGGGCTGGCGGCGCCCCCGGCGGCGGCCGTGTCCACGAGCATCGTCGTCAGCCAGGTCTACGGTGGCGGCGGGAACACCGGCGCGCCGTTCACCAACGACTTCATCGAGCTGTTCAACCGTGGCAGGAGCCCGGCGTCGGTGGGCGGCTGGTCGCTGCAGTACGCCAGCGCGACCGGGACGGGGAACTTCGGCGCCAACGCCGGCCAGCTCACCGAGCTCCCCGACGTCACGCTCGCGCCCGGCCAGTACCTGCTCGTCCAGGAGGGCGGCGGGGCGAACGGCGTGCCCCTGCCCATCCCGGACGTCATCGACGCCACCCCGATCGCGATGAGCGCCACCGGTGGCAAGGTCGCGCTGGTCACCGGCACCGCGTCGCTTGGCTGCAACGGCGGCTCGACCCCGTGCCCGGCCGACGCGCTGGCCCGGATCGTCGACCTGGTCGGCTACGGCGGCGCGGACTTCTTCGAGGGCGCGGGGGCGACTCCCGCGCCCAGCAACACCACCGCGGCGATCCGGGGCACCGGCGGCTGCGCCGACACCGACCAGAACGCGGCCGACTTCGCCGCCGCGGCGCCGACCCCCCGCACCACCGCGTCGCCGCGCAACTCCTGCCCTACCGTCGTCGTCAACTGCGGCGGACCGCTGACCACACCCCAAGGGGTGGCGGCGACGACGCAGGTCAGCGCGTCCGACAGCGAGGCCCGGGTGGTGAGCATCCAGCTCACCGAGGTGACGCCGTCGCCGGCGCCCGGCTCGATCCTGCTGAGCAACCTGGTGCCGGCCGCGGGCCTCGGCGGGACCGCCACCGCCGACGTCACCGTGGACGCCGACACGCCGGAGGGCACCTACTCGGTGACCGTCACCGCCGCCAACGACGCCGCCGAGCCGCAGACGGGCACCTGCACCCTCACCGTGAACGTGGTCGCGTCC
>WNFU01004761.1_pt1 | contig 28209 bp, 28 predicted proteins | sample 5400121 | NCBI WGS metagenome assembly WNFU01 (sample SAMN13153360, study PRJNA577476) | soil metagenome | isolation source: 100 cm soil or saprolite under grassland replicate 1 | place: USA:California | collected 2016-06-15 | reverse complement strand
GGAGCGATTGCAGGCCGGCCGCCGTCTCCCCCGCGTTCCACAGGATCATCCCCATGTGTGCGAACGCTTCGGCCGTTTCCCGCGCGTCCGGCTTCAGGCGGACCGCCCGCATGTTCACCTGCGCGGACCGGTTGAGCCGTTGCTGCGACAGGTACAGGTGCCCCAGCTCGACCAGCGCCGCGTGGTCGTTCGAGTCGCGCGCCACGCGGGCCTCGAGGACGTGCAGCCGGGCGGTGTCCACCGGCGCGATCGCGCCCCCGCCCTCCGCCCCGTCCGCCCCGCCGTCCGGCGCCGCGCCGCCGCTCAGGTCGATTCCGGTGATGGTGCCGCCGGCCGCGCGCGGTGCGACCGACCTGGTCAGCGTCAGTGCGACCACGGCGCCGAACGCGACGACGCCAAGACTCCAAGCGACTACGGGGTTGATCGAGCGGCGGACGGCGGCGGGCGCGGGCCGTGCGGCGGCGCGCTTGGGACGTTCCTTCAAGGCCGCCTTCACGGCGCGGAGCTCCGCCTCGTCGCGCTGCCTCAGCAGATCGTAGTCGCCGGCGGTGACTTTCGTGTCCGCGAAGTCCGCTTCCAGCTCCTCGAGCGCGCTGACCAGGCGTGCGCGGCGGGCGAGCAGCTCGCCCGGGTCGGCGACTGGCGGCGGCGCCGGCGCGCCCGCGGCGGCAGGAGCGGGTTGCACCCACCGCCGGACCGCGGCCCACACGAGCACCGCGCCGCCTACGAGCACCAGCGCCGGCAGCGCCCACACCGTGAGGTTGACGCCCCGCGCGGGCGGCTCGAGCAGCACCCACTCGCCGTAACGGGCCACGAAGTATTGGCGCACCTGGTCCGGCGTCGCCCCTCGGACGAGCTGCTCCCGGACGATGCGCTTCATGTCCTGGGCGAGCTCGGACGGGGAGTCCTGGATGGACAGATTCTGACACACCGGGCACCGCAGCGAAGCGGCGACCTCGCCCACCCGCGCTTCCAGCAGGGAGTCACGTGCGCTGTCGGGGCGCGAGGGCGGAGAGGCCGGCGCCGTCGCCTGCTGCGCGAGCCAGAAGACGACGAGCGGAGTGGCGAGGAGCAGCCTCACGGCTTACGCGGGGTCGTGCCCTGGGTCGCGGGAAAGTCGGGTGACGTGCGGAGGTAGCCGGGGCTGCGTCCCACCTGGAGCTCGGCGGGCGAGACCACCGCGGGCCCCGAGTCGGCGAGCAGCCGGGGAATCCAGGTGTCCAGCACCTGCTCGGACACCGGCCCGATTTGCTTGTACACGATCCGGCCGCGGCGATCGATGAAGAACGTCTCCGGGACGCCGAACAGGCCGTACTCGATGGCCGTGCGGCTCCCTTCGTCGAGCACGTTCGGCCAGTCCCCACCCCGCTCCCGCACCCACTGCGCCGCGTTGCCGCGCGTGTCCTGATACACGACGCCGACCATCCGCAGCCCCTGGTCCCGCCACCGCCGATCGGCGGCGACGAGCAGCGGGTGCTCCCCGATGCACGCGAGGCACCACGAAGCCCAGAAGTTGAGCAGCACGACCTGCCCGCGCAGGTCGCTCAGCCGGAGGCTGTCGCCGGCCAAGGTCGAGAGCGCGAAGGCGGGCGCACTCTTTCCCGGGAGCGGCGAGGGGACCAAGCGGGCGTCGCGCGTGAGCCCGAACCCGAGCAGCGCGATGACCGGCATGGCCGCGAGCGGAATCAGGGCGCGCTTCCAGGTCATCCGGCGTCTGCTCCCGCCCGAGCTACCTCACCCCCTTGCCCCATCTCCGCGTTGCGGAGAGGGGGAACGGGGGTGAGGGTGCGGCGTCCGCGCGACAGGCCGAAGATGACGCCCAGGCCCATCACGATGCCGCCGCCCCAGATCCAGGTGACCATCGGGCTCACGATCGCCTTGATGGTCGCGTTGCTTCCGTCGTTGGCATAGGCCATGAGGACGAGGTAGAGGTCCTCGCGCGGTCCCGGCCGCACGGCCGGGGTGCCGACGGCCTCGGTCGAAATCCGATAGTAGTTGAGGCGCGGGTACATCCGGTCGATCACGTTCCCCGTCCGGAACACGGTGACCCCGGCGATCACGCCGTCGCGATTCGGCTCCTGGACCGCCCACACCGAGTCGAGTTGGAGCGCGTAGCCCGAGAAGATCTGGGCCTGCCCGCGACGCAGCGTCCACTCCCCTTCGCGCCGGAACGTGGCGGACGCCGCGATCCCCACGGCGATGAGCAGGACACCCGCATGGACGATGTAGCCGCCGTAGCGCCGGCGATTGCTCGCGGCCACGAGGGCGACGGCGCGGACAAGCGACCCGCCGCTCGCCCGCTGGCGCACCCGCGCGGGCTCCACGAACTCCACCACGAGCAGCCCGAGTGCGAACACGGCGAGCACGAACGTGAGCCAGGCGAGCGGCGACCGGACGCCCGCCAGCGCGAGCACCACACCGGCGATCAGCGCGAGAAGGGCGGGCCAGCGGAGCTTGCCGGCGAGCAGCGTCCACGAGCCCTTGCGCCACGGCAGGGCGGGGCCGACGCCCAGGAGGAACACGAGCGCCAGGGCAATGGGGACGTTCATCTGATTGAAATACGGGGCGCCGACGCTCACCTTCACGCCGCGGACCGCCTCGGCGATGAGCGGGAACATCGTCCCCAGAAGCACGACGAAGGCGAACGCCGTGAAGAACAAATTGTTCAGGAGGAACGCGGTCTCGCGCGAGAGCGGGCTGTCGAGCCGTCCGTCGCCCTTGAGCCGCTCGGCGCGCGCCGCGAGCAGGCCGAGGGAGCCGAGCAGCACGAGGCCGAAGAACACCAGGAAGAAGGGGCCGATCAGGCTCTGCGAGAACGCGTGCACGCTGGCGAGCACGCCGCTGCGCGTGATGAACGTGCCGAGCAGGGTCAACAGGAACGTCGCGACGATGAGGGTCAGCGTCCACGTCTTCAACATCCCGCGCCGCTCGCTCACCATCACCGAGTGGAGGAAGGCCGTCGCCGTCAGCCACGGCATGAACGACGCGTTCTCCACCGGGTCCCACGCCCAGTAGCCGCCCCATCCGAGCACCTCGTACGACCACCACGCCCCGGCCACGATCCCGAGCGACAGGAACGCCCAGGGCACGAGGATCCAGCGGCGGATCGCGCGCGGCCACTCCGGGCGCAGCCGGCCAGCGAGCAGCGCGCCCATGGCGAAGCTGAAGGGGACCGCCATACCGACGTAGCCCGTGTAGAGCAGGGGAGGATGCACGCCCATGAACGGGTTGTTCTGGAGCAGCGGATTCGGCCCCGGCCCGTCCGGCGGCACCGGACTCACGAGCCCGAACGGATTCGCCGGCCACGCGATGAGCAACAGGAAGAACACGTTGACGACCAGCAGTGAGCCCAGCGTCAGGGGGCCGGACGTCTGCTCGGACCGGTCGGGGTGCCGGCCCAGCCAGCGAGCGAGGAGCGCGGTGTAGGCCGACAGGATCAGCGCCCAGAGGAGGATCGAGCCTTCGAGCGCGCTCCAGAGCGAGATGACGGTATAGAACGGCGGCGTCGCGCGGCTACCGACCTGCGCCACGTACCGCACGCTGAAGTCGTGCGTCACCAGCGCGTACTCCATCGCGCCCGCGGCGATGAGGACGAACACGAAGATGGCCGCCGCGGCGCGCCGGGCGGCGATGAAGAAGGGCGCGCGGCCCGGCCGGGCGCCCGCGAACGCGAGGGCCGCGCCGACGCCGGCGAGGACCAGCGCGAGGAGCACCGCGAACTGCCCGAGGGAGCGGCTCACGACTGCTGACGCTTGAACAGCTGCCGGTAGTACTCGGCGGGGTGCTCGCCGGCCTTGGGCGGGCGATACTCGTTGGAGTGCTTGACCATCAGGTTATGGGAGTGGAACACGCCGTCCGGCGTGTACACGCCCTCCACCACGGCGCCGATTCCTTCCGCGAACATCTGGGGCGGGGCGCCGGTACTGACCACGTCGATCGCATGGCCGTCGTCCCTCAGCCGGAAGCGCAGCTCGCGACGCTCGGCGTCCCAGTGCACGGAGCCCGGCTCCACCATCCCGCCCAACCGGAGGTTCGCGCCCTGCGCCGCCGTGCCCTTGGCGAGCAGCTCGGTCGGCGTGAGGAAGTACACGAGGTTCTCCCCGATCCCCCCCCACAGCAGATACGCGAACACCAGCAGCACCACCGCGCCGCCGGCCAGCACTCCCGCCGTCCGCTTCTTCATGGCCATGACCTGCCCCGCCGCGCGCGCCGCACGCGACGCGCCAGACTCCACGTGTATGCCCCGATCAGCGTGAAGGTCGCCACGTACGCGGCGACTGTAAAGCCCAGGTTATCCATGCGGCGCGGCCTCGGCCCGTTCCGCCTCGCCCTCGAGGCGGGCCAGCTCGTAGCGCCGCGTCATCAGATAGCACGCCAGCAGCGCGAACGTCACCATCATGACCCGCAGGGCCACCACCATGTCGGGATGGACGGTGGACGGGCTCGACTGCACCTGGTGCAGCGTGCGCCACCAGCGGACCGACATGTACACGATCGGCACGTTGACGAAGCCGACGATCCCCACCAGCGCGGCGACCCGCGCGCGCGCGTCGGGATCCTCGATGAACGCCCGCACGATGAGGTAGCCCGCGAACATCACGAGCATGATCGCGGTCGTCGTCAGCCGGGGGTCCCACGTCCACCACACGCCCCAGGTGGGGCGGCCCCAGATCGAGCCCGTGATCAGGCCGGTGGCATTGAACAACACCCCGACTTCCACGCCGGCGTGGGCCAGATAATCCAACCGCGGCGTGCGGCGCACGAGGTAGAGCAGGCTGCACACGAAGGCGGTGAGGTAGGCGAGCCCGGTCGCGATCCAGCTGGGGAAATGCACGTACATGATGCGCTGCACGTCGCCCATCATCGCGTCGGGCGGCGCCCACACCAGGCCGAGATAGAGCCCCCCGGCCAGCGCCGGCAGCGCCACCAGTCCCGCGAGCTTCCCCAGCCGTTCGATGGCCATCGGATCACTCTTCGATCACGTATTCGAACGCAAGCGTGCACACCGTCAGGAACAGCACGTCCGCCGCTCCCAGCAACTTAACCCAGGAAGCCAACTCGTCCATCGGATCGCCGTGCAGCACGAGCCCAGTCGCCTTGACCGCCGCCAGGATCACCGGGATCAGCACGGGGAACATGAGCAGCGGGAGCAGCACCTGGCGGGCGCGCAGGTTGGCGGTGAGCGCGGCGTAGAAGGTGCCCATGGCAGCGAACCCGAGCGTGGCCAGGGCCGCCACCACCGCCAGCCCGGGCAGCCGCGTCCACAGGTCGAGGCTGTACAGCACGCCGGCGAACGGCAGGACCAGCACCTCCATCAGCAGCATGACGCTCACGTTCGCGATCAGCTTGCCGAGGTACACCGCCTTACGGTCGCCCGGATAGAGCCGCAGGCCCTCCATGCCGCCGCGCTCCAGCTCGACTTGAAACGATCGGTCGACGGCCAGCACGCCGGCGAACAGGATCGTCACCCACAAGAGCCCCGGGGCCAGCTCCTGGAGCAGCGTGCCCCGGCCGGCGTCGCCGGCCGGCGCGTCGGGTCCCAGCGCGACGCCGAAGGTGAGCAGCACGAGACCGGCGAAGAACGCCATCGCGTTGAACGCGGCCTTCGCGCGCCGCTCGGTGAGGAGATCCTTCCCCGCCACCGCCCAGGCGCGCCGCCACTCGGCGGGCATGCTTACGCCCACGCCCCGGCCGCGTCGGAGGCTTGCGCCGCGAAGCGCGCCGTCGGTCCGTCGAATCCGATGCGGCCGGCTCCGAGCGCGATCACCCGGTCGCACCACGCCAGCCCTTTCGCGATGTGGTGCGTCGCGAGAATCACCGTCCGGCCGGCGGCCTTGAGACCCGCGAGAAACTCGTCCACCAGCCTGAGCCCGGCGGCGTCGAGCGCGTTGTAAGGTTCGTCGAGCAGCACGAGATCGGGGCCCTGGAGCATCGCCCGCGCGAGCGACAGACGTTGTGTCATGCCCTGCGAAAACGTGCGCACCCGGGCTTCGGCGGCCTGCGCGAGCCCGACCCTCGCCAGCACGGCCCGGAGGGCTTCGTCGGACACGGTGAGCGCGTACATGGCCCCGGCAAACCGGAGATTCTCGAGGGCGGTCAGCTCGTCGTACAGGGGAGGACGGTCGGACAAGAGGCCCACGCGGCGGCGAATGGCGTCTCCGTCCGAGCGGGTGGGGAAGCCGAACACCCGCACGTCGCCCAGCGTCGGCCGGGCGGCGGTCGCGAGGATCCGCAGGAGCGTGCTCTTGCCCGACCCGTTGGGCCCGAGCAGCGCGACCGCCTCCCCGGCGGGGATCTCGAGGTCGATCCCGCGGAGCGCCCACGTGCGCCCGAATCGCTTGCCGAGACCGGTCGTCTCGACCGCGGCAACGCCGCTCGGTGCGGGCGCCCTGCGGAGTTCTGCCGGCGAGCTGCTCAAGGCGTGGCCAAGCTACGGGAGCCCGGCGGGGCGGGCAAGCGGCGGTCGCGCGCCGTCAGAAGCCGGGCGCGAATCCGAACTGCGTGAACCAGCGACCTCGCTGGACCGCGCGCACGACGTCGAACTCGAGCACCGCCGCGCCGAACAGATTCACGCGCAGCGCCGCCCCGTAGCTCGTGAGCAGGGTGCGGTCGCCGCCGAACAGGCGGGGTTGCTCGGACGCGAGCCACGCCACGCCGGCGTCGAAGAAGGGCGCGACCTCGAGGTACGGCAGCCCGGCCCCCGGGTCGAGACCGAGGGCTCCGAACAGCGGAAACCGGAGCTCGAGGTTCGCCACGGCCACCCTGCTGCCCAACAGCTGCTCGAAGATCGCGACCGGGCAGTCGCTCGGCTGCCGGATGATGGCCGGGCAGTCGGACAGATCGAACGACCCGAAGCCGTACCCGCGCATCAGGGTCTGGTAGCCGAGGAACAGGGGGACGAGCCGCCGGTCGTCCGAGTCCTTGCCGTAGCGTCCGTAGTGGAACAGGCGGGCCGCGATCGTGTAGGGCCGCACCGGCATGACGTAGCGGCGGTAGTCCACCAGCACGCCGTAGTAGGTCAACGCGCCGACCGAGGGCGAGACCTCGAAGCGGTAGCGCTGCCCGAGCGCCGGGCTCGCGCCGCCCAGCAGGGCGTTACTGTGCACCAGCGCGACGCTCGCTTCGGCCTGGCCGATCGATCCCGGTGCCGCCAGGTCCACCGGATCGTGGACCTTGACCTGCGTCGGGGGCGGGCGGGTGACGAGCTCCCGCGTCGCCACCTCTTCGTGGAAGCTCGACGCGCGGTAGCCGGCGCTGAATTCGACCCGCTGCACCCGACTGATCGGATAGGCCACGACCGCCGCGAGCTGACGGTCGATCTGCCGGAACCGATACAGCGAGTCCACGACCACGCTGTCCGAGGCCAAGCTGCCGGTGCGACGGAAGCCGAGGCTGATCAAGGGCGTTTGCCCCCCGACGAACCCCCAGGTCCAGCGCGACCGCAGGTTCTGGTACGCGGCGACCGCCGCGATGTTCTCGAAGCCTCCGAACACCTGCACGGCGGTGGTGAGGTGGTGTTGGCCCAACATGTCGCCCCAGAACAGCGCCGAGCCACCCCCGACGGTGGTGCCGAAGGCCCCGCCGCTCCCCACGCCCACGCTGACCGGGTTGGCGAAGTCGAGCGACAGGCGCGCGTGATACTTCTCCTGCGTGACGCCTGAGTCGGGCGGCAGGCTGAAGAGGGGGTCGGCGAGCAGCGAGTCGACGTCGTTCGACTTGCGGTGAAGGGGCGGCAGCAGCGCCGCGCTCTCCGTCGCGGGCGCGGTCGGCGGCGTCCCGGCCAGGACGGCAGCGGAGTCGACGGCATAGAGGTCGTACTGCCCGTCCTCGTAGGCGCTGAACACCAGTCGCGGGGCGCGCTGCGCGACCGACAGCGCCGGGGAGAGGGCAGTGATCCCGCTCACGCCGGTGAGCAGGTTGGTCACCTGCGACACGTCGCCGGTGGCGAGGGTGAGGCGGTAGATGTTGGTGATGCCGCTCCGGTCGGAGAGGAAATACAGACTCGCTCCGTCCGGAGCCCACTGCGGATTGATGTGCTTGGCGCTCCCGAAGCCGTGCAGCTGCCGGATCGCGCCGGAGGCCGGATCGATGAGCGCGAGGCGATAGTCGCCGTGCGCCAGGGTGGCGAGATCGCTCGTAAACCGGTCGGTGACGAAGGCGATACTCGTGCCGTCGGGGGACCACGCCGGTTGCAGGTCCGCGAACGGATCGTGCGTGAGATGCGTGATCGCGCCGCTCTGCAGGTCGAGCACGAACAGGTCCAGGAACCCCCCCGTGAGCCCGGAGAAGACGAGCCGCGCGCCGTCGGGCGACCAGCTGGGGCTGAAGACCTCCTGGGCCTCCCGGATCACGAACTCCCGCTCGATCGCGCCGCGCTCCACGTCGAGCACGGAGACCACCGGACGCCCCTTGCTCACGCCGGCGAACGCGAACCGCCGCCCGTCGGGATGCCACGCCCCCGCCGAATTGATGAACTCCAGGCTCTCGAAATGCGGGTCGAGCGCCGTCCGCACGATCTTGCGCTTGATCGCGCCCGTCTCTGCGTCGGCGAGGAACATCTCGATGGACGCTCGATCCCGCTCGGACAGAAACACGAGCGACTTGCCGTCGGGGCTGAGCGCGGGAGCGAGCATGAGCCGGCCGCGGCGCGGCTCACCCGGCTCGCGGGCGACGAGCGACCGCCCGTAGTCGCCCGGGGCGCGCGTGCGGCCGGCGATCACCGCGTACGTGCTCTCGGTCGCCTGCTTCCAGTCGGCCACGAGCGAATCCGGCGAGCGTCCCAGCACCGAGGCCAGGGCGGGAACGGCGGCGCCGGTCTGCGCGCCCCGTCGCAGGATCTCTCCCACGATCTGGTCGCCCCAGCGGCCGGTGATGTAGGCCCACAGGGCCTGGCCGTAGCGGTACGGAAAGAACCGGGGATCGCCCAACTGGCGAATGCTCGGCAGCCGCTTCTGGCGCGCCGCATCCCGCATCCACATCGCCGTGTGGGGATCGGTGGGCCCGAGGGACAGGTACTCCGCCATCCCTTCGATGAACCACAGCGGCATTTCGACCGCCGTGGGAGGTGTGAACGCGGCGCCGCTCCTGGCGGTGATCTCGAACTGAAAGGCGTGCACTAGCTCGTGGCCCAGCACGTGGTCGGTCTCGGCTAGCGGGCCGGCCAGCGGCAGGACGACGCGCCGCTTGAACGGCTCCGTCACGCCCCCCACGCCTTCACCGACGCCTCCGAACAGCGCCGTCGTCTGCTGGAAGTGGGGGTGGCTCGCGTACAAGATGATCGGCTGCCGCCGGCTCAGCTCGCGGCCGAGCAGGCGCGACAGCCGGCCGTACCAGCGCTCGGCCATCCGCGCGGCCAACCCCGCGGCCGCAGCCTCTTCGGGATAATAGTAGAGGTCGAAGTGCTCCGTCTTGAGCAGACGGAAATCGAAGGTCTGGTAGCGGACCTGGTTGCGTCCGAAGTACTGAGCCTCCGCCCGGCGTGCCACCGCCCAGGTGCACAGGACCAACAGCCCCAGTGACACGAGGATCGGAGTGCGGGATCGGAGGGCGGGGCGCATCGCGGGGTACCTGCTTCTACCGCCGGGGGGCTCGCAGGGTCCTCGGCGCGTGGTGCCGGAGTGCCGCTATGGAGCCGCGCGTCGGAGGTAGAGGTCGACGCCCATGTGGAGGGTGTTCCAACGTCGCAGCCCCACGCCCATCCCCAGCGCGAAGCGCGACATGCCGTACGCTTCGGTCATCCGGCGCGCCGCCACTCCGAATTGCGCCTGCACGCGCAGGCCGTCGCCGTCGCGCCACGCGACGACGGGCGTGGCGACGGCGTCCTGCGCTCCGTGCACCGCGAACGTGCCCACGGCGACCGCGCGAATCGTATCACCGGGGACCACCCGCATCAGGCTGTCCAGCGTGAAGCCCAGCTCCGGATAGCGCGTGGTCTGAAGCACCGCCTTGTGCATGTACGCGTCGCGCATGTGGGCGCCCATGGTGATCGAATCCGCGATCACCCGCACTGTCGCGCGGACCCCCCGCCAGGCCTGCGAGTCCGCGCTCGTCACCTCGCCCCGCACCGCCTGCCGGCACACCGGCCGGACCGAGTCGCGCGGCCACATGGGGATCGTCGCGCTGTGCGTCTCGCTCTGGGAGACCTTGGGATCCTTCACGTACCGGAACTCGGAGCTGCGGCCTTCGCCCGCCTGCCATGAAGGATCGTCCGGGCAGGTGCTGGCCCACAGATGCCCGTAATTCGGATCCACCTGCCACCACGCGAGACTCCGTGCCGGATCGATCACCCAGCGGAGCGGCGCGGGTCCGGGGCGCGCGGTTTGGGCGGCGAGCTCGAGCGATGCCAACCGGCCGAGCAGGAGAAGCAGCGGCGTGAGCGTGCACGTTCGCATGAGGATCCAAGATAATCGTGCTTCACGAGACGCTCGGCAAGCGGCGCTTGACAGGCAGGTCGCCGGGGTGCTCCTTTTTAGCCCTCTATGCGCGGCGCCGCCGGCACGCTCGTCTCGCTGTACGCGCTCTCGGCACTGCTCGTTGGCCCGGCGGCGCTCCGCGCTCAAGAGGTCGCCGCGGAGGACGGAGCCGTCGGGCTGCATGTGGACGCCTCGCTCGCGAAGCGCGGCAAGGCCCTTTGGCACAAGCGGCATTGCGCGGACTGTCACACGTTCGGAGCCGGGCCGATGATCGGCCCCGATCTCCGCGGGGTGCTGCTGCGGCGCAGCGCGGTGTGGCTGCGCCGCTGGCTCAAGGATACGGATCGGATGCTGCAGAGCGATTCCGTCGCGATCAGTCTCCTCGTGGCGTACGGAGGAGTGAGAATGCCCAACCACGCGCTATCCGACGACGAGGTCGAAGCTCTGCTGCACTTCGTCGCGCGCGCCAGCGCCATCGCGGAGCCCTAGTGCCGCTGCAATCGCTTCCCCAAGGAGCTGCGACCGGACGTGCGCCTAAGCCACGTCGGCCCAACATGCTAGGTCCCGTGTCCCGGCGCGGCCAACCGGGTAGGGTGACCCGCCCAAACGGGTGGTTGACAGGTCGTCCGGCGAGCCCAAGACTAGACTGTAGTCGCTCCGGAGAGAGACGACCGTGGGCCCGAAGTGTCGTGCGGGGGCCGCCGCAAGGCCGCGGAATACTCACAAGCGGTCTCGTTGCAGCTCAGAGTCCCACTTCTCTCTCGAGGTTTAGCATCCATGACTCGCTCTTCGAAATTCGTGGTGTTCGGTCTCGTGGTCGGAGCATTGGCGTGGTGCGACTCCGCCGCCCAGGCGCAGGCGATGGCGACCGGCGGCCTCACCGTCGATGCCAATCTCGCCAAGCGTGGGAAAACGGTGTGGAACAATCGCGGATGCGCCGCCTGTCACACCATCGGCAAGGGTCGGGTGGCCGGTCCCGACCTGGCGGGCGTGACCGAGCGCCGCTCGATCGAGTGGCTGAAGCGCTGGCTCAAGGCGCCGGAGCAGATGTACGAGAGCGACTCCATTGCCAAGCAGCTGCTCGACGAGGCGAAGGGCATCAAGATGCCGAATTTGAAGTTGAGTGACGCCGACATCGATGCGGTCATTCACTACGTCGTGCAGGAGGGTCAGAAGAAGAAGGGGTAGTCCGATTGGTTCGCGAGGTTGCGCTTCCCCGAAGTACCCTGGAAGGAAGGAGGCAGAGATGCGGTGGTTTAGAGCGGCAGTAGCGTTGGCAGCGCTCGGGGTCTTCGTGGCCGAGGTTGCGTCAGCCGGAACCGGGGTGCCGTCGTTTACGCGGCAGACCGGGCTGGCCTGCAACCAGTGCCACATGACCTGGACTCCCACCCCGGACTTGACGTTCACGGGCATCAAGTTCCGCCTGAACGGGTACCGCACGCCCTTCGTCGCCGAGAAAGTTGAAGCCGGCGAAGAGGGCGCGCTGAACGGGCGGCGCCTGGTGTTGGGACTCCAGAATTACTGGACGCTGCACTATCGGAGCAACCTGCTCCAGCAGTCCAAGCCGGCCAGCGACCCGACCGTGGCGGAGCCGGATGCCAATCCCGTCAGCACCAATCCGTTCAACAGCGTCGGTCTCGACTACGCCGGCCCGATCGGCGAGCACTTCGGCATCTGGACCGAGTACTACTTCGCGGCGAACAACGGCAACGAGAACGTCTATAACCTCGTTTCCAACGACGAGTACGACGTGAAGTACGTGTTCAATCCCGGCGGCAACATCGTCGCGATGTTCATGAGCACGCAGAGCCTGGGCGCCCCGTTGTTCGCGGCGTTCGGCTCGGGCGTCGCGAACAACCAGCAGCGCTCGGGCGCCGGCGGGAACGGCCATGCGCCGTATGCCAACGTCGGGGCCTACGGGATGTGGAACGACCGGGTGATCACCATGTTCGCGGTGCAGCCGGGCGAGGACAACCTCGACTACAGGCGGCTGAACTACGAGGGCATCCTCGGCTTCATGCCGTGGAACTCGGATGCCAAGTATCTGTTGCTCACCGCCAATTTCAAGGCGGGCAACGACATGGTGCCGCAGGTGAGCAGCCTCTCGCTGAACCAGCAGAACAACCAGATCGTCACGCGTGAAGCGATTCGCGGCGTCTCGGCGACGCGCACCGGGTCGTTCGCGGGGCAGCCGTATGCCTCGATCAACACCGGCGACGCAACCCGGTGGATGTTCGACGTCCGTTACGGGTGGCTGGATAAAGGCCCCCACAGCTTCACGTCGGCCTGGGGCGCGTCGGTCGAGGACGAGACTTACGACGACGGTGCCAAGGTCAAGCTGCGGGCGGTTGGTGCCACGTTGCGGTATATGTATGATCGGACCTACGGCATCAACTTCGGGCTGAACAAGCGCCTGACCTACGAGTTCACCGACGCGGGCAGCGCCGTGCACAAGATCCCGACCGACCTCGGGTACAACGTGCTGTTCATCTACCGCGCGGCGATGAACTTCGCCTGGGAGTTCGGCGTCTCGAACTCGCAGTCGCTGGTGTTGGACCAGAACTGGCGCAACGGCTGGAACTGGAACCTCCAGTGGCACTTCCTGTACTAGTCGTGGTCTGACGCCGCTGGCCGGGTAGTGGTGAGACACGAAACGCACAGTGGAACTTCACTGTGCGTTTCGTGTCTCAGGTTGAGCACCACACACGCGGGACCACCTCGGAGATGTCGGGCGTGAGAAGATCGTTCGTGAGCCTGGCGGTGGCGCTCGCTTCCATCGCTCCCCCTCAGGTTGCCGCGCAGCTCGAGATCTCCCCGGCGCTCGGCATCTACATGCCCCTCGGAGCCCTCATCAAGGACGATCTCGCGAGCGGCGGCGAGGTGCGCAAGCAGCTCGGCGCGCCGCTCATCGCGTTCCGCCTGACGGCGTGGCCGCGGGCCCGGGTCAGACTCGAGGGGAGCGTGGCGTTCTCGCCCAGCCAGGTGGCCGTGAGCCGGTCGGGCAGCACCGCCGACTTCGCGTCCGGGGTGATGCTCGCCAGCGCCCGGGCGGTCGTCGCCATCGGCTCGCGGACGGCGACCTGGGCGTTTCATGCGGGGGCGGGGCTCGGCGTGGTCAGCCGCGGCGGCAGCGCGTGGGCGAACACCCGCGGGACCACGACGCCGGCCGCCCTGCTCGCCGCCGGTGCGCGCACGGGAGTCAGCCGGACACCCGTCGCCATCCGCCTGGAGCTCGAGGACTACGTGGCATCCGCCCAATTCGATCGCGGACTTCCCACCGAGACCCGGGCGCGCATCCATCACGATCTCCTGTGCTCGCTCGGCGTCTCCGTGCCCGTCTTTTGAGCATGGGCTTCCGCCGCGCGGTCACCTCCCCCCCGTCGCGCCAGTACACGGTCCGGCTCGGCGTCGCCGGGCTGCTCTGGCTCGCGGGCTGCAAGATCGGCCAGGGTCGGCCGGTGCTGGAGCAGGTGAGCCCGACGGTCCCCGGCAGCAAGTTCAAGGTGATCGCCACTGTCGCGGGAGGGAGCGGGCCGGCGGACCTGCGGATGTCCGTCACGGTCCGCCAGCAGCTCAACGAGGCCGGGTGGACCGCCGTGCGGCGGGCCGGCCGCTGGGACAACCAAGGAGAGGCGCTCACCGCCATCTGCGCGGCCGGGGACGTACACGGCGTGCTGTTCGTCTGGTACAACCGGCTCGAGCTCGACGACTGCGAAACCCAGAAGGCGGCGTACGCGATCGACGGCAGCCCCGAGCGAGGTGCGGGACTCACCGAGATGGGGAACCGGCTGATGCGATACCTGCGCGAGCAACCGCCGGCGGCGCTGCCGAACTAATTCCCGCCAGTCGCCTCGCGGCGCATCAGCAGGTCCACCCCCATGTAGACCTCCTTCCAGATCCTGGTGTGGACGCCGAGACCGAGGGAATAGCTCGAGAGCCCGAATTCGTCCACCAGCGATGAGGCGGGAACGTGGAACTTCGCGAGCACGCGGACGCCGCCGGCTTCGGGCCACGCCTTGAAGACGGCGCCGACCGGCTTTGCCACTCCGTGCAGCGAGAACACGCCGACGGCCGTGCCGCGCAGCGTGTCCCCGGACTGTCGCGTGACTCCCACGAGGCTGTCGAGGGTGAAGCGGATCACCGGGTAGCGCGACGTTTGCAGCACGGCGCGGCGCGCGAACGCGTCGCGCATGGTCTCGCCCGTCACGAGCGCCTCTCCCTGAACCGCCACCTGCCCCCGGGCTCCCCGCCACGACACCGTGTCCGGCACGAGCACCTGGCCCCGCACGGCCTCCGAGCAGATCTCCTGAACGACCTTGCGGGGGAACACCGGCACCCGCGTCGTGTCGCTGACGTTGGCCCACCCGGTCCTGGGGAGCTTGAGCGCCCGATTGATGGCCCACCCGCCGCTGTGTCCCTCGCCGGGCCGCCAATCGGGATCCTGCGGGCACGTCGTTGCCCAGAGGTGGTTCAGGTGCGGGTCAATCTGCCACCAGGCGAGGCTGGCTTTGGAGTCGATGGTCCAGCGGGTCTGCGCGTGCACGCCGGGCGCGGCGGCAATCAAGAACAAGAAAAGGAATACGGCGGTCCGGGTCCTCGGCAGGTTCGCGCGCGTCATTTTCCCGCGCCGGAGCCCTCGGGACGCATCAGCAGATCGACGCCCATGAACAGGTCCTTCCAGACCCTGGTGCCGACGCCGAGGCCCAGGGAATAGTTCGAGAGCCCGAATTCGCCCACTAGCGACGAGGCGGGAACGTGGAACTTCGCGAGCACGCGGACCCCGCCCGCTTCGGGCCACGCCCTGAAGGCGGCGCCCACCGGCTTGGTCACTCCGTGCAGCGAGAACACTCCGACGGCCGTGCCGCGCAGCGTGTCCCCGGACTGCCGCGTGACTCCCACGAGGCTGTCGACGGTGAACCGGATCTCCGGGTAGCGCGTCGTCTCGAGCACGGCCTTGCGCGCGAAGGCATCGCGCCTGTTCTCGCCGGTGATGAGCGCTTCGCCCTTCACCGTCACCTGCCCCCGGATACCCTGCCACCGGGCCGTGTCCTGCGCCATAACCTCCCCCTCGACCACGGCGTCCGGGCAGACGGACCGGACCTTGTGCCGCGGATAGAGCGGGATGTGCACGGTATCGCTGACGGCTGCGAACCCGGTTTTCGACGGGCGCAGCATCTGATCGATGTACCACCCGGCGCTCCGCCCCTCGCCGGGGCGCCATGAGGGCTCCTGGGGGCAGGTGGTGGCCCAGAGGTGGTTCAGGTGCGGGTCCATCTGCCACCACGCCAGACTCGCCTTCGGGTCGATCGTCCAGCGGGTCTGGGCCGGCGCGGCCGCGACCGCTGCCACGCAGGCGACCAGCAGCGAGATGAGGCCGGGCAAACACCGGATGTGGAACAGTCGCCGACGGGCCATCGGGCTTACTCCCTTCTATGGGCAGCCGGGCTGTGAGGGATCGTCGTCACAATCGACGCTGGCGTTTCCGGAGTCCGACTTGCCCACGCCCGTGAGTAGGTACGCGAATCCCGCGAGGCCCAGCGTGCCGGCGGTGATGAGCAGCGCCGTTTTCCCCCGGGCCGGCGTGCGCATGAGCACCTGCTTGAAGTCGGCGGCGGGCATCTCCTCATAGTTCCCGTTGACGAATCCGACGAGCGTGTCTCCAAACGTTTGGGGGCCGGAAACGACCACGACCGACCGGTCGGCGCGCGTGACCCACACCCGGGCGGGCTTGATGCCGCCCAACTGGTCGAGTGGCACCGGTGCGAGGGTATGGCACGCTGTTATGGACAGGGACAGAGTTGCCGGGATCAGCGAGATCGCCACGACACGGCGCAGCATGGCTCCTCCGAGAAGGGCCTTCTACACGAAGAACTAACCGGCGTTTTTGAAGCTGCGCAAGGCTGCGCGCCGCTGCCGCCGCCCCGCCCGTTCGGGTGGGGGTCGCCCCACCCGGAACGGGCAGGCGAGACGGGCTCCGGGCGCGCTCGACAAGTGACCCAGCGCGGTGTACCGTATGACCCTGCAGGCAGGGCCCGGCCGTACCTGGAAGGCACCGACATCACACGCCGAAGGAGGAGTCGCATGCGCACATCCGTATTCCAACCCGTGCTGGCCGTTGCGCTCGTGGGGCTTGCGTGTAAGGGGCCCGATGACACCAGTTCAGGAGCGACCAAGTTCCACGCCACCCTCACTGGCGGCGCCGAGGTGCCGGCGGTGAATCCAAGCGGCGGGGCCACGGCGACCTTCGAGTTGAACGGAGACCAACTGACCTATACGGTCACGATCACCGCTCCGGTGACGGACTCGGTCAGGCAGGCCCACATTCACCTGGCAGCTGCGGGCTCGAACGGCGGGATCTCAGTGTGGCTGTGCGACTCGGCTACCAATCCGTCGCCGGACCCCGTCACGCCCGCCTGCGCGTTAGGGACGAGCGCGGGCGTCCTTGCGACTGGGACCACTGCTGCGCCGGCAGCGACCGTCAACGCGATGCGCGCCTTCGGCGCCTACGCGAACGTGCACACAAAGACCAACGGCGGTGGCGAGATCCGCGGCCAGATCATCCCGGAAGCGCCGTGAGAGCTCAGCCCTGCTTGACGCGCCCCCCGCGGACGGTTAAAACCCCTCCCCTGCTTACCTGGGATTGCGTTGGTGCCGCGTTTCGTTGTCGTTGTCGGGGAGGTCGCAGCCCTCTGCAGCGTGCTGCCGCGGCTCTCGGTTTCGCAGCAGCGCGACACCAGCACTGCTGAGCCGCGCGACAGCCTCAGGGTCTACACGCTCCCGCCGGCCGTGGTGTCCGTCACGCGCGGCAATCCACCGCTCGGCAAGATTCCGCAGGCGGTCCACCTGGTCGAGCAGCAGCTGATCAACCGGGCGCGGCCTAACTGGGGATTGGACGAGGCGCTCGCCACCGTTCCGGGCGTCTATGCCGCGAACCGCTACAACTTTTCGCTCGACCAGCGGATCTCGATCCGGGGCTTCGGGGCGCGCTCGGCGTTCGCGGTGCGGGGGATCAAGGTGCTGCTCGACGGGATCCCGCAAACGCTGCCGGACGGCCAGGGGCAGCTCACCAACCTGGAGCTTGGCGCCGCCGACCGGATCGAAGTGCTGCGGGGGTCGTCGTCGGCACTGTTCGGTAACGCCGCGGGCGGCGTGATCAGCATCTGGACCGACCCCACACCGCCGCGCCGGTACTCGCAGGAGGTCCGCTTCGCCGGCGGGACGTTCAACCGGCACGACCTGAACGTCTTCGACCCCTACTCGGGGCAGACCTGGTACAAGTGGCAGTCCAGCACGGGCTTCCGGCTGGGGGAAGGCAGCGGGCTCGTGACCGCATCGCAGCTCGCCTTCAACGGGCAGCGCCAGCACAGCCGGGCGGAGCTGCGCAACTTGAACGGGCGCTTCCACACGCCGCTGGCGCCGGGGTGGTCGTTGTCCGTCGTGGCCGAGTACGGTGACGATCCGCGCGCCGACAATCCCGGCGCGCTGACCGCCGCCGAGCTCGCGAGGAACCCGGACTCGGCGGCCGCCATCAACCTCACGAGGCGGGCGGGCAAGGACATCTCGCAGGGCCAGGCCGGCGCGACGGTGCGGCGGCAACTCCCGGGCGGCGGCGAGGCGACCGTCACCCTCTTCGGCCTGACGCGCGACCTCGCGAATCCCACCACGTTCGCCTACATCGACCTCGAGCGCCGCGCCTACGGGGCGCGCGCGCTGGTCACGCGGCCGTTCCCCGTCGCCGGGCTGTCCCAGCGCCTCACGGCGGGGATCGACGTCCAGCGGCAGCGCGACGACCGCAAGAACTTCGGCAACAACGCCGGCCAGCCCGACACCGTGCGGCAGCTCTCCCAGCTGGAGCGCGTCACGGAGGTCGGCCCGTTCGCGCAGAGCGCGCTGGACGTCACCCGGCGGGTGACCCTGACGGCCGGGCTGCGGTACGACTGGGTGAGCTTCCACGTCCAGGACCGGCTCATCGCGCCGCCCGCCAACCCGGACGACTCGGGCCGGCGATTGATGCGGGCGCTGTCCGGCTCGCTCGGGGCCAGCGTCGCGCCGTCCGACGCGGTGACCGTCTACGCCAACGTCGGCACCTCGTTCGAGACGCCGACCACGACCGAGCTCGCGAACCGGCCCGACACGGCCGGTGGATTCAACCCCGCGCTCGAGCCGCAGAAAGCCGCGAACGTCGAAGTGGGAGTGCGCGGCCACTGGCGCGGCCGGGTGAATTATTCGGCGGCCGTCTATCAGGTGAGCGTGCGCGACGAGCTGATCCCGTATCAGATTCCCTCGTCGCCCGGGCGCGTGTTCTTCCGGAACGCGGGGCGCTCGCGCCACCGGGGCGTCGAGCTGGGCGCGACGGCCGAGATCGCTGCCGGCCTCAGCGCGATCGCGAGCTGGACGTACTCCGACTTCGTGTACACGAGCTACGCGACCGGCGGCCACGACCTCGCCGGGCGCGAGCTGCCGGGCATCCCGCAGAGCTGGCTCCACCTCCTGTTGCAGGCACGGCCCGGGTTCGCGCGGGGGGCGTGGGTCGAGCTCGAGGAGACCCAGTCGTCCGGCTACTTCGTGAACGACACCCTGCCCACGCGGACCAGCCCGTGGTGGAGCACGAACCTCCGGGTCGGCTGGGACGGGGTGGTGGGGAGCGTGCGGCTGCGGCCGTTCGTGGGATTCAACAACGTGTTCAACCGGTCGTACGTGGGATCGGTGGTCATCAACGCCTCCGGGGGGCGCTACTACGAGCCGGCTCCCGGCCGCAACGTGTACGTGGGGTTCTCGCTGGGTGCCGGGGAGTAGGCCTCACCCCCTGACCCCCTCTCCACTTCGTGGAGAGGGGGAACGAGACTCACACATCGTTCCCCCTCTCCGCAACGCGGAGAGGGGGTCAGGGGGTGAGGTCACAGGGGGTCAGGGGGTGAGGTTTATTGCGGATTAGGGGGGGTCCTACCTAATATTTGCGTGGTTCCGGGCCAGGGGGCGGCAGGGATGTGGATTCGCCCGAGGTGTCGGGATCGGTGCGGACGCCCTTCCTGGCGCTGACCCCGGCTCGGCAGCCGTACCCGCGGCGCGAGAATCGAATCGCACCACCGAGGAGGTGGCTCCCCTTCCCCGTCCATGACGGTCGTTCAAGACGCAAGCGATAGAATCGACCAGGTAAACTCCCAAGGAGGGATTCTCGTATGAAGCGTCTGGCGGTTTTGCTGGTGGCTGTGGCGCTCGCCTGGCCTGCGGCGGCGAGCGCGCAGCTCACGATGCAGATGTCCAACGGGTGGACCTTCTCCTTCGCGGGCAACGTGAACGCCTTCTGGGTGTTCGCCAAGCAGAACAACAGCGGTCCGGCGACTTCGAGCGTGCGCACCGGGCTGCTCCCCGCGTTCGCCACCTTCGAGGCGAAGGGTAAGGAAGCGGGGATGAACCTCGGCGTGCATTTCGGCTTTGCGCCCCAGATCCAGAATCCCGGTAACACTCACGACGCCTTCGGCGCGCAGATCGACATGCGCCAGGTGTATCTGACGGTCGGCGGCAGGTGGGGTCAGATCCTGGCCGGTCGCGAGCTCGCCTTGTTCGGCCGCCAGAACATCGTCAACGACATGACGCTGTTCGGCGTCGGGTCGGTGGGAATCGCCAACAACAAGAGCGGCGGGACGACGCTGGGCCGGATCGGCTACGGGTACCTCTATCCAAACTTCAACGCCCAGGTCAGCTACAGCTCGAAGAGCGGCACGCCGGCGCAGCTCGCCATCGGTGTGTTCCAGCCCAGCATCCTGGTGGGGGATCGGACCGCCACGGGCGCGTGTGCGACGGCTGTCACCTGTGCGTATAACGTCACGAAGATCCCGCGCGTCGAGGCGGAGTTCACCTTCAACCAGAAGTCCGGCAAGAACAAGTATATGTTCTGGGCGGGTGGCCTGTGGCAGAGCACGTCGAACGCAGCCACGGGGGGGAACACCGCCAGCGCGTTCGGCGGCACGGCCGGCGTCAAGGCCGACATCACCAATCTGTCGGTCCTGGTGAGCGGCTACACGGGCAAGGGCCTCGGCACGACTTTGATGTTCTCGGGCCACGAGGTGGCGACGAACGGCACCGACCTCCGCCAGTCCGACGGCGGCTTCGCTCAGATCATGTACACGGTCAACAAGAAGACCGGGCTCGGCGTCAGCTACGGCTTCAGCCGGCTCGTCAACAACGAGACGGGCGACACTAACAAGAACGTGCGGTCGAACCTCTATTCTTACACCGCTGGCATCTACCATCAGTGGACCAAGTCTCTCAAGGTGGTGTTCGAGGGCACGCAGGAAGGCACCACCGGCATCAATCTCGCGCCGGTGACTACCGTCGCGCCGGGAACCAAGCAGATCGACGTGTCGGGTGGGTTCATGCTGTTCTTCTAACGACGTAGACGTCAAGCGAAGGCGTCTCGCAAAGACGTCACGCGAAAGCGTCGAGAGGCCGGGAGCAATCCCGGCCTCTTACGTTCCTGCGTGACGTTCCTGCGTGACGTCTTTGCGTGACGCCTTTTACTTGTACCGGTAGGTGATCCTTCCCCGCGTCAAGTCATAGGGCGAGAGGTCCACCGCGACCCGATCCCCCTGGAGAATCCGGATGTAGTTCTTGCGCATCTTGCCGCTCACGTAGGCCAGCACCTCGTGCCCGTTCTCGAGCTTCACGCGGAAGGTGGTGTTGGGAAGGACCTCCGTGACGGTTCCCATCATCTGAATGGCGTCGCCTGCCACGGACTCGTGCGTCTCCTCTCGGTGCTGCGGGGCGCTCACAGCCGGACGGTGTGCGGGTCCATCGTGTCGTCGCGAGGCGGCTCCGCGCCCCGCTCGATGTAGGACGCGTGCCGGCCGCACGTATGGCACGTCAGCGTCACGCGCTCGGAGCGCGTCGGCGGCGGGACCCGCCCGCCGCGCCGCCGGGGGGAGCGGGCGATGGACCGGGTTCCGCAAGAGGGGCAGACCAAGGGAGTATGGGCCCGGTCGGCCGCGATCAGCGCCAGCGCCTCCGGCGCCCGGTATTCCTTGATTCCGCGTCGCCCCACGGCTGCGTCACACCTCCAACCACGAAATGTAGCCCCCCCTGGAAGTCCTTGACACCCCCTCCGGGAGGCGTATCTCTCACCGCAGCCGGAGGTTGCCATGGACAGCCCCGAGTACCACCGCCTCGCGGAGATCGAGGTGGACGACGTCAGCCCTTCGCACCAAGGCTTCGCGCTCACGGGCCGGGGCCCCGACCACGCCGAATACCGAGTCGAATTGCGGTTCGGGATGCCCCTCGACCCGCTCACGCGCACGGTGCTGAGCGAGCTGCTGTCGCACTCCGACCTCACTATCTCCCGCCGCGCCCCGAGCGGGCTCACCGCCGCCCTGCGACCGCGCCGGAGCCGTGCTCCGCAGCGCTGAAACCGTGTAAATCCTTGACGGTACAAGAGGTGGGATGTAGCTTGGCGCGACTTTCAGCGTCGGAGCAGCGCGTTCGATGCCAGCCGAGCTCGGCGGGTCGCAGATCTCTTCGCTGCTCGAGGCCCTCCCAGGAATCGCGAGTGTTTTGCGGAGCCCCGTGGCGGACGCGCTGGTGCGCGCGATTCGCGCCGCGGCCGGCCTTGGCGAATTCGCGATCGAGGACGCGGAGGAGCTGGTGCGCTATGCCGTGCGGCGGGGTCTGATCGGCCCCGACGAGGGCGACCGGGTGCTGGCCGACGTGCAGACGGTGCTCAAGTCCCGGCACAAGGCGCCGAAGGACGCGAAGCCGAAGGCGCCCAAAAAGAAGGCGCCGAAGAAGAAGGCCCGACGCTGATGCGGCTCGCGCTTCTGCTCGCGGGCCTGGCTGGGGGCTGCTCCCGCGGCCCCGGACCCGCCGCCGTGACTCCCGCCCAGATTCCCGGGCTGGTCGCACAAGCTCAACAGCATCCCCAAGCCGCCGCCGTTCGCTTCCGGCTCGCCGCCGCGCTTGCCGCGGCCGGGCGCTGCGACACCGCGGTGGTGGTCGCGCAGGCCGCGCAGGTCATCGAGCCGGACAACGTGCTCGGGCCTCTCGTCGCCGGGGCGTGCCAGGAGCAGGCTGGGCGTTACGACCAGGCGATCGCCATCTATACCGAGTTCGCGGGCCGGCACCCCGCTGCCCGCGGAGTCGCCGCGGTGCACGCCCGGGCGCAGCTCGCGCTGCGTGCCCTGGCGGAGCAGACGGCCCGCCAGGCGCTGGCGCGCGAGACGGAGCTTGCCCGGCAGCCGGCCGAGCCGCAGACGCTCGCCGTGCTGCCGCTCGTGGTCGCGGGAGATTCGAGCTACCAGCCGCTGGCCCGCGGCCTCGCCGAGCTGATCACTACCGACCTCGCCTACATCCGGACGTTGCGGCTGCTCGAGCGGCTGCAGATCGGGGTGTTGCTCGACGAGCTCGAGCTGTCGCAGAGCGATCGCGTCGATCCGCAGACCGCCGCCCGGGTGGGCCGGCTGCTGCGCGCCGAACGTATGGTGCAGGGCACGGCGGCGATTCCGCGCGAGGGGCCGATGCAGCTCTCGGCGTCCATCGTGACCGGCGCCGGCGTGGTGCGCCCGGTGGGGCGGGTGACGGGGCCGTTCAAGCAGCTGCTCAGCTTCGAGAAGCGGGTGGTGCTCGATCTCGCGGCGCAACTCGGCATCCGGCTGACCGAAGCCGAGCGACAACAGATCCTGAGACAGGGCCCGCGCAACCTCGCGGCGTTCCTGGCGTACAGCCGGGCGCTCGAGGCGATGGATCGCGGGGCTTACGCCGCGGCGGCGCGGCACTTCCGGGCGGCGGTGCGGGCCGACCCCGGTTTTCGGGCGGCGCGGCAGGGGCAGCAGGCCGCCCAGGCGGCCCCGATCATGCAACAGGCCGGGTCGAATCCGGGCGAATACATCGCGGCGCTGCCGGAAGTCGAGCGCGGCGCGGCGGGGGCCCCCGCCTCCGGCGGGCTGCTCTCCGCCGGAACGCTCGACGTCGTGCCCGCGGCCGGCGACGCCATCTCCCAGGCGGGCGGCGCCGTGTCCGGCAGCGGGACGCTCGACCGCCAGCTCGCACCCGAGACGACCGGCTTCCCGTCGATCATTTCGGTCGTGAACGGCATCACGATCATCTTCAAGCGGCCGTGAGGTGGGTCCTGCTCCTGCTCGTCGCGGCGACGCCGCTCGCGGCGCAGCGCGGCGGGGGTTCGGGAGGGACGGGCGACAGGGAGGGTGAGGGCTTCGGCACCACGGCGATCGGCGGCATCGTCGTCGACGGGTATTACTTCGGCTCGGGATTCGCCTTCGACCACGTCGTCGAGTGGACGCTGCCGCTCGCGCTCTCCCAGCGGGTTGGCTCACGCCTGACGGTTGACCTCTCCACGGCATACGCCCGCGCCTCCGGGGCGACGACCAGCGGAACGCTCCAGCTCGACGGCATCACGGACACCGACGTGCGGGCGAGTTGGGCCGCGGTCTCCGGGCACGTCATCGTCTCGCTCGTGGGAACGCTCCCCACTGGCAGGAAGACGGTCTCCGATTCGGCGGTGCCGCTCCTCAGCGCCCTCGCGACCGATCTGCTGGGCTTCACGACCCCGACCTTCGGCTCCGGCGGCGGCGTCACGGGGGGGTTCGTGACGGCGTTCCGGTTGGGCGAGCGCTGGGCGGGAGGCTTGGGGGGCAGCTATCGCTGGCACGCGAGCTACACGCCCGTCACGGAAAGCGGCGAGCTCGAGCCCGGCGGCGAGGGGCGGATGCGGTTGGGAGTCGAGGGACCGGTGGGGGGTCGGGGCTACTTCCGGAGCGCCGCGCTGTACACGGCCAGCGGTGCCGACACGCTGAACGGCGGGTCCCGCAGCATTTCGGGCGACCGGATCCTCCTGTACGCGAGTCTCAGCCTCCCCGCCGGCCCGAGCAGCATCGCCCTCTATGGCTACGAGATGCGCCGCCTGCGCCCGCGGGCGTACAACGCGACCTACCTGAACGCCGTCCAGGTGCCGCGCGGCAACGTGCTCACGCTCGGAATTCGACTCGATCGGCAGCTGTCGCCCGCGCTGAGCCTCGCGCCGAACGCCGAGCTCCGCCACGAGCTCGTGGCGCCGGACACGGGGAGCCTGGAGCTGCTCGGGTGGCTCGTGCGGCCGGGCCTGGAGCTGCGCTGGCGCGCGAGCGGATCGGTGACGCTGGTGCTCCAGGGCCAGGCGGCGTTCGGCCGGCTGGCCGACAACGGCAGCTCCGTGACGCTCGTGGGCCCGCGCGGCGTGGTGCTGCTCCAGTCGAGCCGTTGATGCGCCCGCGAGCGGACGCTCCGGCGGCGTCTTCTGCACGAATACCGACGGGTCCGGCCGCTTCACGATTGCCGCCAACGGGGCGTTCGGCGACGTGAACCCCCGGTGGTCGCCGGACCGGCAACGGGTGGCGTACACGTTCCAGTCGCTGGGCGCGCAGCTGTGGGTGTCCCGCTGGGCGGGCGATACGCTGGCGTACGTGACGGGGGACGCTGGCCTAGGCGCCTACCGCCCGCGCTGGAGCCCCAACGGACTCCACCTGGCGTACGAGTGCGGGGACCCGCAGACCACCAGCGCGATTTACACCGCGGGCTTCGACGGCTCGGGGTTGCAACGGCTCACGCCAAATCCGCTCGACGCAGGCCGGGCGCGACGGCGGCCAGCTATCTAAACGACCGGGTGCTCGTGAGTCGGGGCGCGGACCCGGGCGGCTCGGTGAACGACATCCAGCCGAGCTGGCGGCCGTGAGGCCTTAGACCCTCAACCCGCCCACCAGCGCGCGCAGCTTCTCGGCCGCCTGCAGCAGGTGTCCGGCGGCGGCCGCCATCTGTTCGGTCGAGGTGCCCCGCTGCTCGGCTGTCGCGGTCACCTCTGCCGCGCCGGTGGCGTGCCCGACGGCGCGGGCCGCCACCTGCTGGGCCTGCTGCTGCAGCCGCGCGGTCGTTTCCCGGTTCGCCTGTGCCGCCAGCTTCACGCGCTGCGCGGCGCGGGCGACCTGCTCGATCGCCGCGACGATCTCGCTGAACCCCTGCGTCGCGCCCTGCGCCACGGACTCGATCCCCCGCACCTTCGCCTGTCCCGCCGCCATGGTGGCGGTGACTTCCTCCATCTGCTCGCGGATCAGGGCGGTGGTGCGCGCCACTTCTTCCGCGGCGCGCGCCGACTCGTCGGCCAGCTGCCGGACCTCTTCCGCCACGACCGCGAACCCGCGTCCGTGCTCGCCGGCCCGTGCGGCCTCGATGGCGGCGTTGAGCGCGAGCAGGTTCGTCTGCGAGGAGATGCGCTTGATGAGGTCGACGAAGTCGTCGATCGACGCGCTGAGCTTGGCCAGCTCCGCCACCTGCTTCGAGGTGGTCTGGACCACTTCCCGGACGTCGAGCAGCGCGCCGCCGGCAGCCGCGACGTCGCCCCGCTGGCGGTCCGCGACGGACCGGATCTCCTGGCCGAACTCAGCCGTGCTCTCCGCCGCCTCCGCCATCTCGCCCGTCGCGCGCCGCAGCTCCTCGAGGCCCGTCCCCATCGCGGCGAGCTCGCTGCGCTGGTGGTCCGCGCCCCCCGAGATCTCCGTCATCGCCGTGGACACGTGGCCCGAGGCGGCGGCGAGCTGCGCGCTCAAGGTCGAGAGGTCGCCCGCGGAGCCGGCGATGCGATCCGACTCCACGATCACCTCGCCGACGATCCGCCGCAGCCGGTCCCCCATCCGGTGCATCGCCTCCGCGAGCACGCGGAACTCCAGCGGCATCTCGCCGACGGTGACGGGCCGCAGGTCGCCGCTGCCGAACCGCTCGGACGCCGTCACCAGCCGGCCGAGCGGCGCTTGCACGGACTGCAACGTCCAGCGCGCCACCAGGCCCCCGCCCGCGGCCATCACGACGAGGATGAGCCACAGCGTCTGCTCACCGTGCCGCGATGCCGCCGCGAGCCGGTCCGCGGCCCGCGCCGCTTTCGCCGCCTGGCGCACCGCCAGATCGCGCACCAGCCGCGCCAGCTCGGACGCCTGCGGCCGCACGGCGACCGCCTGCGCCAGCGCCTCCCGGTCGCGTCCCAGATCCTTGAGCGCGTGGGCGATGGAGTAAGCGACCTCGATCGAGGCGTGAAGCTGCTCCAGCTGGGTCACCGTGATCCGGTCCTCGGGCGCCAGACCGCCCAGCGCCTCGAGCCGCCGCTCATACCGGAACACCTCTTCCGCGACCGCCTGGAACTGCCGGCGCGCGTCGGCCCCTGGATCGCTCAAGTACCGCTCGGCCGCGCGCATCTCCTCGAACACCGCCGTCACGAGGCCGCCGCCGGCCTCGCCGGACGCGCGCAGCCCCTCCAGCTCGGCGCCGACCGCTTCGCGCATCTGCCGCAGCGTCCCCGCGCCCAGCAGCGCCGCGCCCGCCAGGCCGACCACGAGCGGCACGAGCCCGGCCAGGATGCGGGAGCGGATCGTGTCGAAGACGGGCCGCATCAGCGCTCGGTCTCGGCGATCAGCAGGCCGTCACGGACGACGCCCATCACGACCTCCTTGCCGGGCACGTCTCCGTTCGCGTCGAACGCGACCGTTCCGGTCGCGCCCTCGAACGGCGGCTTCCCACGACCGACCTGCGCCAGGTACTCACGGATGGCGCGCCGCTCCGGCCCCGCCTCCTGGATGGCGCGCGCCAGCAGGAAAACGATGTCGAAGGCCCCGGCCCCGCGATGGTCGGGTCGCTGCCCGTGGTAGGCGCGGGCGTAGTCCGCCACGAACCTCGCGTTGCGCTCGTCTTTCCGGTCGGGCAGGTACGCCGACGACAGGTGGATTCCCTCGGCCGCGGCCCCGTCGGCTTCGATGCCCGTGAGCGCGTCGCCACCGATCACGGGCCAGCGGATCCCGAGCGCCCCCATCTCGCGCAGCACCAGCTCGGCGGCCGCGCGCTCCGTGGCGACCAGCAGCACGTCGATGGCGCCTTCGCCGCGGCGCTGCATCCGCGACAGGTACGGCTCGACGGACGGGGTCGTCGCCACGGTGGGATCGGACTCGACCACCGTGCCGCCCAACCGCGCGAACTCGGCTGCGAAGCTGCCGCGCACGCCGCGACCGTAGGCGTTGTTGCTGTAGATGATCCCGGCCTCCCGTGCCCCCAGCCGCTGCCACGCGAACCGCGCCAGCGCGGGCCCCTGCTGCAAGTCGCTGGGGCACACCCGGAAGAAATACGGGCTGATCCCGGTCAGGTCCGGGCTCGAGGCGGAAGGGGAGACCAGCACGACCGGGTCGGCGCCACCCCCGTAGATCGGCGCCGCGGCGCTCGTCGGAGAGGAGCTCAGGTGCCCGACCACCGCCACCACGGCCGGGTCGGCGTGCAGCTGCTCGGCGACCCGCACGGCCGTTTCCTCCTTCCCCGAGTCGTCGGCAATCCGCAGCTCGAGCGACCGGCCTCGCACGCCCCCCTTGGCGTTGATCTGCGCGACCGCCAGCTGGGCGGCCTGCAGCATGGCCACACCCCGCTGCTCGGAGAAGGGCCCTGCCAGACCGATCACGACGGGACGGCTCGCACGGGAGCACGCCGCCAGCACCAGGGCGCCGCCGACGAGAGTTGACCTTCGCAGAGACCCTCCAAGTGACCTTACCCCCTCTCCGCGTTGCGGAGAGGGTGACCTCACCCCCTGACCCCCTCTCCGCGTTGCGGAGGGGGGGAACGAGGTGGAAGATAGCGCAGCATTGTCCCCAGGGTGCCCCACACGTTTTCCACGCGGTTTTCCAGCCGGATGTGGACAACGCCCCCCTCGCCAGCGGCACGCGGACGCGTACTTTCAGAGATGTGGACGCCCTCCGCAGCCTCTGCCGTTTCGCCGACGGGCTCGAGCGGC
>WNFU01001994.1_pt1 | contig 28235 bp, 19 predicted proteins | sample 5400121 | NCBI WGS metagenome assembly WNFU01 (sample SAMN13153360, study PRJNA577476) | soil metagenome | isolation source: 100 cm soil or saprolite under grassland replicate 1 | place: USA:California | collected 2016-06-15 | reverse complement strand
ATCTCGAGTTCGAGACGGAACTTGACGGGCGCGTCTACGCCGGCCAGCCGCCCGAGGGCTTTCGCAACCCAGCCGACGTTGGCCGGACGTCGCTGGTCTACGTCCTCGTCTCCACCGTCGACTCGCATCACGACCACGCCAGAGCGGAGGGCGCGACGATCACCGAAGATCTGGTCGACCTACCGTTCGGCCACCGCCGCTATACCTGCCGCGACCCCCAGGGGCACGAGTGGGCCTTCGCACAGGTCCTCGAAGGCGGGTCTACGTAGCAGAACAAGCGCGGGTTGGTGGGGGGAGCCGCGTGCGGCTCCCCCCACTGTCTCTAGGCTGCGAGGTCGAGCGCCGGCTCTTCCTCCACGACGGGCGCTGCCTGACGCGTGTTACGCGCGAGAAGCGCGACGGCGCCGGCCGCGAGCAGGAACAAGGCGCCGACCATGAGCGCACGCTGGTACCCGTCGGTCGCCGCCTGGGCGACAGTGTCGCGACCGGCGTGGAGTAGCGAGTTCGTGCGCGCGGTGGCGAGGGCAGAGAGGATCGCCAGGCCGAGGGCGGCGCCAAGCTGCTGCCCGGTGTTCAGCAGTCCGGCGGCGAGACCGGCCTTGTCCTCGCCGACACCGGCGTTGGCTGCGGTGGTGGCGCCGACGAAGACAGCGCCGAGGCCGAGCGCGGCGACCACGAGACCCGGGAGAATGTCCGAGACGTAGGAGCCGTGGATCGGGATCCGTGACAGCCAGTAGAGGCCGCCGGCTGCGATCAGGGTGCCGACGATGATGACCGGTTTGGTGCCGATGCGATCGAACAGCTGCGAGGAGATACCGGCCGCGATGATCACTCCGCCCGTCAGCGGCAGATAGGCGGTGCCGGTCTGGATCGGCGAGTAGTGGAGCACGGTCTGCATGTAGAGGGTCAGGAAGAAGAACATGGGAAAGAAACCGGCAAGGGCCACCATCTGCGTGGCGTCGGCGGCTGCGACTCCCTTGACGCGCAGAATCGACAGCGGGACGAGCGGGTTGGCCACGCGCAACTCGTTGGCGACGAAGGCGGCCAGCGTCAGTGTGGCGACGGCGAGCTCGGCGATCGTGCGCGTCGCGCCCCAGCCGACGTCCGGGGCCTTTACGAGCGCATAGACCAAGAGCAGCATCCCTCCGGTCACGAGGAAGGCCCCGAGGGCGTCGAAGTTCGCCAGGCGTGCTGCCTTGCGCTCCCGCTTGAGCAGGGAAAAGGCGCCGATGAAGGCGATCGCGGAGAATGGGACGTTGACGAACAAGACCCAACGCCAGCCGGGCCCCTCCGTCAGCAGACCGCCGAACAGAACGCCGGCGGCGCCGCCGAGACCGGAGACCGCCGCCCAGACGCCGAGGGCGGTGTTGCGGTCACGGGCAGAACGGAACGTGGTGGTCAGCGTCGACAGTGCTGCCGGTGAGAGCATGGCGGCACCCAGCCCCTGGGCGAAACGGGCGCCGACGAGCAGCGAGCCGCTGTTCGCCAAACCGCCGATCAGCGAAGAGCCGGCGAAGACGACCAGACCGGTGACGAGGACGAGGCGGCGGCCGAGGAGATCCGCGATTCGGCCGCCGAGCAGCAGGAAGCCGCCGTAGGTGAGGATGTAGCCGTTGACGACCCACTGCAGGCTCTGCTGGCTGAAGCCGAGGTCGCGCTTGATCGACGGCAGGGCGATGTTCAGGATCGACGCGTCGAGGACGTCCATGAACTGGACGAGGCTGAGCAGGAGCAGGATCGCGACGCCGCGGCGTGACGACAGCGACGACGCGTCCGGCGCCTCATCGGGGGACACAATTGTCGGGTAGGGCTGAGCGCTCATGAACTGGGTTCCCTTCTTGGTGCGAGGTAGGATTTCTCGGGATGCCGTATAATACGAAGTCCGTAGCATATGTATTCCCGATCATCTGAATCCAAGGACACACCTCGCCGTCGACAGCAGACGAAGACCGGAACCGACCAGGGCGTGGAGGCGGCGCTGCGGCGAAGACGGTTGGCGGCTGCGATCAGGGAGTCACTACGCGAGCTGGCCAGCCAGCTGTCGCTGCTCAACCATCGGGTCGGGGCACAACTCGATCTCAGGGACGTCGACCTCGATTGCCTCGACCTCATCGACCGGCACGGCCCGCTCAGCCCCAGCGCGCTCGCGCGACGGGCCGGTCTCCACCCCGCCACGATGACCGGCATCCTCGACAGGCTCGAACGCGGCGGCTGGGTGGCCCGCGAGCGCGACCCATCCGACCGCCGCGCCGTCGTCGTCCGCGCAGTACGTGACCGCTACCCCGATCTCCTGCGCCTCTACGCGGGAATGAACCGCTCGATGAACCAGATCTACGCGGGATACGACGAGAGCGAACTCGAACTGCTCGCCGACTTCCTCCACCGCACCGCAAACGCCGGACGAAGCGCAACCGACGAACTGTCGGACAACCAGTAACGAGGGCGTCAGGACGTGGAGTCGAGCCACTCCTCGAAGGTCGGGCCGGCGAGGGTGGCGTCCGGGCCGGGGAGCAGGGCACCCGTCTCATAGAGGCCGCGGTCGGGGTCGGCCGGGTCGCTCACGCCGTCGATCCGCACCGGATCACCGCGCCGGGCCGCGAACAGCCGCGCCATGTCGACAAGGCTTTCCTCCCGCGGACCCGCGATCTCCGGAATCGCCGGCTCGGATGAGCCCGGTAGCGGCGCCGCATCGGGATTGGTGGCCAGGTCGGCGAGCGCCTGGGCGACGGTCCTGGCTGCGACGAGCTGTGTGCGCATCTTCGGTACGTAGCTCACCTCGCCCTGCCTGCCCCACTCCACGAGCTGTTCGACGAACTCGTGGAACTGCGCCGCGCGCAGCACGTGCGCCGGGATCGGGCCCGCCACCATGGCCCGCTCGTGGGCGAGCTTCGCGGCGCCATAGCCCGCGGTGAACCGATCGCACCCGATGATGGACACCACGACGATCCGCCCCACGCCGGCCTGCTCGCCGGCCTCGTGCAGGTTCCGCGCCGCGGTGGTGAAGAACGCCGTAGCCGCCTCCTGCTCGGGCGAGGGTCCGGTGGCCACGTCGATGATGCAATCCACGCCGGCGAGAGCCTCCGCCAGACCGTCTCCGGTGATCACGTCCACGCCGCTGGAACGCGACATCGCGACGACCTCGTGTCCCCCGGCCTCGAGCACGTCGACGACATGACGGCCGACCCTTCCGGTCGCCCCCGCTACCGCAATTTTCCCGCCTGCTCGCATGAGTGGTCTCCTCCTCGAGTTGTGTTGTGATCAAGACGAACGAGACGCGCACGAGGGGACCCCTTGTTGGCGGAAGAGCCGTGACGGGTGGCACATCTCAATCCCGGAACAGCGGCGGCCCTACCGGCGTTCATACACAAACCTGGTGGCGTCGTTTCGTGTCGCCATCCACCTAAGGAGAAGACCTCATGGGACTGAACCAGGGCCACCCGCTCGAGTTCGCATACTTCCTCTCCCCCGACGCCGGCGATCCGCAAGGCGTCAGAGGACGACAGCCACCACGCCCGACCCGCCGTCGCAGACGCCCTCGAGGTGCTCAAGGGACACGGACGTCCATCGACACGACGGGATCAGAGGGACTCCGATGAACACGCAAGCCCGATCAGGCGAGCGTAACGTCGTCGCCGCGGCGGACTGTCCCGCCTTTGACGACGTCGGCGTAGACGCCGACATTCGCCTCGTTGTTCTGCGCTGCGGTGCGCAGGATGCCGGCATCTTTGGGTAGGTCTCCCTGCGGCAGCGTGGTCATGACGCAGCGAGGACACGGGCCCGTTACCCGCAGGCGAACCTCGTCGCCGATCGCGAGCGTCCGGCCGATCCAGTCGTTCTCGACGAAGCCCTGGTGATCGGGTCCCGTACCTACGACGATGTTCGGCCGAAAGCGCCGGACCTCGAAGCGTCCCGCCGGATAGAGCGCACGCAGACGCTCGATCGTCGCCGTCGTCAGCATATGAACGACGGCAAGATCGAAGAACGTTCCCGCCGGGAGTTCCCACTCGGTCACGGTGTCCCTGTAGTCCAGACCTTCCATATCCGGCCAGTACTCCTCTGCCTGGGCGCCCGACGATTCTCCATCGTGCTGTGCCTCGGCGAACGCGACCTCGCGGCCAAGCGCGCTGGACAGGACCTGTTCCAAATCGGGCTGCTCGCTCGTCACGATCGTCCCATCCGGCAGCGTCAGCCGGACGGCCGGCAGGTTCGAACCCCTCGCCGGCGGCTCGACATAGGCTGCGCGGAAATCGAAGAAGTTGCCCCACTTTCGCGGGTTCTTTGCGCCCGCGACCTTCCCGGTCGAGGCGTCCACCACGGCGAACTGCCGATCTCCGACGAGGCCGCGATCCGTGACCTCGGCGGCGTTCAACTCCTCCCCCATCATCGACTTCACGGGGTAGCGCCACAACCCGACAACTGAACCAGCCCCGCCCTGCGTGGAAGGCAAGTGCGACGGATCCATTTGCATGGCAGCCCCCTTCGCTCGAGCTCGGTCGCACCATCGAGGTTCGCTAGACGGCGACCTCATGTCAAGGCCAGCTAGAAACCGCGCGCTCCTTGACGTGGACGCGTCGGCAGATCACAGTCGTCACGCCGTCTGAGGAGGGTCGTGCCGCTCGACTCGATACCACTTGCGTTGGGGTCATTGCCGGGCATCGTGGCGGGCCCGGTGCTGCGTCGCTTGACGCGGACCTCCATCAGCGTGTGGGTGGCGTGCGTTGCGGCGGACCCGATCACGCTCACCGTGCGCCGTCACGCGGTCGGCGGACCACCGCCGACGTCCGTGACAGTGCAACCGACTCAGGTGGGAGCAAACCTCTGGATGGTCGTGCTCACGGCCGGAGCTCCCGGCGGGGACTTCGTGGCCGGGGAGATCTACGAATACGAGCTGACGGCACCGTGGGAAGCAGCTCGCGGCCCGATCGCGTGGAACGAGCTCTCGCTGCCGGGGGCGACGCGGCCCACGTTCCTCGCCCCGCCGGCCGCCGCCGGCGAGCTCGTCGTGGAGCACACGTCGTGCCGCAAGCCCCACGGTGGCGGCCGCGACGGGTTGGCGCTCGCGATGCTGGAGCTGTCGAAGCGATTCGATCCTGCGCCGCCGCCACAGCCGCACCTGCTGGTGATGTCGGGCGACCAGATCTACGCCGACGAGGTCGGGCACCCGCTGATGCCCCGTGTGCTGCGCGTCGCGCGCGATCTCGTCGGCGTCGACGAGACCGATGTGTTCGGCTCGCCACCGCCGATCGGCGGGCGAGGGCCGGGCACCCATGCGCTCGGCTTCACCGGTGCGACGGCCAACCATCTGTGGACCTACGGCGAGTTCATGGCGATGTACCTGCTGGCCTGGTCGCCGGTGCTGTGGCCGACAACACTGCTGCCGTTCCCCACGAACCCCGTGCTCGGCCCGCCGGACGTGGATCCCGGCCTCAGCAAGGAGTCGTGGGACGAGGACCTGTTGAACGTCGGGCTCTTCCGCGCCGTGCTCCCCGAGGTGCGCCGCGTGCTGGCGAACGTCCCGTCGCTGATGATCTTCGACGACCACGAGATCACCGACGACTGGAACATCGACCACCCCTGGGTGAACAGCGTCTACGGCAAGGCGGCCGGCCGGCGGGCGGTCACCAACGGTCTGCTCGCCTACGCCCTGTGCCAGCACTGGGGAAACAAGCCGGCCGCGTTCACCACGGCCGGGTCGCCGGAACGAGGGCTGCTCGATGCGGTGTCGGCGGCCGTCACCACGTCCCCGCGGGCGAGTCCGGCAGCGGCGTGCGCCCCGTTGCTCGGCGTCCCCGCCGGCCCGCTGCCCGCGGCGCCGCCCGCGCAAGCGCTGCGCGACCTGACCGCGGCCGGAGCGATCCGTTACGACGTGACGATCGGGCCGAGCGAGGGCTGGCCGGTGCGGATCGTGTTGCTGGACGAGCGAACCGTGCGCGAGTACCCGCGGGCCGACAGCCGCGGGGCGCGCATCTCCCGCGCTGCGCTCGCCGTCCAACTCCCGCCGCCGGCGAGTGCGGTGCCGTTCACGATCGTCGTTGCGGCCGCGCCGATCCTCGGCAGCGAGCTGGTCGAGGACGTGATCCAGCCGTTGTTCGAAGTGCTGGTGCCGGGTGGGGCGCGCTTCACCGACTTCGAGTCGTGGTCGGCGGTGCGCGCCAACCACCAGGACCTCCTTGCCCGCCTCGCCGCCCATCATCCGGTCGTCGTGCTGTCGGGCGACGTCCACTATGGATTCACCACGCGGCTCACCCGCACCGAGGGCGGAGTCACCACGCGGGTCGCCCAGCTCACGGCGTCGGCGGCGAAGAACGTGGAGATCAAGAACGCGGCCATCAGCCTGTTCAGCGAGCTGGCCATGAGGCTCGGGCTGGAGCGGGTGCGGGACACGTCGGGCTTCGCTTCGCTCTCGACCGCCGACAAGACGAAGCTGCTGTCCGCGCCGCCGGCCGGCTCGAGACTGGCGTGGGACGACACCGTCGACGTGTTGCTCGGTCGGGTTGCGCGAGAGGGAGCGTCGGTGCCGACGGCGATCCCCACCCCTGTCGCCGAGGCCTACGGACTGGCGACGCCCGGGTGGGGGTACGAGGTCGAGCCCGTCGACGACCCGATGAAGGACTTCGCCGCGCCGGAGGTCGACCCACCCTGGGCCGGCTGGGATCCGACCAAGTCGTTGCGGATGATCGCGGCGCTGCAGGAGGCAGACCTCGAACGCTTCGCGCGGGTGTTCGTCGGGCTGCCCCAGCTGGCCGTGGTGTCGTTCACGATCGCGGGGCCGTCGTTGACCGTGCACCATGAGCTGCGCTGTCCCGTCGGCAGCGTCGAGCCGGGCCCGCCGGCCACCGACCGGCACGTGGTCAAGACCGAGGTGACGCTGTCGTGACCGACGTCGCTCGCCCTGTCTTCGTTCCGCTGACGACCGTGACCGGCGAGGTGATCGACACGGCGAGATCCGGCCTCGTCACCCTTTCGCCGATCCTCGAGGCAGGCGTCGCCGCCGCCAATCCGGTTCGGCTCGCGCAGATCCTGGAGGAGCTCGCCGCCGACGCCGCGCTGACGCTCAGCGCACGCAGCCACGACGACTTCTGCAACGCGATGCGGGCGTGGGGAGAGGATCTCGTCGAGCTCGCTGCCGTGGTGCTGACGCCGGTGGCCGCCGCCGGCGTCGTCGCGGCGGAGCTCGTGGAGGCGCTCGCGATCGAGCTGCTGCGCTGGAAGTTTCCCCGCCTCGCCTCGATGCTCAGCCTCGCCGGTGCGATCGTCGAGGACCCGGGCCTGGGATCGCGCATCGACTGGGAGGCGCTGCGCGACTTCATGCTGGTCACCCCGGAGCTCGTCGACGAGACGTTCTGGGATGACCTGTTCGGCACGGCCGACATGGAGACCACCGGCCGGATGCCGGCGCTGCTCGCCGCCCTGCTGATCGTCGCCCCGGAGGTCCTCACCGCTCTGAACGCCGGCGACCTGAGCATCGCGCCGTTGCTGCCACCGCCGACGCCCGACGACGCGTCGACGCAGTGGAAGAGCCTGCGTGCGAACAGCACGGGCTGGGTGCCGATCACGTTCCCGCTGCAGATCGAGGACGGCCGGCTGAGGATCTCCGACTTTCCCGATCTGCGCGGCGGGTTCGATCCGGAGCTGGCGATCAGCCTGCTGATCCGCTCGCAGCGACGGCCGGCGGGCGGCCGGACGGTGACCGACTTCGAGATGTGGCTGAACCCGAGCACCGACGCGGCGTTCCACGAGCTGCGGACGTCGGCCGGCTTCGTGACCCGGCTCGAACCGGGAGTACGCGTCGGCGCCGGGTATGACGGCGGCGCCGGAACGTGGAACGCCGCGGTCGAGCCGCGCCCGGGATCGGCCATCGCCGCGACGACCAACGAAGCGACGTTGCGAATCCTCCGCGACACCGCCGAAGGCGTGCCCGATCTGCTCTTCGGGCCGCCGTACGACACCCGCGTCGTCGCCCGCGACGTGAGCCTGGAGGTGCGCCTGCGCGAGCTGGGTGAGCCCAGCGTCGAGGTCGTGGGCCGGCTCGACGGCTTCGGCGTCGTCCTGACGAACCGTTGGTTCCGGTCGTTGGGCGAGAGCGAATCGAGCCTCCGCGAGGGGTTGCGGTTCGACGTCGACCTCGAGGCCCGGCTGACCGAAGGCGCGGGGTTCAGCTTCTCGGCCGAGGGGGCCCTGACGACGCGGTTGCAGGTCGACAAGGGGTTCTCACTCAAGGTGCTCAAGGTGAAGGTGCACTCGATCCTGTTCAACGTGCCGATCCGCGCCGACCAGGACCACTTCGACATCCGCGGCGAGGTGCGACCGCACTGGTCGGCGACGGTCGGTCCCGTGACGCTCGTGATGGACGGCGCCGGCGGGTGGGTGGGCTGGTGGGCCGACGAACCCGGCGGCCCGAAACACTGCATCGGACTCCTCCCGCCGACCGGCGTCGGGCTGCTCCTCGAGCTTCCGGGTGTGAGTGGAGGCGGCTTCGTCGACTTCACCGGAGGGCCCACCGACCGGTACGGCGGTCTGCTCACGCTGAACGTCGGGCCGCCGAAGGGCTTGGCCCGATGGGCCGTGACCGCGTTCGGCATCCACGAGCTGACCGGATCGCCCACCGCCACCGATCGCGAGAGCACGTTCGTCCTCGTCATCGGCGTGTCCTTCCGTCCCGGCGTGCAGCTCGGCTACGGCATCGTCTGGATCGGCGCCGGGGGCATCGTCGGCATCCACCGGCGGGCCGACACCGATGCGCTGCGCGAACGGCTGACCTCGGGCGCGGTCGGCGACATCCTGTTCGCCGACGATCCGGTGCGCAACGCGCCGGTGCTGCTCGGCGACCTCGCCGTGCTGTTCCCGCCGAAGGCGGACGTCTACGTGCTCGGGCTCACGATGCAGCTCGGGTGGATCCCACTGAAGGACGAGTACTTCGTCCGGCTGGCGATCGGCGTGATCGTCGAATTCGACAAACACCAGGGGCTCACCAAGGTCGTCGTGCTCGGGTCGTTGCGCCTCGACAACCCCGAGCTCAAGCGTGTCCTCGACGTGCAGGTCGACGTCGTGGGCGTGTTCGACCCCGTCCGCCACACGCTGGAGATCGACGCCACCATCCGTCGGGGCCTCGTCATGGGCCTGTTCAAGCTCACCGGCGACGGAGGACTGCGCTCCAGCTGGGGCGACACCCCCTACCTGATGGCCACCCTGGGCGGTTTCCACCCGGCCTTCCACCCTGAGCCGGCGGTCTTCCCCAAGCTGAAGCGAATCCTCCTCACCGTCGACGAGGATCGGCTGCCCGACGCGGTGGAGCTGAGCGCCTCGGGCTACATGGCGGTCACGTCGAACACGATCCAGTTCGGCGCCGAGTTCACGGCAGCGATCAAAGCCGGCCACTGGAAGATCGAGGGCAAGATCGGCGGGGACGCCCTCATCCGACTGCCCTTCTACTTCGACGTCACGCTGAAGGGCGGCGTGCACGTGAAGTACCGCGGCCACAGCCTGATCGGCGTGGACTTCAAGGGGGGCCTGAGCGGCCCGTCGCCGCTCGTCTTGCGGGGCGAGGTGTGCGTGTCGCTGCTGTTCTTCGACGCGTGCTGGAGCGACAGCTTCAAGCTCGGTGAGCCCGGCGCGATCGCGGGCGCGGCGATCGCCAGCCTCGTGCCCGTGCTCGCCGAAGAAATGGCTCTGGCAGCCAACCTCGCCATCACCGAGGGCGACGACGGGCTGGTGCTGTTGACCCGCCACGACGAATCCGCCCGCGTCGTGCTGAGCCCGCTCGGCGTGCCGACCTGGAGCCAGAACCGGGTGCCTCTGGGGCTCGCCGTCGAGACGTTCGAGGATGGCAAGCTCGACACCCCGCAGCGCCTGGACGTGCGCGCGTCGGTTCCGACCACGCCGCACGTCGACTGGTTCAGCCCCGGATCGTTCGTCGAGCTGACCGAGGCCGAGGCGATGGCGCTGCCGGCGTTCGAGCGCCATCGAGCGGGCGTGGTCGTCTCGCTCGACGCCACCCGGTCGACCGGCGTGGCCACCGACGTCAGCTTCGAAGAGATCCGGCTGCCCAGCACCCGGCGCGTCGTCGACGGGTTTGTCATTCCGGCTCACGTGCTCGACCGGATGGAGGCGGTGGCCGCGCCGGTGTCCATCCGCCGACGGCCGGCCCGCTTCGGGGTCCTCGACGACCGGTTCCGCGTCGAGTCCGGCCCCGGCACGGTGCTGGCCACCGACGTCAGCGCGGTCGCGGCTTACCTCGCCGGGCGCGCCGGGCGCGGCTCCAGCCAGCACTTCGCCGATCGGCTCGTGACGGTGACGGTCTGATGGCCACGCTCACGTTCTTCGGGTGGTGGCGGCCGCCGGGGGCAGCCGCCGTCTCGTCGGGCGCGGTGACCGCCGGACGACTCTCGGCCGCGCTGCAGCTGACCGCCAGCGATCTCGACAACCCCTCCGACTCGGCCTCCCGCACGCTCTCGTACGACCTACTCGGACCCGGCGACGTCACCGGGCTGGCGCAAGGTGCGGTGATCCATACCTACCCGTCGCCCGGGGCTCGCAACGTGGAGATCGACAAGGCCGTGCACGCCGAGCTGGGCGCGCCGGACCTACCGTGGCGCCACACCCTTGCCCTGCCGCAGGCCAAGGCGCTGCGACCGTGGATCGTCCTGCTCGTCGGTACGGACGCCGAGATCGAGGTGGCGGGAGAGACCGTCCGACTGCAGCCGTCGGTGCTGGACGCCCACCCGCTGGCGGACTCGGCCCGCGGCGCGCACGTCGAACAGGACCCGGCCGGTCGCACGATCGGCCGGCTGATCTCGCCGCGCGCGCTGTCGCCCGACCGCGAGCACGTCGCGGTGATCGTGCCCGCATTCACGGCGGCCGGCACACCGGCGTGGACGACTCCGGCCGGCGGGCCGATCGAGCTCGCCGTGTACCACCACTGGACGTTCCACACCCGAGCGGGAGGCGATTTCGCCACACTTGCGCGCCGGTTGAAGCTCCGCCCGGCGGGCCCGGAGCTCGGATCGTCCGACGTCGAATACGGTCCGCTCCCCGCAACCGGAGCGATGCCCGTGCGTGGCGCGCTGGTCTCCACGACGGCCCCGCCGGCGGCCTCGGAGCCGCAGGAGGTGGTGGCCGACGTCGCCGCACTGACCGCGCCGCTCGGCGACTCGGCGCACCCCGTCCTCGGCCTACCCGATTACGCGGGGCCGTGGCCGCCCGCGCCGCCGACGCCTCCGCAGCCCGGCTGGCGTGACGAGCTGCACGAGGACTACCGCGTCCGGGCCGTCGCCGGACTCGGCGCCGAGGCCGGGATCGTCAACCAGGAGCTCCTAGCCCGCGAGGCGGCGCGGCTCGCCGGAGCCTACGAGGAGGCCGCCGACCGCCTCCGCCGGTTGAGCCTGGGGCTCCTCGCGTCGCGCTCGCTGTGGAAGCGGCGTGTGCCCGTGGACGGGCCCCGCCGGCTCGGGGTGCTCGGCCCCGCGCTGCGCGACGTGCTCACCGCGAACGGTCCGGTCGCCGAAGTGATGGAGCACCGCGACCGCGCGCTCGAACGGAGCTTGTTCTCTTCGGCCGCGCAGCGAGCGTTGCGCCGGCGTGGGGCGGACGACGCCGGCCCCTCTGCCCCGAAAGGCATCGGCGCCACTCTGCGCCTCGCCGCCGCGGCGCCGCCGCGCCGCGTGCGCAGCGCTCCCGCCGCGATCCACACGGACACGTTCGCCCACGAGGCGAGCCGCCCCCCGCTGGACGATGCCCTCGTCAAGCCGGCGCCGGACCCGAAGCGGCTGCGCGCCACAGCGGCACGCCTCGCCGCGGCGCTCGACCGCCGCAACCTCGATCGTGACACCGTGTCCTTCCTCGACACCCGGCTGCGCGCCGTCGTCGACGGGCTCGCCGCCGGCCGGCCCGTGCCGATCCTCCCGCTGCTGGGTCTCGTCGAGAGCGGCGGGCGCCCGACGCGCGAGCGGCTGCGGGTGCTCGCCGCCGCCCTCAGCGCGGAGCCGGACTCCGACGATCTCGCCGCGCTCGGGGCGATGGTGGCGCGCCCCCCGGCTCAGCCGATCGCGACGGCGTTCGACCTGGACGGCGCCACCACGCAGATCGCCGCCGCGTTCGATCCGACCGTTGCCCGCCCGACGATGGTCGACCGCGTGCTCGGTGGCGTGATCGACGCGGTCGGTTCCGTCGACGCCAACCCGACCGCCCCGGTGGAGCTGACTCCCGATCTCGACCTCCCCGCGTGGCGCTTCCTGCGCGACAACGCGCCCGAATGGCTGTTGCCCGGCGCGGGCACCCTGCCCGAGGACACCGTCGTTGCCTTGACCACCAACCCCGCGTTCGTCGACGCGTTCCTGCTCGGGCTGAACGCGCAGGTCGTCGCCGAATTGCGATTCCGCAACTATCCGCTGATCCCCGGATGGACGCCGGTGCGCACCTTCTGGGATCGGGCCAACGCGGCTACGGGCGATGTCGACGACGACATCGTCGACATCGGCACCTGGCCGGCCACTTCGACGTTCGGGGCTGCGAGTCACCAGACGCCGTCGGCCTCGAGCGCGGACCTCGTCGTGCTCTTCAACACCCCGCTCTTCCGTGAGTACCCGGGCACGCTCGTCTATCTGGTGCCCGCACTGCGCAACGCAGCGGGAGCGCTCGACTGGGCGAATCGACCCAGCTTCGATGACCGCCAGTTCCCGACGTTCCAGGGACGGATCTCGCCCGACCAGACGTTCTTCGGATTCGACCTCGATCCGGCACTCGCCGCCAAGCGGTGGGTCGTGCTCGAGGAGACCGTGAACGGGCGGCGCTTCTTCAACGCTGCGACCAGGCCCAGCGCGGCACACAACGGAGCCGACCTCGCCCGCGAGACGGTCAGCGCACCGCGGCGCGTCCTCATCCGCGGCGACATCCTCCTCGGGGGAGTCCGGCCGTGACCGCGCCACAGATCGGTGTGCTGGTGCCCGTCCGGCTGGAGACGCGTTTCGTCGCCCCGAGTCGTGGGCGGCGCTGGCGCCTGCGCGTCCGGGTCGTGCCCGACGCAGTCTCGATCACGAACCACGACGACCTCCCGTCCACGGTCGACCTCGACGCGGTCGAGGCGATGTGGCGCGCTGCCGGCGGAGAGGGCCTCGAGTCGCCCGAGGGGCGGCGGGCGTGGCGCGCACTCGCGGCCGGGGTCGGTGCCGAGCGGGCGGCGTGGCTCGCCCGCACCTTCCCGCCGGTCACCGGGCCGGGCGGACAGATCACCATCGACCGTCCGAACCAGACTCGTACAGATATGCGCGCCCCGCGGGTGATGGGGCTGCCGCCGACGATGGAGATCTGGATCGCCCGTGGAGGGCAGGCGCCGGCGCACGCGGCGACGCTGACCGTGCTCACCGACGACATCGACCTCGACCTCGACGACCCGGACAGCACGAGCCAGCCGTGGTGGACGTCGTTCACCGAAGCGGTGCGGGTCGGCCTCGCGGCCGAGATCGATCTCGGCACGGCACAGCCCACCGACATCGACGCGGTGTACGTCGTGGGCATCGGCGGCGGCGACCCCGGCCCGTTGCTGACGGCACAAGCCAACAGCGGCAGCCTCGGCATCGTCGCCCCCGGCTCCGCCACGAGCAGCGTCAACGGCGAGGCGGCCCTCTCGCTCGGCGATACGGATACGTGGCGACGCCTCGTCCCGGTCGGCCCCACGGCCCAGGCGGGCACCGTCGCGGTCTCGACCGCGCTGGCGGGCGCGCCGGTGGTGCACGGCGTGGTCGGCGGCGACGCCGATCATCGCCCGCTCAACCGAGCCGTCGTCGGCGCGCTGTGGCCGGCGTTGTGGGGCCATTCGCTGGCCAACGTGTGGGGCTATGCGACCGAAGCCGACGAGCTGGGGCTGTGGGCCGCGACGAATCTCGTGCCGGAGGGGCCGCTGCCGTCGATGCGCATCGGCGCCCAGCCATACGGGCTGCTGCCGGCCACGTCGCTGCGCCGCTGGCGGACAGCCGCTGGGGATCCGGCGATCGAATCGCGTCTCGTACCGCTCGTGCGTGAGCTCGTCGGCACGTGGGCGGCAGCCGCCGAACGGCAGGCTGTGCAGCGGCAGGCCGACGCCCTGCACGACCTCGTCCGCAACCCGACCGCGACGCGCTACGAGTGGCGTTGGATGATGCCGACGACGTTGGCGCACGCCGTGTCGTTCCGCTTCAACCAGCCTGTGCCGGCCGCCGACCTCGGGGCGTGGTGGGCGCGTCAGGCGGCACGAACGCCGCGGCTCGACCCGGCGGCAACGCCGACGCGGCAGCTGGTTTCGGTCGGATGGGGCCACGACCTCGAGCTGAGCCTGGTCGAGCCCGACGATCTTCCCGCCGGCACCGAGACCGGCAGCGGGTTGTCCCGCCTGGCGGCCGCGCCGGTGGCGGAGCTGCTCTCCGCCGGACCCGTCGACGGGCGCGCGCGGTCGTCGCCGCCGTGGGGCACGAGCTTGCTCACCGAGCTGGCGCGGCACTCCCTGCTCGCCACCGCGGCGGCGGTGGCGCGCCGTGCCGCCGGCCAGGCCCGCGCAGTCGTCGAGCCGGTCAGCGTCGACCGGCGGTCGGCGACGGAGACCGAGACGTGGGCGGCGCGCCTGCGACCCACCGACCTGGCTCGGCGCAACGACCCGGCGGTCGGCGTCCGCCGCAACGTGATCGACGGGCTGCAAGCGCTCGCAGGCGAGGCGGTCGTGGACATCGACCGCGCCCTGCGCGCCGCGCTGGACACCGCTACCAACCGGCTCGACCCGTGGGCGACGGCGATCGCGTGGCGCCGGTTGCAAGAACTTGCCGCCGCGCCGCGCACGCTCGGCGTGTACGGCTGGGTCGATGCGCCTCGACCGCGATCGTCCGACGGCGACCACCGCTACGTGCTCGCCCCGTCGACCGAGCAAGCGGCGGTCGCGGCAGTTCTGCGCGACCGGGCTCTCCGCGATCCCGACGCCGATCGGTGGCACATGGACCTCACCTCCGATGCCATCCGTGGCGCGCTTCGCCTCGCCGATGAGACGCGAGAGGGCAGCCACCCGGCCGAGTCGCTGGGCCGCATGGTCGAAGCGATCGTGAACCGCCCCGACGTCATCGACCGCTTGCGCGACGCGTTTCCGTCGATCCGCGTCTTCCTCCGTTCCGACATGCGGGTCCGCCGCGTCTGCGACGGCGTGGCGGTGCTGGATGCAGCCGAGAACCGACCCACCGAGCTCAGCCAGCTCGGCGTGCGCCCTGCGCAGCTCACCGCGCTCGGCGAGCTGGCAGCCGCGGTCGATGCGCTCGCAGACCTCCACGTCGCCGAGGCTGCCCTCGGTGTGATCAAAGGGCGCACCGCCAGGGTCTCGGCAGCAACCGCCGCGGCAGCCGGCCAGGGGCTGCCTCCCAACTTCGACGTGGTGCGCACACCGAGAGCCGGCCGGGTCGTCAACACCGTCGCCGTGGTGGTCCTGCCCGATGCCGCCGCTCCGACCGGGGCGCAGCCGAGTCCCGCAGCCGTCGCCGACCCGGCGGTCGCCGCATACCTCGACGACCGTTCCGGAGACCCCGCGGGCCCGGCGTGGACGTGGACAACGGTGGACGCGGCCGGCGCGCCGCTCGGCACCGTCACGCTCGCCGACATCGGTCTGCGCCCGTGCGACACGGTCGGCCTCGGCACGGGCAACCTCCGCGACGTGGTGCGCGACGTCAGCGGTGCAGCCGGCCTCGGCCTGACCGATGCGCCGGGACACGCCATCGTGCGCGCGTTCGCGGCAGCCCTCGCCGGCGTGCCGGCGGTCGCCGAGGACGTCGGCGCGCCGCCCGACCCTGCCGGTGCTGCCGCCGCCGAGCTTGCAGGACGGTACTCAGCGCTGCGCGACGCGGCTGTCGCCGCAGCCGCCGACGCGCGTGTGGCCGCCGCGCCCGCCGCCTCCGAAGCCGCACGGCGCCGAGCGCTCGGGCGGCTCGCGCGGTGGGGGATCACGCCCCTCGCCGCCGACGCCGGCGATCCGACCGTCGGCGGATTGGTCGACCGCGTCGGCCGCGCGGCCGAGGTGCTCGAGCGCCGCGTCGGCGATTCACCCACGACCCTGAGTGGAGCGACCGTGTCCGAGCTGGCGTCAGCCATCTCCGCACTCGTCGCGCCGGAGGGCCCATGGCCGGTGTTCGCCCGCCTGCCAGCGGCTGCGTTCGAGGGTGTGCGTGCCGAGCCGACTGCCGCCGGTCCGGCGCCGCGCCTCGACCCGGATTGGTTGGAGACCGTGGCACCGGTCCGCCCGGCCGTGGCCCGCCTCGAGGCAGTCCAGCTCGGCCAGCGCGTCGCATCGGGCGGGCGACCGTTGCGAGCCTGGACGAACCGTCCCGGTGACCCGTGGCAGACGATCGCCGCGCCACCTTCGGACACCGAGGTCGTACGACCGTCGCGGCTCGTCGCCGCCTTCGGGCCCGCCGGTCTCCTGCCTACGCGCCCGAACGCGACGACACCGGGAACGGTGGCCGTCGCCGTGATCGACCGCTTCGCCGAGACGGTCCCCGACACCGAACAGGTCAGCGCCGTCGCCTTCCCCCACGATGTGCCGACGGCCCGAGCCCCGCAGGCCGTCGTGCTGGCGGTGCCGCCGGTCGTCGACGAGGAGCTGACACCTGCCGTGCTCGTCGACATCGTGGGCGAGGTCCGCGCCCTCGCCAGGACGCGGATGGCGGACGCCGCGGAGATGGGCGCTGCCACCGGCTCCTTGCACCTAGCGGCGCTGCCGGCGAGCGGACGAGTGGGCGTCGAGTTGGGGGCCCGCTGATGCCGCACCGCTTCGATCTTCACGTGCGTCTCGAGGCGATCCACACCGTGCACGACCCGCTGGCCGTACACGCCGCGTTGCGCGCCGAAGTCCACGATCCGGTGTGGTTCCTCGGCCGGCAATGGCAGCTCGGCGAGCATCGCGGCCGCGACGCGGCGTCGCCCGCGCTCGTCCACCTGACCGTCACCGAGACGCCGGTCGTCGGCCGCTCCAGCGCGCCGAAGGACGACCCGCGGATCACGCCGCCCGAGGCGATCATCGAGTCCGAGCCCGAGCAATGGTGGACGATCGGGCGCCGCGTACGAGTCGGTCGGGCATTGCGGAGCGCTGTCCCACCGCCGCGACGCCGCGACCCGACTCTGTTGCTTGCGGGGTTGGGAGCGCCGTATGACCAGCTGAACGGTCGGGTGCTCGACGGTCTAGCGCTCTACCAGGCGCGAGCGTCGCTCGGTCTCGCCGACGCCTTATTCGCTGCCCAGGGCGTACCGGCCGCCGAGCCGGGCGATGACTGGCAACCTTCGGAGCTGGCGTATTCGGCAACGTTCAAGGCGGGGCCGGCGACGTTGACGATCCCGCGCCACGACGGCGGCGACGTCGACTGGTACTCAGCCACGGCCACCGGGCCGAACCCGCCACCCCCTTCGCCGCCCGTGGTGCGCACGGGCTATCCCACCCGTGTCTCCTACGACGGCTCGCCCCATCCGCGGTGGTGGCAGATCGAGGACCATCGCTACGACCCCGGTGCCGTGGCGCCGCACCGCACTCAGCTGGCGTCGATGATGCTGATCCACGTCACCGCGTCGCACGGTGACGACTGGTTCACCGCGCCGCTGCTGAGCCCGACCGGCACGCTCGTGGCCGTCACCGACATGCAGGTCGAGGACGTGATGGGCCTCACCGCGAGGAACCGGCCGGTCGCCGACTGGTCGCTGTTCCACGTCAGCGGACGGCGGCCCGGCGAGTTGCTGATCTGGCCGACGGTCACCAACCCGCTGACGGGTACGAGCGCGCTCGACGAGGTGCTGCTCGGTGTGGACGAGGACGCCAATGTCTTGTGGGCGATCGAACGGCGCGTCGACGGCATCGAGCTCGTCGAGCCGGACGAGCCCGTCGCCCCGACTCCCGCCGTGGCTCCGGCCGGTCAAATCGTCGTCACGGGAACCCGGCGCTACCGCTATGTACCGGCGACGACCGTCCCCCGACTTTGGCACCCCTATCTGTCGTCCGACACCGGCAACACGCGCCGCTTCGTGCAGGGCCGCTTGGCCGACCTCAACGTGCGCCCGGTGGTGCCGCGGCCAGGCCCGACGAGCCGCCTGCTGCACGACCCGGCTGCCGGACCTGCCGACCCGGCCCACCAGATCCTGCCCAGCGCCGTCCCCCGGGCCGGCGTGCGCCTCGATCGGCGCTACGTCCTCGGTCGCCGTACCGACGGCCAACCAGTGCTATGGGTGCAACGCCGCCGCACCCCACTCTCCGCACCGCCGGCATCTGCGCTGCGTCTCGACGTCCTCGAGGAGATCCCGGAGATCAGGCCCTGAACCAACCGCAGCAACGCCAGGGCCGGTTTGGACGGAAGTCGCGCGTTAGGTGTGGTAGACGACACCGTCCTCGAGGGCGAACGCACTCATCCCCGGCGCTTCCCGCGTGTACGTCGCCGCGTCGGTTCCGACCATGGCCGCGAACTCGGCGACGGGGGCCGTCGCCGGCTTCCAGCACCGGGCGCTAATCCGTCGGCGCAGAATATCGAGAGACGTGCGCGTAACGGCCCAGCACCTTGTCGGTAGGGAAGAAGAGCTCGGAGCGATCGTCCGGCTTCTCGACGCCCCCGAGCAGCTTCCCGTCGCCGTCGTGCTGCCGGGCGAGGCAGGGATCGGCAAGACGACCCTGTGGCTGGCTGGCATCGATGCTGCGGCCGCCCGCGGTTACCGGATCCTGTCCTCTCGACCCTCGGAGGCCGAGACCGGGTTCGCGTTCGCGGGGCTGGCCGACCTCCTCGGCAATGCCGGTAACGACGTCTTGCCCGAGCTGCCGCCGATCCAGCAGCGGGCGCTCGAGGCCGCATTGCTGCTCGGGGAGTCGGAAATCGAGGCCGATGACCGCGCGGTGGCCGCCGCTTTCCTGGGAGCGTTGCGACTGCTTGCCGGCGACAGTACTCTCTGCCTCGCGGTCGACGACGTGCAGTGGCTGGACGTGGCGTCGCTCGCGGCGCTTCGCTACGCGCTCGCCCGCCTTGACCAGGAGCCGGTCGCTGCCCTGCTGGCTGTCCGCGGCGACCTGCCAGCGTGGCTTCGCCGCGCTGTGCCCGACGACCGACTGCGAACGGTCGACGTCGGCGGGCTGAGCGTCGGCGCGACCCACGAGCTGCTACGCGCCCGCCTCGGCGCAACGTTCCCGCGGCCGACGCTGATCAGACTCTGGGAGACGTCGCGCGGCAACCCCTTCTTCGCGCTCGAACTTGCATCCGCGCTCCAGCGCAAGGGCGGCACGCTCGCTCCCGGCGAGGAGCTCCCGATCCCCTCCGACCTCGGCGAGCTCCTGCAGGCGCGCATCGACGGTCTCGGTGGCGCGGCGCTCGAGGTGGCGCGCGCTGTCGCGGCGCTCGCCGATCCGACCGTCACTCTCGTGGAGGCGGTGCTCGGCGCGCGCTTCGACCCAGGGCTCGCCGAGGCGCTCGACGCGAGGATTCTCGAGCTCGATGGCCAGCGTCTGCGATTCACCCATCCGCTGCTGAGCTCTGCGGTCGCCGCGCGCCAGACGCCTGCGCGCCGGCGGTCGCTTCACGCACGGCTCGGTGACGTCGTCCCGTCCGCTGAGGAACGAGCGCGCCACCTCGCGCTGGCCACGGACGAGCCCGACCCCGACGTCGCCTCGATCCTCGAGGAGGCCGCCCAAACGGCGCACGCTCGCGGCGCGCCGACGGCGGCCGCCGATCTTGCCGAGCAGGCGCTTCGCCTCACGCCTCCCTCAAGCCCGGACGATGCCCGTCGACGCCTGCTCATCGCCGCCGACATGCACAACCGCGCCGGGGACAGCGCCCGAGCAACGGCTTTGCTCGAGCAGGCGCGTGAAGCGGCTGCACCGGGCAACGAGCGCGCAACGATCGTGGCACATCTGGCCGGCGTCCAGCCAAGCCCGCAAGACGCTGTCGCACTCTACCGCGAGGCAGTGTCGGAAGCTGAGGGCGACGATGCCCTCCAAGCCACCATCCACCTTCGCCTAGCCGCACTGATGCGCTTCACCGAGGGGATCGAGCGCGGCGTGAAGCACGGAGAACTCGCCGCCCGCGCCGCCTCGCGTGTCGGCGACGCCGCGCTCCGCTGCCGCGCACTCGCGGCCTACGGCCTCATGCACTTCAACGCCGGACGCGGCATCCCGACCGCGGAGATGGAAGAGGCGCTCTCGCTCGAACGATCGCTGGCCGAGTGGCCGCTCGACGACGGCCCGACGTGGGTCCACGGATGGCAGCTCTGGTGGTCGGCGGACGTCGATCGCGCGCGGGACCTCTTCCAGGAGGTTCTGAGCGTCGTCAAGGCGCGGAACGACGCCGCGGGAGCGGCAGAGGCGCTGTGGTCACTGGCTCTGCTCGAGTCGCGGGCAGCGAACTGGGAGGAGGCGGACCGATATGCGACTGACTCGTTCGATCTCTGGACGCAGCTCGGCCGGGTGATCCCGCCGTACGAGTTTCCCGCTGCGATCGTTGCCGCGCACCGCGGCCGGATCGACGACGCGCGCGCCAGGTCGCAGCGCGCAGTGGCCCGCGCCGAAGCCGAGGGCATCGGCATCGGGCAGTCGGGCCACAGTTGGGTGCTCGGCTTCGTGGAGCTTTCGGCAGGAGACGCCGCTGCGGCGCTCCCGTACGTGAGACGCTCGTACGAGCTTCGCAACGCCTTCATGCTCGAGCCGGCACAGCGCCTGGAGCTCGGCGACCTGCTGGAAGCGCTGATCGCCACCGGCGAGCTCGACGAGGCCGACGACATCCTCGCCACGTGGGAAGCACGAGCGGGTGCGCTCGACCGGGCCTGGGCACTTGCCATCCTTGCCCGCTGCCGCGCGCTCCTGCTCGCCGCGCGGGGCGATCTCGAGAGCGCCTTCGCGAGCTTCGAGCGCTCGCTCGCCAACCATGCCCGGAGCATCGATCCGTTCCACAACGCGCGGACGCTGCTCGCCCTCGGCAGGACGCAGCGGCGCGCGAAGCGGCGCGGCGCCGCCCGCACGACGCTCGAGGACGCGCTCGCACGCTTCGAACGGCTCGGCGCGCCGCTCTGGGCCGAGCAGACGCGCGCCGAGCTGGCGCGCATCGGCGGGCGTACCCCCTCACGCGGCGAGCTGACGGAGGCCGAGCGCCGGATCGCGCGACTCGTCGCCGAGGGCAGCACCAACCGGGAGGTTGCGGCAGCACTCTTCCTCACCGAGCACTCCGTCGAGACGGCGCTGACGCGTGTCTATCGCAAGCTCGGCGTCCGCTCCCGCGCAGAGCTCGCGCATTTCCTCGCCGCAAAGAGCTGAGGTTTCCAGCTTTCGCGGCCGGTCGCGCCCCGCGAGCCTTCTTCGGCAAGCAACGACAGGAGGCCAACATGAAGAAGCTCATCGGCGGCGCGGCGGTCCTCGCCGCGCTCGCGGTACTCGTGATCGTGGCGACGGCCCTGGCGACACCCGGCGTAGGGGTTACCAGCACCCTCTTCGCGGTCGGGACGTTCGATCAACTCGAGGCCAAGACCCTCTCGAGCGACTGGCAGGCCCGCATCTCCACGAAGGGCGTCACGGACGTCCACATCCTCGAGAACAGGATCGCGCCCGGCGGAACCTTCGGCTGGCACTCGCATCCCGGGCCGAGCATCGTGGTCGTCAAGAGCGGCGCGCTGACGCTCTACCGCGGCGACGATCCGACCTGCACGGGCCAGGTCGTCGCGGCTGGGTCCGGATTCGTCGACGACGGCGGCGACGTCCACGTCGTCCGCAACGAGGGCAGCGTCGATGCGGTCGTCTACGTGACCTCGCTCGTCCCGCATGGCGCGGCCCGGCGGATCGACGAGCCGAGTCCCGGCAACTGCCCGTTCTGACCGTCGGGGAGACGGAGGGTGGGCGCCGCTCACCCTCCGTCCCGAGGTTGCCCATGCCGAGCTACCTGGTCGAGGCCTACATGCCGCGCTCGCATGCGCAGGAGGCGCAGGCGGCCGGCCGGCGTGCGCGAGCCGCGGCCGAGAAGCTGTCGCGCGAGGGCGTGCCGATCCACTACGTCCGCACGACGTTCCTGCCGGACGACGAGACATGCTTCCATCTCTTCGAGGCGGCCTCGGCTGAGGCCGTCGAGGAGGCCAGCAGTCGCGCGGAACTCGGTCGCGCGCGCGTCATCCCCGCGATCGAGGCGTCCCGGCCCGCGCGTCGGCGCGCAAAATGAGCACATAAAGAGAGGCCGTCCTCGACGCGCCACGCGCTTGATTCCCCTTTTCCGCGGTGCGGCCTACGATGAGCGCAAATGCGGCTCGTTGTCGTCGGTATCTCCGCCCACTTCCACGACGCCGCGTGCTGCGTGCTCCGAGGCGGCGAGCTCGTCGCGGCGGCACAGGAGGAGCGGTTCACGCGTGTCAAGCACGATCCGTCGATCCCCCGCCGCGCGTTCCGGTACTGCCTCGAGGCGGCGGGGCTCACGATCGCCGACGTCGATTGCATCGCCTACTACGAGGATCCGCGGCAGAAGCTCGACCGCCAGCTGTGGATGGGACTGCCGGAGGTGCCCCCCACGGGGCCGGCGTGGCTCTTTCGGCTCGACGCCGCTCGGCCGGAGCGCGAGATCCGGGAGCTGCTCGGGTTCGACGGCCCGCTCGAGGTCACCGAGCATCACCGATCGCACGCCGCAAGCGCGTACTTCTTCTCCGGCTTCCCGGACGCGGCGATCATGACCGTCGACGCGGTCGGCGAGTGGACGACGACAGCGTACGGGCGCGGAAAGGTGCCGAGCTGGAACTGTTCGAGGAGGTGCGCTTCCCCGACTCGCTGGGGATGCTCTACAGCGCGATCACTGCCTACCTCGGATTCGACGTAAACGACGCCGAGTACAAGGTGATGGGCCTAGCCCCTTATGGCGAGCCGCGCTACGTCGAGCAGGTGCGTGAGCTGCTCGAAGTCGACGAGCGCGGCGGCTTCCGCCTGAATCTCCGCTACTTCGATTTCCTCGGCGGCGAGCGCATGTATACGGATGCGCTCAGCGACCTCTTCGGGCAGGCGCTGCGCGAGCCCGAGTCGGAGCTGACGGAGTTCGCCCAGGACGTGGCCCGAAGCACGCAGGTCGTCCTCGAGGAGGTGCTGCTCGAGAAGGCGGCATGGCTGCGCGAGCAGGTGGACAGCGAGAACCTCTGTCTCGCCGGCGGCGGGGCGCTCAACTGCGTCGCCGTCTCGCGGCTCGTCAGGTCGGGATTGTTCGAGCGCGTGTTCGTACAGCCCGCGGCGAGTGACGCCGGCGGCGCGCTCGGCGCGGCCGCGATCGCGCACGTCCGCCTCACCGGCTGCCGGCCGACAGAGGAGCCGATGCGGCACGTCTACCTCGGTCCGAGCTTCGCCGCGGAAGACGTCGAGCTGCTGCTGCGCACGGCGCCGGCCGGAATCGACGACTACCGCGGGCGCGATGACGAGCTCCTCGAAGAAATCGCGCAACGGCTCGCCGCAGGAGACGTCGTCGGCTGGTTTCAGGGACGGATGGAGTTCGGCCCTCGCGCGCTCGGAAACCGATCGATCCTCGCCGACCCGCGCGACCCGCGCATGCGCGACCGCATCAACGCGCTCGTGAAGAAGCGCGAGGCCTTCCGCCCGTTCGCGCCCGCGGTGCTCGAGGAGCGCGTGGCCGACCACTTCGAGCTCGACCGGCCGGCGCCGTTCATGACGGAGACGTGCCAGGTGCGGTCGCCGCTCGATCTGCCCGCGGTCACACACGTCGACGGGTCGGCGCGCCCGCAGACGGTGGACGAGACGAACCCGCGCTTCCGGCGCCTGCTCGAAGCGTTCGACCGGCTCACGGGCTGCCCGATCCTGCTCAATACCTCGTTCAACTTGCGCGGCGAGCCGATCGTCTGCACGCCCGTCGACGCGCTCATCTGTTTCGTCCGCTCCGACATCGACTGCCTCGTCCTTGCGGACTTCGTGCTCGACCGGTCGGCGCTGCCCGATTCGTGGCTGGAGTGGTTCCGCGGCAGAAGCGCGCTGACCCCGAGCGGCGTCGCCGACCAGGTGTACACGGTGCTCTGATGGCGGAACACCCTGACACCTCGCTCGCCGCGCTGACGCGCCGCCTCGCCGAGCAGCTCGGCTCGGAGGACGGCGCCCAGACCCTCGCGCTGATGCAGCGGCTCCAGCTCCTTGCCCGTCGGGAGCCGGCGGCGCGCCCCAAACGGCCGTCCGACCCCGGCGCGCTCGCACTGGGGATCTGGGAGCCCGAGGCGGACGCGGACGGCAATGTCGAATTCGTTCGCAGCGAGCGCTACCTCGAGCACTGGCGGTTCTGGGCCGACGTCGATCGCCTTCCCGCGAAGCGCGGACCGCGCGTCGTCCTCCTCGGTGAATCAGTCGCGCGCGGCTACCTCTACGAGCCGCTCGTGACTCCGGCGCGCGTGCTCGAGACGATGCTTCGCTCCGTCATCGGCCTCGAGGACGCCGACGTGGTCGACCTCGCGCGAACCGACCACGTTCCGGATGCGATCCAGATGATGTTCGACCCGCTGCCGGCGGTCGAGCCGGACGTCGTCGTGCTCTTCGCCGGCAACGCGTGGCACAACGTCGGCCTCGAGCTCGAGCACCTGCAGGAGCTCGCCGACGCCTTGCGCACGGGCGGCTACGCGCGCCTCCGCGAGGTCGCGCTGGATCGGGTGATCCTGCCGCGCGCCCGCTCGCTTCTCGACGCGCTCGCCGAGAGCGTCCGGCCCTTCGAGATCCCGGTCGTGCTGGTCGTGCCCGAGTTCAACCTCGCGGATTGGAAGAGCGAGCCCGAAGTCCTCGCGCCAGTGCTGCCGGAGGGCGGAAACCTCGAGTGGATGCTCGCCCGCGGCGAGGCGGCAGACGCTCTGCGGGAAGGCCGGTTCACGGACGCCGAGCGGCATGCGAGGGCGATGATCGCGCACGACGGCGGAACCACTTCGGTCGCGCGCGACCTCCTGGCGGAGGCACTGCGAGGCCTGGGCCGCGCCCACGACGCGCGAGCAGCGCTTCGGGGCTCGCGAGACGCGCTCTACGGACTCTTTGTCGCGCACTCGCCGCGCATCCACAGCGCCGTCCAGGAGGTCATGCGCGAGAAGGCGCGCGAGCACGGGTTCGGCCTCGTCGACCTGCCGCGGCTGTTCCAAGAGCGAGGGATCGTCCCCGACCGAAGCGTCCTGATCGACTACTGCCACCTCACGATCGCGGTGATGCGAATCGCGATGGCGGCCGCGGCCGAGCTGCTTCTTCCGCCGCTCGGAACGAACGGCGTGAGCGCCGCGGATCTCGAGGAGGTCGAGATCCCACTTGCCGCCGAGGACGAGGCGCTCGCGCATCTGCTCGCGGCGATCCATAACGCGCACTGGGGCCAGGGGCGTGACATCGTCGCGTATCACGCGCATCGTGCCGTCCAGCTGGCTCCGCAGGCGGCCGATCTCCTGCTCGCGTACGCGGATGCCCAAAGCCGGGCCGCCGATCCGTGGCTGACGGAGGCATTCGATCGCCTGACGAGGGCACCGAACGCGCGCCGCTACCTGACGCTTGCCGACCCACGCCTGATGGAGAAGCTCGCCGACTTCGACCTCGTTGACGCAGTGGCAGACGCGCTCGAGGCCGATGGCACCCCGGCCCGCGAGGAGGTACTGACGATCCTCCGTGCTGAGCACGGCCGGGCGCGACACGTCGACCTGCTCGATCCACGCTACCGCGCCACGACTTTCCGCGAGCGCGGCGGCTATTCCCTCGGGCCGGAGCGGGCATACCACCGAGCGCTCGACCTCGTCTCCCGCTTCTTCCTGATCCGCGACAGACCCGAGCCGGTCCTCCTGCGCATCGCGGCGCGGCTTCCTGCCGGTGAGGGCGACGTCGGCGTACGCGTCAACGGCACGACCGTCGGGGCGTTCGCCGCTACGCGTGCTTGGCGGAACGCCGAGATGCAGGTCGCAGCGGATGCTCTCCGCATAGGAATCAACCGCGTCGAGCTGGTCTGGCCGCTGCTCGCGCTGCCTTCGGCCGAGCTGCTCGAGGAAGCGGCGCGCCGCCTCGAACGCGGCGTCTATCCCGAGGTGCTACCCGCCTACGGCGAGCTGCACGCATTCACAGCCGAGGCGGCCGCCAGACCCTGAGCCGCGTGTGAAACGCCCTACTAGGGCGTGGTGTTCCCAGGCAGGTTCGCTGCGACGTTCAGGAGCTGAATCGCGGCGTTCCCCGTGTTGACCGCGACGTTGTCGATCCCGTTCGGAGACGCGTTCGCGTTCTGCGAGACGTTCAGCACGTTCACGGCGGCGTTGTCGATCGCGGCTACCGGCTGCGGGAGCTCACAGGCGCCGGGAAGGCAGGCATCCGCTCGGGCTTGAGGAGCCGCGGCGAGCGCGAGCGAGAGTGCCGCGCCTACGGACATACCCCCGAGGACGAGCGCGCGGAAGAACTTGACCTGGCCGATCCGTCCTTCGCGATAAGCCTCGACGAGCTCGTGCTCGGACATCTCCCGCTCCTTCAGCTTGCCGCAGTCGTCACAAACGACCGTAGCACAGTCCACGGCCGCGGAAAAGCCACTGTCCCTTTCCTCGTTTGCCGTTCGTCTCAGAGGCGACCATTCCGAGAAGGAGGAAACGATGAAGTACATGCTGCTGATTCAGCAGGGCACAACCCCGTTGCCAGGGTCGCCGGAGTGGGAGCGGCTTTCGGAGGAGGAGCAGAAGGCTGTCTACAGCGATTATCAGGCAATCAACGAGACCCCCGGAGTAACCCCCGGCGTCTGGCTGGAGCCCCCCGAGACGGCAACCACGGTGCGGGTGCAGGACGGCAAGACGTTGACCACCGACGGGCCGTTCGTCGCGATCAAGGAGGCGCTGGGCGGCTACCTCTTCTTCGAGGCCGACGACCTCGACGCCGCGATCGAGCTCGCGTCCCGCATTCCGGCGGCACGCATGGGCGGTGCGGTGGAGGTGCGGCCCGTCAAGGAGCAATAACCATCCTCGAGCAGGTCTTCCGCGACGAGTGGGGCCGCGTCCTCGCGGGCCTGATCGGCTTCCTCGGCGACTTCGACCTCGCCGAGGAAGCCGCCCAGGAAGCGTTCGCGATCGCCGCGGAGCGCTGGCCCCGCGACGGGACGCCCGCCAACCCGCGCGCCTGGTTGATGACGACTGCACGCAACCGCGCGATCGACCGCATCCGCCGCGATCGCACGCTCGCGGCGAAGACGCGCCTGCTCGACGTGCCGGAAACGATGGAGGACAACGTGGACGAGACGACGATCCCGGACGAGCGGCTCGAGCTCGTCTTCACGTGCTGCCATCCGGCGCTCCCGCTCGACGCCCAGGTCGCGCTCACGCTGCGGACGCTCGGCGGGCTGAAGACGGAGGAGATTGCCCGCGCCTTCCTCGTCCCCGAGGCGACCATGGCCAAGCGGCTCACCCGCGCGAAGCGCAAGATCAAGGCCGCCGGGATCCCGTTTCGCGTGCCGCCGGCTCATCTGCTCCCCGACCGCCTCGCCGCGGTGCTCGCGGTCGTCTACCTGATCTTCAACGAGGGCTACGGCGGCCGCGGAGATCTCGCGGCCGAGGCGATCCGGCTTGGACGTGCACTCGCCGAGCTGATGCCGGACGAGCCCGAGGTGCACGGACTGCTGGCGCTGATGCTGTTGAACGACGCCCGGCGCGACGCGCGCTTCGCCGACGACATGGTCGTCCTCCTCCGCGACCAGGATCGATCGCTCTGGGACTTCGACCAGATCGCGGAGGGACGGGCAGCGCTCGATCGCGCACTGGCCCTCGGCGGCCGCGATTCCTATGTGCTGCAGGCGGCGATCACGGCGCTCCACCTCGATGAGCCGCAGGACTGGCCGCAGCTCGCGGCCCTGTACGGCGAGCTCGCCCGCCTCACCGGCTCGCCGGTCGTGGAGCTCAACCGGGCTGTCGCCATCGCCGAAGCGGGCGATGTCGAGGCCGCACTCGGCCTGATCGAGCGCCTCGAGCTGGACCAATACCACTATCTGCACGCGACGCGCGCGGAGCTGCTGCGCCGGCTCGATCGCGTCGAGGACGCCCGCGCCGCCTACGCCTGCGCGCTCGAGCTCGTCCACTCGGGCGCGGAGCGGCGCTTCCTCGAGCGGCGGCTGGCGGAGCTCGACGGCGACGAGCAGTCTTCGCGAGGTGCTGAAGAAGGAGTGAGAGACGGGTTCGCGTAAGCTCGACCGATGGCGTTCGACGAGGTGCTCGCGGCTCGAATTCGGGACGTTTTGGGCGGGACCGAGGGACTTGCCGAGAAGCGGATGTTCGGCGGCGTCGCC
>WNFU01002709.1_pt1 | contig 28244 bp, 28 predicted proteins | sample 5400121 | NCBI WGS metagenome assembly WNFU01 (sample SAMN13153360, study PRJNA577476) | soil metagenome | isolation source: 100 cm soil or saprolite under grassland replicate 1 | place: USA:California | collected 2016-06-15 | reverse complement strand
TCATCAAGATGAAACGAATAAAGCAGTTGCTCTTGGTCGTGATTGAGCCGCCCCATCATCGCTCGCCTCCACAGCGAATCGCATGACAGCGACGGAATCACTGTTCTTCGGGACCATCAACGACTTTTGCAACAAAATCGGCACTAAGCAACGGATCGCCTTTTGATTCGCGATGGTCCGCTTTCGGGGCGAAGCCGACATGCCGCGAGCGTCGGGAGCTTGTCGATCTGACAAAAATACCCAAACCGGTCATGGGCCGCAGCGCAACGGACGTCCAGTGCCGCGAATGAGCTAAACGCGCATCGGCCACTTGATCGAAACGATTTGCTCTGGCCAGCGCGAGGCTTCAACATATCCAACTGATTCGGGAGTGACGTTAGGCGTAGCTGAGGGGCACTCTACGCTGGGGGCCATGATAACCGCCGATTCGCAACCCATGTCCGCGGCTCCTCTTGATGGAACGCCGATCCGACTGTTCGTTCCGCCGGATCCGTAATCGCGTCCTTTTGGAGTGAGGAACGTTGTCAGGAAACATTTGGGGCTGGCTGCTATCGCGCGGGCTGGTATTTGCTCGACGACGATACAAAAGAGCTCGATGACCCTTTGGGATGGGAGCCACTCGCCGGCGACCTCTATCGACTTGCCGCCAACAACCATGCGTCGGCTTTCGCCATCGCGAGCACAGGGCGACCGACCGAAGTCCGTCAGCATCACGTTGGGTTTGGGAATAGAACTTATCCCCGGCGCACATTCACAGCAGGCCGGCGCCCGCGTGCTCCTTGAAGATTTCCGCGTCACGGACGTAGCCGCGCAGGGTCTCGACCGAACGGTGGCGTGATTGGTCCATCATCTTGAAGATCGAGGCGCCACGCTTGGCTGCGCTCGTTAGGAACCCTGAACGCATGGAGTGCCCCGCGAATAGCGCCGGATCCAGTCCCACACGCTCGGCGTAGACTTTTACAATTTCGGCGACCGACTGCGCGGGCAGGCGCCCAGCCACCCCGCCGCCCTTCTTGACCGAGCGAAAAATTGGCCCGCTGGTGATCCCGGCGGCTTCGAGCCAGGCCTTCAACGCGGCAACAGGACAGGCGACGCTGCCGCGCACGATGGCAATGGTTTGGCCCGCACCTTCCTGGTCGGTCTTGCTGTGTCGGATGGTGACCTTAAAACCGAGGTCGCTCTCCTCGAGGTCCTCGATATTGAGCGCCACAAGCTCGGAGCGGCGGAAGGCGCCCGCGAAGCCGACCAGCAGCAGCGCGCGGTCCCGTAGGCCCTTCATGTCGTCGCCGGCGGCAAGCGCCATGGAAATGATGCGCTCGGCCGTGGCTGGGGCCTTCTTGCGGGGCGCGGTGCCAAGGCTGCGGCGGATCCCGCGCATGGTCGCCTTCACCCGCTCGTCATCCGTGGGGACGGGCTGGCCGGCGAGTTTGTGGGCATACCGGATTGCAGAGACGCGGCGCCCCAGGGTCGACGGCCGGGTGCCGGTCTCGACATCGTGCGCCAGGAAGGCCGCCACGGTTTCAGGGATGGCCGGCAGCGCGCTGACGCTGCGGCCCTGGCACCAGGCCTCGAAAATCCGAAAATCGCTTCGGTAGGCCCGCCGCGTAGCCGCGGCCTTCTCCTCCCGCGCCCACTCGGCGGCGCGCGTGAGGTCGGGCGCCAGGGCAGCGGGAAGGCTCGTGCCGGACGGGATCGGGACGATGGCGTTCATGCAGATAATTCCGTCGGCGGGTCGCGGAAGAGTTTTGGTCGCCCCGATCTTTGTGGTACCACGAAAGTGTGAGCAGGTCAATTCGTGGTACCAAAAAATCACGCGGGCGACCCAAGACAACCGGCGCCGGCGCCCAAATTGGTATGCGCTGGCAAGCGGGTTTGCTTGAGGCCATTGATGAATGGCGCCGAAAGCAGGACGACCTTCCCTCGCGCCCTGAGGCGATTCGCCGGCTGGTCATGCAGGCATTAAAACGAAAAGGCAGAAATTAGGGGCGTATCACATGACAGAAAAAACCATATGCCCCATCTGCAAGTCAGAGGCTGAGGCGATCAATCTCGGCCTTTTTGATGGTATCGGGTTTCGCTGCAAAACCCATGGTGAATTTGAGGTCGCAGATAGCGCGTTGGCAATGCACAAAGACACAGAAGCTACTCGATGGGAGGCCGCTCTTATGAGCGCAAAGGACAGGGTGAAGGCTACTCAGGAGACTTGGCCACGGATTACCCCCTACGATTTTAGATGAGGGGCGATAACGCGGTTTCTCGCGGGTGATAGAATGAAACAGGCGCGGCTAGGCTGATCCCCGAAAACCCAGACCGTACTGGGCTGCCGCGCTTCCCTCTCTACGGAGCACCGATACGGAGGTGCGGCAGTGGTTCAGAAACGGTCACGCGGGCGCCCGCGGGGGACGAGGGGGACAGGCAAATGGACGCTTGATCGCCTGCTGAATTTCCAGCTGGACGTGATCACCTATTCTTATTTGGGCCAATTCAGCGTTAGGCGCACAGGGAAAGCGCTCAAAAATTTCGGCGGATACGAGCACGACGGCGGTCCTGAGAGCCTACGCAAGCGTCTCTATACGGTTCGTGCCGATGCCCGAGCCAAGCTCAGTCCTGGCGACTGGGCGTTGGTGACCAGGCTGCACAGCCTGGCAACGCCATACCGCTACGACGACGCCATAGAAGCAACCGCACGAGAGCCGGACTTTACTGTCAAGCTACGCGAGTATGGCGCGGGGCTGGCCAATGAGCTGGAATGCATTAAGCGCGAGCTGGTGGGAAGGCGGCAGATAGAGGGGCTCTCCGCTGTGCGGAGAATGCTCGACGCGGCCGAAGAGAATGCCCGCGCACTAGCCGAACTGGCCGCGAAGATCGAGCGCGACGACGACGGCGAGTCGTGGACGGACGAAGAGCTAACCAGCCTGCTTGAAGATATGTGGCGCCGCGGCTGCACCAGCAGCGAAATTGCGTTTCACCTCGCTGTCCGGTGTACCAGGGCTGTCAACTGCGCCAAGTGTCAAAATTAAATACGTACCCCGCGCCGGAATTAATTTAGACACCCGGCCTCCCCCGGAATCAGCTCAAAGAGCCTCCTGCTTGCAGCTATGCAACGCACGGAGGCACGGCGATGTCCAACGACACTGATAACGGCGGCGCGGCGGTCCAGGTCCGACTGCGGGGACCGCTCTACGCGGCCCTAGAAAACTGGCGCCGCTCACAGCCGAAAATTCCAGCTCGATCGGAAGCGCTGCGGCATCTGATCGAGGTCGCTCTCTTCGCGGAAACGAACGTGCCGTGCAGCCGGCGCGGGGCGGCGTGACATGACCAAGCAACATAGCGACGAAAACGATGGCGTGTTCGGGCTTTGCCCGATCTGCCACAAAACCGACGGCTATCACAATGTCGGGCGAAGTCACTGGTTTCGGTGCGACACGCACCGGGTCAAGTGGTGCTACGGCTCCAATATCTTCAGCAGCTGGAGATTCGAGACCGAGCAGGAGCAGCGGGAAAAGTACGATGCCGGTGGGTACGGCTTCTACAAAGAAGTCGAGCCGTTCTTCTACCCGCCTGAACCGGACGACGACCGCGTCATCGCACATGTTGGGCACGTCGACCCGTCGGACTCGTCATCACCGTATCTGCCAGGGTGGTCGCTGCTCATCACCGCGAGCGCGCTGCAGCGCCTCCTGACCGACGAGACCGAGCGGCGTCGCTTCGTTGCGAACCTGCCGAAGGCCGGCGCGAGGCGGCGTGACATGGCCGAGCAACCCTTCTGCCCGCCAGACCCACCGGATAAGGACGAGGACGCGGACTGGCCCTTTTAGCGCCGGCGAGAAGCGCAGTTATCGCCGCCGGTAACCCAGAAGATCGGCGACTCGGGGAACGCATCCCCGAGACCGCCGTAACCAGGCTCGTCTTGTGATGGACAGCACAAAGGTAAGGCATTCCAACAGCTTAAGCAACCCCTCTCAGCGCGAGTGGATCGCGCAAGCGCGTTCGATCCGAATCGAGGCCGAGCTCGAGCGGCGCGGCGTCATGCTCAACGGCGCCGGGGCCGAACGCCGCGGCCCATGCTTATGGTGTGGTGGGTTCAACCGCCTCGCCGTCAACGTCCGCACTCAATACTGGTCCTGCAGCACCTGCGAACTCGGCGGCAGCGTCGAGCTCGTGCAGCACCTCAACGGACTCAACTTCATTGCCGCGTGCCGTCTTCTGTTGGGCTACGGGCCTCCAGAAACGCGTAGAACCGCGGCGGGCCCCTCAACCTCCAAACGCGAAGCGCAAACGCGCCAGGCCGCGCCCGAGGGCCGCACATGAGCAACGCGCGCGACATCGCCCATGCGCTCGGCGGTCGTCGCGCACAGCGGCTCGGCGATGGCTCCTACCTCGTACCTTGTCCGGTGCCCTCGCATGGCAAGGGCCGCGGCGATCGCGCGCCCAGCCTGCGCATCGGCGATGGCCAGACGCGGCTGCTCGTGCGCTGCTATGCGGGCTGCGACCCGTGCGACGTGCTCGACGAGCTGCGGCGGCGCGGGCTGCTCGACGATATCCGCGACTGGGACCGCCGCGCCGCCGATGCACAAAGCGAGGAGAGGCGCCCGCGCGAGGGCGATGACCTCGTCCGCATCAAGCGCGCGCGCGAAATTTTTGAGGCCGCTCGCAACCCACGCGGCACGCTCCTGGAGGACTATTTTTGCCTCCGGCGGCTCAAGCTCGATGATGAGCTCGCTGGCCGCGTCTTGCGCTTCCACCCGCGCACGCCCTGGCGCAATGAGAACACGGGCGAGATCGACTACGTCCCCGCGCTGATCGCTGCGTTCCGCTCGGTCGACGACGACGAGCTCACCGGCATCCACCGCATCGCGCTCAAGCCCGACGGGCACAAGCTCGGCAAGCGGATGCGCGGCGTCGTGCATCGCGCCGCCGTGCAGCTCGACGATGCCGTCTTCGACGAGCTCGCCATCGGTGAGGGCGTCGAGACCTGCATCGCCGCGCGCATGCTCGGCATTACGCCGGTGTGGGCGCTCGGCTCGGTCGGCGGCATCGCGCATTTCCCGGTTCTGCCCGGCATCCGCACGCTGCGCATCATCGCTGAGAACGATCAGGCGTCCGCCAACGCCATCGAGCTGTGCGGCACGCGCTACCAACGCGCCGGATGCCGCGTGCGCATCATCAAGCCGCCGCTCGGCTGCAAAGATCTCAACGACGCCCTAGGGGCCCACACCTACGATGGTGCGGCGTAATGGAGCTGCGCGATGGCATTTCCGAACAGGACTTCGAGCCGAATCCGGCCTCTACCGGTGATAGTTGCGCATCTCAGCCCCAAAACAGGCGCCCGAAAATCACTGCCACCCCTTTCGTGTGGAGAGACCCGGCCAAGATCCCGAAGCGCGCCTCGATCTACGGGCGTCACTACATCCGCAAGTTCGTCAGCTGCACCATTGCGCCTGGCGCGCTTGGCAAATCCTCGCTCACACTCGCCGAGGCCATCGCCATCTGCACGGGCCGACCATTGCTCGGCATCGCTCCGACCGAGCGGACGAACGTCTGGTACTGGAACGGCGAAGACCCGCAAGAAGAAACAGAGCGGCGCATCGCGGCGATCTGTCAGCGCTACGAGATCGACGGAAGAGAGTTGGAGGGCTCCCTTTTCATCGACTCGGGCCGCGTGAGCCCGATCAAGCTCGCGCGCGTGATCAAGGGCGAGATCGCGATCGACGCCGAGCTCGCCACTGACATCTGTGCGACGATCAAGCAGAACAGCATCGGCGTCTTCTCTCTCGACCCGTTTATTTCAGCCCACGACGTGCCGGAATCAGACAACACCCACATCGATGCCGTCGTGAAGAAGTTCGCCCACATCTCGGAGGAAACGGAGAGCTCGATTGACTTTTGCCACCACGTCCGCAAGGCCTCGAACGGTCAGTGGGAGACGACAGTCGAAGACGCCCGCGGAGCGATCGCCCTCATCAACGCGGCGCGCTCGGTGCGCGTCCTCAACCGCATGACCAAGGACCAGGCGGAGCAGACCCGCGTCGTTGACCCGCGCTTTTATTTTCGCGCCGACAACGGGAAGACCAACCTCGCGCCGCCCGGTGAGGCCAAGTGGTTTCACCTTGCCGGCGTCGAGCTGGCGAACGGCGACCACGTCGCCGTGGTCGAGCCGTGGAAGTTTCCATCGCCCCTGGACGATGTCACCGTCGCGCACATGCACGCCGTTCGTGAAATGGCGCGGACCAGAGACTGGCGGAAGAGCCCTCAGTCGAAGAAATGGATCGGCAAGGCCGTCGCCGAGCTGCTCGACTTGGATGCCGACAAGCCGGCCGACCAGAAGAAGATTAAGGGCATCCTCGACGTCTGGTTTGCCAACGGGGTCTTGGCTGTCGATGAGCGGAAGGACGAGCACCGGAAAGACCGGAAGTTCGTCATCCCAGGCGACTGGAACGAGGGCACGAAATAATGCGCCAGTCCGAAAAGTCACACTGGCGCAAAGTGCGCCACTTCAAGAAGTCACAGTGGCGCAGAGGTGGCGCAGGTGGCGCAGCCCGAGGAGGCCCTTTGTGGTGCTTGCGCCACTGCGCCACTGCGCCAGTCCCCTTTAGGGGGACGGCGCAGAAGTGGCGCAGCAAAGGCCTCCTCGCCGGCGCCCTATTGCCACACAAACTCTTAGACGGCGCACTGGCGCCGCATCGGCGCAACTGCAGCTCACGCGCTGCCGTGTGCCTATTTTGCAAGCGTCGCGGGCCCCTCGTGCAGCCCTCGAGGCGGCAACGATTACCCGCGATAAGTCCCGTTCTCACAGTCAACGAAACGGTGGCCCGAAAGGCTGTCCATGACCGCTGTGTACAACATGGATGAAACGGCCGCTCGGCTTCACAAGAGCCGCCGATGGTTACAAGACTTCCTGCGCTGTCGTCCGCGCGACGAGCACGACCGACCGCTCTACAGGCTCGCCGGCAGGACGAAGCTGTTCACCGACGAGCACATCGCCCTCATCATCGAGGCCCTCCCATGTCCATCAAGCTCATCCCGCCGTCGAAGAAAAGACGGACGCCGTTCTTCTCGGGCCGCGGCACCTACCTCGGTGTCCGCGTTGATCGAAGCACGAAGACTGATCGGCGAGCGCTCGCCAAGCGCATCATCAAGCAATGGGAGCGCCAGATTGAACGTGGTGAGTATCGAACAGGCAAGGAAGTAGAGGCTGCGCCGCAAGCGCAGTCGGGAGAGCTGACGTTCGCCATGGCTGCGGTCGCCTACATGAACGCCGGCGGGGAGCGCCGCTTTCTCGGCAAGGCCCTCGACCAACTTGGCTTAAAGCCTATCGGGGAGATCGACCAGGCCGCAATCGACGCTGGAGCCGTCGCGGCGTTCCCGCGCGGCACGGCGGCCTACCGCAACCGCAATTTCTACACGCCGGTGTCGGCGGTGCTCAAACACGTCGGCATTGAGAGGCCGATCAAACGGCCGAAGGGCTGGCGCGGCAAGCGCTCGACCGCCTGGCTCGAGCCCGAGCAGGCATTCGCGGTGTTTAAGGCCGCCGATCGCATCGACTGGGAGTTTGGGCTGTTCCTCCGCACGCTCTGCTACACCGGGATGCGTCTCGGCGAGGCCATCGCGATCCGGCTGCGCGAGCTTAATCTCAAGACGCAAACCATCTACCTGCCCGAAACGAAGAACGACGAAGCGCGGCCCGTCTATCTACCACCTGTGCTGGTCGCCGCGCTCGCCAATCATCCGCATGGGCTTGATCGAAGTTCGGACGAGCGGCTGTTTCGCTTTCACATCGGCGGCCGGCTGCGGGCAAAGCTCAAGACGGCGCTCGCTGCGGCCGGCGTCGTGCTGCCGCGACGGCAAGCCGGCTTTCATGTGTTCTGCCACACGTGGGGCACCTGGATGCGCCGCTACGGAAAGCTCGACACCTTCGACCTGGTCGACACTGAGCGCTGGAAGGATCCCGCGTCGGCACGCCGCTATGCGCACACCGAGCCGGGCGAGGCGGCGCGGCGAGCTGACCTGCTTCCGGTTGAGAAGCGACGAAAAACGAGGAGGTAGCTTGTGGACTTTGCGTGGACTCGATGCCCGCTGCGACCTAACCTGTTGGCGCACAACAACACAGCCTGCCCACGGGAGAGGTCGCAGGTTCAATCCCTGCAGCGCCCACCATGGAATCAATATCTTAGTCAATCTGTTGCTCTGACCGCCCCGAAAACTGCCCCGGAAACTGCGAGTTCTCCCTCGCGCGCATAGTGAGCCGATAGAACGCGGGCGCGACGCGCGCGTAGCAGAGGCAGGTCATCGGGTTCCGGCTTGAACGCAGAGCAGGGCCGAAAGGGCTCGCTTGTTGCGAGCTTGCGACCTCGGATAGACCCAGGCCGCGAGAGAGGCGGTCATGCGTTTGGCCGGCGACCATCCAGCGGCGGGTTAGGCGAGCGTTTGCTGCGCCACGAAATCACGTTGCTCCGTTAGATTTCTGCCGCTACGATTCTTTCTCCTTCAAACGGCTGAACCGAAGCATGCGATAGCGGAACGACATGCTGCGCTACGTGCCTGTAGTGAGTACCAACGTTGTCTATCGGTCCACATCGTGGATGTTGTCTAACATTGGGAGGTTTGGTGCGGTCATTGTTATGGCGTTCGCAGGGGCTGCTTTTCTGATCCTGTTTGAAGTCGAGGTTACTGACAAGACGGTCGACGGTGCGATGCTCGGCACGTTGCAGCGCTGGGGCGTTGTTACGCCGTACAACGCCTTCGACGACATCGGCGAGCACGCGCTCATAGCTGCGACTATAATTATGGTCACTGCCCTGATTCTTCTGCTTCCGCTACTTAGTCAATGTTTCCGAACGATAGGGTACTATGGGCTGCCATTCTCCATTATCAAACGAAGAATCAAATCCCATCGCCAGCGACAGCCCTGGTTTCTTTACACGCACCCCCGTGTGATCCTCGTTTTCGCGGTAGTCGGTCTCACTGCGGCAGTACTTATCATCCTGGTCACGTTCCACGCACCGGCCGTCAGCAAGGTGGCGGTTCTACTCATTATGGCCGGTGCATTTACTGCTACTCTTTATGGGAGACGCTATTTCGCCTTGTCGGCCGTTCAGGTTTTAAAACGGAGTGGCGCTCCGCCTGTAGTATTTCTTCGCTCCTTTACTGACGAACATAACCTTGAACGTTCGGCCTACTGGACCCCTTTTACACTTTCATTCGAGCGCTTGCTGAAACGCGTCGTTTCACAATTTGGTCCATTCGTGGCGATCGGCAAACCTGGAGAAGCATTGCCGCCTGCTGGAGCAGCGCGCACTTACAAAAGTGACAACCCATGGCAGGTGCGAGTGCTCGAACTGATCCGATCCAGCAAGCTGGTTCTGATGCTGGCTGGTAGTACGGAGGGGCTCAAATGGGAGCTTAAACGTATTGTCGAGGAGGGGCATCACCGGAAACTATTGATATTGATGCCGCCCGTTAACAATGCTGAGCGCCGAATGCGGCTTAGGAGCCTCGCAATGAGTCTCGAAGGGACGGTATGGTTTAATGCTTTGTCACAAGCCGTCGCGGATGATGTTACTTCGGTTGAACTCCGCAATGACGGCACGGTTACTCTTGTAACGGCTCCGGGATACCGACAGGATGAGTTGATCTTTCGTGCGGCCCTCTATCTCGGGATATACGGACTCTGGAAGGATAGCATCCCGACAGCCGGCTCGCGCAGCGTTGTCTAGGTGCATGCACCCATGAGTCGTCTTAGTGAGCGCGCGGGCATCACCGTCAGACCACGCGGTTCAATGACCGCCGAGCCCGCGATGCCCACTCAGATTGACCATTATGTGCAAGGTACCGCCGCCAGAATTCCGCGGCCTCCTTGTGCCGATTGCTTCGCTGTAACAGCAGCGCGAGATTGAACATCGCGTCGGCGTGGTCTGGCGCGGCCTGCAACGCACGGCGCAGACAATCGATTCCGACCCCAGATCGATCCTGTTCGTCCAGCAGGTCGGATGCCGCCGTCCAGCGCCAGTAACTTCTTCGGTCGGCTATTCTGCAGGCGCTCGCGCAACGACACCTTGTTCCGATTCAGCTGCTCACTCGTGACTTGCCCCCATGCCCGAAGACAGACTTCCCACTGCAACATGCTTCCGCCCCGAAGGGCAATTGCTCAGGGATCACGGCCGCAATTTCTCGGCAATGCGCAGCCGCACATCAGGCCGGCAAAGCATGACGCCGGTGCCCGCACTGATCTAACCACCGTCCAATGCGGCGGTGACCCCTTGCCTCGAATGGCTGGAAACTAAAACGGCAGCAGCTTATCGTTCCTCATGATGGAGGGCCACAACGGCTTTCTGCGAGCTGGTCTAAAGTAGCAAGCCGATTCGTCCCCTCCCTGTGAAGTTCCGCCATGCCGGACGGACGGGTGCGCAAAGTCACCATCTTCGTGTCCTCGCCGAAGGATGTTGCGCCTGAGCGCGGCCGCGTGCAGGCAGTTACCGCTAAACTTAACCGCGAGTACGAAGGCCTCGTTCGGTTCGAGACGGTGCTCTGGGAGGAGCATTTTTATACAGCCGACAAGAGTTTCCAGCCCCAAATTCCGGAAGCGGTCGCGAGCGATATCGTGGTGTCGATCTTCTGGACGCGCATCGGCACCGAGCTTCCCGCCGATTTTCCCCGCATGGCGAACGGGAAGGCCTATCCGTCGGGCACGGCCTACGAGCTGCTCACCACGCTTGAGGCGTCGAAGGCCAAGGGCGTCCCAGATGTCTATGTGTTCCGCAAGATTGCCGATGCGACCCTGCCGATGGCGGACGCGGAGCGTCGCCGGCAGGCGCAGACGCAGCTCGATGCACTTGAAGCATTCTGGAGCGAATGGTTCCGGTCGGAGACAGGCGAGTTCAAGGCCGCGTTTCAGAATTTCTCCGGCACGGATGCATTCGAGCAGCAGCTCGAGCGCCTGCTGCGGCAGTGGCTCGAGGCGCGGGGTTTGCTCGGCCCGCGGTTTGCCTGGCCGAAGGAAAAGGGTTCGCCGTTTCCGGGACTGGCGCCGTTCGAGGCTGAGCATGCGGCAGTGTTCTTCGGCCGTGATCGGGTAATCGACGAGGCGCGGCGCCGGCTTGCGGCGGCAGCGGAGCGCGGCGCCCCATTCCTCTTGATTGTGGGAGCGAGCGGGTCAGGCAAGTCCTCGCTGGCCCGTGCCGGCCTGATCCCGCGGCTGACCACGCCTGGGGTCGTGGCATCGGTCGATTTGTGGCGGGTGGCGCGAATGAAGCCCGGCGAGGGTCAGGCCGGCCCGCTGATGGCGCTCGCGACCGCCCTGTTGGCGCCGGACACGTTACCCGAATTGGCGCAGGGCGACTATCCAACCGCGGTCAGCCTTGCCGACAACCTTCGCCGCGGCGGGACTGCTTCGGTGCAGCCGATCATCAGTGCGCTCGCGCGCGTGGCCGAAGCCGCCCACCGGGAGCGGCATGCGGATCAGGCACCGAAGGGCGCGCTTGTGCTGCTGGTCGATCAGTTCGAGGAGCTGTTCGCGCAGAGGGTCACCGATGCCGAGCGCGCCGCCTTTGCCGAGACCCTTCGCCAGCTCGTAGCGACCGGGCGGGTGTGGGTGACGGCAACGTTGCGCGCCGACCTCTACGAGTTGCTGCTTAAACAACCGGTGTTGAAAGCCCTCAAGGAGAGTGGCGCCAGCCTCGATCTCGGCCCGCCCGGTCCGGCCGAACTCGCCGAGATCGTGCGCGCGCCAGCCGCTGCGGCGGGGTTCGTGTTCGAGACGGATCCCCAGAAGGGCGAGCTTGGCGAGCGGCTGCTCGCCGACGCCAAGAGCGCCGACAGCCTGCCGCTGCTCCAGTTCACGCTGCGGCAGCTCTACGAACGGCGAGAAGAGGTGGCGGGCGAGACCAGGCTGACGCACGCGGCTTATGATCGGGTTGGCGGACTTGCGGGTGCGATCGCGGCGGAAGCAGAGCGCGCGGTGTCAGGCCTTCCACCACAGGCGCTCGCGATGCTGCCGCGGTTGCTGCGGCGGCTTGCTGAGCCGGCTCGGGACGGCAAGGCTTTGACGCTGCGGGAAGTGTTACACGCCGACGTGGCGAGCGAAGCATCCGAGTCGACACTGGTCGATGCGCTCTTGACGGCGCGCATCCTGATCGCCCGCACGGATGCGGAAGGACGGCCGACGGTGCGGTTGGCGCACGATGCCGTGTTGGCGAGTTGGCCGAGGGCGAGCGCGGCCGCGCAAGCGAGCCGCGAGTTCTACCGGGTACGCGCCGAGGTGGAGGATGCGCTGCGGCGCTGGCAGGAGCATGGCCGTCCGAAGGACCGGTTGATCCAGCCGGGCGTCCCACTCGCCGAGGCGGAGGACCTCGTCCGGTCTTTCGGCACCGAGCTATCCTCCGAACTGATTGAATACGTGACCGCTTCGCGCTACAGAGCGCGCCGCCGTGAACGGTTCGAGCGCGCGGCTGCGCTGTTTTTCTTTGGGCTCGCAGCTGCCGCCATTGCGGGCAGCGTGTTCGCTTATTGGGAACGCGGCCGGACGCAGCAAGCGCTAGAGACGATAACTCAAACGGGCACTACTCTTCAGTACGACTTAACGACGGAGTTTCGAGCTCGCGGCCTCCCGAGTGATCTGCTGGGGCGGATGCTCGGCCGGTTGATTCCGGCTTACGATCAGGTGATCCGGCTCGATCCGAAAAATGCAATTGTCCACGTTAGCCGCGGCACCGCCTACAACACCATGGGCGATATTGAGCGCGCCCTCGCTGACTTCAGCGAGGCGATCCGGCTCGATCCGAAAAATGCAATTGTCTACGCGAACCGCGGCGCCGCCTACAGCATCGTGGGCGATTACGACCGCGCCATAAAGGACTATGATCGGGCGGTCGAGCTCGATCCGAAAAATGTCTTCGCTTATAGGACCCGTGCCGACGCCTACAACAGCAAGGGCGATCGAGACCGCGCCATCCAGGACTATGACCGGGCGATCGAGCTGGATGCGAAAGACGCCCACACCTACGCTCTTCGCGGCATTGTTTATACGAGCAAGGGCGACCATTATCGCGCCATCCAGGACTTCGACGAGGCTATTCAGCTCGATCCGAAATTTGTCCAAGCTTACTCCGCTCGCGGCCTCGCTTACGCGATGAAGGGCGACTACGACCTCGCCATGCAGGACCTCGACCAAGGGGTCCAGCTCGACCCAACGAATGCCATGATTTATCAGAACCGCGGCGCCGCCTACGAAAGGATGGGGGAACGCGAGCGCGCCATCGCGGACTATGACCAGGCGATCCAGCTCGACCCTAAGAACGCCCTCTCCTATCTCAACCGCGGCAGCGCCTATGAAAGCAAGGGTGACCACGATCGCGCCATCCGGAACTATGATGAGGCGATCCAGCTCGATGCTAAAAACGCGGTTGCTTACCTCAACCGCGGCGATGCGTACGTGAGCAAGGGCGACTACGGCCGCGCCATCCAGGATTACGACCAGGCGATCCAGTTAAATCCGATGAATGCCGACGCCCACAGCGGGCGCGGCCGCGCTTACTTCGACCAAGGCAACTTTAAGGAGGCTGCGCTTGCCTTGTCGCGCGCAAACGAGCTTGAGGACAACGCCTATTCTATTATTTGGCACTATCTCGCACGCCAGCGCGGGGGCGAGAATGGTAGGGCGGAGCTTGAGGCCGACGCGACGCGACTAAAAAGCAAGGACTGGCCCTATCCGGTGATCGAGCTTTACCTTGGAGGGCGCTCGCCCGCGGAGGTCCTGTCGCTCGCTGGGAAGCCTGAGGAGCGTTGCGAGGCGGAGTTCTACAGTGGCGAATGGCATTTGCTGCATGGCAACCGTGCCGCAGCTGCAACTGCTCTCCAAGCTGCGGCGGATATGTGTTCAAAGGACTTTTTCGAGTACAAAGGCGCTTTGGCCGAGTTGAAGCGCCTCAACCTTTAATAGCGGCGACTCTGGTGCAAAGTGGGGGGACAGCCGCTGACATGTCACGCCCTCTTGGCGTCGTGGATTCGTCAGAGCGCTATAAGCGCGATATCGATGATGAGACCTCATCGATCACCAACAGTCGCAAACCTCACGCGAGAGGTCGTAGCTTCAATCCTACAGCTGAAATCAAACATTTAGCGAATTTGTTCTTTCGACTGCCCCGGAAAGCCCTCCGCTTGCTGCACTGGCCGCTTTGACCAAACTTCGACGGCGGTTCGTAGGTGCTCGACGGAATGATGACCATAGGTCTTGCGGATTACCGCCTCGCTGGTGCCGAGCACGCCAGCAACGTCCCACGTTGAAATCCGGTTCTGTAGCATCAAGGTCGCGCAGGTATGCTTGAGGACGTGCGGCGTCACGTCAGCACCGAGCCCGGCCATTGCGCGCGAGCCGGCCCAGGCTCGGCGAAGTTGAGACGCGATTGGTTTGCCGTCGTATTCGATCACGTATTGCGTCGAAAGCCTTTGCCAGCGCTGCAGGTGCGGCATGAGCCGCGGCGGAATCGGCGTCGGCGTGCGGCGCTTGTTGGTCTCGATTGCATCCTGGGGCCGGCGATAGAGGATTCCTGCATCAAGATCGAACCATCCGCCGGTCGTGTTCGCCATCCATTTCAGCCGCAAGATGGCATCGTGTCTCGTGCCGGTATAGAGGGCGATCAGAATGAACCGGGCGAGGTGTCGGTTGATGCGGAAGCGATTGCGTGTGCCGTCGCGATTGAAGCCGAGCGCGGCCCAAAGGAGAGCGGCAACCTCATTGCGCTTTAGATACCGTTCGCGACGTTCGGTCACCTTCGGCAATATGACGACAACAGGGCGATCGAGCCGCTTGTTCCGCCAGCACCAATTAAGCGCCGCCGAGAGCGTGACCAGTTCACGCTTGGCAGTCGACGGCTTGATCGTTCGGCATTTGTTATTAATTGCCCGCCTGTCTGTTTGCGCGCAGCGCCATGTCACATAACTGTTGCATAGTTCTGGTGTGAGTTCAGCGACGAAACGATCACCGAAGAATTCAGCAAGGCGGTCGATTTCGAGGGCGAGACCCTTGGGCCGAGCAATTGTTGGACCATGTTTTTCGCAATAAATCGCGAGGCAATCACCGATTAAGACTTGATGGGGATGACCGTCGCCGAAGAAGGGTTGTCGATTTTTGATGAGGTAATTCGCGAGTGCGATCTCAGCTTTGCCGCGCTCGCTTTCGCGAGCGCCTGTGCTGATTTCGCGCTCTCGGTCTTTGATGACCCAGGTGGGATTGCGGCCTTTTCGGGCTGGTCGCAACTTAAGTCTTGGTGGCTGGATAGGACGCATTGACTCCTCATTTCCCTCAGCGCTCGCCGAGTCGTGTAATCCTTGCCGGCGATCCGCCAAATTCTTAGTCGGCCGTTTTGCGCTTCACGCCGCAGACCAGACGCCCCGATGCTGCCATCGGGGAATTCGAGCGCGGCGGCAATGCCGAGGCGTAATAGCGTATCATCATCAATGCTGTTCGGGTCCGGCATCCTGGTCATCGTTGCGACGCTCGACTCAACACCCCCAAAAAAAGCTGAGACAAGTTCACCACGATCATGATCTCAGCAGTAGGAGCGTGCTTCACGACTCCTTCGTGTATCGACACGGCCGGCTCGCTGCCGACCTCCGTCATCTCATGCGAAATCACGAGAAAGAAGAGCGGAAGTTTATGTCCTGCACTTATGGCTTGCCGCCATGTTTGCAGTACCGCTCTCGCGTGGCTCAAAGCAGCCTGAATATATGGTCGCGAGACTAGGTGCAGACCGGAACTGGCGAGCGCATTTAGGACTGCCGCCTCATAACCCGTATCAGAGCTATAGCGCCGGCGACGACCGGTTCCGGCGTGATGCTGATCGACGGGGACCAGCAACCCTTCCCGCGTCCAGTGTCGAATCCGTTCGCTCATGGCGGCCGCCGAATCAGGCGCAACGGCGCCGACCTGCTCGACGATCTGACCTACCGTCAAAGTGGGTGCTCCGACCTCTGGAGAACCAACCGTGAGCGGTACGGCGCTGAGCGTGTGGCGCTTCACGTGCCGTTCCTCCTTCTTTGAACTAGCCAAAAAAGTCTCCCGCGCCTTAAACGGGAAGACGTCCCCTTGCAAAGCTTAGCGCGAGGAGTAAAGGGAAAGCGTCCTCTTCTTGGAAGACTAGCATGACTCTCGAAGCGAGTCCAGCGATGCGCAAACGGTTGTTCCCTCCGACGCCGGTGAACGCCGCCTCCACGACAATGAACTCGATTTCTACACGATCGGTCAGGTAGCGGACGGGCTCGATGTCACCGGTCGGACGGTTTGGAGGTGGATCAAGGCTCGCAAACTCATCGCGCACCGCTTTGGCCGAGTGGTCCGGGTCGCTAGGCGCGACTTACTGGCATTTCTCGCCCTCCACCGTGAAGACTGATCATGCAATAGTCTCGTGAAAACAGCTGCATACGGATTGTCGGGAATACTCTTATCGAGAAAAAGTCCCATTTGTGCTATAAGCGTCTTCCCGAATGTCGCCCCCTGTCCGTTCCGGTCCTACCCGGACCTCAGGGGTGCACAGAGAGGAGTAAGCCAATGAAACCCACCCCCCCTCCCCAAACCCCCACCCCGGTAACGCTACAGACTGTACTCGATCGGCTGGCCCTTGAAGGCGGCGCCGTCTCGGAAAGCCGCAAGCGCGACTTGCGCTCGGCGGTCCTCAGCTACGCGAAGCTGAAAGGCCAGCCGCCGGCGGCGATCCCCCTTGACCTTGCCGCAATCCGCCAGACCCTCAACCGCATGGTCCCGGCGCGGGCCCAGGTATCGCGCAAGCGCTGGGCAAACCTGCGCAGCGACCTTGCCCGCGCCATCGAGGCCTCCGGCATGCTGCCGATGCTCAGGACAGCCGACCTCGAGGTCGACGAGGTCTGGACCCGCCTGCTTGCGCCCGCCGACCAGCGTATCCGCCATGGCCTTTCGCGTTTCGTTCGATGGGCAAGCCTGCGCCGTATCGCGCCAGAGTCCGTCGACGACGGCATGATCGACCGCTTCATCACCGAACTGGATGCGACGACCCTGATCCGGAACATTCGCGACCTGGGCCGTATCGTCGCGAAAGCGTGGAATGCTCTTGTAGAGCTGCATCAGGGCGCAGGGCTGCGGCTCGTTACGGTGCCGAGCAACAGGCCGGCGCCCACCCGAATTCCGTGGCGTCAGCTTTCATCGTCGTTCCAGGAGGATGTCGAGCAATACCTCACCTGGGCTTCGGTGCCGGACCCTCTCGCCGAGGGAGCACGTGCAAGGGCGCTAGCACCGCTGAGCCTGCGCTTGCAGCAAACGCACATCCATTCCGCCGCGAGTGCAGCGGCTGCGGCCGGCATCCCGCTCGACCAGATCATCTCTCTGGCGAGCATTATCGAACCCGAGGCTTTCCGCGCCCTCCTGCGCCATCTGTGGCAGCAGGATGGACGTACGTTGTCCGCGTTCACGCATGCTGTTGGCGTCACGCTGACCGCGGTTGCCCGCGACTGGGTGAAGGCGCCTGCGGAAACAATTGCGGTCCTGAAGACGCTTCGGAGCAGGCTCGGAAAGCTCCCAATCGGCTTGACCGAAAAGAACCAGGCGTTGCTGCGCAAGTTCGATGACCCGCGACTGCTCGCGGCTTTGCTTGACCTTCCGGATAAATTGTGGCGCGCGGCGCGGCGGAACCTGGCCACTTCGCGCTGGCCATTCATCGAGCTCCAGACGGCTCTTGCGATCGACGTTCTGCTGCACGTCCCGATGCGGATGCAGAATCTGACCTCCTTGGAGTTCGATGTGCACCTGTACTGGCCGCAAGGACGCCGCAAGCCGGCGCTCCTCAGATTGAGGGCCGCCGAAATCAAGAATGACGTGCCACTGGAGTTCGAGATTCCGACGGTGCTCGCCGAACGCCTTCAGGTTCTCAGGAATGAGATTGCCCCCGCCGTAACAGGTGAGCGTTCGGACCGGCTCTTCGTCACCTTTCGCGGGACGCCGAGAACCCAGGCCGCGATCTCAGTTGCGATCGAGAAAACTCTGCTGAAACATCTCGGAATAGAGATGACATGTCACCAGTTCCGGCATCTCGCAGCCAAAATACACTTGGACGCCAATCCTTGGGCATTCGAATTGGTGAGGCAGCTGTTGGGCCACAAAAATCTGAAGACCACCACGAGATTTTATGCCGGCGTCAATACGCTCAGGGCCGGACGTGCGCATGCCGAGCTGCTCCAGAAGATCCGCGAATCCAAGTTCGGCCGCGGCTGGAAGCGCCGAACACCTCGGCCGCGAGGGGAGTAAGAACCAATGCCCGGATGTCAACCGCGCCTGCATCTTCCGTATCACCAATGGCCCGCGCAAGACCGGCTGCTCTGGGAGCGCGCCATGAGCCGCGATGACCCGTTTGCGACCGGGGCGCATTTGGCAAAGGCGTCGCGGCGCGATATCTCTTCGCTTGGCGTCGCTTCCTTAGCTTCTTGCATACACATGAACCGACCGTACTTGAGCTCCATCCTTCTGAACGGCTCAGCAGTGATCGCATCAGAGCTTTTCGTGCTCACCTTGCTGAGACGAATGCTCCCCGATCTGTCGCGGGTACTGTTGGTGCGCTCTACCACGCCGCGCGGCTGATGATGGCGGAACGCGATTGGTCGTGGCTTAGGACTGCGAAAAAGCGGCTTGATCGCGATGTGCCCTCCTGTCGTCCAAGTGGGCGCGTGATCACGAGCCTCCAGCTGCTCGAGGTCGGAGAAGAGTTGATGGAGGAGAGCAAACCAAAACCAGGCAGTCCAGTCGGCAAGAGAAATGCTATCCGGTTTCGCGACGGGCTACTGGTCGCGCTACCCGGTTGTATTCCGATACGGCGAAAAAACCTCGCTGACCTTGAAATCGGCCGCCAACTTATCCGGGAAGGTGATCGCTGGTTCGTCGTAGTTCCAGCCGAGGAGTCAAAGACGGGAATATCGATGCCGTACCAAGTTCCCGAATTTCTGGAGCCTTACCTCGTTCTTTATCTCGATATCGTTCGTCCAGCATTGCTCCGACACCCAACTTTTCCCGCGCTCTGGGTGAGCTCTAAGGGCGGGGCTATCTGTTATGACGCCATCGGCCAGATTTTCAGTCAACGCGTCACGAGTCGCCTCGGCTTCCGCGTCACCTTGCATGACGCACGTGACGCCGCGGTAACGACCTGGGCTATATTCGCGCCGGATCAGATCGGTGTTGCACACGACCTGTTGGGGCACAACAATCCGAACACCTCTGATAAGTACTACAACCGGGCACGCGGGATCGAAGCCAGCCGGGCACACAGCAAGCTGATAGCCGGAATGCGGAGAAAACAAAGGCGACGCGGTAGCTGACTCCGGGTCGCCACAAAGATGCGGTCGAACTCGACGAGGTTGCGCTCGTCCTTGATAGCGCCGCGCGCGAGAGGCGATAGAAATCCTTAGTCTGCCTGCTACTTCAAAACCTTGCTTGATTTTTTGGCCCCCGTACCCCCAGCACGGATTTTAGCAAAAGACTGCAGAGGAAAGCGCCTTTCTGCGCTGCTCCGATGCCTAACCAGAAGAGAAGATTGCCCATTCGACCTCCCTCTCGGCTCCCAAGGCCTGCAGGGCCGTGATTAGCCCCCGCTGTGGACCGCCGCCAGCCCCCATCCCGAAGAGCCGGTGCACCCAAGCTAAATTTGTTCGCCGAACAGGCTTGCTCGTCCTTGAGCCTCTGCCAGGACAATCGCCGCCATGGCAGCGAAGAACAAATGTTTGGCGCATAGCAACAAATCCCGCACGGGGGGCGAAGCGACTAAGAAGCGTGAGACCAAGGATGAGACACCATGCGGCGTACGATCGTGGTGCACACGAGACTGGCGGGGCAACGGCATTCCTATAACCGATGTAGTAGGGTGTACTCCTCGGACTGACGGAAGCACATGAAGCGGCGCGAGTTCACCACGCTGATCGGCGGCGCGGCGGTGGCGTTGCCGCTCGCGGCGCGCCCGCGGCGGTCGGTGATACCGGTGATTGGGTTCCTTCATCAGAGGTCGTTGCAGCCAAATACCCACACCGTGGACGCTCTTCGCCGCGGTCTACAGGAAAGCGGCTATGTGGAAGACCGAAACGTCGCCCGGCGAACATGATCGCCGCGGCGCGACTTTCTGCCGCGCACGCCGGAGGCGACAACCGCGACAATTCCATTGTCTTCATTGGCGGCTCCGACCCGATCGAGACTGGGCTGGTCGCGAGGTACTCTCGACGAACTGTCAAAAGCAGGAGGATTCTTTTCGAGAGCACTGGGCAGGTTGATTCCAAGATGAGGTCGCGGGCATGTTTTTCTTGATAAGACGCACAAGAGCATATTTGGGCCACGACAGATATTCCGCTGAGACTTTTGACAGACTCACACACTCCATGCATGTGCAGGACCTGCGTTGGATCGCAAATGTAACTGTGGGCGCCGCTACAATTGCAATTTTGGTATATGCGGTCATAGCGTGGGAAACCGCCGGTTACGCTGGTTCAAAACTCTATGATGCCTTGCTCCGTTCACGATAAGCGCAATTTTGGCGGGCCTTGGTGGCATCATCGCGTGGTGCTATCAAACCGGCAGCACTCGCCTTGGCATCGTCGGCTGCGGCTGGGAACAGGAGACAAAAACCTTGAGCTTCGGCCCCGGACCAGTCTGAGCTGCGAGGTTTTCAGATGCCGACATGACGCGCCCTTGCGTACCCAAGAATGCCCGTCTGGCGCCGACACGTGGGTCGCAAATGGCTTAAGGACGATACACGCCCAGAAGCATCGAACGCTTAGCGTTCGGCGCAGGGTAGCATGGGTCTGGAATACTGAGAAGGCCGCTGACGTTAGGCGATTCGCTCACGCAATCAATAAGGATGAAGTTCTCGGTACACACAAGGGAGCGCGCAACCCTGCCGCTCCCTCTCCGCTCTGCACAGGTTTGGCTACGGAAGTGTCATGATGTCATAATGCTTTTATCTTCTACGCCATAAGAACCTAAAAAATAAGGGAGGTGGTCATGGGAACCGCTGGGATCGTCGCTTGCTCGCCCTATGGAGTGACGTGCACTGAGTGCAATGAGCTCGTGATTGCACCGAGGTCATCGGTGCACGTCAGCAATTACGAAGTCCGTCATTTCTGGGCTTGCGATAATTGCGGTCACGAGATCGAGTTAGCGGTCAATCTGCGGATCGACAACGCGACAGAACGAAAGAAGAGCCTTGAATCGTCGTAAAAAGCTGGTTCGATGCTCGCCAATGCTGAGGGGGCGACCATGCCGGCGCTCCCGGTGCCGCTCGATGCGGGCTTTTGCGCAACCCCGGAAGGATGCGCCCTGCATGCGCGCGATCGAGCGGTTCGGAGACATGGTCGCCCGTCCGATCCTCGGCGGGCTACATCATCGATATGCACGAATCTAAGGCTAGGAGCTGCAGGGAGCTTCCGGGGACCTGGTTGACTCAGTTAACTCAATAGAGTTCTAGGTGCTTGCTGCACGTCATTTGTGAGCTCGCGGGAACCCTTGTGGCGCGTCACGCTGGCGAACCCGCGAAGGAGAAGAGCCATGTCAGTGAAGCGACTCGTTTCAGGCAGCGACGACGTGCTCACGCAGGACACCGACTTCAGTCGCGACGTGTCTGGGCGTTACGTGTGTAACACCTTCACCGAGGCCGAAGCCAGCACCGATCCCAATCCGCGGCCCGACGTTGGACGAAATAATGCGAGGTTCGATGCGCGGCCATTCGACATCATCGTGATCGGTGGCGGAACATTCGGTGCTGCACTCGCGGAGCATCTCTTCTTCCGCGGATTCGGCCGGGGTCATCGCATCCTTGTGCTCGAAGCCGGCTCGTTCACTATTCCCGAGCACGTTCAGAATCTACCTGCTCTCGGGCTCGGCGTTGCCGACGCCACCAGCATTCAGGACCTCCGCGCTGCGGGCAATTTCGGACCCGACAAGCCGCAGAAAGAAGTATGGGGGTTGCCTTGGCACTCCCCGCACAAATTCCCAGGACTGGCGTACTGCATCGGCGGTCGCTCCGTGTACTGGGGCGGATGGTCGCCGGAGCTCCTGACCTCAGAGCTGTCGTCGGCATGGCCGGCGGACGTCATCAAAGAGTTGCGCGCCATAGAGCTTGTCGACGGATCCTCTGGCTACTTCTCGCAAGCAAGTGGCCAAATCGGCGTAACCGAGACGAACGATTTCATATTCGGTGACCTGCATCGCGCCTTGCGCGCGCAGCTCCGCGACGGACTCACGGCGGTTACCGACGCAGTGCCTCTCGGGTCACTCCCGGATCATCCCGGGGTGCGTTTCAGCGAATCTACGCCCACTGCCGCGGAGTTGCTTGTGATGCTGGGAGAGCCGCCGACGGCGACACCGCCTCCGTTACAACAACTCAAGGACGAACTGAAGCTGGAAGCACCGCTCGCGGTTCAGGGACAATCCGGCCATGCCGGGTTCTTCCCGTTCAACAAATTCAGCGCCGTTCCACTGCTTATCAAAGCGGCACGCGAAGCCGATTCAGAATCCAAGACGGACGACGTAAAAAAGCGACTAATGGTCGCAGCGCGATGCCGGGTGAACGAGCTCAAGGCCGCTCCTGACGGTGGGAAGCTGCGCGTTACGGAAGTTGTGACGGAGCGCGGCTCAATTTTCGTTCCGCCGAATGGCGTCGTCATCATAGCTCTCGGCACGATCGAAAGCACTCGCCTGGCCCAGCACTCGTTTCAATCACTCCCGCCAGCCGCGTTCGACCGTATCGGAAAAAATCTGATGGCCCATCTGAGGTCAAACGTCGATTTTCGAGTTCCGCGTGAGGCGCTCAAATTCCTACCGGCGGCGGCAAAAGGGCTCCAGGCTTCAGCCCTGTTCGTAAAGGGTCAGCACGCATTTAGTGACGGAAGTGGGGTTGGGCACTACCACCTGCAGATCACGGCAACCGGCGGAGCAAGTGGTCTCACGAATTCCGAAGCAGAGCTTTTCAAAAAGATTCCGGACATCGACAAGTTCGAGCAGCACCTTCACGCAAGCGATACGCACGTCGTCATTACCGTGCGGGGGATCGGAGAGATGCAGCCTCTGAACGCGCAGAGCTTCGTGCGTCCTGATCCGGAAACAGAGTTCGGCGTGAAACGAGCGTTCGTGTCAATACAGCCCTCCGCGCGCGACATGGAGTTGTGGGAGGCGATGGACAAGGCGGCTGACGATGTTGCGCGCATCTTTGCGAACGGAAAAAAGATCGACTTGATTGTCAAGCAAAACGTGAAGAAGACGAACGTCGATCCAGCGGCGCTTGCAACTGAGCTCCCGCACATAATCGATGATCCGAAGAACCCTGGCAGGAAGATAAATAACCCGGAGCGGCGCGATGGCCTCGGCACCACCCATCATGAAGCGGGTACGTTACGGATGGGGGACAACCCAAACCAATCGGTAACCGATGCGAATTGCCGCTTCCATGAAGTCGTAAACGCTTATGCGGCAGGTCCGGCGTTGTTCCCGACCATCGGTTCACCCAATCCGATGCTGACAGGAATAGCTCTCGCTCGCCGACTTGGCGATCACCTGTTGCCGCCTCCTCCAGCCGCAAAGCCCGACGCCGGCTTCAAATACCTGTTCGATGGTACGGGCGCGCAATTCAAGAATTGGAAGATGGCTAGCGGCGGTGGAGGGAACTTCATTATCGTCAATCGCGCGCTTGTCGCTCAGCCGCTTGGCGAGATCGGATTGTTGTATTACACCTCCGAAAAATTCGAGGCGTTCACGCTGCGCCTCGAGTTTTTGCTATCCCGCCCCGTGGGCAGAGACAACGACAACTCGGGTGTCTTCGTACGTTTCCGTGATCCGTCGCAACCGGTGCCGCGGGCCGATGGATCAGGTATTTCATTCAGATCGATGAAGAGGCCAGGGGCGACACACGATTCGGCGAAGTGGACGGCTTGCTGTTCAATCGGACTGGCGCCATTTACAAAGTGAAGGACTTCGGAACGGCCGACGGGCAACAGAACTACCAGAACAACCAGAAGCTTGCACAAGAGCGGTGGCATTCTTATGAAATAGCCGTTTCCGGCAATACCTATGTGGTTCGTCTGAATGGGCAAGAGGCGACGCGGTTTACCCGCAGAGTGAGCGATGTCTTTCGAGGCAATCCACCAAGCGTGGACCCCGTATCTGGTTTCATCGGTCTGCAGACGCACACCGGCCAAGTGTCGTTCGCGAATCTGCGCATCAGGATTGACTAAGGGCGTCAAATAGCGCCGCAGGTCAGGCCCGCCCTCGGCAGCCGTCTGGCCTCTGATCTAGGCGTGAACTCTTAATCAGTCGCTGAAGCAACAGGCAGAGGCGAGGTCTTTCTCATCGAGCATCTCAGCCGTGAAGCCGTACGTCCTGGCTATATTCACCAGGGAATGCAGAGGGAGAGCATGCCAGAAAAGAGAAACGAAGCACCTCCGGCTCGGGATGAAAGCGACGAGTTTCATGCCTCGCGCGGAAAGCTCAAGCGCCTGATCTTATGCTTGGATGGGACTTGGAATTCGGACGATGGAAAGGAGGTCACCAACATTGTTCGGATCCGTGATCTGATCGACCCGAAATTTTTCAGTCCCGACAGGAAAGAGATTTGGGCACAGCGCGTATATTACGATAGTGGCGTAGGGACAGGTCTAACCAAGCGCGACAAGTTCATCGGGGGCGGCACTGGGGCCGGGCTTGAGGAAAACGTCCGTCAAGCATACCGATTTTTGTCCGACCATTACGAGCCTGGAGTAGAGATCTACATCTTCGGATTTTCCCGCGGAGCGTTTACCGCACGAAGTCTCGCCGGCTTCATTGGCGCGGGCGGTCTCCTCACGCCGGAACGCTGCACCAGGGAAAATGAAGATAGGGCGTGGACATTCTATCGGACGCCGCCTGGAGGCCGGGTTCCATTCGAGCGGCGTGAATTAAATAAGCTGTCCTTTCCCGACGTTCGGATCAAGTGCCTTGGCGTGTTCGACACGGTCGGATCGCGCGGCATGCCCACAGAGCTGTTCAGGACAATGAACCGTCGCAAGTACGGATTTCATGATGTAACGCTCGGCTCAAATATCGATCACGCTCTGCACGCACTTGCCATAGATGAGATGCGCGGACCATTCGGCGCGAGCGTGTGGCAATATCCAAATCACAAGAACAACGTCAGCGTTGAGCAGGTCTGGTTCGCAGGCGTGCACGCCAACGTTGGAGGAGGCTATCCTGACACCGGTATTTCGGATTTGACCCTTAGCTGGATGCTGTCTCGAATCGAGGCGAAGAACCTCGGGCTTAAGCTCTTGCCGGACTGGCGCGGGTCTTTATCTGTGGACCCGCTTGGCAAGATTTATGAATCCCGTACCCCCTTTTATACTTGGAGCCGGTTGGACCCGAAGATTAGAGTGATCAATCAGACGATACCAGAGTTCAAGGGCCGTCACCGACTTTCGCGTCTTGCGCCATACGCTGTCCCTATCGGTGAAAGCCTCCATTGGAGTGCCCTTTACCGATGGGCCACCTCGTTGGCCAAGGACAGTCCTATCGCGCATTATGCTCCATGCAATTTGGCCGCCGCGGTCAACGCCATGCTCGACCCAATAGAACCGAAGCGACTGCCGATTATCGATCAATCTGGAGATCCGTTGGATTGGTATCGTAAGGAAGAAGACCGCGCACGGCTCGAGTCATTGTTGCCACCGGAGTTCCAGCACAAGATGAAAACAGCTCTGGAAGTTTGGGAAGCGGGAGGCGTCGATATGTCCGCTTTTCTCGATACCTCGCGACCTACTACATCGCCGATCGTTCGGCGTACTGCCGTATTCTAGTCATCTGGAACGCAAGTTCGCCACATTATAGAAGAGCGCTCACATTGATGACCGGCTGGTCGCCCCGTCCCGCGAATAGGAGATGAAGACTTTGAGCTTCTCTTCTGTGCCAGCGTCGGCCATGGGGGCATCCGACGAGACAGACAGCGCATTTCAATAAGACATGGAGAGTAGCCCGCAACGGCCGACTTTGCGGGCCGCCAAGCACCGGAGCGAAAGAATGGCCGCTCACTATTTCAGCCTCTAAAAGCACTCTAGCCTCAAGGGCAGAGGAGCAAGGTGTTAGTTAAGATTGGGGATCATCCTCTTCAATCGGATCGCCGCCTGCGGCTTTAATTGCCGCGCGCACTTCGCCGGGGGTTTCGGTAACGTATTGTCGGTAGCCCATGATTTTGATGGAGGAATTGAAGCCGCTGTCTTTTTGGCTTTTGGTCGGCGGAAGCGGACCGATTGCCTGTTTGGCATCGAACCAGAGCTTTTTGCCGTCCGCGGCGGTAAGCGCCGCAAGCGAGGAGAGTTTTTCTTGTATGAGCGGGACCACCTGCTCCATGGGCTCTTTGACAAGGGACATAACGGCCCAATCGATACGGGTTTTGGCGCCTGCATTCTCCCCGGTGTTTTCGCCTGACAGGGTTTGGCGTATCCGGACCACCCGCTTTGCGTCGATCGTCAACTTCGATCCGTCCGGTGCTGTGAGTTTTGCCATGGATTGGCTCCTTTACTTGCCGCACGCCACCTTATGCTTCTTATTCCACGCCGTGATGTTCGCCGGCCAGTTGCCACGACGCGAATCCTGAGGCAGTGGTAGGTGAACTCCCGCCGCCTGCTCGATTTCAGCGATCGTGGCTTGCGAGGGTTCGAGCTTGGCCTTCGCGATTTTGTGCTGCGGCATCACAAACGCGAGGGCATCCCCCGTGTCTGGATCGACGGTCCGGCTGACGCTCATCTCCCTCATGGGCGGCTGTGCCCTGAAAAGTAGCGCCGCTGCCGTTACGCGAGTGTGACGGAGTTCACACTTCACCATGCTCCATAATTGTCCCAATATTTTTCTTCACAAAACAGCCGTGGGCACAGGAGCTGGTCGTTAGGGAGTGAAATCCCTGATACTCGGAATGGCTCGCAATCGTGTGCTCCATCATGTGTTCGGCGCGTCCCTCACGACTCCTTGGTCGAAACCCGTCCGTCCGATCTCATCAGCGGCAGCGATCCGAATCCGGTCTTGGGCGGCAGCGGCACGCCAACAGGCCAGCGGAAGCTCAGCGGGCGCTTGGCACGGAAGGGTCTAATACTCACGCTGTCCCTCTGGTTGCCGCCCAGGCACATGAGGTTGCCCTGGCTGTCGCGCGCACCAGGGGATCTCGTCATGCTTGTAGTCCTTGGCAATCTCCCCGCCTTCATCCTGCGCCCACTTGAGGATCTCGGGGTTATCGGCGTCTCCAGGGGCCTCGCGGAGGTTGAGCCATTTCAGACCTTCGATCACCCAGAGAGGCCGCGTGTCCGTCCGGGCTTGCGGCAGAGCTGGCTGCTCGCCCTGCGGGCGCTCGCCGGGCGGTGGCGCCCCAGCGGCTGCCTGGTCGATAGCCTGCGCCGTCTCGGCACCGACCTCGCCGTCCACCTCGAGACCGCGCTGTTCCTGAAAGCCCGTCACAGCGGCTTCCGTGGCGCCATTGAAATAGCCAGTGCATTTGAGCGCGTAGCCGAGCTTGGCGAGCGCGCGTTGAACCGCCTGCACCGCCGACCCCTGATCGCCTAGGCCGAACACGCTGTCGCCAATCAGGTCCACTACGGACTCCGCTACGGACTCCGCGGCAGCCGATTGCGCCGGCTGCGGTGTCGGCAGTCGCGTCTCGCCCGCCGGCACAGCGGGGCTTGCGCCCGCCGGAGCCGAGGCCTTGGCGGGTTGCGCGAGCGCAGCAGCGCACGGTCGATCGCTGCCGCCATTTCCGGTCCTACTTCACCATCGACCTCGAGAGCGTGACGGGTCTGGAAATCCCGCACTGACTGCTCGGTCGCGGGGCCGAAGTTGCCAGTCCCTTTGAGCGGATAGCCGAGCCGCGCGAGGCCGAGTTGAACCGCCTGCACGATCGGCCCTGCATCGCCTATGCGCAAAATGCGATCCCCGATAAGGCCGGCAATGGCGGATGCAGCAGATACGGCTGTGGAGCGCAGCCGTGCCAGTGCCTGGTCGATCGCCTTTGCTGTCTCCGCGCCGATCTCACCGTCCACCTCGAGACCGTGCGCCTTCTGGAAATCCTTTGCCGCGCTCAGCGTCGCGCCGGCGAAGCTGCCGGTACCGCGCAAGGGATAGCCGAGCTTGGCGAGCGCAAGTTGTACCGTGCGCACGACCGGACCCTCATCGCCCACCCGAAGGATCCGCTCCTCCACCAGATCGGCGACGCCACATTGGGGGACAACCTCCGCCCGCGGCA
>WNFU01001992.1_pt1 | contig 28252 bp, 22 predicted proteins | sample 5400121 | NCBI WGS metagenome assembly WNFU01 (sample SAMN13153360, study PRJNA577476) | soil metagenome | isolation source: 100 cm soil or saprolite under grassland replicate 1 | place: USA:California | collected 2016-06-15 | reverse complement strand
CCCGGCAGTACTACCGCCGGGTGCTGCGCAAGCGGCTCTCCGGCCAGGATCGCTTCGTCGAAGGTCTCGTCGCGCGGTGGTGGAGACGGAAGCACGCGCTCCGCCAGCCAGCATGGTCGCTCGTGCAGGGAGGCGCGCTCCACAGGCAACACCGGCTCGAACTGTGGAACCTGCCTCCGGCTCTCCGCCCAGCAGACTCAAGGCGCGCGAGGTGAAGATCGAGGGAAGCCGTATGCGGGAAATCCGCAAGTACGGTTTGAGGGGGGGCCGCTGGCGCGCACGTCACAGACGGCGATGCCGGGGTCTATCCCGACCGGAGAGGAACCGCAGGGGAATCCGTCGCGGCATGGTCGGTTTCGCGCCGTCCTGAGCGCATGTCGCTCCAGGCCGAGCGCTCTCGCCTGGGTGGCGGGTGAGCCGATCTCGCCGGGACGGTTCGGGGTCCCGCGGTGATGCCTCGGCCGCCGCACTCCTCATTGCGGACGCCGGTCACCGTCACCTTGCGGGTTGGTCGCCCTCGCATACGCGCTCTTCGTACCGGCGCCCCACTTCGTCGAGATGTGACGAATCACGAGCCCCGGCCCTCTCCCCGCTACGCGTCGCTACGCAGGGGCGAGGGGGGTATGTTCAACAGCGTGCTGGGGCGGTTCCTGAGCGAACCACTGCGCGAGGTACCGCGTCACGCCGTCGAGCTCGCGGCCGCCGCATCGGAACGCGATGTATCCGTCGGGGCGGACGAGATACTGCGCCGCGTCCCGGACCCCGAGCATCGCGAGCGTATCTGCGTCGCACCCGAGCTCCCCCGGGAGCGGCCGCAGCGAGAGATGGTGGATCCGCACGAGCCCGGAGAAGCGCTCGATCAGCCCCGTGATGCGCGGGGCGCTCCATGCCTTCGCATCCCCGCACAGCACGAGGGAGAGGTGAGGGCCGACCACTGCGCGCTGCAGAGCGACGACTTGTCCGTCGAGTGTCAGGCGAGCATCGGGAAGGCGATCGCCCGCATGCGGGCCGCCGTGAAGCCGCGGCCGGCCTTCCGTCACCGCGGGAGTGTGCCGATAGCGAATTCCGAGCTCCGACACGAAGCGAAACGCCAGGCTGCGCAGCCATGACGACGCGAGCAGGCGCGGAAGGACCCGCTTCGCCACGAGCGCGCGCGCCCAGGACGCCAGCGGGCCTGCGGACATCGCGCGCGTGAAGGTGGAGAAGACTCGATCGGTGACGCGGAGGAGAGTCCGGCCCACCGGCCACCGCTCGGCCTCGTAAGAGTCGAGCAATTGCTCGCCCGCCGCGCCGCGCGTCACGAGCGCGAGCTTCCAGCCAAGGTTCCACGCGTCCTGGATGCCCGTGTTCATCCCCTGTGCGCCCACCGGGCTGTGAATGTGGGCGGCGTCGCCGGCCAGGAACACGCGCCCCTTGCGATAGTGCGCGATCTGCCGGTGGTGCAGCCGGAAATGGCTCAGCCATGCAGGGTCGCGAACGACCGTGGACCCGGCGGTCGGGCCGGCAACGACGGCCTGAAGCTCTTCGAGCGTCAGCGGAGCGATCGGCGAGTCATCGGGCGCGGACCCGTCGCCCCGCGCCTTCGGATCGCGCGCCTTCATGGCGATGACCCGCCACGTCGTCGGGGCTCCGAGCGGGAAGAACACGGCGACCCCGCCTCCGCCCGCGAACGAGTTGATCGCGCCGGGTTCGAGGGGGCCGTCGGCCTCGACGTCGCCGAGCATGAAGTCCTCGGGGTAGCTCCCACCCCGGAAGGAGAACCCAGCGCCCTTGCGCACCGTGCTGTGTGCGCCATCGCAGCCCACGAGATACGCCGCGCGCATCCGCTCCTCGCGGTCGCCCGGATGTCGGAGCACGCACTCGACGCTGCCGTCGCGAACGTCGAATCGAACGAGCTCGACGCCTCGCTCGATCGCGACACCCGAACCCGACAGATGGTCCCCGAGGATCCGCTCGGTCTCGGCCTGTGAGACGAAGAGAATGAACGGATACCGGGTATCCGCGGCGCCGATCTCGCCAAGTCTCGCTGCCGCGACGGGCCGCGCTCCGAGGTGAATGATGAGTCGGGTGCTGGTGTTCCCGCGTGCCACGAGCGCATCACCGAGCCCGATGGCGTCGAGGACCTCGAGCGTTCGGGCCTGGACGGCGAGCGCGCGGGATTCGCGCGCGCGATCGAGCGAGCGATCGACGATCCGCACGCGCGCCCCGAACCATCGGAGCTGCGCCGCGAGCGCGAGGCCCGTTGGGCCCGCGCCGACGACGAGGATGGCCACATCCGCCTGCTCGGTGCTCATGGGGAGTTGCCCAGACTCAAAGCTTGGCTGCCGACCACCCCAGCGTCGCCCGGCCTTTCGGGGCGGCCGCGCGTCAGCGCCGGGTAGAATGTCGCGCATGGTGAGAGAGCCCTTCCGGATGGAGCCGCACGCCGCCCTCGCGCTCGTCGCGCGCGCTCCCGTCGTGCACCTCGCCACGACGCGGCCCGACGGAGCGCCGGTGCTGCGCACCGTCCACGCCGTCGTCGTGGACGGCTGCGTCGCGTTCCACGGCGGCCGGTCCGGCGAGAAGGCGGCCTGCGTCGGCCGGCCCGCCGTCGTCGGCGCGGAGGAGCTCCACGCCGCCATCCCGAGCTGGTTCATCGACCCCGAGAACGCGGCGGTCGCTGGCACCTTCTTCGAGAGCGCGCAGATCCACGGGACGCTCGCGGCGGTCGACGAGGGCCTCGAGAAGGTGAGGGTGCTCGAGGCGCTGATGCAGAAGTACCAGCCCGAGGGGCGCCACCGCGCGCTCCGGGCCGACGACCCGCTCTACGCCGACGAAATCCGGAGGACGCTCGTCGTGCGCATCTTGCCGGAGCGGATCGAGGGCAAGGCGAAGCTGGGACAGAACCGCGCTCCGGCGGTCCTCGCGGGGATCCTCGACCGGCTCGCCGACCGAGGGCTCCCGGGCGACCGGCGCGCGATCGCCCGCGTGCGCGAGGTGGTCCCGGCGCTCGCCGGGTACACGGCGCCGCGCGCCGCACGGGCGCGGAGCCTCGAGGACGTCCGCGCCGCGCTCAACCGGCTCGACGGCGAGATTGCCCCGCTGCTCGAGACGCGCGGCCGCTGGGTCGAGGCGGCCGTCGCGTTCGAGCGCTCCGGCGACGAGGGGTGACGCGCGGGCCGCCGGCGTTCCGCGCTACAATCGCGGCCCGATGATCGTCTGTCCCATCTGCGAGCACCAGCAAGCGCAGGGCGCCGAGTGCGAGGTCTGCGGCAAGCGACTCCTCACGGGAGTCGCCGCCGTCGCGGCGACTCCGGTCGTGCCGGTGGACGGCCTCGAGCCGACCCTGCACGCGCCCATCGACGCGGGCGACGTTGTGCTCGTCGAGCTGGAGCCGACCCTCCATGCGGCCGCCGGGCCGGTCGCGGGTGACACGACCCCCGACATGGAGGCGACGAGCGCGGCCCCGGTGGACGTGGACGTCACGCCGACGCCGGACATCGAGCGGACCGCGACGGGGATACCTGGGGACCTGCCCACCGTCTTGCCCGCCCTGGCGCTCTGCCGTTACTGCCGGACCCCGGCCATGCCTGACGAGCGGATCTGCTCCCGCTGCGGGATGCGGCTCCCGGTGATCGCGCCCTCCATTGCGCACGCGGCGCCCCCAGTGCGCCACTGCAGCTGTGGCACGGTCGTCCGAGCCGGCGCCTCGCTCTGCCCGACGTGCGGCGCGCGCCTCACCTGACAGTGAGGCCTGTCGCCGCACGCACGCGGCCTTGAAAAAAGGCCGCGGTCCCGGCACATTGCGTGTCCCGTCATGGTCAAGGACAACGAGCTCTCTGCCTGGTTCCGGTGCGCGGACGGCTGCGATTACCGCGCCGACCTCACCGAGGTCGTCTACGAGTGCCCCCGCTGCGGTGGACTGCTCGAGGTCGAGCACGATCGCGCGGCGCTCGCCCGCCGGCCCGCGGCGGAGTGGAAGGCGCTCTTCGACGGCCGGTTCCGGCTCGGGCCCTGGCCGTTCGGCTCGGGGGTGTGGGGCAAGAAGGAGTGGGTATACCCGCAGCTCGCCGTGGAGAACGTCGTCTCGATGTTCGAGGGCGGAAACCCGCTGCTCCGCGTCGATCGCTACGCGCGCGAGATCGGGCTCGAGGACGTCTGGGTGAAGGAGTGCGGCGTCACGCACACCGGGTCCTTCAAGGACCTCGGGATGACGGTGCTCGTGTCCGCGGTGAAGGAGATGCGCGCGCGAGGCACGCCGGTGCGCGCGGTCGCCTGCGCCTCGACCGGCGACACCTCCGCCGCGCTCTCCGCTTACTGCGCCGCCGCTGGAATCCCGAGCGTCGTGCTCCTGCCGCGCGGAAAGATCTCGACCGCCCAGCTCGTGCAGCCGATCTCGAACGGCGCGCTCGTCCTCGAGCTCGACACCGACTTCGACGGGTGCATGAAGGTCGTGCGCGATCTCTCGCGCACGAAGGACATCTACCTCGCGAACTCGATGAACTCGCTCCGCATCGAGGGGCAGAAGACCGCCTCGATCGAGATCGCGCAGCAGCTCGGCTGGACCTCGCCCGACTGGATCGTGATCCCCGGCGGGAACCTCGGGAACGCGAGCGCCGTCGGGAAGGGCTTCGTCCTGCTGAAGGAGCTCGGCCTCGTCGACCGGCTGCCGCGGCTCGTCGTCGCCCAGGCCGAGCACGCGAATCCTCTCTGGCGCGCGACGGCGGGGGCGGGGAAGTCGCCCCGGGACGACGTGAAGGTGGAGCCGATGGCCGCGCGGAAGACGCTCGCGTCTGCCATCCAGATCGGCGCGCCGGTGTCGGCGAAGCGCGCGCTGCGCGCGTTGCAGGCGCTCGACGGTGTCGTCGAGCAGGCGTCCGAGCAGCAGCTCGCGGACGCCGCCGCCCGCGCCGACCGCGCCGGGCTCTTCACGTGCCCCCACACCGGGGTCGCGCTCGCCGCGCTCGAGAAGCTCGCTGCGAGCGGGACGATCCGGAAGCACGAGCGGGTGGTCGTCATCTCCACGGCGCACGGCCTCAAGTTCTCGGACTTCAAGGTCGGCTACCACGACGAGACGCTCCCGGGGCTCCGCTCGCCGCTCAAGAACGGGTCGGTGAAGCTCGCCGCGACGCTCGGCGCCGTCCACGACGCGATTGTCGGCCGCTTCGGGCGGGGGTAGAACCGGCCGACCATGACCGCCGCGAACGACCAGGACCCTTCGGCCTCGCTCCGCGCCGAGCACGACGACCTCGGCCGGCGGCTCGAGATCCGGTCATCGATCGACGCGCTCAGGCAGGGGCTCCTGCGGACCTTCTTCGGGCTCATCGCCGCTGGGCTGACCGTCAAGCTCGCGTGGGATCGCTGGGGGGTGCTGAAACCCGGCGTCCTCCGCAAGCTCCATAGCGGCCCGCCGCTCTTCCTCTGGGTCGCGACTGCCGTGACGATCGTCCTGCTCGTGCTCGGGATCGCCGCTCTCGTCCGCGCGCGGCGGCTCGCGCGCGTCGAGGACCGGCTCTTCGCCCGGTACCGCGAGTTGCGCGTGAAGCTGGGGCTCGAATCGTGAAGCGGCGCGCGAAGCGGACGCCGGCGCGAGGCAAGCGACGCGCGGCGCGCACCGGACCGGTCCTCGGCCGCTTCATCGTGCTCGAGGGGCTCGACGGCGCGGGCACGACCACCCAGGCGCAGCTCCTCTGCGAGCGCCTGCGCCGCGAGGGGCGAAGGGCGCACGTCACGGCCGAGCCCTCGAGCGGTCCGGTGGGCGCGCTCATCCGCCAGATCCTGAAGGGGCGCATCGGCGGCGGGCGCGGCGGGAAGGGGCCGTTCGTCGGCTGGGGCCTCGCGCTCCTGTTCGCGGCGGACCGGCAGGACCACGTCCACACCGAGATCGCTCCGAAGCTCCTCGACGGCATCGACGTCGTCTGCGACCGGTTCACGATGTCGTCGCTCGCCTACCAGGGCGCGCAGCTCGGCGACGTCCGCTGGATCCAGGAGATCAACCGCGAGGCCGCCGGCACCGATGTCGTGATCTTCCTGCGGGTCCGGCCGGAGGTGGCGCTCCGGCGCCGGCACGCCGCCTCGGTCGACCGGGACATCTTCGAGGTGGACGCCTTCCAGCGCAAGGTCGCGCGCAGCTACGAGGAGTCCATCCGAAGGCTCCGCCGCGCGGGAGAGACCGTCGTCGAGCTCGACGGCGAGGCCCCGGTCGAGGACGTCGCCGACGCGGTGTGGCGGGTGGTCCGCGCGCTCCGCTGAGCGGACTGGCGCTCGCACGCGCCGGGCGCTACGAGATCCCCGATGCCGACGCCCACCGCCGTGCTCGTCGTGGTCGGGAGCGAGGTCCTCTCCGCCAAGGTGGTGGACGAGAACGGCCCCTGGGCGGCGCGCCGCCTGCGCGAGCTCGGGGTGCGACTCCTCGCGATCTACACGGTGCCGGACTGGATGGACGCCGTGGTGGACGCGGTGGACCGCGCGCGCCAGCAGGCCGATTGGGTGTTCACGTCCGGCGGCGTCGGGCCGACCCATGACGACTTGACTGTCGCGGCGGTGGCGCGGGCGCTCGGCCGTCCCATCGCGCGGAGCCCGGCGCTCGTCGAGGCGATCCGCGCGATCCACCGCGAGCACCACGCGGGCGCCGAGCCGCCAGCGGCGGTGCTCCGGATGGCCGACGTCCCGGAGGGGACGCGGCTGCTCGGGGACGCCGGGTACCCGACGCTCATGGCCGCGAACGTCGTCATGCTCCCGGGAGTGCCGCAGTTCTTCCGGTTCCAGTTCGATCGCATCGCGCACCTGCTCGAGGCGCCGCCGTTCCGGCTCGCCTGCGTCTTCCTCTCCGCCGGCGAGGGGGCGATCGCGCCCGCGCTCGACCGGGTCGCGCACGCGAACCCGCTCGTCGAGATCGGGAGCTACCCGCGCTTCGACGAGGCGGACCACCGGGTCATGGTGACGATCGAGTCGAAGGATGCCGCGCGGGTGGCCGCCGCGCTCGCGGCGCTCCTCGCGGAGCTGCCCGCCGGCTCCGTCATCCGGACCGAGGGACCGTAGCTCAGGCGATCGCGACCCGGAGCCGCTGGCGAAGCGCGAAGTGGACGTCCGACGCCGCGAACGCGAGGAGCGCCCGCACGTCCGGGCGCGCCGCCGCGAGCGCGACCGCCTCGGCCCGCGCGGGGATCCGTCCGCCGCCGTCCCGGAGCAGGCTCTCGAGCGCGGTCGGGACGTCGCCGCAGAGCAGGAGCCCGACGCGATCGGCGGTGCGGGCCGCCGCCGCGCGGTACGCCTCGACGTCCGGGGGTGGGTGCGCGGCCGCGAGGGCGCGCGCCGGCTGCTCGAGCGCCTTGCGCGCGCGGCGCGAGAGGCCCTTCGCGACCTGACGGACGAGATCGTCGTCGGCGCCACCGAGCGCGCAGCGGGCCGCGGCGAGCGTCCACGCCGAGAGCGCCGAGGCGGGCAGCAGCTCGGCGAGGCCGCTGCGCGCGCGCAGGCGCGCCGCGATCCGCCCGAGCAGGAACCGCTGCTCGCGGACGGTGGTGCGCCGCGGGAGGTCGGTCCCGATCCGGACCGCGTAGGGGTGCCCCGGCTCGATCTCGAGCCGCCCCGGCTGAGCGGGGTAGAGCTCGTGGTCGGGCAGCTCGAGGCAGCGCGAGAGCTCGGAGAGGATCCGCCGGAACGGGTGGTCGGCGCGGAGCGGGTCGCCGCGGCGATCGTGCGATCCGAGCGCGGCGGCGATCGCGTCCCCCGCGAGGGCGACGACGTCGGCGAGCGGTCCGCGATCTCCCGGCGCGCGCACGAGCTCCCAGGCCTCCGCGCCGAGCGGCGGCGGCGCCGGGAGCGCCTGCCGATCCCCCTCGAGGAGGAGCTTCTCCGCCCCGAGGCCCGGCACCGGCGCCCCGAGCCAGCGGAGCACCGTGGCCGCGACGTAGGCCCGGTCGTGGGCGCGCACGCGCTCGAAGTGGCGGAAGAGCGCGGCCCAGCTCGCGAGGCGCAGAGGGTCCCGCGCGATGAGGCTCCGGTGCTCGTCGACCGCGGCGAGCGGTGCGAGCTCCTCGAGCAGCTCGGCGAGCGCGGCGCGCTCCGCGTCGCGGGTCGGGTCGAGCTCGAGCGCCGCGCGCAGGTGCGCCACGGCCTGGGTCCGCCCGTGCAGCGGCCCGGCGTGGAGTCGCGCGGCGTGCGCGTGGGCGTCCGCCCGGAGCTCGGGATCCCGGGACGATGCGGCCGCGGTCTCGAGCGCCGCCAACTGGACCCACGGGTCCTCGCTCGCGCCCTCGAGCCGCAGCAGCAGCCGGAGCGCGCCGTCGTCCGACGGCGCGAGCGCGAGCGCGCGCCGGCAGGCGGCGACGGCGCCCCCGGTCGAGCCGGTCCGCTCGTCCGCGTCGGCGAGCTCGAGCAGGAACCGCACGCGCTCCCCCGGCGGGAGGCCCGGGACCTCGACGAGTCGCCGGAGCGCGGCGCCCGCCTCGGCGGGACACCCGAGCGCCTGCTGCACGCGCGCGAGCCGTGCGAGCGCCTCCGGGCCCTCGGGGGAGATGGCGAGGGCCGCGTTCAGGTGCGGGAGCGCGCGGGCGGGGGCACGGAGCCCGTCCTGGCAGATCGACGCGGCGGCGAGGTGGAGGACGAGCCGGGCATGTCCCTCGCCCCCGAGGGCGATGCACGCTTCGCAGTCGGCGAGCGCCTCCTCGTGGCGCCCCACCTGGCCGCGCAGCCTCGCGCGGAGCTCGAGCGCGGCGACGAGCTCGGGGCGCGCCTCGAGCGCGCGGTCGAGCGCCGCGAGCGCGCCGTCGCGCCCGTCGGGGGAGTCGAGCGCCGCGCGCGCGGCAGCGAGCCAGCTCTCCGCGGCCCGCCGCGCGTCCTGCTCCGCCCGCGCGCGGGCCTCGTGGACCTGGACGAGCTCCGCGGCGCTCTGCGCGCCGAGCGCACGCTCGAGCCTCGCGAGCGGCTCGCGGTCGAGCGGTGCCCGCTCCGCCGCGGCGCGATAGTCGGAGAGGGCCGCCTCGGGGTCGTGGAACCGCTGCTCGGCGAGGTCGCCCGCCTCGAGCCACGCCGCAGCCGCTCCGTGCGGATCCTGGAGCGCTGCCCCCTCGGCCTGCAGGGTCGAGCGAACCGCGGCCCAGTCGGCGCGGCGCGCGAAGAGCGCGCGCGCGCCGCGCAGGGCCGGCAGGCTCGCCGGCGCGTCCTCGAGCGCGGCCTGGAATCCGGCGAGCGCGCGGTCCGGATCGCCGGCGAGCTCCCACGCCTCGGCCGATCGGCTCGACCAGCAGGCGCGCGACGCGGGATCGGCGGCGGCGGAGCGGCACGCTTCGTAGAAGCGGGCGAGGGCGTCGGCGTCGCCCGCGTCGCGCAGGCGACGCTCCTCCTCCGGTGCGAGGGCCGCGCTGCCCGGGGAAAGCGCGGCGGCGCGGGCGAGCGCCTCGCGCCGCGCGGAGGCGGGGCGCAGCTCGAGGGCGGCGCCGGCGAGCAGGGCCGCGCGCGGCTCGGGCTCGGACCCGGAGTCGGCGAGCGCGACCCGCGCGCGGGCGCGCCGCTCAGGGTCGGGTGCGAGCCGGACCTCGAGCAGGAGCGCCGCGGGGTGACCCGGCGCCGTGAGGAGGAGCTCGTCGAGCGCGCGGAGCGCGGCGCCGCGGTCGCCGGTCCGGTCGGCCTCGAGGCGCGCGAGCCGCAGCAGCCGCTCGGCGCGGTCCTCGGGGCTCGCGTCGGGCGCGGAGCGGCGCAGCTTTGCGAGCGCGTCGAAGCGGCCGGTCTGCGCATAGAGCCGGTCGAGCGCGCGGAGCGCCGGGGCGAACCTGGGCTCGATCCGGAGCACCTCCTCGTAGTGCTCGATGGCGCGCTCGGGCTGGCCGAGCCGCTGCTCCGCGATGCGCGCCGCCTCCGCGAGCGGCGCCGCCCGCTCGACGGCGGTGACGCGCGCGGCGCCCTGAGCGCGCAGCACGTCGACGAGGTGCTCATCGTCGCCGCGGTCGCGGTAGATGCGGGCGAGCGCGTGGAGCGCGGGGAGGTGCGCCGGGGCGAGCGTCAGCGTCTCCCGGTAGGCGACGAGGGCGTCATCCACGAGGCCCATCCGGCGCTCGAGCAGCTCGCCGATGCGGTGCACGAGATCGGCCGCCGCGGCGGGGTCTGCGGCCGCGTCCGCCTCGGCCCGGTACATCGCGGCGAGCTCCTCCCAGCGCGTGGCGCGGGCGTGGAGCCGCCCGAGGGCGCGGAGCGCGGGGAGGTGGATCGGCGCGACTGCCCGGACGTCCTCCCAGGCGGCGCGGGCGCGCTCCGCGTCGTCGAGGTGCTCGTCGAACAGCTCGGCGCGGCGCTGGAGGAACGCCACCTTCCGGCGCGGATCGTCGGCGACCTCCGCCTCGCGCAGGAACACTCCCGCGAGCTCGTCGATGCGGCCGAGCCGCCCGAGCACCGCGCCGAGCGCCGGGAGCGCGACGCGGTTCCCGGGGTCGATGTCGAGGATCCGCCCGTACAGCGCGGCGGCCCCCTCGAGATCGCCGAGCCGCTCCTCGCGGAGCCGCGCCATCCGGAAGAGCTGGGCGATCCGCTCGGCGGGGGAGCGCAGGTCCGCGAGCTCCGCCTCGAGCAGGCCGCAGAGATCCTCCCAGCGTTCCTCTCCCTCGTACAGGCGCTCGAGGGCCGCGCGCGCCGGCACGAGGTCCGGATCGAGCGCGAGCGCCTCGCGGTACCGCGCGAGCGCGTCCTCGATGCGCCCGAGCCGCTCCTCGAGCACCTCGGCCGCCTTGAACGTCCGGTGCGCCCTCTCGCGCGGATCGCGGGCGGCGGCCGCCTCCGCGTCGAACGCGGCGAGGAGCCCGTCCCAGTCGCCGGCGCGCGCGCACAGGCGCCCGAGCGCCGCGAGCGCGCCGCGGTTCCGGGGATCGAGCTCGACGACCTCCCGGCAGCACGCGATGGCCTGGTACGTCCGCCCGAGCTGCGCCTCCTCGATCTCGGCGCGCCGGAGCTTCGCGACGATCGCCTCGTGCAGGTGGCCTGCGTCTTCGAAGGCGAGGTGCGCGACGGAGAGCGCCTCGAGGGCATCGGACGCGTCCGCCCAGGCGCCGCGCGCCTCGCGCAGCCGCGCGAGCTCGGACAGGACGAGGGGCTCGGCCGGGGCTGCGGCGCGCCCGCGCTCGAGCGCGGCGATCGCCGCCTCGGATCGGCCGAGCCGCTCCTCGAGGTGCGCGAGCGCGACCCAGGCGTCCGCGGCGGCCGCGCCGTGTGACGCCTCCGCCTCGGAGCGGAGGATGCGCGCGAGGGCGTCGGTCCGGCCGAGACGCTCCGCGTGGTGCCGGGCGGCGGCGCGCAGGAGCGGGTCGTCGGGGAGGAGCGTGAACGCGTCCAGCGCGAGCGCCCCGGCCCGATCGGCGCGGCCGAGCCCCTCCTCGAGGAGCGCGGCGGCGGCGGAGAGGTAGTGCGCCGAGAGGCGGCGGTCGGCCGCGGCGCGTGCGCAGCGCACGTACGCCTCGGCGAGCGCCTCGCGGTCGGTCGCGGACGCGGCGGCGCGGGCGGCCTCCTCGGCGGCGCCGAACGCGTTCGGCGCGCACGCGACGGCGCGCTCGAGCACGCTGCGCGCCTCCTCCTCGCGCCCGAGCGAGGCGAGGAGCCTGCCGCGCAGGAGCAGCAGCTCGGAGCGCGCCTCCTGGGTGGGGGCGATCGACGCCTCGGCGTCGAGCACCTCCGCCGCGAGCGCGTCCTCGCCGCGCTCCATCGCGAGCCGCCGGCAGGCACGCAGGCTCGGGACGAAGGAGGGATCGAGGGCGACGGCCCCGCGGTGATACTGCAGGGCCCCCGCGGGATCGCCGAGCCGCTCCTCGTGGATGCGGCCGGCCTCGTGGAGGAGCTGCGCCGCGACCGGGCGGGGACCGAGCGCCAAGGCCTCGCGCTCGTACGCGGCGGCGGCGGTCGCCCAGTCGATCGCGTCGTCGGGAGCGGGCGGGAGCGCGTCGATCCGCGACGCGAGCTGCCCCGCGATCGAGTCTTCCCCGCCGGGGGTGCCGTCGGCGCGTGGCCAGTCGAGAGGATCGCGGTCGGGCATCCGCCGCGTCTACATCTCGAACCTGTCGATCTTCCCGGACTTCTGCAGGATCTCGAGGGCGCCCTTCGTCGCCGCGGCCTTGTCGTTTCCCTGCAGCTTCACGACGAGCGGCGCAGGAGAGGACTTCGCGCTCGTGGGCGGGTAGACCGTGACGGCCCAGGTGTCGCCTAGATCCTTGTCTACGTGGACCGGGCATTCCATGATTCCGATGAACGCGCGTGCCATGCTGGCTCCGTGTTTGAAATTCGAGAGCCGGCAAGATATCCCGAAAGGACTCCATGAGAAAGCTCGGGTTTCTCCTCCTCTGCGCGGCCGCGGGGTGCTCCGCGAAGCCGCGCCTGCCCGCGACGCCGCAGGGGACGTCGGTCCTCGAGGTGCGCGGCGCGGTGAAGGGGGGACCGCACGCGCTCGGGCGGGCCGACCTCGACCAGCTGCCCCGGCTGAAGGTCCGGGGCGTCGAGCCGCGCTCGGGGCGTGTGACGGTCTGGGAGGGGACCTCCGTCGCGGCGCTCGTGAGCGATCGGGTGGATCTGCGCAAGGGGGCCGACACCGCCATCGTCCGGACCGGCGACCGAACGGCGATCCCCGTCCCGCTGACGGTGATCCGCCAGCTGAAGCCGGTGCTCGCCGATCGGGCCGATGGCGTGAGGCTCGCGATGCCGGTCCTCGTCTGGCCGACGGTGGATCAGAACGGGCTCGAGACCGATCCGCGCCTCGCGTCCTGGTGGGCGCGCGACGTCGTCGCATTCGAGATCGTGGACTGGCGCCAGACGTTCGCGCCCGCGCTCGCGCCGCCCGAAGGGGCGGTGGACGCGGCGCGCCGCGGCTCCGGGGTGTTCGCGGAGTCGTGTATCGCCTGCCATCGCATGCGCGGGGCGGGCGGCGAGCGCGGACCAGATCTCACGACCGTCGCAGCGCGGCTGCACCAGCCGGCGTTCCTCGCGCTGCTCCCGAGCCATCCCGGGTGGAGCGAGCGCCGGCCCCGGGACCTCTCGGAGGAGGCGGCCGGCGAGCTCTGGACGTTCCTGCGGGCCGTCGCGCGCGCGGGCGCGCCCGACGCGGCGCTCACCGCCGACCGCGGCGGCGCGGTCCCCGCCATTCCCTGACTTCTAGACGGTCCAGATGTAGCCGATACGCACGCCGACGAGCTCGGCGATCTGCTTCGCCACATGCCGCCCGTCGCGCCCGGCGACCCAGCGCGGGATCACGACGTGGAACTCGCCGCCCGTCAGCTCGGCCGCCGAGGCGAAGAGCTGCCAGCGGCTCGCCACGTCCTCGAGCGTCACGGGACCTGGCGAGAGGACGTCGAGGAAGGTCGGCTTTGGGGCGTCGCAGAAGAGGCTCGGCCGGTGATCGCGCATCGCGCCATGGATCACCTCGGGCTGGTCCCACCCGGGTAGATCGGCCCGCACCCCACCATACCCGGCGAGCGGCAGCGTCTCCGCCATCAGCAGGATGAACGACTGCCTCTGGACGTCCCGCCCGTCTTCCGTCGCGACGACCATCGCCCGCCTCCGCTCGGCGGCGGCGCCGCCGTCCCTCCGACCATCCCTCCGAGAAGGGTGGACCCTGCGGACGCGGCCGGCATCCCCCCGGGGACGGGACCCGGGCCTGCGATGACGCGCCGGTGACGAGCGGCGATCAGATCACGGCGCCATGAACGATCCCGTCGATCTCGACCGTCCGGACTGGGTGGCCTCGAGCCCCTTCTTCGCCGCCCACGCCGTCGCGCTCGCGACGCCGTTTCTCGTCCCGTTCGCGTGGCGCTGGCTCGGCCTCGCGGCCGCCGTCTACGGCGTGCGGATGTTCGCCATCACCGCCGGCTACCACCGCTACTTCTCGCACCGCGCCTACCGGACGTCGCGCGCCTTCCAGCTCGTGCTCGCGATCCTCGGCGCCACCGCCGCGCAGAAGGGGCCGCTCTGGTGGGCGGCGCACCACCGAGATCATCACCGGTTCTCCGACGGTCCGGACGACGTCCACTCGCCGCTGCGCCGGGGGTTCTGGTGGAGCCACGTCGGGTGGATCCTCTCGCGCCGACACCACGAGACGAAGGGAGAGCGCGTGAAGGACCTCGCGCGCTTCCCGGAGCTGCGGTTCGTGGACCGCTTCCAGGCGCTGTTCCCCGTGGCGCTCGCGACGGGCCTGTTCCTCGCGGGCGGGTGGCCGGCGCTCCTCTGGGGCTTCTTCGTCTCGACCGCGGTGCTGTGGCACGCGACCTTCACGATCAACTCGCTCGCGCACGTCATCGGGCGGCGGCGCTACGCGACGGGCGACGGATCCAGGAACAGCCTCGCCCTCGCGCTCGTCACGTTCGGCGAGGGCTGGCACAACAACCACCACTTCTTCCCTTCGGCCGCGAGCCAGGGCTTCTTCTGGTGGGAGCTCGACGTCTCGTACCTCGTCCTGCGCGGGCTCTCGGCGCTCCGGATCGTGAGCGAGCTGCGCAGACCGCCGGCGCGCGTGCGCGCCGCCCACCTCGCAGGGGAGGGCGCGGCCGGAGCGGTCCCCGACCCGGCGCGAGACCTCGCCACCGCCCTGGGCCGCGACTAGAGTCACCCCGAACCGCTAGGGGAGGGGACTCATGGATCGGCTGAAGCTCGACGTGAACGGCAGCTTCGACGCGGCGGCGGGTGGGCTCGACCGCGCCGACCTCGCCGCGCTCGCGCCCGCGGCCCGCGCCGCGTTCGACGGCTTCGAGGCGCGCCGCCGGAGCGGGGAGCTCGGGTTCGCCGATCTCCCGGCAGATCGCGCGGCGGCGGACGCAGCGGTCCAGCTCGCGCGCGACCTCGCCGGCCGGTTCGAGAACCTGCTCGTCCTCGGCATCGGCGGCAGCTCGCTCGGAGGCCGCGCGATCGTCTCCGCGCTCGCGCACCCGTTCCACAACCTCCTCCCGCGCGAGCGGCGCGGCGCGCTGCGGGTCTTCTTCCCGGACAACTCCGATCCGGCCACGTTCGAGGCGCTCCTCGGGACGCTCGACCTCGCCGAGACGTGCTTCGCGACCGTGACGAAGTCGGGCGGGACGGCGGAGACAATGGCGCAGCACCTCGCGCTGCGCGAGCGGTGCCTCGCCCGGTTCGGGGAGGAGGGCTACCGCGAGCGCTGCGTGCTCGTGACCGATCCGGCGACCGGCGCGCTCCGCGCGATCGCGGGCGCCGAGCGGCTGCGCGCGCTCTCCGTGCCCGCGAACGTCGGCGGCCGCTTCAGCGCGCTCTCCGCGGTCGGGCTCCTGCCGGCCGCCGCGGCCGGCGCCGACGTCGGGGAGCTGCTCGCCGGCGCCGCGGCGATGGAGGCACGCTGTCGCTCGGGCGCGACCGCCGAGAACCCGGCGCTCCTCTACGCGGCGGCGCTCCACCTCCTCGACCGCAAGAAGGGACGCCACATCCACGTCCTCATGCCGTACGCCGACGCCCTGCGCGACGCGGGCGACTGGTTCGTGCAGCTATGGGCGGAGTCGCTCGGTAAGCGGCCGGACGTCGGCCCGACGCCCTTCCGGGCCGTGGGGGCGACCGATCAGCACTCGTCGCTCCAGCTCATGATGGAGGGACCGCACGACAAGGTCGTGACGCTCGTCCGCGTCGCGCATCCACGCGCCGACGTGTCGATGACCGTCCCGCCGGGCTACCGCGCGCACGCGGAGATCGCCTACCTCGACGGCCACACGATGGGGGAGCTCATCGAGGCGGAGCGGCGCGCGACCGGCGCGGCGCTCCGGAAAGCGGGCCGGCCCACGATCTCGATCGAGCTGCCGCGGCTCGACGCGCGCGCCGTCGGGGAATTCTTGATGCTGCTCGAGCTCGCGACGGCGTACGCGGGCGGCCTCTACGGGGTGAACGCGTTCGACCAGCCGGGCGTAGAGGCCGGGAAGAAGCTCGCGCAGGGGCTGCTCGGCCGGCCCGGGTACGAGAGGTACCGCGACGAGCTCGCCGGCGCGCCGGCGCCGGATCCAGCGCTCATTCTCGCGTGAGGCGAGCGCAGGGGCAGCCGGATGAGGCTGCCGCGGAGCGAGCGTCCCCCCGCTCTAGAGAAACACCGAGCTCCGCGCCGCGACGTCCTCGTCGAGCATCGACTGGACCGCGGCGCGGACCCGCTCGGCGAGCGCGTTCACGACCGCGGGGTCGTCCGCGCCTGCCGGGCCGTGCTCCGCCACCGGGATCGGGTCACCGAAGCGGAGCGACCAGCGCGAGGGCAGGGGCAGGAGCGCCGCGGGAGCGAGCCTCAGCGCGGGGTTCGCGGAGAGGAGCGGCACGCCGAGCCGCTCGGCGAGCCAGCCCGTGCGGGAGATGCCCGGCGAGGCCTCCTCGCTGCCGACGATCGCGCACGGGACGATCGGCGCGCGCGCACGGAGCGCGACCTTCACGAAGCCGCCGCGCCCGAACCGCACGAGCGTGTAGCGATCGCGCCACGACTTGCGGGCGCCGGCGCTCCCCTCGGGGAAGACGCCGAGGAGGTCGCCCGCGGCGAGGATTCGATCCGCCGCGTCCGGGCTCGCCCGGACGGCTCCCGCGCGGACCGCGGCGGCGCCGAAGATCGGGACCTCGCACTCGCGGTCGTCGAGGAGCGGGCGCAGCTCGCGGTGGGCCGGGTGCTCGCGCCTGAGCGCGTGCCGGAGCACGAACGCGTCCCATGGCACGATCCCGGCGTGGTTCGCGACGATGACGGCGGGCCCCTTCGCCGGGACCGCCTCGATACCGCGGACCTGCGTTCGCCACCAGGTCGAGTAGAAGAACTCGACGACGGGCTCGAGCCGCTCGGCGAACCGAGGATCCATGCCGAACGGGTCGAGCCGCTCCGGCGGCTCGAAGAGCCGGAGGAGGCTCGCGATGCCGCCGAGGCGCGCCCGCATCGCGGGGAGGAGGCGCGCGAACGCCTCGCGCAGCTCGCCTTCCACGGAGGCGAGGCCGGCGCGGGCGGCGAGGTCCTCGAGCCGCCCCTCGATCCCCTCGAGCGCGGCGTCGATCCGGCGCTCGACGTCGGCGAGCCGGGACGACGCGGCCTGCGCGGCACGCCCGGCTGTGGAGGAGATCGCAGGGCGCTCAGGGAGCCCGGACGTCGGGATCGCGGTCGTGCTCGCGATCGCGATCGCAGCGACGGCCGGCTCGCGTTCCGCCGCGCCCCGCTCGAAGGGATCGTTCCCGAGCGCCGGGCGACGCGGGCGCGCAGGTGCGCTCGACCTGTCGCGCTTCGCCTTTCGCCGTCCCGGGCCTCCCGCCATGGCGACGTCATAGACGCGCCCCGGCAGGGCGTCAAACGTCGAATCGGGGGCGCGGGGCAAACCCCGAGTCGGATCGTCGTGCTACGAAGGGGCGCGATGGCGCGCATCCAGGTCCTGCCTCCCGGGCTCGTGAACCAGATCGCCGCGGGTGAGGTGGTCGAGCGCCCCGCCTCGGTGGTGAAGGAGCTCGTGGAGAACGCGCTCGACGCGGGCGCGCGCTCGGTCTCCATCGACGTGGAGGAGGGCGGGCTCGCGCTCGTCCGGGTCGCGGACGACGGCTGCGGCATGGACCGCGACGACGCGGCCCTCGCGTTCGAGCGTCACGCGACCTCCAAGCTCCGCGACGCCGCGGGCCTCTCCGCGATCGCGACGATGGGCTTCCGCGGCGAGGCGCTCCCCGCGATCGCGTCGGTGTCGCGCTTCAAGCTCGAGACCGCGCCGGCCGAGGACGGCCACGGGACGCGCGTGGACGTCGAGGGTGGGGTGCTCCAGGAGATCGGGGCGGTCGGCCGGCCGCGCGGGACCACCATCGAGGTGCGGGATCTCTTCTACAACACGCCGGCCCGCCGGAAGTTCATGCGCGCCGCCGCGACGGAGACGGGGCACGTCACAGAGGCGGTGGTCCGGCTCGCGCTCGCGCGTCCTGATGTCTCGTTCTCGCTCCGGTCCGGCGGGCGGCTCGCGCTCACGGCGCGCGCCGGCGAGCCGCTCGCCGAGCGCGCCGTCCAGGCGCTCGGGCGCGAGGCGCACCGTCACCTCGTGACGGTCGACGCGGGGCGCGGCGGCGTGCGGGTGCGCGGCGTCGTGTGCTCCCCGGATCACTCGCAGGCGACCGGGCGCGCCGTCTACCTGTTCGTGAACGGCCGGTGGGTGCGTGACCGCAGCGCGGCCCACGCGGTCCTGCGGGCGTTCGCCGGATCCCTGCCCCCCGGCCGCCATCCCGCGGCGATCCTGTTCCTCGGCGTGCCGCTCGGCCGCGTCGACGTGAACGTGCACCCTCAGAAGCACGAGGTCCGGTTCGCGGAGCCGCGCGAGGTGCAGGACGCGATCTTCCACGCGGTCGCCGGAGCGCTCAGGACCGCGCCGTGGCTCGGGCGATCGGCCGGAGCAGGCTCGGCCGGCGGCGGCGCCCACGCCCTCCCCGAGCCCGGGGCGGCGCTCGAAACTTCCGTCGCCGCCGAGGCGGCCGCCGACGTCCTTGCCTGGGCGCGGGGCGATCGCCCCCCGGAGGGGAGCGGCGCGTCGCTTCCGTTCCCCGCGCTCGGGGACGGAGCGACGGCTGCGCTCGCGTTTAGGGTCACGGACGAGGCGGGGTCGAGGCCCGCCGGCTACTTCGCCTCGCTCCGGTTCGTCGGGCAGCACGCCCGCACCTATCTCCTGTGCGAGGCGCCCGGGGGCGCGCTCGTCGTCGTCGATCAGCACGCGAGCCACGAGCGGCTCCTCTTCCACCGGCTGCGGGAGGCGTTTCGCACGAGGGTGATCCCCGTGCAGCCGTTCCTCCTGCCGCACGTCGTGACGGTCGCACCGGCCGCGGCGCGCGCGCTCGAGGGGGGCCTCGCCGAGCTGCGCCGGCTCGGGCTCGACGTCGAGCCGTTCGGCGGCGACGCGTTCGCCGTCAAGGGCGCGCCCGCCGCGCTCGGAGGCGTCGACCTGCCCGCGCTCCTCGTCGACCTCGCCGGTCAGCTCGCCGAGCTGGAGCGCGGCAGCGCGGTCGACGACGCGTTCCACGACCTCCTCGCCACCATGGCGTGCCACGCGGCGGTCCGCGCGAACGAGGACGTCTCCCCGGACGAGGCGCGAGCGCTGCTCGACGGCCTCGACGCGATCGACTTCAAGGCGCGCTGCCCTCATGGGCGGCCGGTCGTGTTCGAGCTGCCCCTCGCCGAGCTCGAGCGGCGCGTCGGACGCCGGTAGCCCCGCCTGCTTCGAGAGCGGCGCACTGTAATTTGGTGCGCGCACCCCACCGCAAAGACGACGGTCCGCCCCGGCGAGATTCAGCGCAGCTCGTCCTCGCCGCGTCGGCACGGAGCAATTTTCCGATCGCGACCCGGCACCGCGTATGCAGAGACCCACGGGCGTGCAGGGAACGATCACCAGCCGGGACGTCCTCATCCACTCGGTGACGATCCTCCGGCTGTGGGGTCCCGCGTTCTACGTCCGCTGCATCCGGGCGATCGCGAGCGGCCGCCAGTGCACGTTCCTCGACGTCCTCGCCCGCGAGCGCTGAGCTTTCGCGCCTCCGTCGGAACGGCGCGGTGGACGGAGAGCCGGGGCTTTGGCACAGTCCGGGCCTCGATGGCACGCGACCCTCGGCTGCGCCCGTTCCGGATCGCCCTGTGGGCGATCTACCTCACGGTCGTCGCCGTGGCGGTGGGGTTGACCATCCGGAGCGTGGTGAAGAACCTGCGGGGGCCCCCCCGGCCGTCCGTCGCGCTGCCGACCCGCGCGACGCTCCGCGTGTGTGTCACCGAGCTCCAGGCGCTCCACCTCGAGCAGAACGAGCGCGCGTGGCGGCTCGGCGCGGAGCTCGGCAGCGGGAGCGACGCGGTGACGCGCTGGCAGGTCTGGTCGCGGGAGTGGGAGCAGCGGCTCGACGACCTCGCCGACCGCTGCCGCATCGACGCGGACGAGCCGGGTCCGCCCGGCTTCGGGGGGCGCCGGGAGCTCGCCGCGGCGCGCGACGCCGTGCTGCGCCTGCACCGCTCGTACGCCGTGCAGGTGAACCGGTTCGCGCAGGACGAGGCGAACCTCGCCCGCGCCGCCGCCGACGCGCTGCAGGCGGCGCAGGCCGCGGTGGCGCGGCCGCCCGAGCGGCCGTAGCGCTCGCGCAGCGCGCGGGCGATGGCTCCCGCGCTACGGCGGCGGGCAGGGATGCTCGGCCGACTCCGGCACGCTCAGGAAGACCCAGCGGTGCACCTGGGTCTCGAAGCCGGGCTTCGGCGCCCGGTTCGAGAGCTCGGCGGTCCCGATCACGCTCGGGTCGAACCCGTTCGATACGACGAGCTCGACGACGCGCACGATCCCGGGGTCCGGGTAGACCGGACCGCCACCGACCGGAGGCGCGCCGTATGTCGCCGGGTGGTCGTATGGCACGAACTCGAAGCCCTGCTGAACGCCGCCGACGAGGGGCGGAACATCGCGGGTGAGGTTCGTCGTGTCAGCGTTCGGCGGCACCGCTTTCTGGTCCCAGATGTTCCGGCCGAGGCTGGACCTCGAGTCGTAGTTCACGAACCACCGCGTATCGACCGTCTCGATGGTGTTCGAGTCGAAGATCCGTGCCGAGAGCTTGTAGACGGGCGTCGTGACGCAGAAGCTCGGCACGAAGATGATCGGGTTCCCGTCGCCCGCGATCTCGTCCACGAGGATCCGCGGCGGCGTGATCGTCCCCGGCGGATAGTCCGGGAGCGGCTGCGGGATCGGGCAGCCGGCGAGGACGAGGGCGAGGGCCAGGGCGGCGCGCCTCACGGCTCGCCCTCCTCGTCCGGAGGCGCGGGCTCGCCGCGGCGCTCCGCCTCGAGCTTCTCGAGGTGGCGGAAGATGGTGCGGGGGTCCACGTCGAGGTCCTTCGCGGTCTTCGTGCGGTTCCCGCCGTTCCGGGCGAGCACCTCGTTGATGTAGCGCTTCTGGAACTCGTCCTTCGCGTGGGCGAGGGCGAGGATGGGCTCGAGGATCTCGGGCCGGAGGTCGAGGTCCTCGGCGGAGACGAGCGGCTTGTCCGCGAGCACGACCGCCTTCTTCACGCGGTTCTCGAGCTCGCGGATGTTCCCGGGCCACGCGTACTTGCGCATGGCGACGAGCGCGCTCGGCGTGAAGCCGCGGACGCGCGCGCCGAACTCCTTCCCGTACTTCTGCAGGAACCACTTGGCGATGACGACGAGATCCTCGCCGCGCTCGCGCAGCGGCGGCAGCTCGATCTTCACGACGTTGAGCCGGTAATAGAGGTCCTCGCGGAAGTTGCCCTTCTTGATCTCGTCCTCGAGCACCCTGTTCGTCGCCGCGATCACGCGGATGTCCACCGGCTCCGGGCGCGTGTCTCCGACGCGCACGACCGTGCGGTCCTGCAGCGCGCGCAGGATCTTCACCTGGAGGGAGGCGGGCATGTCCCCGATCTCGTCGAGGAAGAGCGTGCCGCCGTGCGCCGCCTGGAAGCGCCCGACGCGGGTCGCGATCGCGCCGGTGAAGGCGCCCCGCACGTGCCCGAACAGCTCGGACTCGAGGAGCGACTCCGGGATGGCGCCGGAGTTCACGGCGACGAACGGCCCCTGCGCGCGCGGCGAGCGGCGGTGGACCTCCCGCGCGACGACCTCCTTGCCCGTACCGGTCTCGCCGGAGACGAGCACCGAGATGTCCGTCGCCGCGACCTTCTCGATGCGCCGGTAGACCTCGCGCATCGACGCGCCGGCGCCGATGAGATCGCCGTACTGCTTCGACTGGACCGCCTCCTTGAGGGCGACGTTCTCGCGGCGGAGCGAGTCGAGCAGCATCGCGTTCTGGACGAGCAGCGAGGCCTGCGCCGTGAACACGGTGAGCGGCTCGAGCGCTCGATCGTCGAAGAGCGAGACCACGTTGTCGTTGCCGAGGTAGATGACCCCGAACACGTCGCCCTTCTGCATGAGCGGCGCGCACATCACCGAGCAGAGCTTCAGGTTCACGACCGACGAGGAGCCCGACCACTCGGCGTCGTGGAGCGCGTCGGCGACCACGATGGGCCGCCGCGTCTCGACCACCCGCTGGATGATCGAGTCGGAGACCCGCGCCATCGCGTTCTCGATCGTCTCGCGGACCACGTTCCGCGCGGCGCGGACCGTCATCTCGCCGTCCTCGAGGAGGATGAGGAACCCCTTGTCGGCGTGGGTCACCTCGAGCAGCGCGTCGAGCAGCTCGTCGAGGAGCCGCGCGAGGTCCGTTGCGCCGAGGAGCCGCTCCGAGAACCGGACGAGAGAGTCGAGCGCGAGGAGCCGCTGGCCGGACTGCGGCCGCGCCGCGGCCGCGCGCGGGGCGGGGTCGAAGAACAGCTCCGTCGCGCCCACCCGGATCCGATCGCCCGGCCCGAGCCGCCAGGTCGCGCGGCGCTTCCCGTTCACGGTCATGTCGGACGCGTCGTGCGCGGCGGCGTTGTAGTCCTTCCCGTCGAAGTGGATGTGGAGGGCCGTGCGCCCGAGCCCCGGGTCGGAGACGGCGACGTCGTTCTCGGCGTCGCGGCCGACGCTCGTGATCCGCTTCACGAGTGCCACCTCGCGCTCGCTGCCGTCCGGGGCCTTCACGATCAGGGTCGCCACGGGCGCCTTTCTAGAACGACCACTCGAGCTTCAACGCGCCGCCGGACTGGCCGGGCGTGATCTCGGTCTCGATGCGAGGGACGAAGTTCCGGTGGGCGTCCCAGACGCCGTAGCCGTAGAGGGCCCAGAACAGGCCGGCGGACACGTACTTCAACGCGTCGATCTGGCTGATGAGGTTCCGGTCGGAGTCGCTGTAGGGCGGCCGCGAGCAGCCGGGCTGCCCGGAGATGCAGGTGCGCGTCCGGTCGTCCGCGATCTGGTTGTGGACGACGATCGCGGCGACGTTCACGAGGCCGAGCACGAGCTGCCCCGCCGCGATCGCCGTGCCCTTCGCCCGCTCTCCGTTCTGGAACTGCCCCGCGCCGAGCGGCATCCAGTTGAAGAGGTACACGCGCTCCTCGATCCGGACGATCTTGCCCGGCGTGCCGGTGCGCGCCTGCTCCTCCGCGAGGAGCCGCCGCTTCGCCTCGTCCGCGAGCCGGCGCTGCCGGGCGAGCTCGCGCCGCCGTTCCCGCAGCGGCGCGAGCGCGGGCTCGTGCTCCTTCTTCACCGCGTCGAAGAACTCGACGATCGGCGGCGGCACGAGGAAGGCGTCGAGCGAATAGTCCGGCTCGAACGAGAGCAGGTTCACGAAGGCGGCGCGCGCCGCGAGCCGGTCGCCGAGCTGGTACTCGGCGATGCCGAGCATCCGGTACGCGTCCACCTCCTCCGCGTCGGTGAGGTTGGGCGCGCCGGCGAGCATCTGCCGCAGCGACCCTGCGGCGTCGGCGTAGGCGCCGAAGTCGAAGCGATCCTTCGCGCGTTTCAGGTCGGGCGGCGCGGCGAGCGCGAGCGCGAGCAGGAGCGGGACGACGTTCACGGCGCGGCCCCCGCGGAGCCGGCCTGCGGACCGGCCACCGTGTACGACTCGCCGGCGCGGATGTTCACCTGGATCTCCGTCGGGGCGACCCCCGCGAGCTCGAGCCGGACGCGGGAGGTCCCCTCGTAAGGGCTCGCGCCGCCGGGCGGCACGAAGACCGGGATCGCGGCGCGCTGCGACTCCCCCGCGGTCCCGGAGGGCTTCCCGTCGAGGAACACGCGCGTCGCGGGGTCGCCGTCCACGCGCAGCCGGGCCGGGCGGGGCTCGAGCGACACGCGAAGCTCGCCCGCGGCGGCCGCCTCGGCGGCGGTGATCTCGCGGACGAAGGGTGCGCAGCAGGCGTGCTCGATCCGGAGCTCGTGCCGCCCGGGCGGGATCGCGACCCGGACCACCTGCTCGTCCCGCGAGACCTCGACACCGTCGAGGAGCGCGCGTTGCGCGTAGGGACGGACGTGGATCGCGAGCGGCGCCGCCCGGCTGCCCGGGTGCTCGCCCGCGTGCGCGTGCGCGGCCGGACGGACGGAACCCGGCGCCGGCGCGGGCGCGGGCGCCGCGGCGACCGCCGGGAACGGCGGCGGCGACGCGGCGGGGGGGCTCGCGGCCGCCGGGGGCTGCGGGGCGGCCATCGTCTGGGCCGCGTCCGGCGTCGCGTCGCGGCGCAGCGCCGCGGTCGTGGCGAGCGCGAGTGCCCCGAACGCGAGAAGCGCGCCGCCCGACCACGCGGCGACCCGGCTCGCGCGGCGCCGCCGGGTGAGCCGCGCGAGCTTCCTCAGCACGACCGCATTCTCCGGCTCGAGCGCGAGGACCCGGTTGAAGAAGTCGAGGGCGCGCGCCGAGGAGCCCTCGGCGAGGGCGCCGTCGCCGAGCGCCGTAAGCGTCGCGACCGCTCGGGCGGGGAACGCGGCACGGAAGCCGATCGGGTCGCCAAGGAACGCGACGAGCGCCTCCTCGGGCCGGTCGAGCCCGACCTGCGCGAGCGCACGATCCAGCGCGTCCCGGACCTCGGCAGCCTGCTGCGGGCGGAGCGCGGGTTCGACCGCGAGGCAGCGGCGCACGAGATCCGCGAGCGCATCGGGGATCCGCGCGTCGACGGCGCGGGGATCCTCGAAGTCGCCCTCGAGGACACGCCGCAGGATGGCGGTCGGGTTCGCGGCGGCGAACGGGAACTTCCCCGTCGCGAGCCAGTACAGGATCGTGCCGAGCGAGAACACGTCGCTGCGGGCGTCCGCGTCCTTCCCCTCGACGATCTCCGGCGCCATGTGGTGCGGCGAGCCGACGAGCGCTCCGGTCATCGTCATCCGCTCGTCGGAGGCGAGGATGCGCGCGATGCCGAAGTCGGCGAGCTTCACCGCGGGCGGCTCGTCCTGCTTCACGAGGACGTTCTCCGGCTTCAGGTCGCGGTGGATCACGCCCGCGGAGTGGGCGTGGACGAGCGCGTCGGCGAGCGCGCGCCCGACGAGCATCGCCACCTCGGGGAAACCGAAGCCGACCTCCTGTGCGAAGACGCGCAAGGTGCGGCCGAGGACGAACTCGGTGACGAGGAAGCTCTCGACCGCGGCGTCGCCCGAGTAGTCGTAGATCTCGACGATGCCGGGGTGGGCGAGCCGCGCGACGGCGCGCGCCTCGCGCGAGAAGCGCGCCCGCGACTCGGGGGCGGACGCGAGATGCGGGTGAAGCAGCTTCACCGCGACCTCACGATCGAGGGCGGTGTCGCGGCCGCGGTACACGACGGCCATTCCGCCGCTGCCCACCTGCTCGAGGAGCGCGTAGCGCCCGAGCATCCGGATCATCGGAGGCTCCTCGCGCGCGCCCTCGGACGCCGGCTCGGGATGATCGATCGCGCCGCCCACGTTTCCCCACACGAAAGCCCCGTACGCCACGTCGCGAATCGCGACATCGATGCCGGGATCGGAGCGGACACTATGACACGCCCGCCCGGCCGGCGGCCACTCCTTGGATCGAGGGGGCGAGGAGGAGGCGCCCGATCAGCGTCACCAGGCGGGCAGGGCGCCCGCGCCCGTGCCCGGCAGGTAGCCCTGCGCGAGCAGCGCCCGGATCGTCTCGATCACCGCCGGCGTCGAGACGGGGTGGAGCGGGCGCCAGCCGATCGAGGCGAGGCGGCCCGTGTCGTAGTAGTGGTCGGCGCTGATCCAGTGCAGCGCCTCGCGGTCGACGCGCGGCGGGATCGCGGCCGCCGCGCGGGTGCGCGCCGCGAGCTCCGTCCAGCGCTCGGCGAGCCGGCGGTTCAGCGGCTCGAGCAGCGCGCGGTCGGGGACGTGCCGGAAGAGCCACAGGAGCGCGGCCCCGACGCGCGGGAGAGCGGGCAGGATCCGGCCGGGCCGGTATCCGAGCGCCGTGAGCGCGGTGTCAAGGTGCTCGGCGAGCGGGAGCGGCGCGTCGTCCCCGACGTTGAAGGCGCGCCCGATCACGGCGCGGTCGTCGGGGTGCGTGACGACGTGGGCCACCGCCCGCGCGAGGTCGTCGAGATGGACGAGGTGCGCGACGGGTCCGCGCCGGAGGATCGGCACGCGGCGGCGCCCCTGCGACAAGAGCGCGACGAGCGAGAGCGCGCGGACCGGTCCACCGCGGAGCGTCGGGCCGTAGAGGATGGTTGGGCGCAGGACCGTGAGCGGCGCGCCGCGCCGGAACGCGGCCCAGCTCGCCTGCTCCGCGCGCCAGCGGATCCGCTCGTGCGCGGTCCGCGGCGCCTTCAGCTCCCCCTCGCGGCAGGGCAGATTCCTCGGCCGGCCGTAGACGCCGACCGTCGAGACGTGGACGAGGCGGCGCGCGCCGGCCGTGCGCGCGAGCTCCGCCGCCCCGGCCGCGGCCGCGGCCTCCGCCTCGGCGCGGAGCGCCTCGTCCGTCTCGCGAGGCGTGCGCAGGCCGACGTGGACGACGGCGGAGGCGCCGCCCGGAGCGATCTCGAGGCGGAGGCTGCCGTCCGGTCCCATCGGGACGTGACGCGAGGAGAGCCCTTCGGCGGCGAGCGCGGCGGCGACCGCCTCGAGGACGGCGCCGGGCGTGCCGGTGAGGAGGACGCGCTGCGCCACGGCGGGCGCTCTAGACCCGGACCTCCTCCGACTTCTTCTGGGCGGGCTTCTTCTCGCCCTCGGGCTCCGGCGGCGGCTTGCGGCCGAGCGGGCTCTCCTCGAGCGCGGCCTTCAGCACGTCGTCCATGTGGGCCGCGAAGACGAACTCGAGCTCCTTGCGCGCCTGTGCGGGGACGTCGATGAGGTCCTTCTCGTTCCGGGCCGGGATGATGACCCGCTTGATCCCGGCGCGATGCGCCGCGAGCACCTTCTCCTTGATGCCGCCGACCGGCAGGACGAGGCCGCGCAGCGTGACCTCGCCCGTCATCGCGACGTCCGAGCGGACGCGGATGCCGGTGAGGAGCGACACGAGCGCCGTCAGGATCGTCACGCCGGCGCTCGGGCCGTCCTTCGGGATCGAGCCCGCCGGGAAGTGCAGGTGGATGTCGGTCTTCTCGAGGAAGTTCGACGCGATGCCGAGGTTGTCGGACTTCGACCGAAGGTACGACAGCGCGGCCTGTGCGGACTCCTTCATGACGTCGCCGAGCTGACCGGTGAGGGTGAGCGACCCCTTGCCGGCCATCTTGGTGGCTTCGATGAAGAGGATGTCGCCTCCCGCCGCGGTCCACGCGAGCCCCGTCGCGACGCCCGGGATCTCGGTGCGCTCGGCGGTCTCGTTGTAGAACTTCTCCGGCCCGAGCATGTCGGGCAGATCGGCCTCGTCGACGGCGCGCTTGGCGCCGGCCGTGACCTTCCCGCTCGCCACCTCGACCGCCACCGCGCGGCACACGTCGGCGATGCGCCGCTCGAGGTTCCGGACGCCGGCCTCGCGCGTGTACGCCATCACGATCTTGATGAGAGCCTTCTCGGTGAGGCTGATGGCCTCCGGCGAGAGCCCGTGCTCCCTGAGCTGCTTCGGGATGAGGTGATTCAGCGCGATGTGGACCTTCTCCTCGAATGTGTAGCCGGGCAGCTCGAGGATCTCCATGCGGTCCTTGAGCGGGCCGGGGATCGGATCGAGCAGGTTCGCCGTCCCGATGAACATCACCTTCGAGAGGTCGAACGGGAGATCGAGGTAGTGATCCGAGAAGCTGAAGTTCTGCTCCGGATCGAGCACCTCGAGGAGCGCCGCCGACGGGTCGCCGCGGAAGTCCGCCCCGAGCTTGTCGATCTCGTCGAGCATCATCACGGGGTTCACCGTGGCCGCCTTCTTCATCGACTGGATGATCCGGCCGGGGAGGGCGCCCACGTACGTGCGCCGGTGGCCTCGGATCTCGGCCTCGTCGCGCACGCCGCCCAGGCTGAGCCGCACGAACTTGCGCCCGATGGCCCGCGCGATGGACTGGCCGAGCGAGGTCTTGCCGACGCCAGGGGGCCCGACGAAGCAGAGGATCGGGCCGCGCATGTCGTTCTTCAGCTTGCGGACGGCGAGATACTCGAGGATCCGCTTCTTGATCTGCTGGAGGCCGTAGTGGTCCGCGTCGAGGATCCCGCGCGCGTTCTCGATGTCGAGATTGTCATCGCTGCGCTTCGACCAGGGCAGATCGGCGATCCAGTCGAGGTACGTCCGCGCCACGGTGTACTCGGACGAGGCCGTCGGGATCGACTTCAGCCGGTTGAGCTCCTTCTGCGCGACCTTGTCCACCTCCGGCGGCAGCCCGGCCTTCTTGAGCCGCTCCGCCAGCTCGTCGAGCTCCTCCTCCTCCTCGCCGAGCTCGCCGAGCTCCTCCTTGATGGCCTTGAGCTGCTGGCGCAGGTAGTACTCGCGCTGCGTCTTCGACATCTCGCCCTTCACGGCGGAGTCGATCTTGTTCGAGAGCTTCAGGATCTCGCGCTTCCGGTTGAGGAGCTCGAGGACGAGCTTCATCCGGGCCT
>WNFU01010161.1_pt1 | contig 28263 bp, 25 predicted proteins | sample 5400121 | NCBI WGS metagenome assembly WNFU01 (sample SAMN13153360, study PRJNA577476) | soil metagenome | isolation source: 100 cm soil or saprolite under grassland replicate 1 | place: USA:California | collected 2016-06-15 | reverse complement strand
GCCCGTATCTGGCCCTTTCCATCTTGAGGTCGAGTATGTCGACGGGAGCCTTATCGTATTCTTTTCCTTCGTACGGCCGCGCTCTCAACTCCACGCCCATAAATCGAACGAGGGACTGTTTATTATCTTTGTCCTGCTCGCGGATCGCTCCGACTGCGATCATCTGCAGGGCCGCCAATATTGGAGCCAGCAATCGTATTGATCGTTCCATCTCCACATCCTTTATCTTTCAACATAATAGTAATTGAGATGTATCCCAGATATGCTGATCGCGCCCTCGCGCATGGCTATGCCCGACCCGTTCAGCTCGGCCATTGCGGCGGGGGTCAACAATATCTCTCCCCTCTCCGCAATATCTTCGCCGAGCTTGCATGCCAGGTTCATCTCGTCGCCGAATATGTCCTCATTGCCGATATTGAGGATTTTTCCATACCCTATGCCGAACGCGACGTAGAGCTGCCGGTCTGCGGGCAGAACCACATTCACGGCGTTGAGGCGAGTGATTATTTCCTGGCTGGCCTTCACCGCGTCCGCGACCGTGTCGAACAGGCAGAACAGGTTGTCGGCGTCAGTCTTGATCACCGTTCCCCCGCAATGTTCGACACATGGCCTGCAAATCAACTGCATTTGATGGATCATCAACAGGAAGGAGATTATCCCGTGCTGCTGCGTGGTTCTGGAAAAGCCGCTCATATCAAGCGTCAGCACGGCCTTACATTGGCCGAAAGTGTCTTCTATGTTCTGCGCTATATCCGCGCGCCGCTCGGGGAAGCTGATCATGTCGTTGAGCAGTTGTCCCAGAGCCTGTCGGGAATTCACCCGCTCAGGAGATTTTTCGTTATCGAAAGGCGAGTCGTTCATTATTTAGTCCCTTTCCCTGTCAGAAAGAGCGCGAATGCGCTAAATCTTCTTCACAAAATCTCCAACCCGAATCACGCCAGGTTGCGTAACCTTCGCGTTGACGCCGCGCAAATGAATTTGTCTTCCTAAAGGGGAGTTGACGAACTTCAGCGCATCCAGCCCAAACCGCGCCTCGAATTTCTTACAGCCGGTATGCGGTTGATCGGTAACTTCGATCACGGCCGAGCCTAGAGCCAGGCGTGTCCCTGGCGGCAGATTTTCTGAGCTCACATCCATGTCAATAAACAACTGATCCCCGGCCAGGGGCCAACGATCTTTCTCGCGCGCCACCAAGGCGATCACGCGCGCATTCATGATGTTCAGTTGCATGTCGGGGTGCGCCGCCCCGTCAGGTGTCCGGCTACTGCCGCGAACCTTCCAGGTGTCCCCCACAAGACCTTCGACCAGGTCCAGTTCTCCTTCTTCCAAAACTTCTCGCGCATCTACTTTCGGCCGTCGCACAATCATCGCGATGAGGCCTTCGTCTTTGGGCGATTGGCGGATCGTGTCCAAACCGGCCTCAAGCTCCGCCATCGTCAGATGTTTCGCCTCTGACATTTTAGCTCCCTAGCATTCCCACCACGTTCTTAAGTTCTCCCATTACCCATACGGGTAACTCGAATTCTTCCCCATCCAGCGTCATTTTTACGTTCCGCTCTTTAATCACTTCCCTAGAGCGGTTTGCAATTGCGTGTACGGGGAGGCTCGCCGGATCAGTACCGCGAGCGGTAGCGAGCCGCTTCATCATACAGCGGTTTGCATTTGGGTGTTCAGAGAAAAACCTTTGCGAACTTTGCGCCTTTGCGCCTTTGCGCGAACTCAGACCGCGTGGGAGAGTTTCTCGCAAAGGCGCAAAGGCGCAAAGTTCGCAAAGAGCCATGCAGAAAGTCGGAGCCTTACTTGAGCGCACGCCTCGAAATCGTCCTTAACCTGAACATCCAGATGCAAGCCGCCGTAAGCCACGCTCGCTACCGCTCGCGGTACTTATCCGTACACGCATTTGATATGCGGTCTAAACGCCGCATACGGGATCAATCTTTTATTCATTTTGCTGCGCTCAATACATCTAACGATAGCTGCCCTCAAGCTGCCAGACGTATGTCTTTGGCGGCGCGAATTTCGGCAGCTTACCGACTAGGATTTTGGCCACCATACCGACGCCTGAGCGGAATGTCTCCGGCTCGCCGTCCGTGATTGCTAAAAGCTTTCCGTCAGGACTGATGGCCGCGCTCGTCAGCGCATTGCCATCGAGTTCCTGCATCAACTCGCCGCGCCTGTACCATATCTTCACCGAAACGCCTGTGGTGATGAGGAAATCGCCCGCCGAACCCCAGAAAAAATTATCATCGTAGTAAAGCTCCGCAGGGCGCGACTTGTTATCTCGCGGAGAAGCGATTAAAGATCCTGTTTGGGCATCCCACAGGTGCGCGATCAATCTCAGCTTATACCCGAATGGCATCATCGAGCGTAGACCTATTACGTTCCTGGCCTTTGTGAGCAGCATCTTGCCGTCGGGGCTGTATACGAAAGTCAGATTTTTGTCGAACTCTTCTTTGATTGCTTTTTTGTTCAGCGCGCAGACAAGCTCACCCGTTTCCGCGTTCCAGACGCTTACTTCCCAGTTGTGCGATTTCGCAACGAATGAATTGTTTGTGGGGTTCCAGGCGGCGAAATAGATGGGCTCTTTTTTCGAGCCGATTGTGTGCAGCGGCTTTCCCGTCGTCGCATCCCAGACCTTCACGACCCCTTTAAAACTTGAAGTTGCGACAAATCTGCCGTCGTGGCTGAACCGCACACCGAAGACGGTATCCGATTGCGAGCCAAGATCGGCTATTAAATCTCCTGTACTCGCGCTCCATAATCGTGGCGTGGCGTTGCTGTGAGAGGTGACGATCAAGCGACCGTCCGGGCTAAATTCGCCGAGAGCGTCTCGCGCCCCGTCTTTCTTATTTCCCCCTGTGATGAAAGGCTCTAAAGTGAACTTCAACACGCCCGTGCCGAGATCGTAGACTTGGGCTTTCCCTTCTTTGGCGCGCGCCAGAATAGACGTCCCGTCGGGACTTATAATTCTGTCGCTGATATATATGGTGGGCAGTTCCATCAACTCTTGTTTACTGCTCGGCCAGCTGGTCGTCTCATAACTTTCACTCTGGCCATCCGCATTGGTTCTGGTGCTCGTCACAGTCTCCGGTTGGAAAATCTTATAGTATAAGTTGATGGGCGTCGTCCCTTCGGCAAACTCGCGGAGCAACTTGCCATCAGCCATGTCGTAAAGGCGAACCCGGTCGGTATGAATTACGAGTGTGCTGCCGTTGGGAGTGAAGTAGACTCCTTTCTCTGTCGGCGATCCATCTACTTGAATTACGGCTCGCGCCTTACCGGTGGCGGCGTCATAGAGCGAAACGGTTACCTTATTCGAATTGTCTACGTACTTAACGGCTAAAATCTTGCTGTCGGGGCTCCACCAATAATAGGAGGACCCATCGGTTATTGTGTGTACTAATTTCGCCGTCACTTTCGCTGATTGCGCCCCGCCTGTTTGATCAGATTTGCTCTTGAGTTCAGTTCCGCGAACCTGATCAGCCTGAGCCTGGAACGCCAACACGATCATTGGTGTGAGCAGGATCAGCGATGTGGCGGATAGTGTTCGTGATTTCATAGCTAGAGCTCCTTTTCGATAGGGTCAGGTTGGCGTATCTGAAGGGGGTTGCTATGGAACGGGCGGAAGTATAGGTTCGTCAAAGTGGCAACGCAATCTTTTTTCTCGGCGGGGATAGTTTGCGGAGGGCGGAGGCTTTCACAGGCCGGAAAAGTTGATCAGCTTCACGTCATCCTCTTTCAACTTTGCGAAGACATCCGGGTCGGTGAGCAGCCGCAATTCGTTCGCTCGCGATGCCCGCAGGCGTGTCTTGACGCCGTCCAGTTCGGCGTCGTCGTAACCGGGATGGCACATCAACTCGCTCGCGCCGGCGGGCAATCGCTCGATCAGATCGATCAGCCAGGGCTTCGTCCAGAATCCGGTGCGGGCGACCCCGAAGAAAAAATCTGGCGTCTTCACGTCCGACTTCTTCAGCCTCGCGTCACTGACCCGGCACAACTGCGATATTCCGAACGCGCCGGCGCTCTGCGTGATGAGTTTGAATGATTCCGAGTCGCGGTCGAAGCGCCAGCGCTCGCGCGGCGCGCGGACGGAGTTGATTCCATAATCTTTGATCGTCGAGACGATCGCCTCGCAGACTCGAGGCAGCGCATGCGTATGTTTGTGGCTGTCGACATGGGTCAGCCGCAGCCCGGCGCGAACAGCCTTTTCGATCTGGGCGCGCAATTCGACGACGACCTCTTCAATCTTCAGCCGCCCCGCCAGCATTCGTCTCAAAATGGCGCCGGTCGTTCCCAAAAACTCTCCGCGATCGTTGATCAGGCTGCTGACGCGTGAAGCGTCGGCCACCGGGCGTCCCTGCGTGATGTTGATGTGCAGTCCGACGCCGAGCGACGGATGGTCTTTGGCCAGGCGGACGGCCGCGTCGAACGCGGGCATGTTGGCCATCAGCGTCGCGCTGGTTATGACGCCGCGCGTATGGCCCTCGATGATCGCGCGATTGACGCCTGCGGTCAGCCCGAAATCATCCGCGTTGACGATCAATCGTTTTGTCCTATGCGCAGCAGATTTCATGTGGATGAATAGCCACAGAGCACACAGAGGGCGCCACAGGACATCATGATTTCTCCGTGTTCTCTGTGCCCTCTGTGGCTAACAGTCTTCATACATTTAACAACCGGGATAAAGAAATGTCTCCCTGCGAGACAATGTGCAATGTGGAATTGGCAATGGGCAGTGTTCTTATTTCCGATTACGCGACGCGGCCAGAAAGACCAATCCGATTCCGATCCAGAAAAACATTCTGATTTTGCGGATCAGCGCCAGCGTCACGCCGTGATCGAAATCGAATCCGGCGGCTTTGACGAGCGCCCCGGTCCCCGCTTCGTCCACTCCGACGAGCGCCGGGACGAAGGTGAAGGCCATGTTGATCGCCCGATTGACCGACTCGAAGGCGCCTGCGGCTACAAAACCCACGTCGAGTCCCATCAGCCGCAGCGTCAGGTAAATTTCCACGACGCCGGCGAGATGGAAGACCGCCTGGCACAACACGAGGATGAAGAAATCGCGCGGGCGCTTGGCGTAAAAATCGAAGACGTAATCTTCAAATTCGCGCAGGCGAACGATCTTCGCTTCGATTCGGCCCCGCCTCGTTTCATCGCGCGCGACGAGGCCCGCCAGGGCCGAAAGCAGGCTCGACCCGATCTTCCATCGTCGGCTGATGGTCACAACCGGCGCCGCGACGAGCGCGACTACGACGGCGAGCGCGATGAGCGCCGCCGTCCGCATGGATTCGTTCAGGCCGAAGCCGGCCAGCAGCGCGACCGTCCCGGCCATCACCATCAGACAGCTCGAAACCGCGTAAGCGATGTTTTCGACCGCCAGCGAGGAAATTCCCGATGAAATCGAGAGCCTGTCGCCGAGCGCTATGAGCCGCATCGGCTCGGCCACCACCGGCCCGAAGGTCAGATCGCCCACCGCCTCGCCCGCCAGTCTCGCCCGCCACAGCGCCCAGAACCCTACCCGCCGCTCTTCAGGGTTCATACAACGCAACCACGCCATGGCGCGCGACAAATAGCGAGTCGATGAAACGGCCAGGATCAAAAGGAAGCCGGCGCCGATTGCCCGCAGATTCGACGCGATCTCCGAAAGGCCGGTCTGTTTGATGACGTAAATGAAAAGCGCCAGCCCAACGAGCGCGGAGATGACGGCGAGAAGGCGCGAACGCAGATTCATGTAAGGCGTGATTGCTTATTCCATTGTTCATTGTTCATTTGTCATCTGTTATTGCGTTATTACGTGTCAGGTACGGTTCTGGCAATGACAAATGAACAATGAATAATGAACAATGAACAATGCTCTTCCTTCCTGATTCTCTGATCCACAGTTTATTCATAGCTCAGGGCCTCGACCGGGTCCTGGCTCGCGGCGCGCAGCGCCGGGTACAAAGCGCCCAGCAGCCCGGCGCCAATGCCGGCGACTGAGGCGTAGAGGATGGAGTCGGCTTCGAGGTCGATATTCAAACCAAGGCTGTTGATCAGTACGTAGCGCGCCAGGATGGCGATCGCCAAGCCGGCGACGACGCCCAGCAGGCTGATCAGCAAAGCTTCTTTCTCGAACACCCACGCGATCCAGAACTTCGACGCGCCCAGCGATTTCAAAACGCCTATCTGCCGCGTGCGCTCGGCGACCGTGGTGTACATCGTCAGCAGAATGATCAGCAGAGAGATCACCGTCGCCAGCCCCTTCACCACGTTGAGAAAAACATTGAGGGACGCAATGCCGTGGGCGAAAAGCTGCGGCAGTTCACGCGTCAGAAAAAAGCTGTAGCCAGGAAACTTTTCGAGGATGCGCGCGGCCACCGCTTCCTGTTCTGCGGCGTTCTGGCATTTGACGAAGATCATCGAGCATTTGCCCGAAGCGCCCAACAGCTCCTGCATCGTCGTGAGCGGGATCTTGACGCGGCTACCGGCTTCGGGTTCGTAAATGCCGACGACGGTCATGTCGCGCCCCAGCGCCTTGATCTTGTCGCCGACTTTGACCCTGTGGTTCGCAGCCTCCCTGAAATCGATGATCGCGACGTCGCCCGACTGCGGCAGCGGCCGGCCCTCGGCGATGCGCAGATTGCTTGCGGCGGAGAAGCTCTGAAAATCTATGCCGTCGACCTGGCGAATGCCGAGGCCGCCGCTACCGCCCATCTCAATGTTTTGTCCGACGGGAGTGGCGGCGGCTACTCCCGGCACGGCGCGCACGGCTTCGACTTCGGATTCCGGGATGGTCATGTCGGCGGAGGTCAGCGAGATGCTCTGCCCGCCCTTGCGCAGCATGATTTCGACGCCGATGTTGGCGTCGCGCTGCCCTCGGTCGCGTAACTTGCCGCGCACGAGGCCGACAGTGAGAACTACCAAAATGACGCCGACCGCCACGCCGATGACGCTGGCGAGTGTGCGGCCGGGGTGATGAGTGAGGTTCGAAGTGACAAGATTGTTCATTGCTTGATATTCGACAAAAGTTGTTGAGCGAGTTGCGGGTCTAATTTTTTAATTGCGCGGTACTCTTTCAGCGCGGCTTGCTTGTCGCCAATCGCGGAGTAGGCCATACCCAGTCCGAAATGCGCTTCCGCAAAATTCGGGTTGAGCTTGATCGCGCTTTTAAGGTTGGTGATTACTTCGTCCAGATGACCCTGAATTAGATAAACTCCAGCCAATATGTAGGGAACGTTAGCGTTCTTAGGTTCGAGCGTCAAACATTCCCTCAAAACAGAAATAGCCTCATCATTGGCCCCTTTACGGATCAGAGAGTGGGCGAGTCGAATGTGAACATCAAACGCCTGTGGGTTCATATCAACCACTCGCTTGTAAGCGTTGACTGCTTCGTCATATTTGCCAAGTTGGAATTTAGCCTCCCCCAGACACATTAACAGATTCGACAGGTCAAATTCACCAACCCCAGCTTGTAATGAGCGAAAAGGTTATCCGGTTTGAGACGTATCGCTTCACGAAATTCGGCGATCGCTTCGTCGTAGCGATAGGACTTGAGGAGATTCGTTCCACGATCGAGGCGCGCTTCGGATGGGTCTAGATTTTCGCGCTCTACTTCGGCCTCTGATTTTCTACCGTCGTCTAGAACGAATTTGAAAGTGAGTATGCCGCTGACTTTTGCCGGCTTGCCGGAAACCATTGTTGGCTTAAATTTCCACTGTCGCGCCGCCGTCAAGGCGGCATCACGAAGCAATGGGTGACCGGAAAGGACGCGCGCGGAAATCACTTTTCCGGCTTTATCTATCGTTACTTCTACTTTGACTTCGCCTGAAGCGCGGGCAGCTTTCGCAATCGGAGGAAACACCGGCTCAACCTTCTTGATCGCCTCCTGCTCCAGCGCGATCCCCGATTTGCGAACGGCTATTTCCGCATCACTCGTTTTACCGGCCTGAGCCAACGAGATGGAAAACAAGAGAGAAACAACGATGATCAATTCACCGATCTTCTTTTCCAACCGACGGCCCCAAATCAGTCCCATCACTACCCCTCATTTACCTTTATACCTTCGCCGTGGGGCACACGGGAAGTAAAACGCTTGTGGACCTGGTGTAAGACCTGCGACAGCAGGCAACCTCGGATGAAGCAAGAATCCCGCCGCTTCCAGCGGTGGGAGTGTCAAGCTTGCAGCATCCGTTCGATGACCTGCGGGGCGGCCTTCAGCGCCTCATCGAGCTTGTCTGTCTCGACGCCGCCTTCGGCCAGGTCGGGTTTGCCGCCGCCGCGAGCGCCGGGCAACTCCTTGATCACTTTGCCCGCCTGAATTTTCTTCGTCGCGTCGGCGGAGACCATCACCAGAATTGACGCTTTGCCGTTGTCGACGTCGCCGAGGACGACGACGCCGGGCGCGACTTTGCGCGTGAGCGAATCGGCCAGTTGGCGTCGCGCGTCTTTGCCCAGGCCCTCGACCTTGCGGACGAGGACTTTCAATCCGTTGACCTCCGTCACCTGGTCTTCGGCGGCGCCGCCTCCCTGCGCGAGTTTAAGCTTCAACCGCTCGATCTCTTTCTGCTGGTCGCGCAGTTGCGATTGCAGGCGTTCGACCTCGACCGGGAGGCTGCGCGGGGCGGTGTTGAGCCGCGCGGCCGCGTCGGCCAGCAGCGATTCGCTCAGCGCGAAACGCTCGTAAGCGTTCTTGCCGGTAACGGCCTCGATGCGGCGCGTGCCCGAAGCGATCGAGGCGTCGGAGACGATCTTGAAAACGCCGATGTCGCCCGTGGCGTTGACGTGCGTGCCGCCGCAGAGTTCGGTCGAAAACCCCGGCACGCTCACCACGCGCACGCGGTCGCTGTATTTCTCGCCGAAGAGCGCCATCGCGCCGCCGGCCAGGGCCTCGTCCAGCGTCTTCTCCTCTTTCGAGACTGTCGTGTTCTTGAGCGTCTGGTCGTTGACGAGGCGTTCGATCTCCGCGATCTCTTCCTGCGTCAACGGAGCGAAGTGCGTGAAGTCGAAGCGCAGACGGTCGGGCGCGACCAGCGAGCCGGCCTGTTTGACGTGCGGGCCCAGGACTTCGCGCAGCGCGGCGTGCAGCAGGTGCGTCGCCGTGTGGTTGGCCATGGTGCGCGCGCGTTTTTCGGCGTCGACATGGGCGTTGATCGTGTCGCCGGTCTTCAATCCGCCCTGTTCGACCGTGATGCGGTGAACGGTCAAGCCCGAAGTCGGCGAATAGGCGTCGGTCACCAACAAACGCGCGTCTTCGTTTTCGAGAACGCCGACGTCGCCGACCTGACCGCCCGACTCGGCGTAAAACGGCGTGCGATCCAGAACGACCTCGGCCTCGTCGCCGGCGACGATTTCATCTACCAACTCGCCGTTTCTGACGAGCGCCACGACCTTCGACCCCGAAAGCTCCGTGCCGGCGTAACCGGTGAATTCGGTTCGCCCGCGTCCGGCGATCTTCTGATAAACGGGGTTGACGATCTTCGCCGCGCCGCCCTTCATCGACTCGCGCGCGCGCTGGCGCTGCTTCTCGAGCTCGGCCTCGAAGCCTTCCTGGTCGAGCGTGAAGCCGCGCTGCGCGGCGACATATTCGATCAGGTCGTAGCGCAGCCCGTACGTGTCATAGAGCTTGAACACGTTCGCGCCCGAAATGACTGCGCCTGTTGTTTTCTTCATCACGTCTTCGAGCAGGTTCAGCCCGGCGCCGGCTGTCGAGATGTAGAGCCTTTCTTCGGTCGTCACCACGCGTTCGATGACGCCGCGGGTCTCGCGCAATTCGGGATAGGCGTCGCGGAACTGATCGACGACGAAATCGGTGACTTTGGCGAAGAAGACGTCTTTGAATCCGAGCTTGTTTCCGTGCCAGATGGCGCGGCGCATGATCTTGCGCAGCACGTAGCCGCGCGTGTCGTTGCCCGGGAAAATCCCATCGGCGATCAGGAAGGCCGTGGCGCGCGCATGGTCGGCGATCACGCGCATCGAGACGCTTTCCTCGCTGTCGTCGTAGACGTACTTCTTGCCCGCGAGTTTCGCCGTGAAATCAATGATCGGGCGAATCAGATCGGTCTCGTATGCCGATTTTACGCCTTGCAGCACCGCCGTGACGCGCTCCAGCCCTGCGCCGGTGTCCACGGAAGGCGCGGGCAGCGGCTCCAATCTGTATTTGCCCGGAGCCTCTTCGATGCGGTTGTATTGCATGAAGACGAGGTTCCAGATTTCGACCGTCTCATCGCCGGGCCCGTTGACGTATTCGCGCCTGTTGAAATTCGGGTCTTCGGGGCGCGGGCCGAGGTAGTAATTGATCTCGCTGTTCGGCCCGCAGGGCCCTGTTTCAGCCATCTGCCAGAAATTGTCCTTGCGGCCGAAACGCAAAACGCGCTCGGGCTTCGCGCCGACCTTCACCCACAACGCAGCCGCCTGGTCATCCGCCGGGACTTCATCATCCCCTTCGAACACCGTAAACCACATCCGTTCGGGATCGAGCTTCCACTCATTGACCAGCAAATCCCAGGCGAAGTGGATCGCGTCCTCTTTGAAGTAATCGCCGAATGAGAAATTGCCGAGCATCTCGAAAAACGTGTGATGGCGCGCCGTCTTGCCCACCTCGTCCAGGTCGTTGTGCTTGCCGCCGGCGCGGACGCATTTCTGCGACGACGTGGCGCGCTTGTAATCGCGCTTCTCGACGCCGAGAAAGACGTCTTTGAATTGGTTCATCCCGGCGTTGGTAAAGAGCAGCGTCGGATCGTGCGCAGGCAGCAGCGGCGACGATTTGACTATCTTGTGCCCGTTCCTGGCGAAGTAGTTAAGGAACGTTGTTCTTACTTCGTTTCCGGTCATAATGGTCTTCCCCTCTAACATTCCCCGGGGCATGCGCGCGTGACTCAATTTGCTGACGACCGCCAATATTGCGCGGCGCAAGCAGTTCGGTATGGATCGGAGCGTGCGCATGGAACATGATCTCTCATAATTTTGAAAAAATGAAATTTAGCGGCGGATACAGGCTTTGTCAAACTTGGCCTCAACGGGCGCGTTTGCGCTTCGCCTTGACATCCGTAAACTTATATTCGTGAATTGAAGGCGCCAGGTCGTCACTCAATCGACACGACCTTCAACCTGTTGTTTTCGGATCCACTCGGAACGGGTCGGATCGTGGAGGCGTTATGGCTGAGAAAGATAAATTCGCCGAGCGCGAACATTGGCTGGAAGAAGAGTATTTCGGGAGGAAGAATCAGGAACTGATCCAGAAGCTGCGCGAGCGCCGGGCGCGCGAGGCCGACCGCCAGAAGATGGCCGAAATGATGGGCGTCGACGACCAGGAAGTTCTCGAGGCTTTGCAGGACCTCGGCTACACGTCGGAGACGATTCCGCTGCTGCACATAGTCCCGCTCGTCGAGGTGGCCTGGGCCGAAGGCGGAGTCGCGGACCGCGAGCGCGGGATGATCTTCAGAATCGCGGAGGCCCGAGGCGTCCAGCCCGGCAGCGCGGCGCACGAAATGTTGTCGCACTGGCTGGAGAACAGGCCCTCGGAGAGGTTCTTCGAGAATTCGCTGCGGGCCATTCGCGTCGTGCTCGACCTTCTGCCCGAAGAGCAGCGCCGCGCCAGCCGCAGAGACCTGATCGCTTATTGCGACCAGATCGCCTCGGCGGTTTCGAGCGGCATCTTCGGCCCCGGCAGGATTTTGGAAGAGGAGCGCGCGTTGATCTCGCACATCGCCGCTGAAATCGGCCAGGGCCGCGAGGAGGCGGTTAGAAGAGTGATCGAAAGGTGAGTGGGCAGTGGGTAGTGGATAGTGGGCAGTGGGGGCTTTCCCCTATTCCTCACTACCCACTACCCACTACCCACTACCCACTAACGCATATGAGACTAAAAGACAAGGTCGCATTGATCACCGGGGCGGGCGGCGGAATCGGACGCGAATCGGCGCTGCTCTTCGCCCAAGAGGGCGCAAGCATAGTCGTCGTCGACGTCAATGACGAGGCCGGAAACAAGACCGTCGAAATGATCGGGTCGCAGGATGGCCGCGCCGTCTACGTTCACGCCGACGTTTCAAAGGCCGCCGATTGCCAGCGGATGGTCGCCGTGGCCGAAAAAGAGTTCGGCAAGCTCAACGCGCTCTTCAACAACGCAGGCGTCATGATTCACTCCGACGACGACGCCGTCGCCACCGAAGAATCCGTCTGGGACGTGACGATGAACGTCAACGCCAAGGGGGTCTTCTTGGGCTGCAAATACGGCATACCGGCGCTCCGCCGCGCGGGCGGCGGCTCGATCATCAACACCGCCTCGTTCGTGGCGTTGATGGGCGCGGCCACGCCCCAGGTCGCCTACACCGCTAGCAAAGGCGCGGTGCTCGCCCTCACGCGCGAGTTGGCCGTCATCCACGCGCGCGAAAACATCCGGGTCAACGCGCTCTGCCCCGGGCCGCTGCGGACCGAACTGCTGATGAGCTACCTGAACACCGAAGAGAAGAAGCAGCGGCGATTGGTACATATTCCGATGGGGCGCTTCGGCGAAGCGAAGGAGATCGCGCGGGCGGCGCTGTTCCTGGCTTCGGACGAATCGTCGTACATCACGGGAACAGATTTTCTGGTCGACGGCGGGATTACGGCGGCTTATGTGACGCCGTTATGAAATGATCAGGACCGCGCTCAGAAGCGGGAAGAGGAAGAATTGAGGGATTGATGGAAGACCTGATCAAGATCACCAAACAGATCCTCGACGACAGGTACCCGGACGCCGATGTAATTTTTCTGGCCGGATCGCTGTTGAGAGGCGAAGGCACGCCTTATTCCGACCTTGATCTGGTAGTCATTTTCGAGCAATTGCCTCACGCATGGCGCGAATCATTCAATTTTAAAGGGTATCCTGTTGAGGCGTTCGTTCACGATCCGGAAACGTTCAACCACTTCATCTTCGAACTCGGTCGCCCATCCGGCCTTGCGGCGATGGCGCACATGGTGGCGGAGGGCGTCGAAGTCCCTTGCCCTTCCGAGATTTCCCGCTCTGTAAAGCGAATCGCCGCGGACCTCATCGCGGCAGGGCCGCCGGAGCTCGGCGACGAAGACGAGCGCAAGTTGCGCTATACGATCACGAACCTGATTGACGACATTCGGCGGCCCCGCTCCAAAGAAGAACTTGTCGCTTCGGGCGCGGAACTGTACGGCGCGCTGGCAAATTACTATTTCCGCGCGAACGGTCTGTGGTCGGCGGTCAACAAATCCATTCCCCGCAGACTCAGCAAGACCAATCCCGAACTTTATTCGCGATTCCGCGAAGGCTTTGAAGAATTATTCGCCGGCGGCGAAAGCGATAAAGTGATCACGCTCGCAGAAGAGATTTTGAAGCGACACGGCGGCTTTCTGTTCGATGGTTATAAGCACGAGGCTTCGCCAGCCTGCCGGAAGCCGCTTTCGTAACAGGTAATGATTCGGGCTTTATCACAACTTTCAATAATAGTGATTGCGCTATGTGTAGTCGGTTGCAGGAAATCGGCCGCTGATCCACAAAAAGCGCTATCGGCGCCGGATGCGCGTCATTCTCCACAGGCGACGCCAACCCCGTCCGCGCCGGCGCAGCCCAAAGAGATATTGATGAGCGACATTTTCACCAGTGAAGAGTCGCTGTCATACAACGGATTCAACATCGCAAAAATCGCGAAGAGACCGAAGAGCAGGCCAATAGAACTTTCCTATGCCGTCATAAAAAAGAATGGGAGAGTGTTGGAATGTGCTGTTACGGCTCTTATACACAGGCAAAGAGAAAGAGGGCTGGGAGTTTTTCGACAAAGCCTACACTCTGCCTGACGCTGACAGGATAAAGGCCAAAGTGAATGAGGTTCTCCAGGAAGCTCCCGCGTACAAATTTATTCGGAAGAGAAGCTCGATCTGATTTCTATGAGTGCAAATCTTCAACAAACGATCAGCCCCGTTGACGGCTCCATTTACGCCGAGCGTCAACTCGCGACTTCGCGAGAAATTGAACACGCGCTCGCCAAAGCCGTCACGTCGCAAGCCGCGTGGAAGCGCGTTCCCGTCGCGGAGCGAGCAGCCGCTTGCAAGCGGCTGCTCGACTGGCTCGTCGAACGCGCCGACGAAATCGGCGAAGAGTTGACCTGGCAGATCGGGCGGCCAATCGCCTACAGCCCGAATGAAATCCGCAGAGGGTTTCAGGAGCGCGTCAATTACATGGCCGGCGTCGCCGAGCGCGAACTTGCCGACATCGAGCTTGAGCCGAAGGAGAACTTCCGGCGATTCATCCGCCGCGAGCCGGTCGGCGTGGTCTTGGTGTTGGCGCCGTGGAATTATCCCTGGCTCGCTTCGGTCAACGCGGTCGTTCCAGCGATCCTGGCCGGGAACAGCGTGATCCTGAAGATCGCGCCGCAGACGCCGCTCGTCGCCGAACGCTACGCCGAAGCGTTCAAGGCCGCCGGTTTGCCGGAAGGCGTCTTTCAATTCCTGCACATTGACCACGATCAGGTGGCCGAAGTGATCAAAGATTCGCGCGTCGGCTTCGTCGCATTCACCGGATCGGTCGCTGGAGGCCACGCCGTGCAGCGGGCCGCCGGCGAAAGGTTCATAGCGACGGGGCTGGAACTCGGCGGCAAAGACCCGGCCTACGTGCGGCCCGACGCGCCCATGCCGGCGACTATCGAGAACCTGGTTGACGGCGCGATGTTCAACTCCGGCCAATCGTGCTGCGCCGTCGAGCGTGTTTACGTCCATCGCGACGTTTACGATCAATTCGTCGAGGGCTTCGTCGAGCTGACCAGACAGTACAAGCTGGGCAACCCGCTCGATCCCGCGACGACACTCGGGCCGATGGTTCGCGCGGACGCCGCCGAGAAGGCCCGCGCGCACATCGCCGACGCGCTGAGGAAAGGCGCCAGGGCGTTAATCGATTCCGCGCTCTTCCCCGCCGCGAAAGAGGGCACGCCATATCTCGCGCCGCAGGTCCTGGTCGACGTCGATCATTCGATGCTGGCTATGACCGAAGAGACCTTCGCGCCCGTCGTCGGCGTAATGCCTGTGAAGGACGACGAAGAAGCGATCAGGCTGATGAACGACAGCCGGTACGGATTGACGGCTTCGATCTGGACGACCGATGTCGACGCGGCGCTGCGCATCGGCGATCGGATCGACGCCGGCACGTGGTATATGAACCGCTGCGATTATCTCGACCCGGCGCTGGCCTGGACCGGCGTGAAAGATTCGGGGCGCGGCTGCACGCTGTCGAAGCTGGGCTTCGAGGCTTTCACTCGCCCGAAATCTTTCCACCTGAGATTGACTCTATAGTTCATTGCCCATTGATAGGCAGGGGGGCCGGGCCTTTCCCCTGCCAATCAATGGGCAATGCGTAATGCGCAATGGGCAATGAAGTTAACATTTAGATATGAATATCGGTTTGCTCGAATGCGATCACGTCCTTGAACGATTCCGCCATATCGCGGGCGATTACCGAGAGATGTTCGCCGCGTTGTTCAGCCGCTACGCGCCGCAGATCGCCTTACGGCCCTTCGACGTTTGCAACGGCGAGTTTCCGCCGTCGCTCGACGCTTGCGACGCCTACCTGACCACCGGCTCGCGTTTTTCGGCTTACGACGATGTTGACTGGATTCATGCGCTGAAAAATTTCATGCGGCAAATTCACGAGGCGAAGAAGCCTTTCGTGGGCGTCTGCTTCGGCCACCAGGTGATGGCTGAAGCTCTGGGCGGCCGCGTCGCGCGCGCCGAAACGGGCTGGGGCGTGGGCGCGCGCGGCGTCGAGATCATCAGGCGCGAACTGTGGATGCGGCCTGAACAATCGAGATGCGGGTTGCAGTACATGCATCAGGATCAGGTCGAGCGATTGCCCGAAGACGGCGTCGTGATTGGCCGCAGCGATCATTGCCCTGTGGCGATCTTCCGCGCCGGCGATTCGACGCTGGGCATACAGGCTCACCCCGAATTTCCGAAAGCGTACAGCGAGGCGCTGCTACTCGATCGCGTTGAACGAATCGGCGAGGAGCGAGTGAAGGCGGCGCTGGCGAGTTTAGATCTGCCGACAGATGAATACGTGGTCGCCAGATGGATCGTCGAGTTTCTGGAAGGGCGAAAATGATGAAGACGCGTTTTGCCGGGAAGATCGCAATTGTGACCGGAGGCGGAGGCGAGATCGGGCGCGCAACAGCCATGCGGCTGGCGCGTGAAGGCGGGACGGTCGTTATTGTTGATTGCGACAAGGATCAAGCCGAGAAAGTCGCAGCCGAAATCACGAGCGCCGGCGGCCAAGCCTGGGCCATTCGAACCGATGTCGCCGAACGCGATCAGGTCGAAGCGATGGCCGGCGCCGTCTTCGACCGTCACGGGCGAATTGACGTCCTCTGCAACATCGCGGGCATTGCGCCTCCGGCGCCGCTTCTCGAAACCGGCGATGAGATCTGGGACAAAACGATTGACGTGAACCTGAAAGGCGTCTTCCTCTGCACGCAGGTCGTGGCGCGGCTTATGGCCAAGACAGGCGGCGGAGCCATAGTCAATATGGCTTCGACGAACGGGCTGGTCGGCGAGGCCGGATTGGTCGCATACAACGCGTCGAAATTCGGCGTGGTCGGATTGACGATGACCGCCGCAATCGAGCTTGCGCCTTACAACATCCGCGTCAACGCCGCCGCTCCGGGAATGATTCGCACGAGGCTTTCACAGGCCGTGCTGGACGCCGACCCGGAGCTGGCCCGATCTTATTTGCGTGACAAGATTCCGATGGCGCGTTTCGGCGAGCCTGATGAGGTGGCCGCTGTGGTGGCGTTCCTGGCTTCAGATGACGCGAGTTACGTGACGGGACATGCGCTGGTCGTTGACGGCGGACAGCTTACGTTTTGAAGATTTGAGTTGGCGATGAAAGTGAAAAGTCGTGATCCTTCATTGGTGGAAGACCTTGCCGTTTTCACGCCGCATGGTTCAATAGTTTTCTAACCAGGAAATGAATATGCGATTTGCCATACCTCTGCTACTTATGCTGTTTGCGATCGCGCCGGGTGGCCTAAATTCCGCCTTTCCTGTTTCGACGAGTGATGACTGGTCCGAAGCGGTGAATGGTCTGCAGGCGCGACTCGAGTTGGTCGAGAGGGAGAAGAAATACGGCACACGTTGGCTGGTCCCTCACCTGGAACTTCGAAACGTCAGAGACCTTGGCAACCAGATGGAGGTGAATTGCGACTACCGCCATCTTAAGGTCGAACTGGTAGACGCCAATGGCTCCCCACTTCGTCCCGGAAGTTCGTCGCCTAGGAGTGGGCCGACGACTGAACTGAACGTCATCGTTCTGCCATGGGATAGCTCGATCCGCCTTAACCTGGAATGCAGGAATTGGGGCATCAAGAAGGACGCCGCCGCCATGGTGGCCACTGACAGCGGGGCGTGGGTTATTCAGGAGAACGAGAAAGGCAAGATCTATCTTCGGGCCACCTTAACGGGAGAGAATATCGAACCTTCTTACAACAGTTGGAAAAGATGGAGCGGGAAAATCCAGACGCCGCCAATCAAAGTTGATTGGAAATAGCCGACGACATCGAGAGCTACCAGACGGAAGCACCTTGGCGCATGGTCGTCTTAGGCCAGAATCTTCTCCACCAACTCCCCATGCACGTCGGTCAAACGGAAATGACGCCCCTGAAACTTGTACGTCAGCCGCTTGTGATCAACGCCAAGTAAATGAAGCATCGTCGCCTGCAGGTCGAAGACGCTGACCGGGTCCGAGACGATGTTGTAGCTGTAATCGTCGGTCTCGCCGATCGCGACGCCCTTCTTCACGCCGCCGCCGGCGACCCACATCGTAATTGGCCTCGGTCAGCTTGCCCTGGCAATAGACCGTGCGCCCGAATTCCCCGCCCCAGACGACCAGCGTGTCGTCGAGCATGCCGCGTCGCTTCAAATCCTGAACGAGCGCCGCCGTCGGCTGATCCGTGCCCTGGCATTGAAGCGCCAGATCGCGCGGCAGGTCGCCGTGCTGATCCCAGCCTCGGTGATAAAGCTGAATGAAGCGAACGCCGCGTTCGGCCAGGCGGCGCGCGAGCAGACAGTTGGCGGCGTAAGTTCCGGGCTTGCGCGATTCGGGTCCGTACATCTCGAAGACGCTGTCCGGCTCTTTCGACAAATCCATCAGGTCGGGAACCGAAGTTTGCATTCGATAAGCCATCTCGTATTGCGCGACGCGGGTCTCGATTTCGGGGTCGCCGTAGCTCTCCGATTTCATTTTATCTAGCTTCACGACCGCGTCGAGCATCTGGCGGCGTGTCGTCTTGCTCACGCCGGGCGGATCGTCCAAGTAGAGCACGGGCGTCGCGCCGCCGCGCAACCGCACGCCCTGATAAGACGACGGCAGAAAGCCGCTCGACCAGAGGCGCGAAAAGAGCGGCTGATCGGTGTTGAGCGCGTGGGCGGTCGAAAGCAGCACGATGAACGCGGGCAGATTCTGGTTCTCGCTGCCGAGGCCGTAGCTCACCCACGAGCCGATGCTCGGACGGCCCGGCTGTTGGAATCCGGTTTGAATGAAAGTGATCGCGGGGTCGTGATTGATCGCGTCGGTGTACATCGTCTTGATGACCGCGATCTCGTCGACGATCTTCGCGGCGTGCGGCAGCAACTCGCTCACCCACGTTCCCGACTGTCCGTGCTGTTTGAACTTGAAGAGCGATCTGACGCAGGGGAACGCGCTCTGGCCCGAAGTCATTCCGGTGATGCGCTGGCCGCGGCGGATCGAATCGGGCAGTTCTGTCCCGTGCAGCTTATCGAGGGCGGGCTTGTAATCGAAGGTCTCGATCTGCGAAGGGCCCCCCGATTGGTGCAGGAAGATCACGCGCTTCACCTTCGGCGCGTAATGAGGCAATCCGACCAGACCGCCGGTCTTCGGGTCGCGGCTCGCTTCGTTCTCGACGAAGGAGAACGCGTCCAGTTTGAATAGCGAAGCCAATGCGGCGACGCCGATGCCCTTCGCGCCGAGACCGAAGAGTTGTCGCCGCGTCAAATGCAGATCGAATTCATGTTTCAGGTCCATCACTTCCCTCCTCAGAAAATCCCTGGGTACGCATCGCTTCCAGCGTGCAGTCTCGGATAGAGACCTATTGAACGGAATCAGTCGCCCCCAAACCTGAGGCGATGCGTACCCAGGTCTGGTTCCTATAAATTCGTCTTTCGCCGAGACTGCACGCTGGAAGCGATGCGTACCCAGGGCGCATTGTCATCGGGATTACTCCTTTGTGATCGTCTCGTCCAGGTTCAAGATCGCGCTCGCCACCATTGTCCACGCCGCCAACTCCGTCTGATCGATTTTATCATCCACTTTCGATTCGCCGACTCGCAACAACTCGCCCGCCGCCTTCCTGTCCCCACGGTAATTGGTCAATTGCCGCGACAACAGGTCGCGCAGGACTCGCGCTTCTTGCGCCGACGGCTTACGCGCCAACGCCAGACGAAAAACATAGACGATCCGGCCGCGGGCGTCCCTGCCGCCCTCGCGCAATGTTCTCTCCGCCATCGCGCGCGCCGCTTCGACGTAGGTCGGGTCGTTGAGCGTGACCAGGGCCTGCAGCGGCGTGTTGGTCACCGCGCGGCGCGCCACGCATTTTTCGCGGTCTGGCGCGTCGAACGTGGCCATCGCCGCCGGAGGCACGGTGCGCTTCCAGAACGTGTACATCGAACGGCGGTATAAATCCTTGCCGTGGCTCTGGACGTATTCCTGCATCGAGAAGCCGTCGCCGAAGGCCATCTCTTCCCACAGACCGGGCGGTTGATAAGGCAAGACGCTGTGTCCGCCGATCTCGTCGTCGAGCAACCCGCCGGCGGCCAGCGCGTTGTCGCGGATGGTTTCGGCCTGAAGCCGGTAGCGCGGGCCGCGCGCCAACAGGCGGTTCTCCGGGTCTTTCTCGCGCAATTCGGGCGTGACCCGCGACGATTGGCGGTACGTGGCCGATGTCACGATCAATTTCTGCATCGCCTTCACGTCCCAACCTTTCGATTGCGGATTGCGGATCGCGGATTGCGGATCGTCATTCTCTCGCCCCGCCGCCCCGTCGCCCTGTCGCCACGTCGGGTTCATAAACTCCGTCGCCAGCCAATCGAGCAGTTCGGGATGGACAGGCGGTTCGCCCTGCGCGCCGAAGTCTTCGACGGTTTTGACAATGCCGTGGCCGAAATACATCTGCCAGAAACGATTGACCGCGACGCGCGAGGTCAGCGGATGATTCGGATCGACCAGCCATTTGGCCAACGTCAAACGGTTGACCTTCTCGTCTTTCGGCAGCGGCGGAAGAACGGCGGGGACTCCCGGCGCGACCTTCTCGGTCTTGTTGCGGTAATCGCCGCGCGCGAGGATGAATGTGTCGCGCGGTTTGCCAAGCTCCATCATGACCATCGTGTTGAGGATCGCCTTGTCCAGGGCCTGTCTCCGCTTCCTGACGTCTTTCAACTCGGCGTATTGCCGCCGCATCTCTTCGGGCGCGACTTCGGTCAGGAAATATTCGCGCAGCCGGTCTTCTTCTTCTTTCGTCCGCTTGCCGCCGACGCCGGAAAGGATCGTGCGGATCGGATAGTGAACGGCCAGGTCTTCTATCTCGCGATCGCCGAGAGCGCGGGAGTAGAAGCGCATGTCATCGAGGCCGCCGCTATATGCCCTGCCGGTCTGTTTGCTCCCGATGATCAATTCGGCGCCGGTTTTGATCGGGCCGTTGAGCGCGTCCTTCACGACCTCGACCTCGGCGAGTTTGCCGCTCAGGAAGACCTTCAATCCGGCGGCCCTGCCTGATCCGTCGTAAGTGAAGGCCAGATGCTTCCAATCGTTGTTGTTGAACGATTCTTTCGTGCGAACGACGATCGCGTTGTCGGGCCAGGCGGAGATCAGCCTGACGGTCAAAGGCGCGGCCCATCGTTGGATGTCTATCAAATGCGGCTTCTCAAAAATCAATTCGTACCCGCGCCGCGTCTTCTCGTCTTCGATCTTCTGGAAAGCGAAATTGTCGATCTTGCCTATTCCGGGGCGCATCCAGAGCGCGAAGGTAAATTGATCGCCGGTGTCGAACGCGCCGGCGTCGCCGAAACTCAGCATAGTCTGGCCGTCCAATGAAACCGCGCGGCTGACCATGCCGCCGCCAAACGTCGGATCGCCGTTCAACGTTCGCCCTTGGCGATAATGTCCCGATGAATCGCCCAAGCCGCCGTCCAATTCGTAATGCGCCGTGATCCCTTCGACCGGCGCGACGGCCACGCGTCCGGACAGAGTCTTCTCCCACTCCTGCTTGAGCGGCGCGACGTTCTTGTCCGAGAGCGCGTCGGTCAAATCCTGAAGGCTACGGGTCAACCTCTGCTGCTCGGATTTCTGTTCGTCGGTCGGCAATGTGAGTATTGGCGCGGCGTTGCCAGTGCGCCCGTCCAATCCGACTTCGGGGACGCTGTTGAAGAAGGCGTAGAATTGATAGAACTCCTTCTGCGAGATCGGGTCGTATTTGTGCGAGTGGCAACGCGCGCAGCCCATCGTCAGCCCCAACCAGGTCGTGGCGGTCGTCTCGAGGCGGTCAATGACGTACTCGTTCAAGTACTCTTCGGGAATCGCGCCGCCCTCGAAATTGATCATGTGGTTGCGATTGAATCCGGTGGCGATCTTCTGATCCTGAGTGGCTTCGGGGAGCAGATCACCCGCGAGCTGTTCGATCGTGAATTGGTCGAAGCGTTTGTTCTCGTTGAACGCGCGGATCACCCAGTCGCGCCACGGCCACATGTCGCGGTGGCTGTCGATGTGGTAGCCGTGCGTGTCGGCGTAGCGCGCCAGGTCGAGCCACACCATCGCCATCCGCTCGCCGTAACGGGGCGATGCGAGCAACTTGTCAACAACCTTCTCGTAAGCGCCGGCTGATTTGTCGGCGAGGAAAGCGTCTACGTCGGCGGGCGTCGGCGGCAGCCCGGTCAGGTCGAGATAAACGCGGCGGATCAGCGTCGTCTTGTCGGCCTCGGGCTGCGGCTTCAGACCTTCTTTCTCCAACCGCGCCAGGATGAACGAATCAATCGGATTCCGAACCCAGGCGGCGTTCGCGACCTTGGGGATTTCGGGCCGCTTCGGCGGGATGAACGCCCAATGCTCATCCCACCGCGCGCCCTCTTCGATCCAGCGTCTGATCGTCTCAATCTGTTTTTCGGTCAGCTTGTGCTCCGACGACGGGGGCGGCATCACCACATCCTGATCCTTCGACGAGATGCGCTGATAGAGCCTCGATTTCGACGCGTCGCCCGGCGTGATCACCCCCGGTTTGGCGAATGCGCCCTCTTTCGTGTCGAAACGCAACTTCGACTTGCGCTGATTCTCGTCCGGCCCATGACAGGCGAAGCAGTTGTCCGACAGGATCGGACGAACCTCGCGGTCGAAATCAATCGGTACAGTACGGGGAGCGTGAGCGACCTGAGCTTCGATCGATAGACGGTACAGTACGGGGAGCGTAAGCGAACTGAGTCTCACGGAGAGAGCGCGCTGATGAGACTCAGGTCGCTTACGCTCCCCGTACTGTACCGGAAGTCGCTCACGCTCCTCGTACTGTACCGCCTGACGCGCCACAGTCGCCTTTGGAGGATTTGCGGCGCGAGGCCCTAAGGGCTTTGAATCATCCGCCGAAGCCGCCGGCAGAAATGAATACAGGCAGGCAAGGCAAATGGAAACAACGAGGGTTATGAATTGAATCTTCCGCTTCACTTCCAATCCTCCAGAAGTCTCTGGGAGCGCAGGCATCCCTGCCTGCTTGCTTCGGTCAGTCAGCACTTGCCGGAAGCCTGCAGGCAAGGATGCCTGCGCTCCCAGAGCAGCTTGCAGTTTAAATTTTGTCGGGTTGATCAAATATACGCCGAGTCTGGCGTAATCGCCAGACTCGGCGTAATGATGTTTTGACTTGAAGAACGACGCCATCTATGATTTAAGCCCGATTGATCTGACGCATCTGTTTCAACGACTATATCTTAATCTCGAAGGCTGTCGTCTCTTTGGACTGTGAAGCGCAAGTTAGGGCGCGGCCCGCCGAGCGCCTAAAAACCGAAGAAGAATTGAGAATCTCCGCCACAATCATCGTCCATAACGAAGAAACCAACGTCGCCGCGGTCTGCGAAACGGTTTCTTGGGCGGACGAGATCGTCATTGTCGATTCCGACTCGACCGACCGCACGGTCGAAATCGCGCGCCGTTACACGGACAAGGTCTTCAACCGGCCATTTCGGGGCTACAAGGACAAGCACGAATTCGCCGATTCGCAGACCACCGGGGATTGGATTTTCTGGATCGACGCCGATGAAAGAGTCACGCCGGAATTGCGCGAATCGATTGAAAACGTCAAGCGCCGCGACCCGTCGACTCTGCCCGACGGTTTTCGCATCGCGCGGCGCACCCGATACCTCGGGCGATGGATCGGACATTCCGGCTGGTATCCCGATTACCAGATGCGATTTTATCGAAAAGACGCGAGTTACTGGGACGGCGTGTCGCCACACGAGACGGCGCGCGTTCGTGGCCGCGTCGAAACGCTTCCCGGCCAATTCCTCCATTACACCGTACGCGATCTGAGCGAGCATCATCGCGTGCTCGGTGAATATACGACTCTCGCGGCTGAGTATCACCACAATAAAAACAAGCGCGTCAGCGGGATCCATCTCTTCATCCTGCCTGTCGCGGCCTTCATCCGCACATACTTCGTCAAACAGGGCTTTCGCGACGGCGTCCAGGGATTGATCATCGCTATGTTCACGGCTTACAGTGTTTTCCTTAAATACGCCAAAATCTGGGAAAGGAGTGATTGATGAGGATTGCCCCCATCATTTCAAATCAGGAGAGAATACTTCAGGCGATCTATAATGCAGTCGATGAAGTCAATGAACAGCTTCCCAAGGGGAAGAATCTGGACAAGGCGCCCGACACGGTGTTGTTCGGCAGACCGGGCAAGCTCGACTCCCTGGGTCTGGTCAGCCTGATCGTCGCGGTTGAACAGAATATTCATGACGAGTTCGGAACCGACGTCACGCTCGCCGATGATCGCGCCCTGTCCCAACGGAACAGCCCTTTCAGGACTATCGCCACCCTCTCCGAATATATCGCGCTCCTTCTATAGCGTTTTTATAGCCACAGAGCGCACAGAGGGCACAGAGGGAATTAATGACCTCTCTGTGTTCTCTGTGACCTCTGTGGCTAACAGGTAGAATTGAACATGATGGAATCGGCAACCACTGATAATCAGGTTCTCCTGGTCACCGGCGCGAGCAAGGGCATCGGCGCCTATCTCGCGGAATACTACGCCGGGAAGGGATACCATGTCGTCGGCTGCAGCCGCCGGGCGGCGGGCCTGAAAATCGATAATTACCGGCATTTCTGCATCGACGTTACTGACGAAAAGAGCGTCAAGCAGATGTTCTCGGAGATAACGAAAGAACATGGACGTTTGGACGTCTTGATCAACAACGCCGGGATCGCTTCGATGAATCACATCCTACTAACCCCGGCGAGCACGGCCAGAAAAATCATCGAAACCAATTTCATAGGGACATTTCTTTGCAGCCGGGAGGCCGCCAAGCTCATGAAGCGGCGCGGCTTTGGCAGGATCATCAATTTTGCGACCGTGGCGACGCCTTTGAAGCTCGAAGGAGAGGCCGTGTACGCGTCATCGAAAGCCGCCGTCATCTCCTTCACTCAAATCATCGCCAGGGAACTCGCGAGCTTCGGCATCACGGTCAACGCCGTCGGCCCGACCCCAATCCAGACCGACCTCATTAAATCTGTGCCCGAGGAAAAGATCGATGATCTCATCCGAAGCCAGGCGATCAAACGGCTCGGCGAGTTCAGCGATGTTTCCAACGTCATAGATTTTTTCATGCGTCCTGAGAGTGACTTCATCACCGGGCAAACGTTATTTTTAGGTGGAGTTTGATGTCCATAGATTTTTTGCTCGAGGTCTTTAGGGAGAAGGAAACCGCCGAGGCCGTCGTCTGGAGGGATCAGGCTTACACTTACGGTTGGCTGCTGAATCGCATTGATTATTGGAGAGAGAGAATCGCCGCCGATGGACTTGGCCCCGGGGCGGTCGTCATTCTCGAGACGGACTTCTCGCCCAACGCCGTCGCGCTCTTTCTCGCCCTGATGGATCACGGCTGCATCCTGGTCCCACTGATAGAATCTCCGGAAGCGAAAAGGGCGAAAATCATCTCCATCGCCGAGGGAGAGATCGGTTTCAATATTGATAAAGATGATGGGATAACTATTACGCCTTTACCCAACAAAGCGACACACCCACTATACCAACAGCTTCGCGAGGCGCGGCGCCCCGGTCTGGTCATCTTCTCTTCAGGTTCGACCGGGGAGAGTAAGGGCGGCGTCCATGATTTCTTCTCGCTTCTAGAAAGATTCAAGACGCGCCGCCCCGGCCTCAGGACGATCTCGTTTCTCCTCTACGATCACATCGGCGGCGTCAACACCATGCTTTATGCGCTCGCTAACGGCGGTTGCCTGGTAACCGTCAGGGAGCGCGCCCCTGATGAAGTCCTGGCCGTGATAGAGAAGCATCGAGTCGAAATGCTGTCGACGTCTCCGACCTTCATCAATCTCATGTTGTTGAGCGAAGCCTATAAGCGACACGACCTCAGCTCCTTGAAGAAGGTGCAGTATGGGACCGAGCCGATGCCGGAGAGCGCCTTGCGGAGATTCAACAAGCTCTTCCCCCAGATTACTCTTCAACAAACCTACGGCCTTTCCGAAATCGGCATTCTTCAATCCAAATCCAAATCCTCAGACTCGTTATGGGTCAGGATCGGCGGCGAGGGCTTTCTGACGCGCGTGGTGGACGGCGTCCTGCAGATCAAAGCAAAGTCGGCGATACTCGGCTATCTGAACGCGCCGAGCCAGTTTACCGAAGACGGCTGGTTCGACACCGGAGACGCCGTCGAAGTAGACGGAGAGTACTTCAGGATTCTCGGGCGCAAATCTGAAATCATCAACGTCGGCGGAGAGAAGGTTTACCCGGCGGAGGTCGAGAGCGTCATCAAAGAATTGGCTGCGGTCGCCGATGTGGTAGTCTTCGGCGAGAAGAATTCGATCACCGGAAACATCGTCTGCGCCGACGTGCTGCCAGCCCTCGAGTTGGCCGACTCGAAGAAGAAGGAATTCATCGCAAATCTGAAGCGACACTGTCGAGAGAATCTGCAGAACTATAAAGTTCCGGTAAAAGTTAACCTCGTTACAGACCGGCTATACAGCGAACGTTTCAAGAAGATCAGAAGATGAGCGGTCTCACTTTGCGCGCGAACTGAAAAGTGAAAAGGTCGCGTCGTAGAATCTCTCTACGATTCAGAGCGTAGAGGTCCACTGCGTCAGTCGGTCCGTATATTGTGGAAAAGGCGGTTATGTAGCCTGCGCGCTCGACTACTCGTTGTACATCTTCGGTGAGAAAACCCGCAGGGTAGGCGAATGCCCGGCACGGCTTGTCTAACAGATTTTCGATCTGCCTTTTCGATTCTTCCACCTCAAATTTCGCCTCCTCAAGAGATAGCTGGTTGAGCAACCTGTGATTGACGGAGTGCGAGCCGAATTCAATGCCGTACCGGGCCATTTCAATGACCTCCTCGCGCGAAAGATGCGCTCGGGCGCTCTCGCCCTCGGCCACCGCTTTGGTGGAAATTTCCCCGACGCAGGATGAGACGAGAAAAATAGTGGCTTTGACGCCATACCGTCGAAGGATGGGAAAAGCCTTCTCGTAATTATCCTTCCAGCCGTCATCGAAGGTGATGGCGAGCCCGTTAGGAGGAAACGACCCGTTCTCGCGGAAATACTCGATCAGTTCCGAAGCGGTGTAGAAAATAGTTCCCTGCTTCTTGAGGTAAGCTATTTGCCTTGCAAAGCGCGGCGGCGGCGTATAAGGCCCTCGCAGCCGCGCATCGGAGGGGAGAGAGTCAATCTTGTGATATAGCAAAATGGGAATCGATAGCAATGGCTTCTCCTGAGATGTCAGATGTCAGATGTCAGATGTCAGATGTCAGGTTTCAGGTTGGAAGAAGGCCTGACATCTGACATCTGACATCTGACATCTGATTTAGAAGTTGGATTCCTCGAAGATGCTCACGTCGGAATCGCCGCGAGTGAGGAACCAGTTGCTTCGCGCGTAGATCAGGTCTTCGCGCTCGGCCGTTTTGGCGGCGAACAGTGGCGAAGATTTAACGCGCCGGAATCCGAAATGTCGCAGCCTGGCCTCGACCCGCTCGTCCAGAACGTCAGTCACGAGTGAACCGGCCTTCCTTTCGAGCGCCAGTCGCAGAGCGCCTTTCAGGAGATTATCGATTGTCTCCTCGGCGTGACTGGGGCCGTAGCACAGATCGCTGATCGCGGCCTTCGGCGGCGATTCGCCTGCGCCCGCCTTCCTGAAGAAGAGAACGACGTACCCCAACAGGCGGTCATTTTTATAATAACCCAGCACGTCATATTTCTTACCGGGCTGCCTCATGAACTGCCATTCAAGGAAGCGTGAACTGCGCACCACGGCGCAGGGCCATTGCGTCGAAGCGTCCAACCAGAGTTCGTCAAACGAAGAGTCGAATCTTGGCGCCTCGCGCAGCGCGCCGTCCTCGGGCGCCGAGAGAAGCGCCGAGTCGGGACGAAAAGGAGCGTACAGGAGGTTCGCCAGGCGCCGCGCCGGGGCGAGATGCGAGATTTCTTTTGCGGCATGACCTGGAAACAGAAGAATCTGATAGCGGTTGATACTCTCTAAAGGTTTCCAACGGAGAAGCCTCATGACGGCCGAAGAGTTCTCGTTATAACCGAGCGAGAGCAGCGTCTTGCAATAACTCCAGCTCACTTGAAACAAAGGTATAGCTAGTCCGCCCGGCCGGTATTCCGGGAGCAACATGTAATCTACAAGCCAGAGAGCGCGCTTTACTTCGGCGCCTACTTTCAGGTCGACCGGAATCGACGCCACTTGGCCAACAATCTTGTCCCCGGCTTTGACGACCCACAGCGGGATGTTGTCTTGACAGATGTAGGGGTTCTCAAAAAAACGCCACTTCCAGAATGAAGCGTCGCTCTTATTAGGCTCGCCAGGAAAGGCTACTCTCAGGAAAGAGAGTAGAGACTCCATGTCGGAGGCTTCAAACTGCTTGATCTGAACGTCGCCCGTCATCTTCTTCCCTCAATGGATACTCCATCCGTAGCGAACATCTTGGTGAGCTCGGATGGAGAGGAAATTGAGATCGCTGGAAGTATGAGGGGATTCGATCCCCTCTACTTCCGGCGATGAGCCTTTCGACTCGATC
>WNFU01006704.1_pt1 | contig 28273 bp, 33 predicted proteins | sample 5400121 | NCBI WGS metagenome assembly WNFU01 (sample SAMN13153360, study PRJNA577476) | soil metagenome | isolation source: 100 cm soil or saprolite under grassland replicate 1 | place: USA:California | collected 2016-06-15 | reverse complement strand
TTCTCGAACGGGGTATTCGATTTCGGCGACAGCGTCATCAAGCTCTCGCCGGAGTTGCAGCGACTCGATTTCTTCGCTCCCCAGAACTGGGCGGAGCTCAATGCAGGTGACGTCGACCTCGGCTCGGTGGGCCCGGCCGTGCTTGCGGGTGACAGGATCTTCCAGATCGGCAAGGAGGGCGTGGGGTACCTCTTGGATGCTGGAGCCCTCGGCGGGATCGGCGGTGAGCTCCACGCACAGAAGGTGTGCGGGGGCTCGTTCGGAGGCACGGCCGCCACGGGCGACAGGATCTATGTTCCCTGCACGGACGGACTGGTCGCCCTGGCCGTAGCCGAGGACGCTCGAAGTTTCGCCCCACTGTGGCGTTCCGCAACATTCAACGCCGGGCCGCCGATCGTGGCGGGAGGGGTGGTTTGGACCGTCGATCTCTCTGCGGGTGCCCTGGTTGGACTGGACGAGACGAACGGTCATGAGCTCGTACGAGAGGAGACGCTCCAGACCATCACGGCCTTTTGCACCACAGCGTGACGCAACCGGGTGGCCACGTCCCGATCTAGCTGAACGGATCGGGACTGTTTCAGGTCACAACGATCTTGCCGTGCATCAACGTGGGATGGATCGTGCGGCGGTACCTGAACGTCCCCAAGCTTCCTGAACACGCGGCCCCCCCGACACGCTCAACCGGTGGCGTCGGCAGCTCGTGAGCGACAGATGGTCGAGGCGGCGTCGGGGGCCACAGGACTTCCCCCCATCGATCCCAAGGTCCGCGACCTGATCCTTCGGATGGCCGGGGAGAATCCCAGACGGGGGCTACCTCCGGATCAGGGGGAGCTGCTCAAGCTCGGCATCACGGTAAGCCATGATTATTGGGAACGTGCTGCTGTTCCTTGGCTCACAAGAGACGTACTTCCGAGGCGGTGGTGTCCGCCGGGTTATGACCGGTTAAGTCCCCCGATCGTCCACTGGAATGCCGAGAGACGAGCGGCGGCGGTTGCCCCGGTGGTTCGGCGACCTTATTGTTGCCCGTACGTCGAGTCTTCGCGGTTCCCCACGAGTGGGCCGATCGTGACAGGCGAGTCAGATCGTTCCAGCCCCGACGGGCTCATGTCGCCAGGCGGCGCCGACGGCCGGCGCCTCGGCGCCGGGCTCTCGTTCGGTGCGGCCGCCGTCGTGCTCGCCGCGACATTCCTGCCGGTGGTCACAGGGAACGGCGACTCCCTCGGGTTCTTCGACTGCGAGGGCCTGCCCGGATGTCAGTGGCTGGCGCTTCCGCAATTCGTCGCGGTCGCCGTGTTCCTGCTGCTCGGTGCCCTCGTCCTCGCGAGACGTGGCGGCCGCGGGCTCGGGCCGGAGTTGATGGTCGCTGGCACGATCACGATCGCGGTGACCTTGGGTTGGGCCGGGTTCGTGATGAGTCAGAGTGAGCTCGACGTGTCGCTCGGTCCCGGTCCGCTTCTCGGGCTCCTTGGAGGGGTGCTCGGTCTATCGGCCGGCCTCACCCTCACGGCCTCGAGATCGACCGGCGCCGCTGAGGAACCGCCCCCGGCGGGCTATGTGAAAGGACGGACGGACGTCTGGAAGGTGTTGCCCGGACTCGTGGGTGCGGTCGGTGTGGGCGTTGCCGCCTTCATCCCGTACGCCCAGTTCTCCGAAGGGGAGGATACGTCGATCGCCGACTGCGGCGTCGCGGGGTGTGGCTGGTTCGCTCTCGAACCGATCGCGCTCGCACTCGGCGTGCTGGTCCTCGCCGTGCTCGTCGCGTTGGGTGTGATCGGTCCCCGCATAGCCGCCCTGGTATTTGGCCTCGGCGGCGTATGGGGGGGTCTGCTCTATCTCGGTTTCGTCGGGTACTCATTGGCGATTAGCGGATCGGATGCGTTTGGACCGGAGGCGAAGATCGAAGCGGGAGCGTGGATCGGCCTCGCCGGGGCCGTCATGATCCTCATCTCGAGCGGACTCTCGATGATCGCTCGCCCTCGAGGCACGAGCGTCGACAGACCCGTTGAAGCCGGCCGGCCACCGTCTCCAGCCTCACCCCTCGAACGCGACGAGGGTCTGTAGCACTCGCGTTGGATGGCGCGCAGTCATCGAAACGATTTTCCTGCGCGCGTTGTACGTGCTCTTCTTCATAGAGATCGCCATTAGGAAGCTCTTCGTGAACCCCCCTGCAGGCAGACAAGGGTGGACGACGGGCCTCATCCGAGGGCGAAACGAAACACGCCGAGCCCGATGACCCAAAGGCCCAGGTTGACTGGGGCGATCCGGGTCAGAACCGCAAGCGTCTTCTCCTTGATGAGCCCGACGAGTCGGTCCCACTTGCCTTCGGTGCGGTCCAGTTCGTCATCGGTCAGTACGCCCCACGACTCCTTCACCCGGCCTCGAACTTGATCCCACTTGCCCTCCAGCTCCAGGCGCTTGCTGTCGTCCATCGTCTTCACCTCCAGCGCTCTCATACCCTGTTAGGGGGTGAATCGAACGGGACAGGAAGGTCCCGTGTGCGTGGGAGTCGCCCCAAAACAGGTCTTCCAGCCGTGGCGCAGTACCTGAACCAGCATCGAGGTCACCACGCCCGGATCTCAGCCAAGGCCGGCCTTCCGCGTCGGTGCGGTCGGAAAATCACGTCCACTGCCGCCGCGGGCCCTTCCGAAGTACCCAGGATCAGCCAGGGGGTTGCGACACCGGAATTGGGTGCGATGCCGTCTACTCCTCGACCCCGCAGGGCTCCACCCTGGGCACGGGAGGCGAGGGAGATGCAGTCGGACACAGGGACCCAGTCGCAGACGGAGGTCGAACGAGAACCGGGACCGGCCGAAGGCGGAACGCACCGGGACAGGCTGCGGTGGATGTCTCCCCCCGTCTTCGGGGTCATCTTGGTGTGCTTCCTGTTCCCCTTCATCACGGTCTCGTGCGAGGGCGAGGAGGCCACGTTCACCGGGGTGCAGCTGGCCACAGGCCGGGGCATGGATGAGGTCAGCCCCGGCCTGCTGGAGCATGTGGCCATTCCCGACCCGTTCGTCATCATCGCGCTCCTGTTCGCCGCTGCTGGGCTCGTCCTCGGCTTTGTGCGAGGGAGGAGGGCGCTGCTCTGGGCCTCCGTCGCGGGGGCGCTCGGCGCCATCGCGCTCGCCACGGAGGCGCCTTTCCAGGCGTTTCGCCTCGACAGCTTGGAGGAGCGTCTGGGCTACCGGCTCGCGGTCCTGGTCTTCCTGGGAGCGGTCGCACTCAACGACATGATCCTGGCCCGTGCGAAGCACTTCGCCCGGGGTGATCCGGAACGCAGGGCCCTCAGCGTCCAGGCGGCGAGCACCGCGGCCTCGCTGGCGATCCTGGGGGCCGTCGTCGTGCCATTGGTACTCGTCGGGTTCCCCCAGGAAAGCCGAGGAATCCTCGTCCTAGTGCGGTCGGGGGTGGTGGTTGTACTCGCGGCGGTCGGGGCCGTCTACGCCTTCGTCGGGTCGAGAGAGACCCGTGCCGCCCAAGAGGGCAGGCTCCCGGCTCGCTGGGGTGGGCCGGAGACCGAGCGCCACGCCGCGGCCATGATCTCGCTCTTGGGGGGAATCATCGCGGTCGTGCTGCCGCTGACCGCGGGGACGATCGGTTGGCTCGCAGTCTTGGCCATCCCCGCCGCGATCGGCGCACTGATTGCAGGCGTGCGGGAGCTCCGGTGGGCGGGGCGGGACCCCTTCTTCCGGGCCGCCGCGGCATCGGGGATCGGCATGGCGTTCCTGCCCATGTACGTGCTGCTGCTTGGCCTGCTGCTCTACGGTTTCGCCAGATGAGAGTCGAGGCGACATCCATGCAGTCTCAGGATGTGACGCGCTCGCGGGCAAGTTGATTCCACCGAAACTCCAGCGTTCCATGAGGAAGTGGTTCGACGCTGGACGGCGTCGTCCACTCCGACGACGACCCTGTCCACAAGCTCAACGACCTCGCGAACCCCGACAAGGTGGGACGCGCCGCCGTTCGAATGATCACCAGCGAGATGCCGGACTTCGTGATGCAGAACCTCGGGATAGATCCCCGGACGTCGACGCCGGATGGCTGGCGCGAGACGGCTGCATGGTTGATGATGCAGCGCGAGGCTGGCACGGTCCGCGGGTACTTCGGCCAGGACTACATCCAAGACATGACGGCGGGGAGCACATCGGTGTCGATGGCCTGGTCGGGCGACATCTTGTACTACAGTGTGTGGGCCGGCCAGTCGGAGCTCCAGTTCATCTTTCCCGAGGGGGGCGGCCTCCGGTGGATCGACAGCATGGCGATCCCGCTGAACGCCCAGCATCCGGTAGATGCGATGACGTTCATGGACTTCTACTACGACCCGCGGATCGCCGTGATGGTCACCGAGTGGGTCCTCACGATGTCGCCGGTCGAGGGCGTGCGCGATCTCGTGTTCGCCGACGCGGAAGCCGCGCTCAAAGAGGGCGTGAAGGGTTACGCGAACAAACTCTTCGCAACGGCGGAAAACCGGTTCACGTTCCCGGACGAGAAGGTCCTCGCCGCCACCTCCTTCGCCCGGGACCTGAAGACGGATGAGGAGCGGGAGGACTGGAGCGCGATCTTCAATCCGATCTCGCAGGCGTGAACTGGATCGTCGCAACCGACTGCGGTCACCGGACGCAGGAGGCCGGGTCGGAGAGGGCGGTCTGCCATCGCACACGTACAGTGCCGCTGTTCGCCTATCCGCGTGAGATGCCGCCCGTATGATCCAGGATCAGACGGCGCCACTTCGCCGGGTTTACGTTCGGAAACCACGTCGAGACGATCTTGCGGGGTGGCGCGCCTACGGCTGGCTCGCGGCCCCCGACCCCTCCCGTGCCGAGGAGGAGCATCTCGCGTTCCGCGCCGAGCTCGAAGCCGCCGGAGCCGAGGTCGCGGTAGGAGAGGCCGAGGTCCCGGGGGACCCCGATGCGATCTACACCCACGACCCCGTGCTCCTGACCGACGACGGCGCGATTCTGCTACGACCCGGAAAGTCGGGCCGGCGAAGCGAGCCGGGAGCAGCCCGGGCGGACCTGGCCGCGGTCGGGGTACGGGTCGTCGGCGAGCTCACCGAACCGGCAACCGCCGAGGGCGGAGATCTATTCTGGCTCGATCCATCGACGCTACTCGCCGGCCGGGGATACCGAACCAACGACGAGGGGATCGCGCAGTTGAGGACGAACCTCGCTCCTCATGGCGTCGAGGTGCTGGCGTTCGATCTGCCGCACGTTCGCGGTCCGGGCGAGTGTCTGCACCTCCTCTCCCTCCTCTCACCCCTCGCGCAAGATCTCGCCGTCGCCTATCCACGTCTCCTGCCGGTCCGTCTCGTGGAGCTACTCCGAGACCGAGGCGTCCAGCTCGTCGAGGTACCCGAGGAGGAGTTCGATTCCATGGGGCCCAACGTCCTCGCGCTCGCTCCCCGGGTCGGCCTCGCCCTGGAGGGAAACCCGGAGACCCGTCGGCGGATGGAGGCGGCCGGCGTCGACGTCCGGGTCTACCGCGGGGACGAGATCAGCCGGAAGGGCGGCGGCGGGCCGACCTGTCTCACCCGTCCGCTGGCCCGGGGCTGAGGCTCTCATGGCCAAGGCGAGCGGCTGGTTCGCAACCCGTGAACTCGAGCGAGGCGTGTGGCTCGTTGCCGAGCCCGCCCACGTCAACTGCTTCCTGGTGGCCGGGCGGGAGCGAGCGGTGCTGATCGATTCGGGTCTTGGGATCGCCGACGTTCGCTCGATCGTCGAATCGCTCACCGACCTCGATGTGATGGTTGCGAACACACATCATCACTGGGACCACGTTGGCGGAAACGACCGGTTCTCCGACGTTGCGATCCACGAGCTCGGCGAGGACCACCTCCGGGCCGGAGACGACCTCGCGTTCGCCGAGAAGTACATCGCCTTCACTCGGGAACTGCTCCAGCGCTTCGCCGAGTTCAAAGCGCTCGACCGCCCGTACTTCGAGCTTCTCGCCGACGAGACGACTCCACGGCAGTTGCCCGAAGGGTTCGACCCGGCGAGCTGGCGGATCGCCCCCTGCGTGCCGACCCGGCTGCTCCGCGACGGCGACGAGATCGACCTCGGCGGACGGACCCTGCGAGTTCTTCACACGCCGGGGCACACGCTGGATTCGGTCTGCTACCTGGACGAGGAGAATGGGCTCTTGTTCGGAGGTGACACGTACAACACCGGTCCGATCTATGCGCACATGCCGGACTCCGACCTCGAGGCGTTCGCCCGCTCGACGCAGCGCGTTGCGGCGATGGCCGACGAGATCCGCATGGTCTACATGGCGCACGTCACCCGATACACGGAGAACGCCAGCTTCGTTCGCGAGGTCGCCGAGGGATTTGCGTCGATCCTGGACGGCTACGCTCAGTGGGAGCATGCCTACGACGACTCGGGCGACCCGGTCCGGGCCTACTGGTTCGCCCGGTTCGGCGTCTTCGTCCGACCCGGCACCTCTTGAACCTCAGCGGAGGAAGCGCGTCCTTAGCTCGCGTCGGCTGCGGCCTTCGCCGGTTGTAGTGAGCGGAGTAAGTCCGAAGGACCTGCTCCAGGTGGCGGCGGCCGAGCACCAGTATTCAGTCCAGGCACTCGGTCCGGACCGTGCGGACCCACCGCTCGGCGAACGCGTTCGCTCGCGGAGCCTTCGTCAGCGAGGAACTCCATTGCGTGAAGGCTCGTGTCGACGAGCCTGCAGTGCGCCCAAGATGGAGGGGGCCACGCTCCGGACGGCTCGCACGATACCGTCGTAGCCCGTGCATCGGCACAGATTCCCCGAGAGCGCGATGCGCACGTCCTCCTCCGACGGGTCGGGGTTAGCGAGCAGCAGCGCGCTCGCCGAAATCAGCATGCCGGGAGTGCAGAAACCGCACTGCACGCCACCTTGTTCGAGGAAGGCGCGCTGCAGTGGAGCGAGCTCGTCGCCTTCCGCGAGGCCCTCGACCGTGGTGACCTCGCGCCCGACGGCCTGCAGAGCCAGGTAGCTGCACGAGTTCACCGGCCTGCCGTCCAGGAGCATCATGCAGGCCCCGCACTCGGAGTCGTCGCACCCCTCCTTCGAGCCCGTGAGGCCGATCACGTCGCGGACGGCGTCGAGCAGGCTCATGTGAGGGTCGAGCTCCAAGGTGTAGCGGGTACCGTTCACGTTCAGGGTGGCATTTACCCTCATGCCTTGAATCCAGCAGTGGCGCTGAACGTGGCGGCGCTTGCGGGGATGGGAACGCGCTCACCCATGGCGCGCCCGAGCGCCGCTGCGATCGCCCGGCGGGTTATCACCTCGGCCATGGCCCGTCGGTACTCGGCCGATCCCCGGACGTCGGTGATGGGTGACGAGCCGGCGGCGGCGGCGCGGGCGGCGGCGGCGATCGCCTCCTCGCCACCGTCGGAGCCGGTGAGCTCCGCCTCCGCTTCCGGGACGTCGCGGATCGTCGGGGCCAGCGCGGTGACAGCGACCCGTGCGTCGGCCACCGAACCAGCGTCCAGCCTCACGACAGCCGTTGCCCCCACGATGGCGATCTCCATCTGGCGCCGGTACTCGAGGCGGACGTACGCGGAGCCGGTCATCGGCTCGGGCGCCGGCAGGTCGATCGCGACGAGCAGCTCGCGCGGGTCGGCAACGGTGGTCCCCGGCCCGGTCCAGAGCTCGGCGAGCGACACCGCCCGCTCGCCTCCTTCGGAACGCAGCGTAGCCGTCGCGTCGAAACACAGCAGCGGCCCGCCAGTGTCCATTGCCGGCGATGCGTTCATCACGTTGCCACCGATCGTGCCCTGTGCACGGGTCGCGTGTGAGCCGACGATCGCCGAGGCATCGGCGAGCGCGGTGAACCGCTCGCGGATCACGTCGTTCGCCACGATCTCGTCGTGCGTGGCCAAGGCTCCGAGCCGCATGTCGCCCTCGACCTCGACGATCCCCCTGAGAGACTCGATCCGATCGATCGCGACGATCGCGTCGGGCAGCGGTGCCTTGCCTTGGCGCGCCCCGACCACCAGGTCGGTCCCGCCGGCCACCGGGCGGGCTCCCGATCCCAGCGCGGCCAGGGCGTCGTCCAGCGTGACCGCGGACGTGAAGGACCTCGTCACCTGTCCATTCCCTGGGATGCGGCCCAGACCCTCTCGGGCGTCATCGGGAGGTTGCGGACGCGCGTTCCCAGCACCTTCGCGATCGCGTTCGCGATCGCCCCAGCGGTGGGGACCTGCGGAGGCTCGCCCACGCCCTTGGAGCCGCGCGGGCCCGCGCCTTTAGCTGGGATCTGGACCCAGTCCACCTCGATCTCCGGGGCGTCGGAGCACGTGATGAGCTTGTAATCGAGCAGGTGAGGGTTCTGCTGCCGGCCCTCGTCGTCGAACTGCGTTCCCTCCGAGATCGCCAGGCCGATCCCCATCACGACGCCACCGGTCACCTGGCCGTCAGCTCCCATCCGGTTGAGGATGACACCGGAGTCGTGAGCCGCGGCCACCTTCAGAACGCGAACCACTCCCGTCTCGCGATCTACCTTCACGTGAGCCGCCTGCGTGATCAGCTGCGGTGCCAGGAACGTTTCGTTGCCCAGGCGGCCTACGCACCCCCCGGTATCGCCGGTCGGCACCTCTGGAACCTCGCCCGAGCCCTTCCCGTGGAGCGTATCGGCGGCCGCTAGGTCCGCGATCAAGACGGATCGATCGGGCGAGCCCTTCACTCGAACGTGGCCGTCGGCGAGCTCTAGGTCCTCCCGGTCGACCTCGAGCTCGGCCGCCGCGGCGTCCAGCAGCTGGTCGCGCACGTCGGCCGCTGCGGCCAAGATCGCGCGGCCGGAGTTGAAGGTGGTCTGTGACCCGCACGAGCCCATATCCCAGTTCGCCGCGGCGGTGTCCTGGTACAGGAGCGTGAAGTCCTCGGGATTCATGCCGAGCTCCTCGGCGACGAACGTCGGCATGGCCATGACCGCCCCGCTTCCGTTCTCCTGGGCGCCGGTCACGATCGTGCCGCTGCCGTCGCCGTTCAGGTGGATGTACGCGCCGGAGGGGGCCGGCATGGATGGCCACCAGCCGACCGCCACGCCGATCGCCTCGTCCTCCGGGAGCTCGCGCTCGTAGCCGATCATCTCCACGGCACGCTCGAGCGTCTGCTTGATCCCAATCTCGTCGAAGATCTGGCGCGTGGGTCCCTCGGCGCCCTTCTCGATGAGCGTGCGCCGCCGGAGCTCCACCGGGTCCATGCTGAGCACCGTCGCCAGCTCGTCCATGTGCTGTTCCAGCCCCCAGCACACCTGCGGCGCGGTCGGTGCCCGGATCGAGCCTGAGGGCTGCTGGTTCGTGTAGTTAAGGAAGGCTTCCACGAAGACGTGGTCGATCTTGTACGGGCCGCACGCGTGCATCGCGGCCATCTGTCCCAGGAACCCACCCTCGCCGCAATACGCCCCCTTGTCCAGGACCAGTCGGGCTTTGCGTGCCACCAGCCGCCCGTCGCGCGTCGCGCCGGTCTCGAATTCCATCACGATGCCCTCGCGGCGCTGCGCGATCGCCCTGAACTCCTCCTCGCGGGAGAAGACCAGCTTCACGGGGCGCCGGGCCGCGCGTGCGAGCGCCGCAACCTGGGCCTCGAAGTGGAGGTCGCACTTGGCCCCGAACCCTCCACCGAGCAGTGGGACGACGACCCGGACGTTCGCCTCGGGGATCTTCAGGGTCTGCGCGACCCCAGCGCGTGCAGCGTAGGGCACCTGCGTCGAGGACCAGATCGTGACCTGGTCGCCCTGCCACTCGGCAAGCACGGCCCGCGGTTCGATCGGCACGCCTTGCGACGGGTCCGACTCGTAGCGACCCCTGATAACGACGTCGGCCTGGGCCATCGCGGCGTCGGCATCTCCCTTGACGATGGTGTGGTAGGCGATCGTGTTGCCGTTGGCCACAATGTTCTCGTCGCGCTTGTACGAGGTCCAGTCAGGGTGGATCAGCGGAGCATCGGGCTCCATCGCCGCCACGAAGTTCGTGATCACTGGCAGGGGCTCGCATTCCACCTCGATCAGCGCCGAGGCCTCGGCGGCGATCTCTTCCGTGAGCGCGGCCACGCCCGCCACGATCTCCCCCTCGAATCGCACGACGTCCTTGGCGAACAGCGTACGGTCCTGCACCAGGCCCCCGAACCGGACATCGGGCAGGTCCTCCTGCGTGACCACGGCCACCACGCCCGGCAGCGCTCGCGCCCTGGTCGTGTCGATGCGCCGGATCCTCGCGTGGGGATGGTCGGCGTAGCGGAACGTGGCGTGTGCCATACCGGTAACCGTGAGATCGGCTGTGTATCGGCCCACGCCAGTCACCTTCTCCTTGCCGTCTGGACGGATGAAGTTGGTGGCCGTCGTGTCAGTCCCCAACGCGTGCCCTCCCTTCCGGTGGCGCACATCATGGTCCTTCTGCGGCGGAGCCGGCAACGGCCTTCGCAGGATCACGTTCATCGGGTCGTACGCGTCCTAGCGTTCCCAGCTCGACTCCGTGGGGAGGCTGAGGGAGGTGGGACCCGAACTCAGCGCAGCCCTTCTTCTCAGAGGCCCCGACGATCTCCGTCGGCGCATTCTGACCCGCCTTGTCAAGAGCGTGACGTATCAGAGAGAACCAGAACATCGAGGTGGTATTGGTTCTGCCCCATGCCGACGTCCCGCTCAGGTTTGTAGCCGCGGACGACCTATCGGCTCAGAGGGCTCCCGATGGGCGCCTCCTAGATAGACAGTGCCCGGGGCTGGACGCTGACAGAATCCTCATCTGCGAGAACGCCCCTTGAGCTGGTGGTTCAGGTGCCGTGGAGTCGGCGGCCCTAGACTCTGCACAAGGGCCGCGGCGCTTATGGGGGCCTAGTTCCCTCGTCGGTTCACACAAGGGCTCGATGGTGGACCTGGCGCGACGATGTTTGAACCCCTTACCCTTGTTGCACGCCCTTCCATGAGTAGGGGCGTGCGCTGAGCTGAGATGCATCTGAAGGGACGAACTGGGCCCTGGAGATGACCCTCATGAGCCCCCTTCCCCGAGGTTCGAGTTTCCTTCGAGGAACCCGACCGAGCGCACCTCCTCCTGGTACGGACCCTGGTATTCGAGCACGTACAGGCCGTTTCGAACGTCGACGACGTAGATCAGACCGTCCTGGATGATGGGGTAGCTCCACATGACCACCTTATCGAGGCCAGAGCTCAGCGCCGGGTCCTCGGTAGCCACCTGGTGCAGCGGCTCGGGGACGAACGCCGCAACCTGAGTGGGGCGAGAAGGGTCTGCGGTCGTGAACACCTGGAGTCCGGCGCTGTGCCAGGCGACGAAGGCCAGGTGCTCCGTGACCGTGGGGTTGTGCGAAGAGAAGCTCGAACGGCGATCCCGTTCCTCGGCGATCTGACCGCACCTGGCGGGGTCGTTGTACGGCAAGACGCGGTACTCGGAGAGAACCGCCGGCGATGCTGGGTCAGAGACGTCGATGATCCGGGCCCATCCCCAAGGGCATCCGCCGCCCGGTTCGTCGCTTCCATAGACCTCATCGGTCGTGAGAACGAGGTCGCGACCGGGAATCCGGACTGCGCTGTGCGCCCCCCACCCCTTCCACTCGAGTCGCCGGTCGATCGGGGTGGCAAGACGGATCTCAGGGTTGGCATCGCCTCGTGCCACCTCCGACGTATCGATCATGAAGAAGCCACGAGTCAGGTGGGCGAGGTACGCGAGGCGCCCGTCGTATGAGACCGAAAGGGAGTGGAGGTTGTCGTCCGGTCCTGGGTCGGGAAAGTCGGCTCCCCAACTGGCCACTTCCTCGAACTTCCCCTCTCGGGCACGAGAGATATCGGTGATCAGGACGGTGTCTGGAGCCCCGGGCGTCGACATGTACAGCAGCGCCCGGCCGGCGTGGCTCGGATCCTGCCACAGGAAGAACTCGTGGGGAGTCTCGGACGGTTTGTACGTCGACACGAGCCGGGGACGATCCGCGAATGCGTCACTGATGTCGTAGAAGCGGATCGTGGGCCGGACGAACCCACCCGCGCAGTCGTGGATGAAAGGGTCACAGCCGAAGTTCAGGACGAGGAGGAGGTGCTGCGCGGGCCAGATCCGAAGCTCGCGCGACGTCTCACCCGGATTTCCCTCCTCGGGGGGCCCGATCTCGCCGACGATCCTGGGGCGCGCCGGATCGCGGATGCTGACGACGAGAACCCCGGGGTGGACGTGGCTCTTGTATCCGTCCGTCCGGTTCCCAACATAGGCGTAGTCGCCCTGCACGGCAAGACCGGCGTTCATTCCTCGCCCGTAGAGACGGCTGTGTCCCACGAGCGCAAGGGAGCCCTGCGGTGAGGGGGTTGGCGGCAACGGCGTGGGCGCTGGGCTGGTGGTGGGAGAGATCGCCCCGCCTCCGGTGCAAGCGCTGACCGCAAGGGTCATCAGACAGACGGCGCCGCGCCAGCCGACACCTTCATGACCCGGCCGATGACGGCGGGCGATTCCGCGAACTTCCCGCACCGGATCAACAACTCTATCCGCTCCAAGGATGCAAGGTCGTCAGCTGGTCTCCTGTCGGACCTACTGTGCGCTCGGATGGTTGCCGCAGGCACGTGCTCGGGTGTCGGGTCGGTCTCCCTCCGAGGCGCGACGAAGCCAAGGGATCCGAGCTTCAGGAGCGACGACAGCCGTGACGTTCGTGGTCTTGATTGAACGGTGCGCGAACCGCCCCGACTTCCTTGTCAGCCCTCGAGCGCTTTCGCCGTAGATCCAGCGCATTCGGATGCTTCCAGTTGCCGTTACGGCCCCCCGACCAGCGCATCCGCATCCGAGGCGCTCAGGGCGAACACGAGCTCGAACACTTCTCCGTGGCGAGGCTGCCATTGCTCAAAGCGAGACTCGATGACCCGAACGGCGTAACCGGAGAGGTTCTGGCGCGCGATTCTCGCTAGATCGTGGCCGGGCTCGATACACGTCACATCGAAGCCACGGCGGACTAACGGCAAGGTCGCTTTCCCCGTTGCAGAGCCGACTTCTAACAGGCGGCTGGCTCGGGTGAGATCAGTGGCCGTGATGAGGTCATCGAATAGCGCGTCCGGGTAGTCCGGCCGTACGCGATCGTAGAGGTCTGCGGCGCTATCGAACGTCAGCGCGAGCCTCTGCCTATCGGCATCGGAGAGATCAGGCATGCTGCATGTCCGCAGGGACGCTACCCGCCGGCGCCTTTCATGGCTACCGCTTCCAGGAGAGAACTCTCGTCAGCGTGCAGTCACAATCCGCCCCGAGGATCGAGAGGTCGATCGGGGAAGGAACGGGGCTCCCTCGGATGTACGTTCTCGTCGCGTGACCAGCGTCACCGTCGTCGGGGTCCGCGGTCACCTGGTCGCGGTCGAGGCGCATGTCGGCCGGGGCTTCCGTCGCTGACGCTAACCGGCCTGCCCGGGCCGGCGTCCAGGACGCCCGCGACCGGATCCGACCCACGGTCGAGAGCGCGGGGCTCGAGTGGCCGCTTCGTCGCGTGGTCGTGAACCTGTCGCCTGGCACGCTGCGCAAGGAGGGCCCGGGGCTCGATCTTCCGGTCGCCATGGGCGTGGTCAGCGCGGTGGCGTATGCAGGGGCTCGGCGCTAGGGCCGAGGGCCGTCCGCCCACCGAGCACCCAGCCGGTCGCGTCGGCCGCGAGTTCGTGGAGCCGTTCGTCGAAGTGGGCGAGGTCATCCGGAGACATCAGCGATGCCCAGTCGCGGGTCCCGCCCGACCGGAAGAAGGCCCGCGGATCCTGCCACAGCCCGAGGTGCGCCTCCGGTGCGGTGTCGTCGGCGCGGGACCGCATCGACTCGAGCCCGGCGGCCTCCACGAACGCCGGCCACCGGTCCTCGTCGATGGGCACGCCGAGCACCGAGGCGACCCGTCGCATCTCGCCCTCACGCTCGGCCCACAGGTCGGCGTAGTGGAACAGGTGGACGTTGGGAGCCTCGCGCGCGTCCCAGTAGGTGCGGATCTGCTCGCAGTAGTCGGCCAGACCGTTAGGACCGCTGCCGGTCGGCGCCACGTCGTTGTCGATGAACCACCGCAGGTAGCCGGCGAGATCATGAAAGGGCAGCCCCTGCTCGGGCAGATCCGGCGGACCGGCTGCCCGGGTCCGGAGCTCGATGGCGCGCTCGGCGCGCTCGTTCTCGAAGTGATCGGCGTTCGACAGCGCGACGTCGAGCGGGTGGCGGATCACCGCGATGTAGGTGACTTCGTCGTGACGCGGCACCCCGTCGAGCGGCGTGTGGGTCTTGATGAACCGACGGTGCGTCTGCGGCTCGAGGAGACCGAACACCTCGTCGTCGGTGCGGATCAGCATGTCGAGCCAGGGCGAGATCGTGCTGATCGGCGCCCCGAGGTCGACGCGGTCGAGGAGCAACATCCCCACGATCGTCTGCATCCAGGTCGTGCCGCACTTCGACGGCGTCGAGATCACGACGTCGCCGGGTCGGAACGTGAACCGCTCCCACCGCGCGCTGTCCACCATGACGTCCCGGTACCGCCGCACGGGTGCACGGTAGCCGAATCCGCACGCGATCCGCGCCGCTACGCGGCTAAGAACTCCTAACACAATGATCCGGTGAGTAGGTTGGTGTGCCGCCGCGGCTGCTGAGCATGCCGGTCTCTTCGAGCATGCCGAGTTGGCGGTGTAGCCCGACACCGGGCACCCTCGGGCTCGACGATCCGGCGTGGTCACGCGGACGCTGGTGGCGTTTTGTTGGCTGACCATGTCGAGCAGCAGCTTCGCGACCACCGTCGCCCCGTTGGTGCGGATCGTGCCGGCCACGGCGGTCGCTCGTGCGCGGGTCTCGGGGGTCAGGACCGTCCTGAGCGCGGCTGACAGGGACTCGGTGGTCGGAGTCGTACCGTCGTGTGCCGTGCCGATGCCGGCCACGCGGGCGGCTCAGTATGGCTGGTCCGCCCATTGGGCTACCACCACCTGAGGCGCGCCGGCGGCCGTCGTCGTCGTGCCGGCGCCGCCGTGGTGCACGACGGCGGCCACCCCGCCAAACAGTGCCTGCTGGTTGACCTCGCCCACGGCGAAGCAGTCGTCCCGGTCGTCGATCAGGGCCAGGTGGCCCAGCCGTGGGAGAGGAGTGCGCGGCGGCCCTGCGCGCGGATCGCCTCGATGGCCACCCGGGCGATGCCCTCCGGGGCGCGCATGCTGCCGAAGCCCACGTACACCGGTGGTGCGCCGGCGTCCAGGAACGCCACCAACTGGGCCGGGAGTGGGCGTTCGTCCAGCAGGATCCACGCGCCGGTCTGCACCACCTCTAGGTCCGCCGGCTCCAGCCACGGGGCCAGGGTCGGGTCCGCCGCCAACCACGGGTGGTCGGTGAAGCTGTAGTTGTACACGTTATCCACCGGGGCCAGGCCGACCGATGCCCGGGCCGGCGTTGAGCGGCGCGCCGAACAGCGCGTTCGCGCTCTGGGCGTTCAGGTCCCATAGCACCCGGTTGTCGGTCACCTCTCGAACTCGGCCGGCCGACTGAAGGAGCTTAGGGGCCTGCTGATCAAGGCGGGCGCGCTCCTGTGACTTGCACGGCTCAGGCCCTGCACCTTGGCTCGAGCGTGTAACCCCCCGGAGTCACTCACATCTGTATCTCTACGAGTGTTGGCGGCGTCCACCGGCCGCCGACGGCTTTGCATGTTCCCAAGACGGGATCTGGGACCCAGAATGAGCTCGATCACGATGCGCCTCAGGGAGGGGACGACGGGCGCCGTGGCCGAGCGAGACGCCGAGTTCGCGTGGTTCTTCCGGAACGAGTTCGAGGCGCTCGTCCGCACGATGTATCTCATCGTTCACGACCGCGAGCAGGCTAGGGACATCGCTCAAGACGCCTTCGTCCAGCTGTTCACGCGGTGGAGGCGCATCTCGCAGTACGAGCAGCCGGAGGCGTGGGTGCGTCGTGTCGGCATCCGCATGGCGATGCGGTCGGTCAGGCGCGAGCGGCTGCGTCCGCGACTGGAGCGGGAGCTGGACGTTGCATCGCTGCCCAAGCCCCCAACGGGCCGCGGTCGTCCTGTTCTACTTCGAGGATCGGCCGGTGGCCGAGGTTGCCGGCACTGTTGCGTTGGCCGAAGCCTGGACGAGGTGGACCGACATCCTTGGGCAGGTGTCAGATAACGAGAGCCAGTTCAGCGAACGCGTCGGTCAGGCGGAGGGGCGGCCGGACATCGGTCCCGAGATCGTAGAAGCCCTTGCGGAGGTTCTGGACGAAGGCATGGGCAGCGACGATCACCCTGGCGGTACCGTCTCGCTTCAGCCCTCGCATCGGGCGAAGTCGAGCCTTCAGGCGCCCGTGGTCGGTCTCCAGCGGGTTGTTCGCATGGACCTCCGTGTCGTGGAAGGCCGCCGGGAGCATCTCATCCAGCACACGGGGGTAGACCCGGTACCGGTCGGTGGTGACCTCGACGGGGGAGATCCGGGTCCGATCGATCGCTCGCTCGAGGAAGCGGCGGGCTGCACCGGCATCCCGGCGAGGAGAGAGGAAGACGTCGATGATCTGGCCGAACTGATCGATGGCCCGGAACAGGTAGCGCCAGGACCCATCCACCTTGAGATAGGTCTCATCCACGTGCCAGCGATCTCCGATGACGTGCTGACGGGCTCGAGCCGCCTCCGCGAACTCCGGTGCAAAGCGCTGGACCCACCGGTAGACGCTGACGTGGTCCACCTCGACCCCGCGCTCGGCAAGGAGCTCCTCGACGTCCCGGTAGGAGAGGCCGAAGCGCAGGTACCAGCGGACCGCCAGGGTGATGACCTCGGGCGGGAACCGGTACCCGGAGAAGGCTGACCGGGACGCTGGTCGGACAGGAGGATGCCGACGTGATCTCATCGCGCGAGTCTCCCCGATGCGGACGCCTGTAGCCTACGCAACAGTCCCCAGGCCGAGGTGAAGCAATCCTCTTGGGCCTGGTGTCAGATGACGTGGGCCAGTTCGTCGAAGGCTTCGGCAAGTCGAGCGGCCGGCGGTACGTCGATTCCGAGATCGTAGAAGCCTCTGCGGAGGTTCTGGACGAAGGCATGGCCGGCGACGATGACCCTGGCGGTACGGTCTCGCTTCAGTCCTCTCATGGGTCGAAGCCGGGCCTTCAGGCGTCCGTGGTCGGTCTCGATGGGGTTGTTGGCGTAGGCCTCCGTGTCATGGAAGGCCGCGGGGAGCAGGTCATCGATGATGCGGGGGTACGCTCGATACCGGTCGGTGGTGACCTCCACTGGTGAGATCCGGGTCCGGTCGATCGCTCGCTCGAAGAAGCAGCGGGCTGCCTTGGCGTCCCGGCGAGGCGAGAGGAAGACGTCGATGACCTGGCACTGGTCGATGGCCCGGAACAGATAGCGCCAGATCCCCCCGACCTTGAGGTAGGTCTCGTCCACGTGCCAGCGATCCGCGATGACGTGCTGACGGGCTCGGGCTGCCTCGGCGAACTCCGGGGCGAACCGCTGGACCCACCGGTAGATGCTCACGTGGTCGACCTGGATGCCTCGTTCGGCGAGGAGTTCCTCGACGTCGCGGTAGGAAAGAGCAAACCGTAGGTACCACCGGACGGCCAGGGCGATGACCTCCGGCGGGAAGCGGAAGCCGGCGAAGGCAGAACGCGGAGCTGGGCAAGGGTGAGGGCATCGGTGCGATCTCATCGCGCCAGTCTCTCCGATGGAAGCCGGGGCGACCAATGCAACAGTGCCGAGGCGGTGGGGCCGGGAGCCCACGTCGAACCGGCTACGGGGCCCTCGGGACTCTGTGCCTAGCATGGCGCCCGACCCCTCCTCGTCCGGGAGCACGAACGTGGTTGCCTGGGCCGCTTCGGTGAGTCCGTGTACGTCAGCGAGTCGCCCCCGAGGAACCGCCTCCCCGAGAGCCCCGCCTGCTCCGTCTTGAAACGGGCTCAGAACCGAGCCCTGTTTCCGTCTTCCTCCTAGGCGATTTGACAGAACGCTACGGTTGCTAGGCGCCGGGCTTGAAGACCATGGCCCAGGTCACCACCAAGAGGATCAGAAGGATCACGCCAGCGCCCCACACCCACCTGCGCAGTTGGCGCATGGCTTCCGCCTGGTCCCCTTGAGTCACAGCCCGCGCGGCAAGAATCGCGGTCCTGCTTTGAAACACAGCCCCGATGACGAAGGCCGCCGCGAAGAGAGTAAGCGACAGTCTGATCCAGCCCTGAGCGAAGCTCCATGCGCTGCTATCGAAGACCATCCAGATCCCGAGGCCGAGCACCAGCGCCATCGCCGGGAGAAACAGCAGCAGGCCCGTCACCCGGAGGTTTGCCACGAACCTCGCGACCACGTCGGACTCGCCGCTGCGAAGGGCCTGCGTCGCGAGAGCGATGAGCGCTACCAGCCCGCCAAGCCAAACCATCGCCGCGAGGATGTGGAAGAGCATCAGCCAGTCGTACAGATTCGCCACCATGTTCCAACCCCCTTGCTTCGAGACGGAGAGAATCCGGGTCAGCGACCTATCGGAGCGTCACCTCTCGCCCGGTTTCGGCTTTGGGGCGCCGCGGGATCCACCGATTGACGGTGCGTGTGTACGCCAGGTAGTCCTTTCCGAAGCGACGACGGAGGGTTCGTTCCTCGTACTCGATCACGAACAGATGACACACGATCGCGGCCTCACCCGCGTAGACGAGCAGCGGCTCAGACAGGAACAGCCACGCCTCTCCGAGGATGACGGCGAGCGCGGCGATGTAGATCGGGTTCCTGACCCATCGGTAGGGACCGACCGCCACCAGGTTCCTCGGCGCGTCCCAGGGACCGGGGGTGCCGCGCCCGACGCTCGCGAAGACCCACACGCACCAGAGGTAGAGGGCAGCCCCCAGCGCGATCGGAACGAGCGCCGCCCACTGGGTCGGGGTGGCCGGGTGGCGCCGCAGGATGCGCCAGGGAAGGAGGATCGCCCCCGTTCCCGGCACGACGAAGGTGAAGACCACGTTTCGGACCACCAGGCTGATCTTGCCGGCCATCGTGCTGACTTCCATTCCAGAATGAGGCATCTCGCCGCCGTCCTTGAACCCTGCGGGGCGATCCCGAGGGCTGGGGTGAACGGGGACCTGACGTTCTCGAGGCGGACGATCATCGTGAGCTCGATGAGCTGCGCCTCGTCCAGGTGCTCAAGGAGCCGGCGCACCAGCTCGTCGTCGACGGTGGGCGGCGCCTCGGTCACCCGCTCGGCGTACTCGATGACCAGCCGCTCCAGCGGGTCGAATAGCGGGCCCTCTCGCCAGGCGGGCACGGACTCGATCTTCTCCTGCGAGATGCCGTGCGTTGTGCATCACCCAGTACCCGAAGTCCAGGCACCAGGAGCAACCGATCCGGGCGACCGTCGCCATGTCGGCCAGGTCCGAGATCCTCGTCTCGAGCCGTCGCCAGCGGCCGGCGCCCTGCTCGAACCGGCCGTACGCCCGCATGACCTCCTTGCTGTGCCCCATGGCCCGGATCGGTTCCAGCACGTCACCGAACTTCCGGCGGAAGTACCACTCAGCGAACCGGTACGAGACGGGTCGCGGGGGATCGAGCGAGATGCGTGCCATATCCTGCCTCCTCGTCACATCGGGCCGGTCTGGCCGGTCATCTTGATGACCAAGCGGCGAGGAGGAATGTGACCGATGGACGAGCCGGACTGGCTGGCTGAGCGGTTCGAGGAGCACCGGGTTCGCCTGCGGGCGGTGGCGTACCGGATGCTCGGCTCGCTGTCAGAGGCCGAGGACGCCGTCCAAGAGGCCTGGCTCCGGCTCAGCCGCCAGGACCCGAGCGGGATCGAGAACCTGGCGGGATGGCTCACCACGGTCGTCGCGCGCGTGTGCCTGAACGTGCTCCAGTCCCGGAAGTCCCGACGCGAGGAGCCCCTTGAGGGGCACGTGCCCGACCCGATCGTCAGTCCAGAGGACCTGGTCGATCCCGAGCAGCAAGCTCTCCTGGCTGACTCGGTCGGTCTGGCCCTGCTCGTGGTCCTGGACACCCTTGCTCCGGCCGAGCGTCTCGCCTTCGTGCTGCACGACATGTTCGATGTGCCCTTCGACGAGATCGCCCCCATCGTGGGGCGCTCCCCCGACGCAGCGAGGCAGCTCGCCAGCCGTGCTCGGCGCCGCGTCAAGGGGGGAGCTCCCGTTCCGGACCCCGATCTGGCCCGTCAGCGAGAGGTGGTCGGGGCGTTCCTGTCGGCCGCCCGCGACGGCAACTTCGACGCGCTCGTCACGGTGCTCGACCCCGACGTCGTGCTCCGGGCCGATGCTGGTGCGGTGGCGAGCGCATCGAGGGTGGTCCGCGGCGCGGACGCCGTAGCCAAGATGGCGCTTGCCTTCGCTCAGCTCGGTCCGTTCGCGCGACCGGCGCTTGTGAATGGAGCTGCGGGGATCGTCGCCGCCCCCGGCGGACGGCCGGTTTCGGTGCTCGGATTCACCGTCAGGGGCGGGAAGATCACCGAGATCGACATCCTCGCCGACCCCGAGCGCCTGTCGCGGCTCGACCTGGCGGAGCTGGAGGACGGATGAACGGCCAGTGGATCAACAAGGGGCACACGATAAGGCACGCAGGCCATGTGCGGAAGGAGATCGTCATGAGCAACGTCTAAGAGTGGGCCGAGGGTCATACCAGTGACCGAGGAAGCCGGTTCGATGTGACCCGGCCGTGCCGAGGGAGTGTACAGATGCGATCGAATGCCTATTCGTCGAAGGTTGACTTTCGGCAGCGACTTGCCACCCCGGTCTTTCGCTGGATCGGCCCGCTCGTACGCCTTCTCCTGCGCCGCGGCCTGGGCGAACCGAACGTCCTGCTCACCGTCCGCGGACGCCGGACCGGGAAGCCGCGCACGACGCCGGTCGCGATGTTCGAGCTCGGCGATCGACGCTTCGTGGAGGCAGCGTTCGGTGAGGTCGACTGGGTCCGCAACTTGCGCGCTTCGGGCGTGGCGGTCCTCCGACGCGGGCGATGGTCGCAAGCCACCCGGGCCGTCGAGCTGCCACCCGAGACTGCGGGCAAGCTCCTGCACGACGCGCTTGCGGGATTCCGCCGTCGGCGCCTGCTTCGCTTCCTGCTGGGGCCGTCGGTAAGGCCTCCCGCGGCCATCCTGTACCGCTACTGGCTGCGGATCGATGACGGACTCGAGGACTACGTGACCCATGCGCGCCGCTGCCCCTGGTTCGAACTGTTCCCACAAGAGGGGGCGGCCGAGGCGACGTGAGCGTCATCGGCCCACATCTGATGGACGTCCGCACGCTTCCGCCTGTCGTGCTCGAGGTGCGGTGGATCTTGACGGGCGAGTCCGTGACTAAGCCTGCGGTCCCAGGGCGGACTCGATCGCCGGCCTCATCAGACGCACGAACATGCGCTCCATCTCCTCGGGCTTGGGTGGCATGCCGATGTCAAACGACAAGGTCAAGACCCCCACGGGCGCGCTCGCCAGGTACTGGACCGTGACATCGATGGGCACGGCGGGCGGTCGTGACTGCCGGTGCGCGCGCCCGCGCCGCCCTGCTTGCGCCCGGTGCTCGCGAGGGCCAGCTCGAGGTGCTCGCGCAGCAGTGCAACCAACTGCTCGCCCGCGTACCTGAGAAAGGCGAGGGGTGGCCGTGGGCGACCATGCCTGCTGGCGGAAGGGGTGCTGGCCCGCTTCGAGCGGGGCTGCTCCGACCGCATGGCCCGCGTGCTGCGTGGCGGTCGCCGCCATCGCGCTCGGAGTCGCCCCATACCTGTGACCGCCCGAAAAGGTTCGAACACCGTCAGGGTCGCGCACTTGGCTTTACACAATACGAACCCAAACCCGCTGGTAGAAGGCCCGACGCTCATACTTGGTCCGGTTCACGGCAAGGTCCGGCGCGCCGGATACCGCAAAGCGGGGCACGGGCTAACGCCGGGCTGGGCGCCTAGCCCGGTTTCGGTCCGTGGACTCCATCAGGCCTGACGGAAAACTGATGGAGCTACTCGTTCTCCTTTGTGTTCTCTGGCTGGGACTCGGTGAAGAGCGGGACCAGCAGCTCGATGAGCGCCTCCAGAGCCCTGCGCTCGTCGTCGTCCGTGATGGGGACGAGTACGGGTTCCAGCACCACGACGGGCTGCGTTCGCGATCCCTTGCCCTTCCTGCTCGGCTTCCGCCTGGCGTCCATCCGCTGAGAAGACCGCTGTCGTGAGTGAGTCGAACTTCGTTCGCAGCGTCGCTGAAATGGGGCACCTATGTCACGTGCTTCAGTCGGCGGTGGCCGTTACGTACTGCGGGCGCCCGGTGGGCCGGTAGACCTGGATCGTCACCCCGCTAGGGGTGGCTCGGGAGTCGACCAGGTCAAGCGCGGTGTCCGGGCCGGTGTCGGGGAATAGCCGCGTGCCCTGGCCGATGACCACGGGATAGGTGAGCAGGATGATCTCGTCGACCAGGTGGTTGTCGAACAGCCAGCGGACCAGGTTGCCGCTGCCGTGCACCTGCAGCTCACCCGCCGGCTTGGCTTTCAGCTCGCCGATGGCCGCCGCGACGTCACCGGAGAGGACGGTCGTGTCCGCCCATTGCGGGTCGGTGAACGTGGTCGATGCCACGTACTTGGGCTTCGTGTTCAACGCCGTCCAGATCGGGCTGTCGCCCGGATCGTCCCACGTTCCCCAGGAGCCGGCAAAGATCTCGTAGGTCCGCCGGCCGAACAGGAAGGCGTCGGCGCGCTGGTAGACCTCGCCGAGGAACGTCGCGGCCTCGTCGTCGAACAGCGGCGGGGCCCATCCGCCGCGCTCGAATCCGCCCCTGCGGTCTTCATCCGCCCCGCCGAGTCCCTGCATCACGCCGTCGACGGAGATGTTCGTGGTGGTCGTCAGTTTCATGGTCGCAGCTCCCTTCTTGCTGAGTTTGTCGTTGGTTGGCTTGTTGACGTGGTCACAACGGCTCTCCTCTGGATCTAGCGCTGGATAGTTTCTCCGGCGAGGATGGCATCGATCTGGCCGACGGCCCGGCTCAGTCCCTCGTCCGTGCCCATGGCCAGGGCCTGCTCCATGGCCTGGGTGCTGGGGAACACGCTCTCGATCGACATGCGCGTGCGTCCTTGGGCGACCTCCTCGATGTCGACGCGGATCGTGCTTTCCGTGTTGGGCGTGCCGTCGGCGTTGGCACAGCCGCCGTCGCGGAAGAGAATGCGACGCGGCGGCTCGGCCTCGAGGACGTCCCAGTAGCCGTGCGGCTGGTCGCCCGCGGGCCCGGTCATGTGGTACTCGACGCGACTGCCGGGCGCCAGATCGTGTTTGGTGAAGGTGGCAGGGTAGGTCGGCGGCCCCCACCAGCGCTCGAGCTTGCGCGGATCCGCCCACAGCTGCCAAATGCGCTCGACCGATGCATCGAATTCGGCCTCAATGGTCAGGGTGAGCCTCTGGGGATCCTTGCGGACAGCGGTGACGGTCATCGTTTGCTCTCCTTTGTCTCCACGGTGTCGATGGCGCCGGCGGTCGCGGCAATGAGCTCGTTCATGCGGTCGATCCGAGCCCGCCACAGCTCCTCGTACTGGTCGAGCAGGCGGCGCGCGACGAGCAGCGCCTCGAGGTTGGTGCGGACGACCTTGCGGCGGCCGATGCGCTGCTTCGTGATCAGGCCTGCGCGCTCGAGAACCGCGACGTGCTTCTGGACCGCCGCGAAGCTCATCGGGTAATGGCTGGCCAGCTCGAGGACGCCCTCCTCGGCGCTGATCGCGCGGCGGACGACGTCGCGGCGTGTGTGATCCGCGAGGGCGGCGAACACGCGGTCGAAGTCCGGCGGCGCTATCTGCACTGATACAACCATACGGTTGTATCAGCGTCGTGTCAAGCCTCGAGAGGCGAAGCCGGAGGCTTCGCTCGCAGCCTGATGAACGCCGAGATCTGGGCAACCATCTGCACGATCGTCGCCACCCCCGTCCTCTTTATCGTCCCCGGACTCATCTACACCTGGTACGCCCTCGAGCACCTGACGGTGTGCGTGGAGTGCGTCCGGCAATTGGGCGCCAAGACCGCCGAACTGCGAGCCAGGAGGACGGGACTCGAATACGACGTACTTGATGCCGACCCGCCAAGGATCACGCGTCGCGATCTGGCCAAGGTTCGTCGGCAGGTCGCCGACACGATCGCTTCAGGCGCGCCGGAGGCGAAGAAGGCGCTTCTGCAAGCCCTTGTCGCGGAGATTCGGGTGGAGAGCCGCAAGGCGGTGCGGCCGTTCTTCCAGTTTCCTATCGATGCCTCTGCGGCAGAAGCGCCCGACCAGCGGAAATAGGTTCGCACACCGTAAGGGTCGCGCACTTGGCTTTACACAATACGAACCCAAACCCGCTGGTAGAGGGCCCGACGCTTGTGCTTGCTTCGGTTCACAGCAAGGTTCGGCGCGCCGGGTACCGGAAGATCGTGCCCTTGCCCGGGCAGCCGATCTGATCTGGCTCTCAACTAGTAGCTGCTGGCGAACATCATCGTCCAGCCGTGGTGTACGCGGATGCCCTTCAGGTGACGCCGGAACGTCAAGCATTACCCGGAACACGAAAGGGATCGTGCACTTCAGCGAGGGTAGTGCGGCATCAGCTCTTGTGCCAGGTATCTGCTTGTCGGCCCGCCTGGATCGCCCTGAATGAAAATGGCGCACTCCTCCCCCCCTAGCTCGAAGATCCAGTCTAGACATGCGCCACACGGCGTAAAGCGCTCACGACGCGCGGCGATGAAGACGACCCTGGGATGGCCCCCGCCCCCGGCGACCATAGAGCTGAGCGCCGCGATCTCGGCATGAATGTCATGGGAGCGAAAACGATGCTCCACATTGCAGCCGACGAAGATGCGATCAGAGTCATCAAGGATGGAGCAGCCGACCGCAGTGTTGCCGAGTATCCTCGCCCGATCTCGCACTTGCCAGGCGGCTTCGCTCAGCTCGTTCGGCGGTTCGCCGGGCGCCTTCATGACGGGTTGATGGTGACGGCCCGCTGCACATCGTAGGCGACTCGGCGCCAGCGGTCCTGTTGATCAAGGGTCTCCGACGTCGCCCAGAGCTTCTCAAGCACAGGTTCGACAGCTTCGCCCCAGTCCTCCGGAGGCTTCGTCAGGAGTAGGGAGCGCTCCAGCTCCTCAAGGGTCCGCTCATCGCCGATGAGGCTCACCACACGGTCGGCGAGACGATCAAAGACGCTCCGCCGGACGGCCTCATCCCGGGCGGCTCCCTCCACGAGTGAGCGGATCGCTCCATATCGGACCCATTGGTCTGGATCAGATAGTGCGGCCAGCAGCACCTCAAGGGTCTCCAGAGAGGGATGAGCACCCAGTGCATGCGCGACGCGCCATCGAATGGTCGCGTCGGAGGCCTCGTTCAGCAGCGTTCGCAGTTGCGCCTGCTGAGATGAGTTCAGCCGTGCGCGTTTCAGCACGTTCGCGACGGTCCACCCGGTCACTGAGTCCGCGTCGGTTATGAGTTCGACCATCTCGTCTGCCGCCTCAGCATCGGGCCGAGTCGTAAAGAGGCGGCGCCACTGTTCGAACTCCGGCGAGGTGAACACCGTCGTGCTGACGAGATCGACCAGTTCGGTCAGGCTGGCAACCTCAAGGAAACGTCCAGCAAGCCCTGGAGGGAACAAACGGAGCGCGTCGGTGACCCGCTCCGCGGTCGCGCGGATGAGGTCCCAGCGCCTCTCGGCGAGCATCGCGAGCAACGCTGTCTCCATGTCACTACTGACCGCGACCGACCCGAGGTTACATTGGGGTAGCGGTGGCTCCGGTCGTTGCTCAACCTTGGGCGGCGAATCTTCGAGCGCCCATCGGGGTGGCTCCGCGTCACGCCCGAGTAGCGTCCGGACTCGCTCCGCGGTTCCGGGGACAGGCTGGTGACATATCGGTTCCGTTTCCCCCATGGCGCTGAGGATCGACCGGCCGCCTGAGTGCTCGACTGACGGCTCGACGGACCGCCCGGCTGAACGGTGACACTGTCGGCCAGGTCGGGGGCCTAAGGCTATCGAGTCTCTATGCGGCCTCTCGATTCTTGAGCGCCTGAAGGAGTCCAGCCAGGTCCGCCTCCGAGGAGGAATCGAGAGCTCGAGTGAACACGCGAGCGCGCTTTCGTGCGGGCACCATGGAAAGAGCCGGCGCTCCTCCGCCGGCTCTTTCTCGGTTGGTCGAGCCCTTCCGGTCAGCTCACGGAGTGGTTTCCGATCCGAAAGGTCCGGTCCAGTCGATGGTTGGGCCGGGGGACGGTGGGCTGCTCGGGCACCTTGGCCGGAACGGTGGGCCGCAGGTTCTTGGTCGGCTCCCGCAGGTTCTTGGTCGATCCGGTCGCCTGAATCGCCACGATGCTCGCCACCACCGCTACCACGGCCACCAGGACCACCAGGGCGATCATCCGGGCCTTGAAGCTGATCCGCTTCTGAAGCGGCAGGGTCTCCATCTTCGCGCTCATTGGTCCTCCCTCCCTCCTTAGTCCTCCCGAGCCAGGGATCCTCCTACGTCATATGGGATGCTCGAGACAGGCGATTCGCTGCACGGACCGGTCGCTCAGTCCTGACGGGCTCACCAGGGAGTCGCCGTCGCCGGCCGAACCTGTCATTCCTCGATGCGGACCACCACGCCAGCGTTTGGTTGGGAATCGATCGCCCAAATCCCACCTTCTCCGACTGCCAAGGCAAACCCTGCTGTGGTGTCAGTGGAAGACACCACCTTGTTCGTGGCGGGGTCGATCTGGAGGATCCGTCCACTGGCCACGCTGGATCCGTCGTCTTGGGTGGTCACGTCACCAGCCGCGACCCACATGCTCCCGTCACCGGCGGCGATCGAAGCAAGGGACGTACTGGTGTGACCGACCGCCGGAGGAAATTCGGGCTCCTCTCGACCGACTCTGATGCTTGCAACGGCTTCACCTGTAGTGGGATCGATCCGATCGACCTCCCACATGCAGGGAGGAGCGGCCTTCACGTCCGGCGGAGGTGGGGGTGAGAGCTCCGCCACACAGGTCGCCCCCCACATGGCACTGTCAGCCGCGGCAAGGGAGGTCACCGACTCCGCCCCGTTCGAGAAGATTTCCACGGAGGCCAGCACCTGGTTGGTCGATGGGTCGATCCGGACCAGACGGTGGTTCTCCGAGATCCCCACGAACAGCTGTCCGTCTACCGGGACGACGTACTTGTAACCCCCGTATCCGACTGACACCGTGGCTAGGAGTTCACCTGTCGCTGGGTCGATCCGGAACACCCGCTCGTCCTCGAAGGCGGATGCCCAGATCGATCCGTCCGCGGCGGCAGCAGCTTCGATGGGGGTCAGGAGCGGGATGGGGGTGACGGAACCGCTGTTGGGATCCACCCGGACGATCCTCGGCTCGCCTCGATCGATCACCCACACCGCCCCGAAGCCCGTGATCACGTCCATGGGATCGCCTCCCACCTCGATCCTCTGGGTGACCTGGTTCGTTGCCGGGTCGATCCGCGAGAGCTCCCCGGGTACGGGCACCTGAGCCCCCTGCCCCTTCTCGGGCGGCGGGAACGTCTGGCGGGCGTGGACGACCCACACCGCTCCCTCGCCTACGGCGATGCCCGTGGGGTTCCCATCGATGGGGATCGTCGCCACTACCCGCTTGGAGGGCGGTGGCGGAGAGGTGCCCGGTTTCGGCGCAAGGTAGAGGCTGTTCGCGGCGGACACGGCCCCGTACGCCAGGAGGGCCAGGGCAAGCGTCCACACGACGGCGTTCCGGGCCAGACGGCGCCTGGCCCTTCGCACCCCCAGAGGGACTTCCAGACCCCCGATGGATGCAGCCTCAGCCTTCCGGACCAGGAGCTGCCGGAGCTCCTCGCCCAGCTCGTCGATCTGGCTATTCATCCGTGCCACCCCTCATCTGTCCTCGAAGCGACCGCATGCCCCTGGAGAGGAGGGACCGATACGTCCCGGCCCGACACCGCAGGATGTCCGAGGCTTCCTGTTCGGATACCTGCTCGTAGTAGTGCAGGACGATGGCGGCCCGCTGCCGCTCAGGCAGGCCGAGGACGGCTCGCCACAGATCCTCCCGGAGGTCCGGATCGGGCTCGGTCTTTCCGCCAGACAAGGTGTGCTCCTGGGACCTCAGGTAGGCGCGCTCCACCCGGATCCGCCGGAAGTGCATCCGGGACAGGTTCACCACCGTTCGCCGGAGGTAGGACCCGAACGACCCTGGGTCGCGGAGATGGGCGAGGCGACCAACCATCCGGGCGAAGGCCTCCTGGGCCAGGTCTTCGGCCAGGGACCGATCTCCGGTGAGCAGGTAGGCGAGCCTCAGAGCATCGGGACCATGGCGCTGGTACAGCGCCCCCAGCCCCTCCCGCCCGACCTCAACACGCTCAGCGTCCGTCGAGATGACCGCCCCTTTGCGCATCCTGAGAAATAGATGCTCCAGAGGCAATATCC
>WNFU01001990.1_pt1 | contig 28274 bp, 24 predicted proteins | sample 5400121 | NCBI WGS metagenome assembly WNFU01 (sample SAMN13153360, study PRJNA577476) | soil metagenome | isolation source: 100 cm soil or saprolite under grassland replicate 1 | place: USA:California | collected 2016-06-15 | reverse complement strand
CTCGTCCATCGCGTCGGCGACCCTGGCGCGGCCCCGGCGGGCGCAGAGCTCGGCCAGGCGCCGCTCGGCCAGTCGGTGCGCGGCGAGCTGCGCGCGGAAGTCCCCTCGCCGCTCCTCGGGGTTCCTCATCTGGTCGATGAGCCCTTCGAGGACGCTGTCGTCGAGGCGGGTCGGCGGAATGACGACCCCCTCGTCCGCGAGCGTTCGCGAGTCCGCCGGCATGCTCCCCGGCTCGCGGCCGCCGACGTCGGCGTGGTGGGCGCGGGTGACCGCGAAGCCGGCCTCGGTGCGCGAGACGAGAGTGATGTCGGGTAGGTGCGTGCCGCCCGCGTACGGGTCGTTGAGGACGAAGACGTCGTCCCGTCCCGGCTCGTGGCGCATGACGGCGGCGACGGCGTCCGGCATGGCCCCCAGGTGGACGGGAATGTGCTCGGCCTGGGCGATCATCCGCCCGCGCTCGTCGAAGAGGGCCGCGGAGCAGTCGCGCCGTTCCTTGATGTTGGCGGAGAAGGCCGAGCGGATGAGGACGGCGCCCATCTCCTCCGCAATCGAGCGCAGCGCGCTGCCGAGAATTTGGAGCTCTATGTTCACGCGCGCGTGAGCCTCCAGATGCCACCATCCCTAACCCCCACCCACCCAGGGGGAAGCCAGCAGGTCGACCCGTCCAGTTCGAGCACGTGCGGGCCGGACACCTCCGTTCGGGCCGACGCGATCGGCTCGAGGCGCGGGCCCTGGCGGACCTCGGCGGTGCGAACGGCGACGAGCTCGATCCGGCGGCCGCGGTCGGCGTAGCCGTAACGCTCCTCGTGGGCGCGGTGAAACCTCTCGGCGAGGCCCTCCCCGAGCGGGACCGTGAGCTCGAACGACTGCCCGGTGTAGCGGAGATCGGCCTCACCTTCTGCCGGCAGTACGCCTGCCTCTGCGAGCGGAACGACATACGGGCGGACGACGTCGTGCCGCTCGTCGCTCGCCGCGAGCCCGAGCGCCGAGAGCATTCCGGCCGTCTCCGGCACGAGCACGGTCTCGATCTCGAGCTCGTCCGCCAGCTCGCAGGCGTGCAATGGCCCGGCGCCGCCGAAGGCGACGAGCGCGAAGTCCCGCGGGTCGTGCCCCCGCTCGACGGAGACCAGCCGCAGCGCCCGCAGCATCTCGGCGTTGACGACCTCAACCACCGCGGCCGGGTCGATGTCGCCGAGCGCCCGCTCTGCGGCGGCCCGGTCGAGCCGGATCCCCCCCGCGAGCAGCTCCGGCAGTCGCCCCAGGAGGAGATTCGCATCGGTCACCGTCGGCCGCGAGCCGCCCCGCCCGTAGCACGCGGGCCCGGGATCCGCGCCCGCGCTCTCGGGACCGACGTGGAGCGCCCCGCCTTCGTCGAGCCGCGCGATCGACCCGCCGCCCGCCCCCACCGTCTGGAGGTCGACGCTGGGCAGGCGAACCGGGTAGCCGCCCACTTCGCGCTGCGCTCTGCGCTCGGCCGAGCCGCTCGTGATCAGGCAGACGTCGGTCGACGTCCCGCCCATGTCGAGCGAGATCGCCTGCTCGATGCCGGCGGCCCGCGCAACGAGCGCCGCGCCGACGACGCCAGCCGCCGGGCCCGAGAGGAGCGCGAACGCGGGGTGGGCCGCGGCCTCTGCGACGCTCGCCACGCCGCCCGAGGAGCGCATGACCAGCGGTTCGGGCAGTCCGGCCTTCGCGGATCCCTCGGCGAGCGCGGTCAGGTACTCGGCGAGCACGGGGCCGAGGTACGCGTCGATCGCCGTCGTCGAAGCGCGCTCGTACTCGCGAAACTCGGGCGCGATCTCGTGCGACGCAACCACTCGCGCACCCGGCAGGCGCTTCCGCAGCTCGGCGGCGACGGCCTGCTCGTGGCTGGGATCGCGGAAGGAGAAGAGCAGGCAGACGGCGACCGCTTCCGCGTCGAACGGCGGCAGCGTGTCGAGATCGAGGGCACGGAGCACCCCCTCGGAGCCGATCCGCTCGGCGACCCCGAAGCAGCGCTCGAGCGGAACGAGCGGCTCCGGGTGCCGGTCGCAAAGGCGATAGAGATGCGCCCGGTCCTGGCGGCGCACGTGCAGCAGGTGCTCGAAGCCCGCCGTCGAGACGAAGGCAGTCCGCGCTCCCTTGCGCTCGAGCAAGGCGTTCGTCGCGACCGTCGTCCCGTGCGTGAAGCGGTCGAGCGGCCGGCCGCCCGCGACCTCTCGCGCCGCCGCGAGCACCGACTCGTCCTGCCGCGCCGCCGTCGGCACCTTGCCCGTCTTTACCTCGCCGTCCTCGATCAGAACGGCATCGGTGAAGGTGCCACCGACGTCGATGCCGAGAATGCGCACCCAGCGAATGTAAGTCGTGGCGGCGGGTGGCCGCACATGTCCCGCGTCTCACGAGCACCGGTAGAACCGGCACACGCTCGTCCGCGCCGCTTGACATGCTCGCGCCGGGGGCGTAATTCCTCGGACGGATGAGCACCTTCACGAGCGAGACCGTCACCTTCCTCTTCACGGACCTCGAGGGCTCGACGCGTCTGCTCAAACAGCTGCGCGAGAGTTACGGCGACGCTCTCGCCCAACACCAGAAGCTGCTTCGAGCGGCGTTCACTGCCCACCGCGGCCGTGAGATCGACACTCAGGGAGACGCGTTCTTCGTTGCGTTCCCTCGAGCCCTCGATGCCGTGCTCGCTGCCGTCTCGGCTCAGCGTTCACTGGCCGACCACTCGTGGCCGCAGGGGGCGGAGCTGCGGGTCCGGATCGGGATCCACACGGGGCAAGCGAACCGTGCGGAGGACAGGTATTTCGGGCTCGCGGTTCACCGGGCGGCACGCATCTGCGCAGCCGGACACGGTGGGCAGATTCTCATCTCCGAGACGACACAGAATCTGCTCGAGGACGAGGAAGAAGAGCTTCCCGATCTGAGGCTTCGGGATCTCGGCGCCCAGCGCCTGAAGGACCTCGACCGGTCGATCCGGCTTTTCCAAGTAGAGGGCCGAGGGCTCTTGAACTCGTTTCCACCACTGCGGACCGCGGAGACGCCGTTCGCGGGCCGGGAGGGGGAGCTCGCCGAAGCGGTAACAGCGCGGCACCTGCCCTGGGCAAGCCGCCGCGCGCTCGCGCTCGCGGGTGCCGTCGTGGCCGCCGCGGGCGGCATCGTCGTCGCTGTGGCGGCGTTACGAACCGGCGGCCTGACGCTCGTTCCACCAAACTCGGTTGCGGCGATCGACGCGAAGAGCGGCAAGATCGTCGCTCATGTGGCCGTGGGAGAGCAGCGGACCATCGTCCAGGGCCTTGGAACGATCCGGGGCACCACGATCGCCGTTGACTCCGATGGGGTCTGGGTGGCGAATCCGAACGACCGGACGATCCAGTTGATCAATCCTGCGACGACGCGGGTCAAGAAGACGATCGGAAACATCAACGGGGACATCACGAGCATTGCGACAACCGGGGCAGATCTCTGGGCGACTCTCGGAGCCGACGGCCTCGCTCACGTAAGCGCCGCGGGAAGCGTCGAGTCCGTGCCGCTCCCGAATCCCGATGGTCCGGCGTATACCCTCGCCGGCATCGCGGCTGGGGATGGGGCTCTCTGGATCGGGCGCGGTGAGCTGAGAGAGCTTTCGGTCGCGAGGTTCGACCCTTCGACACAGCGAATGACGGGGGCGGTACCAGTCGGTCTGAGCGGAGATCGCTCCGTCGCGTACGGCGAGGGGCATGTCTGGATCACGGATGCGTCCGACGGGACGGTGACGCGAATCGACCCGGAGACCGTGGAGAGGGTCGGCCGGCGGCAGGTCGCCGCTCCGAGTTCAGTTGCAGTTGGTGGCGGGAAGGTCTGGGTCACGAATCAGATCAATAACCAGTTGTGGTGGGACGATCCGGCGTTCTCCGAACCGCCGGGAACGACCACGGTCGGTGAACGGCCAGTAGCGGTCGCCTACGGCGAGGGCGCGGTGTGGATCGCGAACTACGGCGACGGCACTGTCTGGCGCGTCGACCCGCTGACGCAGCGGGTCACACGCAAGACCAAGGTTGGCGCGCACGTCTCCACACTGGCTGTAGGAGCAGGCACAGTGTGGGTGGTCGTGCCCCCGGAGCCCTGATCTATTGAGGCCGCTTGAGGCACGAGGCGCCCGGCAGGAAGCCCTTGACCGGGTTCAGGCTCACGCAGCCGATCCGCGGTGAGACGAACGCGGTGTTCTGGAACAGGCCGTACGCGACTGCCGGTGCTGCCTCGCGCGCCAAGTCCACGTCGATCTGCCCGTATGTCCGGTAGCGCGCCGCTCCACGAAGGCGTGCTGCGGAGTGGAGTCGCTTGTTGAATCGTGCGCTATCGAAGTACGAAATGTTCGTGTTCCCCGTCGGCTTGATGAGGCTTCCGTCGAAACTGAGGTTCAGTACCCCGTACGGGTCCTGGTATGCAGTCGTGCAGCCGCTGTCGACGATGTCGAAGGGTTCGCCGCGCCGGCCGGAGGCGCCCAGCGGATTCTCTTGGCGGATCTCGACTGAGATCCCGATCCGGCCAAGGTCGTACCTGACGATTTCGGCACGCGCGATCGCGGACGCGACGGCGCTACGGTAGTACATGATTGCTCTGCCGGTGCCCAGATGGCCGCGTGCGAGCAGGCGGGCCTTGCGGAAGTTCGGACGATCGAGCGGGTAGATGTGCGCGTCGTGGAAGCCTGGCATCGTCGGCGGCAGATACTGGTCGGTCCGGCGCCTGCTGACGAAGTAGCCAAACTGCTCCGCGAGTCTCCGCCGGTCGATCGCGTAGTTCACTGCCTTCCGCAGTTGCGGATTCGCGAACAGTGGTCGTGAGGTGTTCAGCGCGAGGCACGCCACTCCCGTGCCGAGGCCGACGTGGAAGAGCGACGGGTAGTCCCTCGCGACGACCGCCGTCTGGTACGGCGCGATCACCCCGAGGTCGGCGTTGCCGCGCTCGACCTCGAGCGGGATCGAGTCCAGCGGGCGGTTCAACAAGAACGCGATCGCCGCGGGATGGCGAGGCCGGCTGCCTCCGTAGTACGGATTCCGCTTCAGGAGGATCGTCGTCTGATCGACCTGGGCGACGTAGTAGGGGCCGGCCGAGGCTGCTCGTACGCCGCCGGGCACGACGGGCGTCCCGGCCGGGATCGCACAGAAGTACGCGACGGCAAGCCTTGCGACTAGGTCGGGCGCCGGGTGCGTCAGCGTAATCGCGAGCTCTCGCCCGTGTGCGCGGACGCCTGAGGGCGCCTGGGCGGTTCCCGCGACAACCTCTGCCGCGCCTACGACGTCCCGCAGATACCCCGCTGCCGGAGACCGCAGCGTAGGGCTGAGGCCGCGGCTGATGGCGGTTCTGAAGCTCTCCGCCGTGACAGGTGCACCCGTATCGAACCGGAAGCCTCGCCTGATGGTGAACGTGTACTTGCGGCCGTTCCGAGACACCCGCGGAGGCCCACTCGCGACCTCGGGGACAAGGCGCCCGCCACCGGGACCGCCCCGGTCCCGGTAGCCGTAGAGCGTGGCGCAAGTCGAGTTGAAGATCGACCCAAAGGCTCCATAGCCGGGTGCGCCCACCGGCCCTAGAGCTGGATCGAGGACGTAATCCGGCGAGCTCAAGCCGGCGGACGCGCTGATGCGAAATGTCCAGCCGCCCGCACCCCGCGCGGGCGGCGCCGCAGCGACGAGCCCAACGGAGCCGACGAGCGCTGCGAGCGGCAGAGCAATACGCACGGGCCGATGCAGTCTCACTGAGCTCTCGGGCACCTTAGCGCCGAAGGTCCATCGCTTTCAAGGCACGGTGCCGCGGCCACCGAGGGGCAGGTGGGTGCGACCGCAATACGTCGTCCTCGGTCTGCAGGCGAGGTTCCACCGCGAGGTCTGCAGCGGGAATGCGTCCCTCGCATCACGCGTTCGGGCAGAAAGATGGCGAAGCAACGGTCAGCAGAGCTCGAGCTCGTCGGCGCGGGCGGGGAGCCGGTCGACCTCAAGCGGACGATTGCCTCCCACGGCGTCGCCGACCTGCCGCCGAACCGGATCGACGAAGAGGCCTGGATGCTCGAGCTCACGCTCCCGATCGCGGGCAAGGCTCCGCGGACCGTGCGCATCTCTCCGGGGCGCAAGGGCTACGCGCGCCTCGAAGTGCTCGGGCGAGCGCCGGCGGCGGCCGATGTCGAGCAGCTGCGCGGGGCCGTCGCGCACGTCCTCCGCCTCGACGAGGACCTGACCCCGTTCTACGAGCTCGCCGCCTCCGATCCGGAGCTCTCCTGGGTGACCGCGGGCGCGGGCCGGATGCTGCGGAGCCCGACCGTCTTCGAGGAGGTCGTGAAGACGATCTGCACGACGAACTGCGTGTGGGGGGCAACCGTGAGGATGGTCAGCGCGCTCGTCGCGAATCTCGGTGAGCCCGCGCCCGGCTTGACCGATGGGCCCTTCGGCCGCGCCTTCCCGACCCCGGAGGCCATGGCCCGGAAGAACAGTGCGTTTTACGCTGAAACTGTCAGAGCGGGCTATCGGGGCGCGTACCTCCGAGCGCTGGCCAAATCGGTCGCGTCCGGCAAGCTCGACCTCGAGGAGCTCGCGCGCGCTAGCCCGGAGGAGCTCCCGGACGACGAGGTCGCGGCCAAGCTCCTCGCGCTACCCGGAGTCGGCCCGTACGCGGCGGCGCACGTGATGATGCTCCTCGGCCGCTACTCGAGGCTGATCCTCGATTCCTGGACGCGGCCGAAGTACCTGAAGGTGGCGGGAGCCAAGCGCGCGCAGGATCGGACGATCGAGCGCCGCTTCAAGCGCTATGGCCCCTACGCCGGCCTCGCCTTCTGGCTCTACCTGACGCGGGACTGGGTTGAAGGAGAGGCCTAGGCACCGCGAGGGAGCGAAGCGAGTCTCGCCGCTGGCGCCGGCCTCGGTCAGCTTCGGCGTCGCCTACGGGGTCCTCGCCGTCACGGCGGGCATGGGCGTCGTCGCTCCGATCGTGATGTCGGCGACGACGTTTGCGGGCGCGGCGCAGTTCGCGGCGGCCTCGGTCCTGCGCGACGGTGGGAGCGTGCTCGCCGCCGTCGGCGCGGCCGTCCTCTTGAATGCCCGCTACCTGGCGATCAGCGTCTCGGTCGCGCCCGCATTCGGCGGCTCGCACCTGCGCAGGCTGCTCGAGGGTCAGCTGATCGTCGACGAGTCCTGGGCGGTCGCGCAGATCGACCGCGGGCGAATCGACCGGCGGTTGCTGGTGGGTGCCGGTCTCCTGCTCTTTCCGTGCTGGGTCGGAGGAACGGTGCTGGGAGTCTTCGGGGGCGACGCGCTCGGAGATCCCAGACGGCTTGGCCTCGACGCGGCCTTCCCGGCGCTCTTCCTCGGGCTGCTGGCGACGCTGCTCGTCAGTCGACGGGCGCTGGTCGCCGCCCTGCTGGGCGGACTGACTGCCCTCGTCCTGATTCCGCTCACGCCGGCGGGCGTACCGGTGATCGCAGCGAGTGCCGTCTCGCTACTGGGGCTCGCCCGCCGATGAGCGCGACGTGGGCCGTCGTCCTGCTCGTCGGCGTCTTCACGGTCGCCTTCAAGGGAGCGGGCCCGTTGCTGCTCGGCGGGCGTGCGTTGCCGGCGCGGGTCCTCCGGATCTTCGAGCTGCTCGCACCCTCTCTGCTCGCGGCGCTCGTGGTGACCCAGGCGGTCGGAGGGACCCGGTGCCTCGTCTTCGACGAGCGGCTCGTCGGCGTCGGCGTCGCGGCCGTCTCGATCCGCCTCCGCACTCCGCTGATCGGCGTCATGATCCTCGCCGCGGTCTCGACCGCGCTCGCGCGCTGGGCGCTCTGAGGTCAGCGCTTCACGGGTGTGCTACAGGACTGCGGCTCGCCTTCACAGCAACCGAGCTTGAATCGGCAACGCGGGCATTGCCACGTCCCATGGCGCCATTCCATCGGCGCCGCGCACCGTAGACAGGACTCTTTCGTGCTCATCGCGCTGCTAGTCTGTTCTGCGCTCGGCGGCGTAGCTCAGTTGGTTAGAGCAGCGGAATCATAATCCGCGTGTCGGAGGTTCGAGTCCTCCCGCCGCTACCTCTCTACACTGAGGACACGAATGGCCACCGGAGTCAGAGACGCAATCACGCTCGCCTGCACCGACTGCAGGCGCCGCAACTACCAGAGCTCGAAGTCGAAGCGGAACACGCCCGACCGCGTCGAGCTGCGGAAGTACTGCCGCTGGTGCGGCCGGCACACGACGCACCGGGAGACCCGCTGATGGCGAGGAACACGCGCCAGCGCAGGCGCCAGCGACGCGCGCGCGAGCAGCAAACCGACCAGCAGGGCGTCGTCCAACGCGCCCGCACGCGCCAGCAGCAGGTCCGTCCCGCGGCGCAGCCGCCGAAGACGCAGACCGGCGCGCGCCGCGTCCCCGGCGGCGGCTTCCGTCGCTTCGTCGGAGAGGCGATCGCCGAGCTGAAGAAGGTGGAATGGCCCAGCCAGGCTCAGGTCATGCAGGGCACGATCGTCGTCATCATCGCCTGCGCCATCGTCGGCGCCTATCTCTGGGTCGCCGACCTCGGTTTCAAGCCTTTCGTCCGGGACGTCCTCCTCAAATAGCCGTGTTCCGCTGGTACGTCATCAACACCTACTCGGGTCACGAGAACAAGGTGAAGACCAATCTCGAGCACCGGATCGTCTCGATGAACCAGGGGCCGCGCTTCCGCCGAGTCGTCGTCCCGACCGAACAGGTGATCGAGACGAAGGACGGGCAGAAGGTGCAGACCGAGAAGCGTGTCCTCCCGGGCTACGTGCTCGTGAACATGGATCTCGACGACGACGCCTGGGGCGTCGTGAAGAACACGCCCGGAGTGACCGGCTTCGTCGGAGCGGGCAACACGCCGGTGCCGCTCTCGCAGCCCGAGGTCGACCGCATCTTGCGGACGGGTACCGCTCTCGGCGATCGTCCCCGCGCGCAGGTCGAGTACTCGCTCGGCGAGTCGGTCAAGGTGACGAGCGGGCCGCTCTCGGACTTCGATGGCGAGATCGTCGACGTCAACGCGGACGCTCAGAAGCTGAAAGTGCTGGTCGACATCTTCGAGCGCCAAGTGCCGGTCGAGTTGGGCTTCGATCAGGTGAAGAAACTTGACTGACCGGCACTTCAACGAAATCCCGTGCCAGACTTCAGTCTGGCTTGGGCGTGCTTAGAAATGGCGAAGAAAGTCCTGACACTGATCAAGCTCCAGATCCCGGGCGGGCAGGCGAACCCGGCGCCGCCGGTCGGTCCGGCTCTCGGCCAGCACGGCGTCAACATCATGGAATTCTGCAAGGCGTTCAACGCTCAGACGGCTCAGGAGAACGGGCGGATCACTCCGGTCGAGATCACGGTCTACGAGGACCGCTCGTTCGACTTCATCACGAAGACCCCGCCGGCCGCCGTCCTGATCAAGGAGGCTCTCCGGATCGAAAAGGGCTCCGGTGAGCCGAATCGCGAGAAGGTCGGGCGGCTTTCGCGCGACCAGGTGCGCCAGATCGCCGAGACGAAGATGCCTGACCTGAACGCGCGCGACGTCGACCAGGCGATGAAGATCGTCGCCGGAACCGCCCGCTCGATGGGCGTGGAGACGGATCTGTGACCCAGCACGGCAAGAACTACCGCAGCGCGCGCGCCGCTTTCGACCGCGAGCAGCTCTACTCGCCGGCGGAGGCGATCCGGCTCTTGAAGGCCTTCGAGACCGCGAAGTTCGACGAGACGGTCGAGGCGCACTTCAACCTCGGCCTCAACGTCCGCCACGCGGAGCAGCAGCTGCGAGGCACGCTCATGCTCCCGCACGGCACCGGCCGCGAGGCGCGGGTCGCCGTCTTCGCGGACGGGGACAAGGCCCGAGAAGCGCAGGAGGCGGGCGCGGACTTCGTCGGCACCGCGGATCTCGCGACGCAGATCGAGGAGGGGTTCGACGAGTTCGACGTCGCGATCGCCACACCCGATCAGATGAGCGTCGTCGGCAAGCTCGGCCGGATCCTCGGGCCGCGCGGAAAGATGCCGAACCCGAAGACGGGCACGGTGACGATGGACGTCGGCAAGGCCGTTCGCGAGGCCAAGGCGGGCAAGCTCGAATACCGCACCGACCGCGGCGCCAACGTCCACGTCACGATCGGGAAGAAGAGCTTCGACGAGCGGCAGCTCGCGGAGAACTACGCCGCGCTGATCGACGAGATCATGCGCGCGAAGCCGGCGGCGGCGAAGGGGCGCTACATTCGGTCCGTTACCCTGACGAGCACGATGGGACCGGGGATCCACGTCGACCCCTCCCGCACGAGAGGAATCGTCGAAGACCTGGAGGCACAGCCCGAGCCAGTTTCAGCCTAGAGCCCGTCGCCGAAGACAGCCGGCAGCCCGACCTTGTAACACAGTGTTACTTGGGGAGGTGGAAGTCCAGCCGAGGCGCGGTCGAGCGAGAGTCGCCTTTCTCGTTGGCCCGCCTGCGCGCGGGCCTCGTTCGTTCATGAGGAGGTGATTCGATGCAGAAAGCAGACAAGGAACGAGTCGTCGCGGAGCTGACCGAGCTCCTGAAAGGCGCCGAGACGCTGATCGTCGCCGACTACCGCGGCCTGACCGTGAGCGAGATCGGCGAGCTGCGCGGGAAGCTGCTCGAGCACGGTGCGCGTTTCTCGGTGGTGAAGAACACGCTGACGAAGCGAGCCGCCGAAGCCGCCGGCGTCGAGCCCCTGCTCGCGCTCCTCGAGGGGCCGACCGCGATCGCGTTCCTCGAGACGGACGGCGACCCCGTTGCCGTTGCGAAGGCGCTCGACGAGGCTGTTCGGACCGAGACCCTGGTCCTGAAGGGCGGCCTGCTCGAGGGAAGCGAGGTCACGGCGGAGGACGTGCGACAACTCGCGAAGCTCCCGCCGACGGAGATGCTGCGCGCGCAGGTCGTGGGTGCGGTCGCGGGGCCGGTGACGGCCGTCGTGGGGCTCTTCGCCGCGCCGCTCAGAGAGCTCGTCGGCGTGATCGACGCACGGATCAGGCAGCTCGAAGAGCAGGGCGAGGCCGTTCCGGCCGAGGAGGCTCCCGCCGAGGAGCCCGCAGCCGAGGAGCCGGCAGCCGAAGCCGAACCGGCCGCCGAGCCCGAACCGGCGGCGGACGAACCCCCTGCAGAAGAACCAGCTGAAGAAGCACAGGAAACCGAGGAAGGAGAGGAGCAGCAGTAATGGCCAAGACAGACACGGACAAGCTCGTCGAGTCGCTGGGCGGCATGACCGTCCTCGAGCTCGTCGAGCTCAAGGACAAGCTCGAAGAGGAGTGGGGCGTGAGCGCCGCCGCACCGGTCGCGGTCGCCGCGGGCGTGCCCGCAGCCGGAGGCGACGGTGCCGCAGCCGCCGAGGAGAAGACGGCCTTCGACGTCGTCCTGACCGAGGCCGGCGGCCAGAAGATCCAGGTGATCAAGGTCGTCCGGGCGGTCACGGGACTCGGCCTCAAGGAGGCCAAGGAGCTCGTCGACGGCGCGCCGAACGCCGTCAAGGAAGGCGTGGCGCAGGACGAGGCCGATCAGATCAAGGCGCAGCTCGAAGAGGCCGGAGCAACCGTCGAGCTGAAGTAGAAGCGCTCGACCGGCCTCTTCGAGCTGTCGGAAATCCGGTGCCAGGCTTCAGCCTGGCCACCGGCGCGCTCGAAAAGGCTGGAGCAACGTCGAGCTTCAGTAGCGATCGGGATCAAAAGCGACCAGAAACGAGACGGCCGCCGAAGAGCCGCCTCTCGGTTTCCTCACGCGGCGCGAGGCGAGGCCGGAGCGCGGCTTCGCCAAAGCCTCGCCGGTCAGGGAAGCGAGATTCACAGAACGCTTACATGGATCCAAGCCATTCTCAATAGGCCGGCCGGCCCATTTCCCTCGACGGGGGGACCCGTCTCGCGGCGAACTGGTCGAGAAAGCGAGAGCAATCAATCACGGGAGGCTCGTCCAATGAAGTTCCGTTTCCTCGTCCTCACGCTCGTGACCGCGCTCGTCGGAGCCTCGGTCGCGCTCGCGGGGGGCAGCCCAAACCGGGGCAGCTCGAAGCCGACGACCGGCTGCAAGGCCAAGGTGATGGTCGTCCTCAGAGGGACGCTCGCCAACGATCCGGTCACGGGCGACACGTCGCTGCAGCTGACCGCCACGAAGTCGAACCGGCACGGACGCGCGTACCTCGCGCCCGCACTGCAGCCGCTGACGATCAACGTCGACGCGAGGACCAAGATCCGTCGCACGACGCCGAACGGGGAGCCGACGAAGACGCTCGACTCGCTGGCACTCGGCGATCTCGTCAAGCTGAAGGCCAAGGCCTGCAAGGCCGAGCTCAGGAACGGCGGCACGCCGGACCTGACCGCGAGGCACATCAAGGCCAGGCCGCCGGCCTCGCCCTAGGAAATCCCGCTCGATCTCGTTTCCCGAGGGCCCGGTTCACGCCGGGCCCTCGGCACGCGGGCGCCTCTCGCTACAATGGACTTCCCAAGACGTTTGCCGTCCAAGTCACCTTGCGCGACAACCGTTAGTTTCGCTATTCTGTCCGGTTCCGGCCGTAGATCCGCGCATCCGCACGCCGTAATAAAGGGAGGCCCCACATTTTGAGCAGCACGATTGCTGCGCCCCGCGCGCGCAAGAGTTTCTCGCGCCTCAAGCACGTACTCGAGCTTCCGAATCTGATCGACATCCAGAAGGCGTCCTTCAAGTGGTTTCTGGACGAGGGTCTTCGGGAGACGATCGACGATATCTCGCCGATCGAGGATTACACAGGCACGCTCGCGATCGAGTTCGCCGAGTACGAGTTCGGCGAGCCGCAATTCTCGATCCAGGAGTGCCGTGAGAAGGACCTGACGTATCAGGCCCCGCTCTCGATGACGGTCCGCTTCGTCAACAAGGAGACGGGCGAGATCCGTGAGCAGCGCGTCTTCATGGGCGACTTCCCGATGATGACCGAGTTCGGGACGTTCATCATCAACGGGACCGAGCGCGTCATCGTCACCCAGCTCGTCCGCAGCCCGGGCGCCTACCTGATGGAGCCCAAGGACGCGACGAAGCAGGTCTTCACCGCGAACCTGATGCCGTCTCGCGGCTCGTGGCTCGAGCTCGAGATCGACAAGAAGGGCATCGTCTACGCCCGCATCGACCGCAAGCGGAAGCTGCCGATCACGACGCTGCTTCGCGCGCTGCCCGACGAGGATCCGACGACGGGATTCGAGCTCGACACCAGCTCGAACGAGGCGATCCTGAAGCTGTTCGACAACTCGATCTACATCGTGAACACGATCGAGAAGGACACGACCACCCGCGAGGACGAGGCGCTGATCGAGGTCTTCAAGAAGCAGCGCCCCGGCGAGCCGCCGACGGTCGACAACGCGCGCAACCTCCTCAACTCCCTCTTCTTCGACCCCAAGCGCTACGACCTGACGAAGGTCGGTCGCTACAAGCTGAACCAGCGGCTCGAGGTCGACGTGCCGGAGGGCACGCGCGTCCTCACGACCCAGGACATCCTCGCGCTCGTGCGCCGGCTGGTCGACCTGCCGTCCAACCTCGGCGTCCCCGAGGACTCGAAGGACTTTGCGGCCGAGGCGGCCGCCCTCTCGCGCGATCCGATCCGCGGCGAGCTCGACGAGTACGAGCACTTCGGGAACCGGCGCCTGCGCACGGTCGGCGAGCTGATCCAGGAGGCGTTCCGGGTCGGTCTCTACCGCATGGAGCGCGTCGTCCGCGAGCGGATGACCACGGAGGACGTCGACACGATCACGCCGCAGACGATCATCAACATCCGCCCGGTGGTCGCGGCGCTGAAGGAGTTCTTCGGCTCCTCGCAGCTCTCGCAGTTCATGGATCAGACGAACTCTCTCGCCGGCCTGACGCATCGTCGCCGCCTCTCCGCGCTAGGCGCAGGTGGGCTCACGCGCGAGCGCGCGCCGATCGAGGTGCGCGACGTCCATCCGACGCACTACGGCCGCATGTGCCCGATCGAGACGCCGGAAGGCCCGAACATCGGGCTCATCGGCTCGCTCGCCTCGATGGCGACCGTCTCCGAGTTCGGGTTCATCCAGACGCCCTACCGCGTGGTCAAGAACGGCCGCGTGACCGACGAGATCATCTATCTCGACGCCGCAGAGGAAGCGCAGTACACGATCGCGCAGGCCTCGGAGCCGGTGGACGAGAAGACCGGCAAGCTGCTGCACGAGCACGTCCTCTGCCGCTCGAAGGAGGGCGAGGCCGTCACCGCCGAGCCGAAGGACATCCAGTACATGGACGTCGCGCCGGCTCAGATCGTGTCGGTGGCGACCGCGCTGATCCCGTTCCTCGAGCACAACGACGCCAACCGAGCCCTGATGGGCGCGAACATGCAGCGGCAGGCCGTGCCGCTGATGATCACGCAGGCCCCGCTGGTCGGCACAGGTCTCGAGTACCGAGCCGCGATCGACACCGGCGACGTCGTGCTGGCCGACGAATCCGGCCAGGTCGTCGACCTCGACGCGGAGAAGATCGTCCTCGACACGAAGAACGGCAAGGAAACGTATGGGCTCACGAAGTTCATGCGCTCGAACCAGGGGACGCTCATCCACCAGAAGCCGATCGTCGAGATCGGTGAGCGCGTCAAGGCCGGCGACGTCCTGGCCGACGGCTCCTCGACGGACCGGGGCGAGCTCGCGCTGGGCGCGAACCTGCTCGTCGCCTTCATGCCGTTCGAGGGCTACAACTTCGAGGACGCGGTCGTCATCTCCGAGCGGCTCGTGAAGGAGGACGTTCTCTCCTCGATCCACATCCACGAGTACGAGATCGACGCGCGGACGACGAAGCTCGGCGACGAGGAGATCACGCGCGACATCCCGAACCGCTCCGAGGAGTCCCTGAAGGACCTCGACGAGCGCGGTGTCGTGCGCATCGGCGCCGAAGTCGGCTCCGGCGACCTGCTCGTGGGCAAGGTGACGCCCAAGGGCGAGACCGAGCTGACGGCCGAGGAAAAGCTGATCCGCGCGATCTTCAAGGAGAAGGCGCGCGAGGTCCGCGACACCTCGCTGAAGGTGCCGCACGGTGAGGGCGGCAAGGTGATCGACGTCAAGACGTTCTCGCGCGACGCGGGCGACGACCTCTCACCGGGCGTGAACGAGCTCGTGCGCGTCTACGTGGCGAAGAAGCGCAAGATCGCCGAGGGCGACAAGCTCGCCGGCCGTCACGGCAACAAGGGCGTGATCGCGAAGATCGTGCCCGAGGAGGACATGCCGTTCCTCGAGGACGGGCGGCCGGTGGACGTGATCCTGAACCCGCTCGGCGTCCCGAGCCGGATGAACATCGGCCAGATCCTCGAGACGCACCTCGGCTGGGCCGCCGCGCACGGGGTCTTCGCCGAGAACGGCGATGACGCGTCCGCGCTGGGTTCCCCGACCCCGGTTGCGAGCCCCGTCTTCGACGGCGCGACCGAGAAGGACGTCGACGAGGCGATCATCTCATGGGTCGAGCAGAACCCTGACTCGCCCGTGAAGATCTCCGTCAACAAGCAGCGGCGGCGGACGTCCGGCAAGGTCCGGCTCTTCAACGGCAAGACGGGAACGCCGTACGCGAACAAGATCACCGTCGGCTACATGTACATCCTGAAGCTGCTCCACCTCGTCGACGACAAGATCCACGCCCGCTCGACGGGGCCGTATTCGCTCGTCACGCAGCAGCCGCTGGGCGGTAAAGCCCAGTTCGGGGGCCAGCGCTTCGGAGAGATGGAGGTCTGGGCGCTCGAGGCCTACGGCGCGGCCTACACGCTCCAGGAGATGCTCACGATCAAGTCCGACGACACGGTCGGGCGCGTGAAGGCCTACGAGGCGATCGTCAAGGGAGAGAACATCGCGGAGCCGTCGATCCCCGAGTCCTTCAAGGTGCTCCTGAAGGAGATGCAGTCGCTCGCGCTCGACGTCGACGTGCTCTCCGAGGAGGGTGCCGAGGTCGAGGTGCGCGAGGAGGACGACGAGCTGCTGCGGGCGGCCGAGGAGCTCGGAATCGACCTGTCGCCCGGCTCGCTGCGCGCGGCGGCGAGGCCGGCGGATGCGCAGGAGACCGAAGAGGGCCAGGAGCGCGTCGACGAGAGCGGGGAGCTGAACCTGCCCGCCGACGAGGCGCTCGCCGACATCGAGGTCGGGCCGGAAGGCGAAGCAGCCGTGGAAACGGAAGAGACCTAAGAGGCGAGGGAGCAAACTTGATTGACATCAACGATTTCGACGCGATCCGGATCGGGCTCGCGTCGTCGAAGCAGATCCGCGACTGGTCGTCCGGCGAGGTCACGAAGCCCGAGACGATCAACTACCGCACGCTCAAGCCCGAGCGCGACGGTCTCTTCTGCGAGCGCATCTTCGGTCCGACGAAGGACTGGGAGTGCTACTGCGGCAAGTACAAGCGCGTCCGCTACAAGGGCATCATCTGCGAGCGCTGCGGCGTCGAGGTCACGCGCCAGAAGGTGCGGCGCGAGCGCATGGGGCACATCGACCTCGCCGCGCCCGTCTCGCACATCTGGTTCTTCAAGGGCGTCCCCAGCCGGATCGGCTACCTGCTCGACATCGCGCCGCGCGAGCTGGAGAAGGTTCTCTACTTCGCCGCCTCGATCGTCACCTCGGTCGACACGGCCAAGCGCAAGAAGGACCTGAACGACCTCGAGTCCAAGGTCGAGGCCGAGGGCGAGCGGATCGACGTCGACCGCGACGAGGCGCTCGCGGGCCTGGAGGACCGGCTGAAGCGCCGCCGCGAGTACTTCACGAAGGGCAAGGAGCGCAACTTCGACGAGGACGACGAGTTCTGGGCCCGCGGCCTGTCGAACTGGGCCGAGGAGCAGGTCATCCCGCCGCTCGAGGAAGCGCGGGAGCTCGTCTCCAAGCTCTTCCTCGACGTCGCCGGCAAGATCACGACCGAGGATTCGAAGAAGATCCGCGAGCTCGTCCGCAACTCGGCGATCCGCGACGACCGCCGGCTGACCCCCAAGGAGCTGGAGACGGTCGCCAACGTGGCCGTCAAGATCCGCGAGGCGCTCGCTCCGCTCTACAAGCAGCTGACGAAGGCGACCGGCTCGAAGAAGGGCGCCATCACGAAGCACATCAACCGTGTGCTCGACGGTCTCCTCGTGAAGAAGGCGACGGTCCACGAGGACGACGTGGAGCTCGTCGCCTCGATCGACGAGAAGCAGCTGGAGAAGGCGCGCGACCTGGGCAAGGGGCTCCTCCGCGAGGTGCTGGAGCAGGCCGAGCCCACCGCGAGCGCCGACGAGCTCCGCGAGCTGACGAACGACCTCTGCCTCCGCACCGACGGCAAGATCCAGAAGGAGGATCTCGACGCGATCGTCCAGTGGTCGCTGAAGGTGCGCGAGATGTACCTCGACATCGAGTCGCGGCGCCAGGACGCGCGCGACGCGGCCGAGGACTCGAAGCAGCGACTCGCCGATACCTGGCAGCTCTTCAAGGAGCTCGAGCCGAAGCAGATCATCGGCGACGAGCAGCTCTTCCGCGAGCTCAAGGACCGGTTCGGGTCGGCCTACGGCTTCGACGTCTACTTCACAGGCGGTATGGGCGCCGAGGCGATCCGCGAGCTGCTCAAGGAGCTTGGCCTCGACGCCGAGGCCGCCTCCCTCCGGGAGACGATCAAGACGTCCAAGGGCCAGAAGCAGCAGCGCGCGATCAAGCGACTGAAGGTCGTCAATGCCTTCATCAAGTCCGAGAACCGTCCCGAATGGATGGTCCTCGAGGCGGTCCCGGTCATCCCGCCGGAGCTCCGCCCGATGGTGCAGCTCGACGGCGGCCGGTTCGCGACCAGCGACCTGAACGATCTCTACCGGCGCGTGATCAACCGCAACAACCGCCTCAAGCGGCTGCTCGACCTCGGAGCGCCCGAGATCATCGTCAACAACGAGAAGCGCATGCTCCAGGAGGCCGTCGACGCCCTCTTCGACAACGGGCGCCGAGGCCGTGCGGTCACCGGCCCGGGCAACCGCCCGCTGAAGTCGCTGTCCGACATGCTCAAGGGCAAGCAGGGGCGCTTCCGCCAGAACCTGCTCGGGAAGCGCGTGGACTACTCGGGCCGCTCGGTGATCGTCGCCGGGCCGAGCCTGAAGCTCCACCAGTGCGGGATCCCGAAGCTGATGGCGCTCGAGCTCTTCAAGCCGTTCATCATGAGCCGGCTCGTCGACCGCAAGTCGGTGCAGAACATCAAGGCGGCGAAGAAGTACGTCGACTCGATGGTGCCCGAGGTCTGGGACGTGCTGGAGGAGGTCATCGCCGAGCATCCCGTGCTCCTGAACCGGGCCCCGACGCTGCACCGTCTCGGCATCCAGGCCTTCGAGCCGGTCCTCGTCGAGGGCAAGGCGATCCAGGTGCATCCGCTCGTCTGCCATGCGTTCAACGCCGACTTCGACGGCGACCAGATGGCCGTCCACCTTCCGCTCTCGGCGGAGGCCCAGGCCGAGGCGCGCCTGCTGATGCTGAGCTCGAACAACATCCTCTCGCCGGCGAACGGGCGCCCGCTGGCGACGCCCAGCACCGACATGGTGCTCGGGCTCTACTTCCTCACGTACACCGAAGACGACCTCTCGAAGCAGACCGTCGAGAAGATGAAGCCACGGCCTCCGCGTTTCCAGTCCGAGGAGGGGGTCGAGCTCGCCGTCGAGTCGGAGCAGGTCGCGCTCCAGCAGCCGATCGAGTACCGCTGGCGCGGCGAGCTCCTGCTGACGACCCCGGGCCGCGTGATCTTCAACTCCGAAGTCGAGCGCGCGCTGCTCGAATCGTTCGGAGACGAGGAGATCGAGCTCCCGGAGTTCGTCAACGAGACTCTCGCCAAGCGCGAGATGGACGACATGATCGCGGGCCTCGCGGAGCGCTACGGCTCGAGCGGCCTCGGGGGCGTCCTCGACACGATCAAGACGCTCGGCTTCAAGTACGCCACGGAGGGCGGCATCACGATCTCGAAGAACGACATCGTCGTCCCCGACGACAAGCAGGAGATCCTCGCGCGCTACGAGGAGCGAGTCGAGAAGGTCGAGGGCCAGTACGAGCGCGGCCTCATCACCGAGGAGGAGCGCCACGAGCAGATCGTCAACATCTGGACGGAGGCGACCGACGAGGTGGCCGACGCCATGGAGCGGACGCTCTACAAGCTGAACCCGATCTACATGATGGCCAACTCGGGAGCGCGCGGATCCTTCAAGCAGATCCGCCAGCTCGCCGGCATGCGAGGCCTGATGGCCAATCCGAAGGGCGAGATCATCGAGCGCCCGATCCAGGCCAACTTCATGGAGGGCCTGTCGGTGCTCGAGTACTTCATCTCGACGCACGGCGCCCGCAAGGGGCTCGCCGACACGGCGCTGCGAACGGCCGACTCCGGCTACCTGACGCGGCGGCTGGTCGACGTCGCCCAGGACGTGATCATCCGCGAGGAGAACTGCAAGACGAAGGACTTCATCGAGCTGCCGCTGACGGCTCAGGACGGCATCAACAAGAGCCTGCTCGGCCGGATTCTGGCCGGGGACGTCATGAAGCCGCTCGCGAGCGGCAAGCCCGGAAAGACGAAGCTCGCCGAGAAGGGCATGCTCGTCACGCCGCAGCTGCTCGAGGCTGTCGTCGAGGAGCTCGCCGAGCAGGCGGAGGAGATGACGGTGCCCGTTCGCTCGGTGCTCAAGTGCCGCAGCGACTACGGCGTCTGCCGGGACTGCTACGGCATCTCGCTCGCGACCGGGAAGATGGCCGAGATCGGCGACGCGGTCGGCATCATCGCCGCGCAGTCGATCGGCGAGCCCGGCACGCAGCTGACGATGCGCACGTTCCACACGGGCGGTGTGGCCGGCGCCGACATCACGCACGGCCTCCCGCGTGTGGTCGAGATCTTCGAGGCGCGGAACCCGAAGGGCGCGGCGAAGCTCGCCGAGGTGGCGGGACTGATCGACATCGAGCAGACCGACCGCGGCGTGAAGGTGACGATCGTCCCCACCGAAAAGGGAGCCGACGGTGAGGAGCTCGAGCCCATCAGCCACGCGCTGCCGCGCCGGACGCGCCTGCTCGTCACGAAGGGCCAGGAGGTCGAGCTCGGCGATCCGCTCAACGAAGGCTCGCGCTCGCCGGCCGAGCTGCTGGCGCTGCACGCGCAGGGCGGAAAGGGCGCGACCCCGACCGAGCTCTACCTCGTCTCGGAGGTGCTGCGCGTCTACCGCTCGCAGGGCGTCGAGATCCACGACAAGCACATCGAGCTGATCGTCCGGCAGATGCTGAAGAAGGTGCGCGTCGAGAGCGCGGGCGACACCGAGCTGCTGCCCGGTCAGCTCGTCGACAAGGTCGTGCTGGAGAAGGAGAACCAGCGCGTGAAGAAGGAGAAGAAGGAGCAGGCGACCTTCGAGCCGCTGATTCTCGGCATCACGAAGGCCTCGCTCGCGACCGAGTCCTTCCTCTCCGCCGCGTCCTTCCAGGAGACGACCAAGGTGCTGACCGACGCCTCGATCGAGGGCAAGGTCGACCACCTGCTCGGGCTGAAGGAGAACGTCATCATCGGCAAGCTGATCCCGGCCGCGACGGGCCTCAAGCAGTACCGTGCGATCGACATCGGCCCTTCGGAGAAGGTGCCGAAGGAGACTTACGAGCGCGCGACGCTGCTGCGTGCACTCGAGGAGATCGGCACCGACGGCGGCGACGGCCTCAGCCTCCAGGAGCTCGGGATCGACTTCGGAGGCCAGCCGGAGACGAACGGCGGCGACGGACAGCCGCACGAAGCCGGCGAGGCCGAAGAGGTGCCCGAGGTGGACTCCCCGCTCGACAACGAGTAGAACCGTGGGGGAACCCCTGGTTCCCCCACGAGCCCCCTCCTTTCGCGCGGAAGCTTAGGTCGCACGTTTCAGGAGCCGGCGAAGGGTGGCGTCGTGCTCTTGTTCCCCTCTCGGTTGTGAGCCTCCCGCCGGGCAGAGCCCGACTCCGGCGGCGAATGTTGGTTGCACTCGAGGACTTCTCGGGCGCAACTGACCTCATTCCCTCGCGTCTTCTCCTACCGTTCGGGCCGTGGCGGCGATGGTCGAAGCTCGCGATTGGCTTGATCCGGACGAGTGGGTTCGTGACGGACGCGGACGAACCTGGATGTTCTCGCTTCCGGCCGACGAGCTGATCGAAGGCCTGAACAAAGTGGCAGCCGAAAGAGAAGAGGCGTTTCAGTTGTTGGTGTGCTCACGCATTCGGGTCGGGAGGGAGTCATTCTCCGTCTACACGGCGCAGGTGCTCGAGCAGTTGTCCCTGGAAGGGCCTTGGCAGTACTTCGTAAAAGACGAGGCTGTCTCCCCCGAGATCCCTGCGCCCGAACCACTCCCGGGAGTCGGCTGGCCTGCCGTCTTCGCGGTTAACGGGCTCGTCCTCCTTCACCACCCGGATCCCGCATCAAAGAGCGAGCCACTGGAATCGAGCCTCGGCATCACACATCGCGTCGTAAACACCCGGACGGGCGAGCGTCGCGAGCATCATCGGTACGACGCCATCTTCAGAGCGCTCAAGCGCGAGTTCCAGAAGCGGTTCGGAGGTCCCGAGGACCGTTGAGTTCTCGAGGGTGGCGGCAAGGGGCTGTGCCGGCTCGTCGAGAGCCGAACAAGCTCTTCCCTTCGCAGCCGCCGATTGACCGTGGACGGTGGCACCCGGCTTCTTCGGCGATCTCACGGGTCAGTGATGATCTCACCCGTGTTCCAGTGCAAGACCTGACCCCGTTCCCTTGACCATTATCTGGAATCAGTACGAACCCTACGTGCCGCCGTACCGCGGCCCTCAGGCTCAGTTGTCGAGTTCAGAGGCGCGCGAGTCCTTCGACCAACTCATGGCGGCGAAGCCTCGCCGGACTGAGCAACTACGTACCCTGCTCGAGGCGAATGGTCTGACGCTCAATGACGATGACGCCTTCATTCGGCGACTCAACCATTGGTTCCGGGAGAACGTCGAGGCGAACCCTGACGAACCTGGCCGACTGCGCAATCTCTGGTACGCGGTCGTCAATGACGTCGCGCTATTCCTCGGTGACGTCCTCATCGCTCGCTGCCCCAATCTCCACTGGGACCTCGTCCTTGATGGGAGGCGAGACATCCCCTTTCAGAAGCACGTGATCGTCGGCTTCGGCAACGTGCCTAATCCCAAGTTCAACCTGGATATCGATCGACTGGTCGCCACTTATGCGCACCAAGTCGTGGCTGGCGATTCGGTAGACGCGGACTTCTTCGCGAAGGTACTCGCGTCGGCGGCTGCAAAGGCGTAGGAGTAGAGAGCGCTCGGGCGCTTAGCCGGCGGACTTCAGGTTCGGGGGCTCTTTCGGTGCGTCCGGTGGGGCCACGATCGTCTCCGATCCCACGGCCCTGGGCCGCATGCTCGCGGACACGACCTGGCCCTTGCCGGCCTCTTTGGCTCCGTAGAGGCCGTGGTCGGCGCGCTGGAAGAGCGTGATCGCGTCGTCGTCGGGCTGGAGCGCGGCCGCTCCGGCCGAGATCGTCAGGAGCCCGGCCTCGCCGATCGGCCGCGAGGAGAGTGCCCTTTGCAGGCGCGAATAGAGCTGGTCGGCGTCCGCGATCCGGGACTCCGGCAGGATGACCCCGAACTCGTCGCCGCCGACGCGGCAGGCGATGTCGGCCGAGCGGACGACCTCCCGGATGCGTTCTGCCGCCTCGGCGAGCACACTGTCGCCGGCCAGGTGCCCGATGCGGTCGTTGATCGCCTTGAAGTCGTCGAGGTCGAAGACGAGCAGCGCAAGATTGCGGTCGTAGCGATGGGCGCGCGCGACCTCGCGGGCGAGCGTCTCGTGGAAATAGCGCCGGTTGTGGAGGCCCGTGAGGGCGTCGAGATCGGCGAGTTGCCGCGCCTCGCGGAAGCGGTGCGCGTTCTCGACCGCAGGGCCGGCGCGCATGGCCAGCTCTTCGAGCTCCTGGACCTCCTCCTCGCCGAAGGCATGCTCCTGCGCGCGGGTGAAGATCGTCAGGAGTCCGAGAGGGCTCGCCTCGCCGGGCAGAGGCACCGCCACTCCGGCCCGGATCGCGTCGCCGTCGGCCGCCGCCTCGTCTGCGGCGTATTCGTACGTGATCGTGATCGTGCGCGCCTCACGCCCGTCCGGTGGACCCGTGACGGCCTGCCGCTCGGCTTCCTCGGCCGAGAGGCCGAGCGCGGCCACGATCGGCTGCCCGCCGGGTTGCGGTGAGAGCGCGACGAGTGCGGCATCGACACCCCGGATCGCGCCCGCAGTCTCAAGGACCCTCGTCAGCACTTCGTCGAGGTCGATCGAGCCGGCGAGCTCGCCGAGCATTCGCGTCCGCTTTTCCTCGACCTGAGACTGCTCGAGCGTCCGGCTCAGCTCGCGCACCATCGAATCCATTCGCGCCTCGAGCTCGCGGACGACCTGAGTGATCTGCTCGTCCGAGCGCGAGGGGCGCCGCACGAAGAGCTGGACGAGGAGCACGACGACGAGCGTGCCCAGCGCGGCGCCGACCGCCGCAAGTGCGATCGTCACCCGTCTCGCCTCACGATCTCAGTCTTCTCAATGGGTCTCCGGTGCCGAAGGTACCCAGGGCGGCCGGGCCTGGGCTCACTGTAGATGCCTTTCTACCGCCTGGCTATAGGAAAAACGCCACCCTTCTGGGGCATCTTTCGGCCGTTTGCAGCCTCCAAGCCGTTTTCGCTACCATTCCTCGCTCGGTTGGCAGGCGGCCGCCTGCCGACCTTTGTTGTGTCAGAACCTAACTCCGGGAGCACATGCCGACCGTCAACCAACTGGTTCGAAAAGGGCGCCGCTCGCCTAAGAGCAAGGTCAAGCGTCCGGCCCTCACAGGCGCTCCGCAGAAGCGGGGGGTCTGCACTCGTGTGTTCACGCACACGCCGAAGAAGCCCAACTCGGCGTTGCGAAAGGTTGCGCGCGTTCGGCTGACGAACGGCTTCGAGGTCACGACCTACATCCCGGGCGAGGGCCACAACCTGCAGGAACACTCCGTCGTCCTCGTGCGCGGAGGACGCGTCCGCGACCTGCCGGGTGTCCGCTACAAGGTCATCAGGGCGGCCCTCGACGCGGCCGGCGTCAGCGACCGTAAGCAGGGCCGCTCGAAGTACGGAGCCAAGAAGTCGTAATGCCTCGCCGTGCAGAAATCCAGGTTCGCGAGGCTGTCGCGGATCCCGTCTACAACTCGCAGCTCGTCACCCAGGTGATCAACAAGGTGATGGCGCGCGGGAAGCGCTCGACCGCGGAGCGGATCGTCTACGAGGCCCTCGACCGCGTGGGCTCGAAGACGGGCAAGCCGCCCGTCGAGATCCTCGAGCAGGCCGTGAAGAGCGTGACTCCGGTGCTCGAGGTTCGGCCGCGCCGTGTCGGCGGTGCGCAGTACCAGGTGCCCGTCGAGGTGCCGCAGCGCCGTGCCCGCACGCTCGCCGTGCGCTGGATCGTCACGTTCGCTCGCCAGCGGCGCGAGAAGCGCATGGACGAGAAGCTCGCCGGCGAGATCCTCGACGCGCTCGAGCAGCAGGGCGGCGCGTTCAAGCGCAAGGACGACCTCTACCGAATGGCGCAGGCCAACAAGGCTTTCGCGCACTACCGCTGGTGAATTCGATGGAAGCGACCAAGGCACCCCCAGCTCTCGAGAACGTCCGCAACATCGGGATCATGGCGCACATCGACGCGGGCAAGACGACGACGACCGAGCGGATCCTCTACTACACCGGCCGCACCCACAAGATGGGCGAGGTGCACGAGGGCGCGGCGACGATGGACTGGATGGAGCAGGAGCAGGAGCGCGGCATCACGATCACGTCGGCTGCGACGACGGCGTTCTGGCGTGAGTTTCGCATCAACATTATCGATACGCCCGGGCACGTGGACTTTACGATGGAGGTCGAGCGGAGCCTGCGCGTCCTCGACGGCGCGATCGCGGTTTTCGACGCCGTCGCAGGCGTCGAGCCCCAGTCGGAGACCGTCTGGCGCCAGGCCGACCACTACAAGGTTCCACGCATCGCTTTCATCAACAAGATGGACCGCACCGGCGCCGATTTCTTCGCCTCTGTCCAATCCATGGTCGACCGCCTCGGCGCCCGCGCCGTGCCGGTGCAGCTGCCCGTCGGCAGCGAGGAGCACTTCCGGGGCGTCGTCGACCTCGTCGACATGCGCGCCCTTGTGTGGGAGGACGAGCTCGGCGAGAAGATCGAGGTCAGTGAGATCCCGGCCGAGCTCCTCGAGCAGGCGCAGGAATACCACCATCAGCTGATCGACGCCGTGGCCGACCACGACGACGAGCTGATGGAGACCTACCTCGAGGACGAGAGCGCGGTCACGCCGGACATGCTGCGGCGCGCGGTCCGGGCGGCGACTCTCGACACGACCGTCACGCCCGTGCTCGCGGGGTCGGCCTTCAAGAACAAGGGCGTGCAGCCGCTGCTGGACGCGGTCGTCGACTATCTGCCCAGCCCGCTGGACGTCCCGCCGATCCACGGCATCGACCCGCGCACCGAGCACGAGCTCTCGCGCCGACCCGCGCTCGACGAGCCCTTCAGCGCGCTCGCGTTCAAGGTCATGTCCGATCCCTACGTCGGGAAGCTGACCTACTTCCGGGTCTACTCAGGCCAGGTCAAGGCGGGCGACCGTGTTCTGAACACGACCACGGGCAAGACCGAGCGCATCGGCCGCATCCTCCAGATGCACGCGAATCACCGCGAGGAGCGTCCCGAGATCGGCGCGGGCGAGATTGCGGCCGCGGTCGGCCTCAAGGCGACGGGCACCGGTGACACGCTGGCGATCGACACCGCTCCGATTCAGCTCGAGTCGATGGACTTCCCGGAGCCGGTGATCTCGGTCGCGATCGAGCCGAAGACGAAAGGCGACCAGGACAAGCTCGGGGCCGGGCTCCAGCGCCTGAGCGACGAGGACCCGACCTTCCGCGTCCGCACCGACGACGAGACGGGCCAGACCCTGATCTCGGGCATGGGCGAGCTCCACCTCGAGATCATCGTCGACCGTCTGATGCGCGAGTTCTCGGTCGACGCCAACGTCGGCCGTCCGCAGGTCGCCTACCGCGAGACGATCTCGAAGCCGGTCGAGAAGATCGAGGGCAAGTTCGTCCGCCAGACCGGCGGCCGCGGCCAGTACGGCCACGTCGTCATCAACATGGAGCCCTCCGAGCCGGGCGAGGGCTACGAGTTCCTCGACAAGGTGGTCGGCGGCAAGATCCCCCGGGAGTACATCCCTTCTGTCGACCTCGGGATCCAGGAGGCGATGGAGTCGGGCATCCTCGCCGGTTATCCGGTCGTCGACCTGCGCGTGCTGCTCGTCGACGGCTCCTACCATGAGGTCGACTCGAGCGAGATGGCGTTCAAGGTCGCGGGGTCGATGGCGTTCAAGAGCGCGATGCAGCGGGCGAAGCCGAAGCTGCTGGAGCCGGTCATGGCCGTCGAGGTCGTGACCCCGGAGGACTACCTCGGCGACGTGATGGGCGACCTGAACTCCCGCCGGGGGCACATCGAGCACCTCGAGCCGCGCGGGAACGCACAGGTGATCAAAGCCCGCGTCCCGCTCGCAACCATGTTTGGCTACGCAACCGACCTGCGCTCGACGACGCAGGGCCGGGCCACGTTCACCATGCAATTCGATCGCTACGAGGAAGTCCCTCAGTCGATCGCCGGCGAGATCGTCGACGCCGGCTAACGCTCTGAGGGTGACGAGAGGAGAAGAATGGCTAAGGAGAAGTTCGAGCGCACCAAGCCGCATCTCAACGTCGGCACGATCGGTCACATCGACCACGGCAAGACGACGCTGACGGCGGCGATCACCTCGGTCCTGGCGGAGCAGGGCACGAACACGGCTGTCCGCGACTTCGCGTCGATCGACAACGCGCCAGAGGAGAAGGCGCGCGGCATCACGATCAACACGTCGCATGTCGAGTACGAGACCGAGAACCGGCACTACGCCCACGTCGACTGCCCGGGCCACGCCGACTACATCAAGAACATGATCACGGGGGCCGCCCAGATGGACGGCGCGATCCTCGTCGTCTCTGCCGCCGACGGCCCGATGCCTCAGACCCGCGAGCACATCCTGCTCGCGCGCCAGGTCGAGGTGCCTTACATCGTCGTCTTCCTGAACAAGGCCGACATGGTCGACGACCCGGAGCTGCTCGAGCTCGTCGAGATGGAGGTGCGCGAGCTGCTCACGAAGTACGAGTTCCCGGGCGACGACATTCCGATCGTCACGGGCTCGGCGCTGAAGGCGCTCGAGGGCGACGAGGAGCAGAAGGCCAAGATCCTCGAGCTCATGGCCGCCGTGGACAGCTACATCCCGGAGCCCGAGCGCGACGTCGACAAGCCGTTCCTGATGCCGATCGAGGACGTCTTCACGATCACGGGCCGCGGGACGGTCGTCACCGGCCGCATCGAGCAGGGCAAGATCGAGTCGGGCAACGAGGTCGAGATCGTCGGGATCCACCCGAAGATCGAGAAGACCGTCGTCACCGGGCTCGAGATGTTCAACAAGACGCTCGACTACGCCCAGGCCGGCGACAATGCGGGTGCCCTCCTGCGCGGTACGAAGCGCGAGGAGATCGAGCGCGGGCAGGTGCTTGCGAAGCCCGGGTCGATCACGCCGCACACGCACTTCAAGGCCGAGGTCTACGTGCTCTCGAAGGACGAGGGCGGCCGCCACACGCCGTTCTTCAACGGCTACCGGCCGCAGTTCTACTTCCGGACGACGGACGTGACCGGCGCGATCAAGCTCCCGGAGGGCCAGGAGATGGTCATGCCGGGCGACAACACGAACATGGAGATCGAGCTCGGACAGCCGATCGCCATGGACCAGGGCCTCCGCTTCGCGGTCCGCGAGGGCGGCCGCACGGTGGGTGCCGGAGTCGTGACCGAGATCGTGACCTGAGGGCAGCGATGGCGCAGCAGAAGATCCGCATCCGTCTCAAGGGGTACGACCACCAGCAGCTCGACCGGTCGGCCCACCAGATCGTCGACACCGCTCAGCGCAGCGGCGCGACGATCACCGGTCCGGTGCCCCTGCCGACGGAGAAGAACGTCTACTGCGTCATCCGGAGCCCGTTCAAGGACAAGGACTCGCGCGAGCACTTCGAGGTCCGCACGCACAAGCGCCTGATCGACATCCACAGCCCCACGCCGAAGACGATCGACCAGCTGATGCGGCTCGATCTGCCGGCAGGAGTTGATATCGAGATCAAGCTATGAGGGGCATCGTCGGGAAAAAGCTGGGCATGACGCAGCTCTTCGACGAGGAGAGCGGCGAGGTGACGCCGGTGACGGTGATCGAGGCCGGCCCGTGCCCGGTCGTGCAGCTGAAGACCGAGGAGACGGACGGCTACGAGGCCGTGCAGCTCGCCTTCGACG
>WNFU01001987.1_pt1 | contig 28297 bp, 24 predicted proteins | sample 5400121 | NCBI WGS metagenome assembly WNFU01 (sample SAMN13153360, study PRJNA577476) | soil metagenome | isolation source: 100 cm soil or saprolite under grassland replicate 1 | place: USA:California | collected 2016-06-15 | reverse complement strand
CCGGACGACCCGCCTCCGTTGTGGGTGAATCCACCCAGGAAGCCCAGCGTCTGGAAGCTGACGATCTTCTGCTCCGGGGCTTGAAAAAACCGCCTCCCCAATTTGAACGAGATGCTGGCATTCGACTCGAACGAGGACAGGACTGTGTCGGTGGGGTACGTCAGATGAGTCGTGGTGTGCTGGTGTCCGCCGCCAACTGCTGCGTCGATGAGCCAGGCCCGGGTCGAGGAGGTGAATCTTAGAACGCCCAGGCTCGCGATGCTGAACCCGCCGCCGAATTGCATCCCCCACTGTCCACGGTGGAACGGCGGCGTGTCGGGAGTCGCGAGATTCTGCGCTGCGGCCAGGGCCGGTGAGCACACAAACGCAAACGAGAGCGCGGACCGAAGGCCAAACACGAGCGGCCTCTCACGAGAGGGGGCTAACTATCCACTACAACCCTCGGAACCGCTAGCCTGGGAACGCGCCGGCGACTTTACCCACCAGCGCGAACCCGACCACCACGCTCGCGGTCGCCGAGCAGAGATGCATCACCGCCGCCCAGCGCACGCCCCACCCCGACGCGAGCCGCATCACAGCGGCGAGCGACAGCGACACGGCGAACATCCCGATCATCGTGCCCACCGCGAAGGCGGCGAAGTACGCGAGTTGCGCGCTGCGGGTCGGCGCCGCGGCCACGAGCAGCACGAGGATCGCGCCGCTCCCGGCGAGCCCGTGCAGTAACCCGAACCCGAGCGAGCGCCGCGCATCACCCCGCGGATGCCGGTGCGCGTGCGCCGCGCCGCGGGCGTGGCTGTGAAGATGGAGATGCGGGCCGTCGTCGTGGGTGTGCGCGTGGAGGTGCCAGCGCCCGCGCGCGTAGCGCAGGATGACCGACGCGCCCAGCGCGATCAAGAGCAGCGCCACCAGGAAGTCCGCGGCGGGCCAGAGCCGGGCCGGCAGGTGGAGACCGAACAGCACGATCGCGGCGACCACGACGGCGACGCTCGCGGTATGGCCGACCGCCCACGCCACGCCGAGGCGGCAGGCGTCGCGCAGCCGCCCCTGGCGGGTGGCGAGCGTGGAGACCGCCGCGAGGTGGTCCGGCTCGAACGCGTGGCGGAATCCGAGCAGGAGACCGAGGCCGGCGAGGGCGAGGAGGCCGGGGGAGCCGGGGGTCATGGCGGCCGCAAATGTAGCCTATTCTTCAGGAAGAATCATGGAACCCGGGATGATCGCGGCTTCTGAACGGCGGGCCCTGGAGGGGATCCATGCCCGCTACGCGCCGGTGGACGCCCGCGTCGCCGAGATCCTGGAGAACATCCGCCGCGACCGTCGAGCACAACCGCCGCAACGTGAACGGCGTCTACCGCGCGACGGCCACCGTCGACGGGAAGCGCGCCGTGGCGCGGGCAGGGGAGCTGGTCGGCTGGGGCGTCGAAACGCGTCTGCGCGATCAGGTGGCCGACGCCTGCGGCCGGCTGGGGCTCACGTGGGAGCGCGAGCGCATCGACGAGCTCGAGGTGATCGGGGACGGCGCGCGCCTCCGCTTCGCGCGGCGCCTGTCGCCGCTCCAACGGCTCGCCAAGGCCTATCATCGCGCGGTCGCCGCCGCCCAGGGAGTGGTCCGGCGCTTCATCTTCGTACGGTTACCGGCATGAGAATAGGGCCGACAATCTGGGAAGCCTCCGGAGGGTGAAAGGTTAGGTACAACCTTTGACGCCTAAGCCCTATCAGACAGGGCACATGGAGCTCACCAGTCCAAGGGTGGCCATACTGCGCAGAAATCCGGACCAGGCGGCGGGGGATGCCGAAGCGGCCGACGCGGCGCTCGCCGCCTCGGGCGACGGGCGCGCCTTCGAGCGGCTGTACCGGGGTCACGTGGCCCGGGTCCACAGCCTGGTGCGGCGGATGATGGGGCCCGAGCACGCGGACGACGTCGCGCAGGACGTGTTCGTCCGCGTCTGGAACAAGCTCTCGACGTTTCGCGGCGAGGCCGCCTTCGGGACGTGGCTCCACCGGCTCGCGATCAACGTGATCCTGGCGCGCCGCACGACGCTCGGCACGGAGCGCGGCCGCTACGTCGACTCGGAGAACGCGCTCGAGACGGCGGCGGGCAGGCCGGCCCGGCCCGAGCTGTCGCTGGACTTCGAGGAGGCGATCAGCCGGCTTCCCGACGGGGCGCGGCAGGTGTTCGTGCTGCACGACGTGGAAGGCTACAAGCACGAGGAGATCGCCGGGATGCTCGGGATCGTGGCCGGGACGTCGAAATCGCAGCTGCATCACGCGCGCATGGCGCTGCGCAAACATCTCGAATAATGCGGAGTGCGGAATGCGGAACGCGGAATTGAAGGGAGAGCGCCGATGAGCGACACGTGGACGGATCGACTCTCTGAATACTTGGACGGTGAGCTCGGTGGCGCCGAGCGGATTGCCCTGGAGGCCCACCTCGCCGGTTGCGCCGTGTGCGCGGCGGCGCTCGAGGAGCTGCGGCGCGTCGTAGCGCGGGCCCGGGCGCTCGACGACCGGCCGCCGGCGGCGGACCTCTGGCCCGCGATCGCGGAGCAGATCGGCGTCTCGTCCCGGGCGCACGCGGCCAGAGGCCTCGAGGCGCCGCGCGCGCGCCGGCGGCTCTCCTTCACCATTCCGCAGCTGGCCGCCGCGTCGGTCGCGCTGGCGCTCCTGTCGGGCGGCGGCGCCTGGTTGCTGGTCGGCCGTCACCAGCCCGAGCGGAACCCGAGCGTCGCGACTCCCGGTCCGAAGGCCTTTGGCGTGAACGCCGGGCCGGCGGATCCACGGTACGCCGCGGCCGTCGCCGACCTGGAGCTGGTCATGGAGCGGGGGCGCGGCCGGCTCGACACGGCGACGGTGCGCGTGATCGAGAAGAACCTGGCGATCATCGACCGGGCGATCCACGACGCGCAGCGCGCGCTCGCAGCGGATCCGGCCAATGCGTACCTGAACCTGCACCTCGCCGAGCAAATGCGGCGCAAACTGGAGCTGCTGCGGCAGGTGAACGCCCTCGCCGCCCGGAGCTAGAGAGGATAGAGCGGAATGTTCACGACACTCGCGACGCTGGCGGCCCTCACGCTGGCTTACCAGGGTGAGAGCGACACGACGGTCGCCGTCCAGGCCGGCGCCCGGCTCGACGTCAACAACTTCGGCGGCGAGATCGCGGTGCGGACCTGGAGTCAGAACAGCGTCCGGGTGCGCGCCAGCCATTCGACCCGCGACCGCGTGGACGTCTCGGCGTCCGCGACAGCCGTGAGCGTGCGGACGAGCGGCCGCCGGGGCCCGTCCTCGATCGTGGAGCTCCAGATCACGGCCCCGACGTGGATGGCGTTGACCCTGAGCGGGGTGTACACCGACATCACCGTCGAGGGCGCGGGAGACGCCGTGACCGCGGAGTCGGTCCAAGGCGACGTCACGGTGACGGGGGGCAACGGCAACATCTCCCTCAAGTCCGTCGAGGGCTCGGTGACACTGTCCAAGACACACGGCCGTATAGAGATCACGACCGTGGAAGGCGACGTCACCGTGAGCGACGCGGTCGGCGAGATCTCGGCCGAATCGGTGGATGGCGACCTCCGGCTGCTCCACATCGAGGCGTCGAGCGTGGACGTGAACACGGTGGACGGCGACATCACCTACGACGGGACGATCAGGGACGGCGGCCGCTACCGGCTCTCCACGCACGACGGCGACGTCACCGTGTCGGTTCCCCCGAACGCGAGCGTCGTGGTCTCGGTCGCGACGTTCGATGGCGAGTTCGACGCGAGCTTCCCCGTGAACCTGACCCGCGCCGGCAAGCACCGCTTCAGTTTCACGATCGGCGGGGGCAGCGCCCGCCTCGAGCTGGAGACGTTCGACGGCAACATCCGGCTGCGCCGCCCCGGCCAGCTGACGGAGCCCGCGCAGCCGGAGCGCAAACCCAAGCACGACAACCCGTACTGAGCCCAGGAGGGTCCCATGCGCCTCGACCTGATCGCGACCACCCTTCTCCTCGCAGCGACGGCTACTCCCGCCGCCGCCCAGCAGGAATTTCGCTGGCACGGCCGGATCGCGGCCGGCAAGTCGATCGAGATCAAGGGCGTGAACGGCGACGTGAGCGCGGTGGCGGGGAGCGGCGAGACCGAGGTCACCGCCGTGAAGCGGGCGAAGCGCTCGGACCCCGACGACGTGAAGATCGAGGTGGTGGAGCACGCCGACGGCGTCACGATCTGCGCCGTGTACCCGAGCGACGGCCGGCGCGAGAACAGCTGCGAGCCGGGCGAAGGCGGGCACATGAATACGCGCGACAACGACGTCGGGGTGTACTTCACGGTGCGCGTGCCGGCGGGAGTGAAGTTCATCGGGAAGACCGTGAACGGCGAGATGGAGGCGGCGAATCTCGCGAGCGACGTGGACGCCGTGACCGTGAACGGCAGCATCCGGATCTCCACGTCCGGTTTCGCGGAAGCGACCACGGTCAACGGCTCGATCGCGGCTTCGATGGGTCGCGCCAACTGGACCGACGGACTCGAGTTCCGCACGGTGAACGGCGGGATCACGCTCGACCTGCCGGCGGGTCTGTCCACCGAGGTAAGCGCGTCGACCGTGAACGGCGACATCGTGAGCGACTTCCCACTCACCGTGACGGGCCGGCTGGGGCCGCGCCGCGTCCACGGCACCATCGGCAGCGGCGGGCGCGAACTCTCGCTGACGACCGTGAACGGCTCGATCAAGCTGCGGAAGGGCTCCTGAATGCTGGGCAACCCTGACTACGGCAAGGCGACCGAGACCAAGGGAATCTTGAGGACCGTCTCCCACCGGACCCGCCCGTTCCGAGCCAGCGTCCGAACAGCGGCGGGAACGGCGGTTGGCTCGCCGTAGCCGAGGCGGCCGCCACGGATCTGGAAGAGGGCGCCCGGTGTGTGGTCGAGCCGGGCGTCCCCGACCCCCTTGGGCCGGGTCCACCGGGAGCCCACGACCAACCCGACCGCGCTTCCCGCCATGGGGAGCAAGATCGCCGTCTGATCGTCGTCCACCTCGGCCAGGAGATCGATGCCGAACCCGGCCGCCATGCCGGCGAGGCCCGCCGCGCTGATCAACCACGGGCGCCCAGCGGTCAGGTTCGAATGGGGGGCGAGGACGGCGGCGGCCACGAGCCCGAGGTTGCCGCCCACCAGCGTCATCGCGAGGCCGGCATGCTCGCCTTGAACGTCGAAGAGCACGCTGCTGGCGCCGCCAAACCAGCCTCCCCAGAGCGCTCCCCATTGCACCGCGGCGATCGAGCCGCTCGACATCTCTCGGGATCGAGCGAGCAGCGCCGCCGTCCCGATCCCCGCGATGCCCCCGAGGATGGACGCCGTGAACGGTGCCCGGTCGGATTCGTCGGCGTACGTGTAACACCCGAACCCCGGATCGCAGAACGTATACTGGCGATCCCCGATTTCCAGGACGGCCCGCCACCCGATTCCCTGGAACGAGCCCCAGAGGCTGCCCCAGGTAATGGCCCTCGCCTGCCCGGCGCTCAGATGTGCGCTGCGCGCAAGCCCGCGGCCGGCGAAAAACCCGGAAGGAACGCCGATGAGGATGCCGGCACCGTAGGGGCCGGTTTCCTCGGCGCCAAGGGCGGCGGGGATGGCTACTCCGAGCCACCCACCGTACAGGGCCCCCCACGCGGCGAGCGTGCGTATGCCCCCGGCTTCTGCTCCCCGCCGTGTGAGGGCGGCGAGCTCTCCGCCCGCGGAATCGGCCGCCGGAGTTCCGGGGAACCGGGCCATGACCAAGCGCAGGAGATCCTGCGCGAACTCCCGATTTCCCTGGACGCGCAGCTGCCTCGCCAGCCCGAGCACCAGCGCGGCGCTGTCGGCCGCCGTCGGGATCGGCGGCGTCGGCACCTGCGCGACGCCGGGCGGGGACCGGGCGAGAACCGTCGCGATCGCCATTCCCAGGCAGGCCAGGTGCGCGCGATTCATATCGTCCGCACGCGATTCAAGTCGTCCGCATAGGCATCTGAATTCCCACGCAAGATAAGCCTTGGGTGATGGGACCGCCTGATCCCGGGTGACCGGGCCGTCCAATGGGTCCACGATTCCGGATCCCCGCGTTCCGCATGAATCCGATCCCCCCGGCAACACCGCGGTACCTAGTTTTGGGATTGACAGCCCCAGGTTCGGTGCGTGCCAACCGAGGGGCCCGTGGTGTTGCGGGAACTGCTCACCCGCACCGAGCAGATCGATGATCTTCGCGACCTTTTTGGCGCGCTCGGGTTCAAGGCGGCGTGGGAGAACGTGCCACCCGGGCCCTGGCTGGGCGACGAGCAAGCCGAGGCGGCGGGGGTGTCGCAGGTGGCGTTGGTGGCGCGCCATGAAGCGTTCCGGGTGTTCGCGCTGGCAGCGCGCGACCCGGCCCGGGCGGTGCGCGCCGCGGCCCAGCGTCTCGCGGCGTGCGCCGAGCGGGGGCTCGCGTGCGCGCTCGGCACGGCGCCCCGGCGGCTGTTCTGCGCGAGCTGGCGGGCCGGCGGGACGGGCCCGTCGGTGCGCGTCGCGGCGCTGCCGCTCGAGCGCACGCCGGGCAGCTCCCTCGGCACGCTCGAGCGGTTCGCCCCCGCGCCGGGCGAGGCGCCCCTCTCCCTCAGCCTCCGCATCGGCGACGCGCTCGCGAGCGAGGGCGTCGGCCCGCGCTTCTTCAAGGCGTTCCGCGCGGCGCTCGAGCGGCTCACGGATCGCCTGCCGGCACCACGCAGCCGCGCCGATCGCCACGCGCTGGCGCTCACCGCCCTCACGCGGGTGCTGTTCCTGTACTTCGTCCAGGCGAAGGGGTGGCTCCACGGCGACCGGCGCTATGTGATCCACCGGTTCGACGAATGCGCCGCCGCGCGCCGCGCCTTCCACCGCCACGTCTTCAATCCGCTCTGCTTCGGCGCGCTCAACCGGCCGCCCGGCGAGCGCTCGCGGGGCGCGCGGGCCCTGGGCGACCTGCCGTTCCTGAACGGCGGGCTGTTCGAGCCGACCGCGCTCGAGCGCCGCCACGGCGCGGCCGACTGGAACAACGCCGACTGGCGTGACGCGTTCGACTCGCTGTTCGAGCGGTTTCACTTCTCCGTCCGCGAGACGGACGAGAGCGACCTCGTCGCGCCCGATATGCTGGGCCGGGTGTTCGAGGGGGTCATGGACCCGGACGAGCGGCGCGCGAGCGGGAGCTACTACACGCCGGCCGCGCTGGTGCGCGAGCTCGTGCGGGCGGGACTCGAGGCGGCCCTCGTCAGCCGGTTCGGGATCGCACCGCGGGCGGCCGAGCACTGGATCTACCGCGCCGAGCCGCCGGCGCGGCCGCCCGACCTCGGGCGCCTCGCGGTGCTCGATCCGGCGGTCGGCTCGGGCGCCTTCCTGCTCGGCGCCCTGGAGGAGCTCGGCGCCCTGCGGTGCGCGGCGGGGGAGGGCCCGATGTCCGTCGTACGCCGGCACGTGGTCGCGCACTCCCTGTTCGGCGTCGACCTGAAGCTCACGGCGGTCCGCCTGGCGGAGCTCAGACTGTGGCTCGCGCTGGTGGCGGACGACGAGGAGACGGACCTCGCCCGCATCACGCCGCTGCCGAACCTCGACGGCCATGTGCGCCAGGGGGACGCGCTGCTGGACCCCCTGGCGTTGGCGCGTTCCCTGGGGGGAGGCCCCGTTTGCCCCGCCCTGACGGGCGGGGCAATGCAGCTCGAGCGACTCCGCGTCGCCCGAGGGACGCTCTTCAGCCTCACCGGGCCCGCCAAGCGACAGGCCGTGGGCGAGCTGGCCCGCGCCGAGGCGGCGCTCGCCCGCCGGCTGCTCGAGCAGGCGATCGCGCTGCTCGAGGGGCGCATCGCGGAGCTGCTCGCGGCCGCCCGGGATCGCGACCTGTTCGGGCGGCGCCGCGGGCTGGACGCGGCGCAGCGCGCGCTGCTCGGGCGGCTGCGGGCGAGCCACCGCGAGCTGCGCGGGGCGGTGCGCCGCCTCGCGCGTGAAGGCGGCGCGCCGTTTTTCGCGTTCGAATCTCATTTCGGGGACATGCTCGCGCGCGGCGGGTTCGACGTCGTCGTCGGCAATCCCCCGTGGGTCCGCGGAGAGCGGCTGCCGGCCCACGTGCGGGAGACGCTCGCCGCGCGCTACACGGCGTGGCGGCCCACGCGCGAGCGCGGGTTCGCCCACCTTCCTGACCTCGCGGTGGCGTTCGTCGAGCGCGGGCTCGAGCTCGCCGCCCCGGGCGGGGTGGTGGCGCTGCTCGTTCCGGCGAAGCTCGCGTCGAGCGGCTACGCCGCACCGCTGCGACAGCGGCTCGCGGCGGCGACGCGCGTGGAGCGCGCCGTGGCGATCGGCGCGGGGAGCGGCGCGTTCGCCGCAGCCGCGTACCCGATGGCGCTCGTGGCTCTGCGGGCGGAGCCCGCGCCCCACGATCAGGTGGCCACGGCCCTCGGACCGAAGACCGAAGCACCGCGGCTGCCGCAGCGCCTGCTCCAGACCGAGGGCCCGTGGGTCCTGAATGCCGAGGCGACGCGCATCGCCCGACACCTCCGGGACACGTTCCCCAGCGTCGGCGACCGCTGGCCGCCCCAGCTCGGCGTCAAGACCGGGGCGGATGAGATCTTCGTCGTCCGTGCGGCCGCGCCCTGGACCCGGCCGGCCGTGCGCGGTCGCGACCTCGAGCCCTGGCGCGCGGCGCCACGCGTCCACCTGCTCTGGACCCATGACCCCGCCGGACGGCCGCTCGAGCGGTTGCCGCGGGAGCTCACGCCGCTGTTCGCGCCGCACCTCGACCGGCTCCGCCGCCGCAGCGACTACCGCGGAGGCCCGCCCTGGCGGCTGTTCCGCACCGGGCTCGCGCTGGCGCCGTACCGTGTGCTGTGGCCGGACATCGCGCGCCGGCTCGCGGCGGTGGTGCCGGCGCCAGACGTCGTCCCGCTCAACACGGTGTACGGCATCGCCACTCGCACTGCCGACGACGCGCACGCGCTCGCGGCGCTGCTGAACACGCGCTGGCTCACCGCGCTGGCGCGGCTCTCCGCCGATCCAGCGCGCGGCGGCTTTGGGCGCTTCAACGCGCGCGTGGTGCGCGAGCTCCCCGTGCCGCCCGCCGACTCGCCCGCCTGGCGCGCGCTCGCCACCCTGGGCCGGCAGGGCGCCGCGGACGACGGCGCCGTCGCCGACCTGTTCCAGCTCGACGCCTCAGACCGCCGTGCACTCGCCCCCCTCGCACCCACCCCTGATCCTCTCTGAGCAGCTCGCACCCTTTCCCGAGCCGCTCGCCGCCCTGCTCCGGGCGGGCGACGCGGCGCCGCCACCCGCGGTCGCGGGCCTCGGCGCGCGGGCGCTGCTCGACCTGGCGGCGGGGGGCGCGGGAGGCGCATGGCCGGAGTGGCTCGCGCCGCATCAGATTCCCGCCGCCGAGCGGCTCGTCGCGATCATCGCCCGGCACGGCGGCGCCCTGCTCGCGGACGCCGTCGGGCTCGGCAAGTCGTACGTCGCGCTCGCAGTGGCGCTGCGCTTCCAGAAACGGTTCGTGCTCGTCGTGCCCGCCGTCTTGGTGCCCCAATGGCGCAGGCTGCTCGGCCAATTCGGGCTCGAAGCGCCCGTCATCACGCACGAGTCCCTCAGTGTGCGCACCGTCCGCCCGTCCGCCCGTCAACCCGTCCGCCTGTTTGTCGTCGACGAGGCCCACCGCTTTCGGAACCCCGAGACCATCCGCTATCGCGCGCTCGCCAAGTTCCTGGTCGGGGCGCGGGTCCTGCTCGTCACCGCGACGCCGGTACACAATCGCATCGCCGACCTGTTCCATCTGTTTCGTCTATTCCTGCGGGACCACGACCTGACGCCCCTCGGCGTGCCGTCGCTGCGCCGGGCGGCCCAAGGTGCGCTCGACGCTCAGACGCTCGCCGCCGTGGCAGCCCGGCTGACGGTGGCTCGCTCGCGGAGCCGCGTGCGGGCAGGCTACGCCGCGGGACCGCTGGTGCTGTCGTTTCCCGAGCGGGGAGCGGGCGAGAGCATCCGTGCCGGCTCGACGAGCGACGACGCCACCCTGGAGCGGCTCATCGCCGGGGTGCGCGAGCTCGAAGCCGGCGGCACCGCCACGGGTCTGTTTCGCCTCGTGCTGCTTTCGCAGCTGGCCTCCAGCGTCGCCGCATTCCAAGCGAGCCTCGCCCGGTACGACGCGTTCCTCGATCTGGCGCGCGACGCTGCCGGCGCAGGGCGCGCGCTCGGGCGCGCGGATTTTCGGCGGCTGTTTCCGCCGGCGGAGACGAGCGAGCTGCAGCTCACCCTGTTGCCGCTGCTGCTGCCGCCAGGCGCCGTGGCCACAGCCGAACGCGACCGCGCCGTGATCCGGGGGTTGCGGGACTTGCCGGCGCTCGATCCCAAGGCCGACGCGCTCGAGCGGCTGCTCGTCGAGCGGCCGGGAAAGACGATCGTGTTCGTGCGGCCCCGGGCGACGGCGCGGTATCTGCTCCGCCGCCTCCGCGGGCGGCGGGTCGCGGCGGTGATGGGGGAGATCGGGCTGTTCGGCGCGGGGCGCGCCGCCCCCGCCGAGGTGTTACGCGCCTTCGCGCCGCGGGCGCAGGGGGCGCCGGCGCCCGCCGCGGCGCTCGAGACCGATGTCCTGATCGCCACGGACCTGCTGAGCGAGGGCCTCAACCTGCAGGACGCGACGCGGGTGATCCACTACGATCTCCCCTGGAGCCCGGCCCGGCTGGCGCAGCGGGTGGGCCGCATCGACCGGCTGGGATCGCCGCACGAGCGGATCGAGACGGTGACCTTCCTCCTGCCGCGCCTGCTCGAAGACGCGCTCGAGCTGGAGCGGCGGCTGGCCGCAAAGACGCTGGCCCAGCTCACCGCCGGCGCGGCACAGACCGAGTCGCTCACGGAGCCCGCAGGGACGCCTGGACAGCTCGACTGGTGCGACCGGCTGCACCGGTTGCTGCACGCCGGCGTCCCGACCGCCCGGGAGGGCGCCGTCGCGGCGGTCACCGGTGGGGAGACCGCGGTCGTGCTCGTGGTGCGCATCGGGTCGCTCGTCGAGGCGCTGGTGGTGACGGAGGACGATGTACGCGCCGACCCCGAGCGGGCGACCCGCCTCCTCGAGGGCGCGGAGCGGGCCGTGGCCTGCGCTCCCGACCGCGCCCGGCTGGAGCAGGCCGTACGGCAGGCGGCGCCGCTGATTCGCGCTCGCCTCGCCGCCACGGAGGATGCGCGCTGGCGCGCGCAAGACCGCGACCGGTTGAGCCGCCGGCTCGTCCCCTGGGTGCTCACTGCGGCGCGGCGGGCCGCGCGCCGCGGGGATCCACATGAGCTGGCTCGCCTCGACTCCCTCGTGTCGCGGCTGGCGCTCGGCATGAGCGCGGGCGAAGAGCTGCTGCTCGCAGAGCTCGTGGAGCGGCCGACCTCCCTATCCGTGCGGGACGTGCTCGGCTGGCACGAGCGGCTGCCGGCCGCGCAGGAGGCGGTGGAGTCGCCGGAGGTGGAGCTCGTGGCGGCGCTGCTCGTGACGCCGGCGTGAGCGATGACCAGCCAATGTTGCTAACTTGCCGCAGTGCCGCTCTCCACCTTCCTCTTCGACCTCGACGGGACGCTCATCAACTCGATCGAGCTCATTCTGCGCTCGTACCGCCACACCATGCGCACCCACCGCGGGCTCGAGCCGCCGGACGACGTCTGGATGAGCGGGCTGGGCACGCCGCTCTGGGTCCAATTCCGCCACTGGACCGATGATCCCGCCGAGATCGAGGCGATGGTCGCGACCTACCGCGCCTACAACCTCGCCCATCACGACGCGCTCGTCAGGCCGTACGACGGCGTCGTCGCCGCGGTGCGGGACCTGGGGGCGAAGGGGAAGACGCTCGGCCTTGTGACCAGCAAGCTGCGGAGCGGCGCCATCCGCGGGCTCCAGGTCGCAGGACTCGAGGACGCCTTCGCCGTGATCGTCGGCGCCGACGAGGTGACGCACCCCAAGCCGCACCCGGAGCCGGTGTTGAAGGCCTTGGAGCACCTCCGCGTGCCCGCTGCGGACACCGTGTTCATCGGTGACTCGCGCCACGACATCGAGTGCGGCCGGGCCGCGGGGGTGAAGACCGCCGCGGTCTTGTGGGGGCCGTTCGACCGCTCGCACCTGGAGAACCTCGCGCCCGACTATTGGCTGGAGCGACCGGAGGACCTCGCGACGCTATGACGTTCATCCCCTTCGACCTCGAGCGCTGGCAGAGCACCTGGGAGAACCGGGTGCGCTACAACCTGTCCGAATCAGGCGTGCATCCGCTCTCGATCCGGGAGCTGCTGGGCCTCGCCGGGACCTCGGCGCTGCCGCTGCTCGACGTGCGGCTCGGCTACAGCCAGTCGAACGGGACCGATCTGCTCCGCGGCCGCATCGCGGCGCTCTATCCGGGCGTGTCGGCCGAGCAGGTCCTCGTCACGACCGGCAGCTCGGAGGCGAACTTCATCGTCTGCTGGCGCCTGATCGAGCCGGGGGACAAGGTCGCGGTCATGCTGCCGAACTACCTGCAGACGTGGGGCCTCGTCCAGAATTTTGGCGCGGAGGTGCGCGGCTTCCCGCTCCGCGCCGAGCAGCAGTGGGAGCCGGCGCCCGAGGAGGTGCACGCCGCGATCGGCCCCGGGACGAAGCTCGTCGTGGTGACGAATCCCCATAACCCGACGGGCCACGTCCTCTCCGACGGGATGCGCCAGACGATCCTCGAGCGCGCGGCAGCGGCCGGCGCGTGGCTGCTCGCGGACGAGGTGTATCAGGGCGCCGAGCTGGACGGGAGGACGACGCGGTCCTTCTGGGGGAGCTACGAGCGGGTCATCGTGGTGAACGGGCTGTCCAAGGCATACGGCCTCCCGGGCCTTCGCATCGGCTGGATCGTGGCGCCGGCCGAATTCTCGGCCGAAGCCTGGGCGCGGCACGATTACACGACCATCGGCCCGTCGGGCGCGAGCGACCACCTCGCCGCCGTGGCGCTCGAGCCGCGAGTGCGCGAGCTCCTGCTCGAGCGCACGCGCCGCATCCTCAAGGCCAACTATCCCGTGCTCGAGGAGTGGCTGAGGCGCTTCGGCGACACGTTCAGCTGGCACCGGCCGCAGGCCGGAGCGATCTGCCTCGTGAAGTATCGCCAGGCGGTGAGCGCCCTCGACCTCGTCGAGCGGGTGCGCGCCAGGCACGGCGTGCTCCTCGTGCCGGGGGACCACTTCGGACTGCCCAATTACATCCGCTTCGGCTACGGGGAGGAGCTGCATCACTTGCAGGAGGCCCTGGCCGAGACCGAGCGCGGCGTGAAGCAGGTCTTCGCCGACTGACATGCGGGTTGTCCCGCTCGAGGCGTTCCGGGATCGGGTCTCGTTCGCGGTGGCGATCGGCGCGGTGGAGCGAGGGTTCCGCGCCCTCGGCCTCGGCGAGGCGACGCTCCCGGACCCGCTGGTGCTCGAGCTCCGGGACCAGCAGGCCGAAGTGCACGTCAAGGGCGCACACCTGCGCGGGGGCCGCCACATCGTGCTCAAGCTCGCCACCGGTTTCTACCGGAACCGCGCGCGCGGGCTGCCGTCGGGGGACGGGATGTTCCTGCTGCTCGACGCGGAGACCGGAGTGCCGGACCTGCTGCTCGAAGAGCACGGGTACCTCACGGATTTCCGCACCGCCGCGGCCGTGGCGCTGACCCTCAAATATCTCGCGCCCCGCGGTGCCGGGGAGGCGCTGCTGGTGGGCGCGGGAGCGCTCGCCCGGCTCACGGCGCGTGCCATGATCGCCGAGCTGCCGCTCGAGCGGCTCACGCTGTGGAACCGGAGCCCCGAGCGGGCGGACGCGCTCGCCCGGGAGCTCGCGCCGTTCGTGCAGACGCACGTCGCGCCCACGCCGTCCCTCGAGCAGGCGGTGCGCGACCACCGGGTGATCGTGACCGCCACAGCGAGCACCACGCCGCTGATCCGGGCCGCGTGGGTGACGCGGGGCACGCACATCACCTCGGCCGGCACCGGCAGTCCCGAGAAGGTCGAGTTGGAGCCCCAGGTGCTGGTCAAGGCCGACAAGCTCATCGCTGATCGCGTCTCGCAGACCGAGCGCTACGGCAACCTGCATCACGCCCTCGCCGCCGGCGCCGTCGGGCGGGACAAGGTGTACGGCGAGCTCGGCGACCTCGCCGCCGGGCGCCTCGCGGGGAGAGAGTCGGCGAGCGAGATCACCGTCGCCGACTTGACCGGGGTCGGGGTGCAGGACGCGGCGATCGCGCAGGCCGTCGTGGAGGCTCTGGGACTGTAATGCCCTACCGGCTCGTCGACTTCCTCGGATTCGCGCCGCTGTCCCACCGGCCGCCATTGCCGAGGCGATGGTGGGTGTACTGCGCCGCGGCGTACCTCGCGCCGACTCTCGTCTTGCTGTTGGTCCCTGCCCCGGCCCTGCCGTACCGGGACCTGATCTGGCTCGTCACGTTGGTGCCGGCCTACCTCCTGTCGCTCCACTACGGGATGCGGGGCGCCGTCGCAGGCCTCGCGATGGGCACCGCCCTGTTCATCGCCATCCAGTACGCCGTCGCGCTCAACCTCGAGCCCGAGGACTGGCGCATCACCGTGCCGATCTACGCCTCGTACGGCGCGATCGCGATCTCCGTGGGCTGGCTGTCCGAGCAGCTGCACGTCTACTACGAGCGCGCCATCCAGGGCGAGCGCGTGGCTGCGATCAGCCAGCTCGCCGTCACGATCCGACACGAGGTCAACAACGCCCTGGCGGCGATCTCCGCCGAGGGCCAGCTGCTCGAGCGGGAAGCGGCGCTGAGCCGTCCGCAGGATCTGGAGTCGCTCCGGAACATCCTCCAGATGACGCGGCGCGTCCGCGACAGCATCGACAAGCTCGCGAACCTGACGCAGGCGCCGGTCACGCCATACGCGCAGGGGGTGACGATGATCGACCTGTCCAAGCTGAGCGCGAGCAGCGAGGAGCGCGAAAGGGTGGGCGGGGGCGGGACCTGACGGGGCGCGCCGATCCTGCCGCTCGCACCGCCGGGAATCGCTCCCTGCTCCCTCAGTGCAGGACCGTTCGGACCACGAGGTACGTCAGCCCCGCGATCCCGGCCGACGCCGGGATCGTGAGGATCCACGCCCACACGATCCGCCCCGCCACACCCCAGCGCACCGCCGAGAGCCGGTGCGCCGCGCCGACGCCCGAGATGGCGCCGGTGATGGTGTGGGTCGTGCTCACCGGGATGCCGAAGTGCGACGCCATGAACAGCGTGGCTGCCCCGCTGGTCTCGGCGCAGAAGCCGCCGAACGGTTGGAGCTTGGTGATCCGCTGTCCCATCGTTTTGACGATGCGCCAGCCGCCCGTCATTGTGCCGAGCGCGATCGCGGCGTGCGCGGAGAGAATGACCCAGACCGGAATGACGTCCGTGGTGGTGAGGTGGAGCGCGCGGATGGGGAAGTCCACGAATGACGCCTGGGCGGCGAACAGCAGGCCCACGATGATCCCCATCGTCTTCTGAGCGTCGTTCGTCCCGTGGCCCAGCGAGTACAGCGCCGCCGAGACCAGCTGCAGCGAGCGAAACAGCCGGTCCACCTTGCGGGGCAGCGCGCGACGCAGCGCCCAGGACAGGGCGACGGTCAGCGCGAGGGCCAGCACGAGCCCCATCAGCGGGGCGACCACGATGAAGACCAGCGTCTTGATCCACCCCCTGGCGATGATCGCCGCGAAGCCCGCTTTGGCGACCGCGGCGCCCGCATAGCCGCCGATCAGAGCGTGGGAGGACGAGGTCGGCAGCCCGCCCCACCAGGTGATCAGATCCCACGTGATCGCGCCGACGAGCCCCGCGACAATGACCACGGGATCGACAATCGAAATGTCGATCAGCCCCTTGCCGATCGTCCGGGCGACCGCGGTGCCGAACCCGAACGCCGCGACAAAGTTGAAGAACGCGGCCCAGAGAACGGCCTTACCGGGAGAGAGGACGCGGGTCGAGACGACCGTGGCGATCGAGTTGGCGGCGTCGTGAAAGCCGTTGATGAAGTCGAACGCCAGGGCGACGACGACGATCGCCAGGACGAACCAGACGGCGCTCTGCATCAGGCGTGCTTCAGGGTGATCGACTCGAGCACGTTGGCCACGTCTTCGGACTGGTCGAGGGTCAACTCGAGGTTGTCGTAGATCTCCTTCCACTTGATGAGCTCGATGGCGTCGCGCTCCCTCTCGAACAGCCGCCCCAGCGACTCGTGGTAGATCGCATCGCCTTCCTCTTCCAGCTTTTTCGCCTCGATGCAGAAACGCATCACGTCGTCGCCCTTCTTGAGGCGGGCAACGCCTTCGCCGAGCACGGCCACCATCCGCTGAATGACCTCGGTGAGCTGCTGAACCCCCTGAGGGGCGGCGCCGAGGTGAAACATCTGTGAGCGGCGGGCGGTCCCGTCCATCGCGTCCATCACGTCGTCCAGGTCGGACGCGAGCTGGTGGATGTCCTCGCGGTCGAGCGGCGTGATGAACGTGCGGTCGAGCCGGTTCACGACCTCGTGCGTGACCTGGTCGGCCTCGTGCTCGAGGCGCTTGATCGCCTCGACGTGCGGCGTGCGACGCTCGGGCGGCGCGTCGAACAGCTCGCGCAGGTGCTGCGCGGCCTCCTTGTTCCGGTTCGCGACTGCGACGAACAGGTCGAAGAACTCTTCTTCCCGGGGTAACAGGCGCACAGGACGTCTCCGGCAGTGGGAAAAGTCGCGGAGGAACATAGCGGCTCCGGGCGGGAGCGACTAGGTTACCAGCCGAACTGCGACCGACGGCGAGGACCGCGGGATGGCGACGGCGCAACAGCCCCAAACCGATTTCGTGAAGGCGATCTCCCGGCTCGACGCCACGGCACTGGTCGTGGGGTCGATGATCGGGTCCGGGATCTTCATCGTGTCGGCACAGATCGTCCGGGACGTCCATGCCCCCGGCCTCCTGCTCCTCGTCTGGGCGCTCTCGGGCGTCGTGACCCTCGTGGGAGCGCTGACTTACGGGGAGCTGGCGGCGATGTTCCCCCGCGCGGGCGGCCAGTACGTCTACCTGCGGGAGGGGATCTCCCCCCTGTTCGGCTACCTGTACGGCTGGACCCTGTTCGTGGTCATCCAGACCGGGACGATCGCGGCGGTCGCGGTCGCCTTCGCCCGATTCACGTCCGTGCTGTTCCCGTCCCTCTCGCCCGACGTGTTTCTCGGCGGCACCATCAGCTTCCCCCAGCCGATCGGGCCGATCGCGGTGGGGCTCTCGCCGCAGCGAATCCTCGCCATCGTCTCGATCGCGGTGCTGACGTGGATCAACGTGCGCGGCGTCCGGACCGCCGCCATCATCCAGACCACGCTCACGACGGTGAAGACCGCGGCGCTCGCCGGGCTCATCGTCCTGGGGGTCACGGTCGGCCGTAACCCCGCGGCGCTCGCCGCCAATTTCGGCGAGCACTTCTGGCCCGCCGGCGGTCTGGCCCTTTCGCTCGCGCCGGTCGTCGCCGCAGCGATGGTCGGCTCGCTGTTCTCCATGGACGCGTGGAACAACGTGGGCTTCGCGGGGAGCGAGTTGAAGGACCCGAAGAGGGACCTCCCCTTCGCAATGGCCGTGGGCGTGCTCACCGTCACGGCGCTGTACCTGCTCGCGAACGTCGCTTATCTGAACGTGCTCCCGGCTGTCGCACCCGGTGGCGGCGGCGACTCGATCGCCAGCGCGCCGCAGGACAGGGTCGGCACCGCGGCGCTGCAGGCGATCCTGGGCACTCCGGGGCTCTACGTGATGGCCGTCGCCATCATGATCTCGACGTTCGGCTGCAACAACGGGCTGATCCTTTCCGGCGCGCGCGTCTACTATGCGATGGCGCGCGACGACCTGTTCTTCCGCTCGGCGGGAGTACTGCACCCGCAGTACAGGACGCCGACGGTCGCGCTGATCGTCCAGGCGGTGTGGACCAGCGTCCTCTGCCTGTCCGGGACCTACAGCCAACTGCTCGAGTTCGTCATCTTCGCGGCGCTGGTCTTCTACATGCTCACGGCGCTGGGCCTCTTCGCGCTGCGCGTGAAGCGCCCCCGGGCGGAGCGGCCGGTGAGGGTGTTCGGCTACCCGTGGTTCCCGGCGCTGTACGTCGTCCTGACCGGACTCATCTCGCTGGCGCTGCTCGCCGTGAAGACGACGTACAGCGGCCTCGGGCTCGCCTGCGTGTTGCTCGGCGTACCGGTGTACTTTGGATGGCGCGCGATGGTCAAGCCGGCGGCGGGAACCGCGGGTAGTCCCCGAGCAGGGTGACCACCGCGCCCTGCGCCGCCAGCGCGTCGAGCGCGGCGCGCATCGTCGGGTCGGACGCGCGCGCCTCCACGTCAAGATAGAACAAATACTCCCACGGCGTCGTCCGGTCGGGGCGGCTCTCGAGCTTCGTGAGGTTGAGGCCGGCCTCGGCGAACGGGGCGAGGGCGCGGGCGAGCGTCCCCGGCTGGTGGGGGAGCTTGAGTCGCAACGTCGTCTTCGCCGGCACACCCGGCGGCGGCGGCGCGGGCTCGCGCGCCACGACCAGAAAGCGCGTCTGGTTGTGCGGCTCGTCCTCGATCCGCTCGGCGAGGACAGCCAGGCCGTAGCGCCGCGCCGCCAGGGCGCCCGCCACGGCGGCGAGCGCGGGATCCTTGCGCCCCGCCACTTCCGCCGCCGCGCCGGCGGTGTCGTAGAACGCCACCACCTCGACGCCCGACAACGACCGCAGGAAGCGCTCGCACTGCGCCAACGCCACCGGATGCGATAGCACCCGCCTAACCGACGCGCGACCGGCACCGGGCACCGCGAGCAGACAGTGATGGACCGCGCTCACCACTTCGCCAACGATCGCAAGGCCCGACTCGGCGATCAGGTCGAAGTTCGTGGCGATCGAGCCGACGACCGAGTTCTCAATCGGCAGTAGCCCGAGCTCGGCCCGCTCCGCAAGCACGGCTCCGGCGACGTCGCGAAACTCGCGATACGGCTGCGACCGGGCATCGGGGTGCAGCAGAAAGAGCGCCTCTTCGCTGTATGCACCCGGCTCGCCCTGGAATGCTATCCACTTAGTCGGCATGGGCTTAGAGTAATCGGTCGGAGCACTTGCTGATAGTGGTCTTCGGGATATATTCGGGTAGCACCCAGGTAGGCACCGAACACACCGGAGCCGCACATGCAGATCTCGCGTGAGCCACGCCATCCTCAACCCGGGCCTCTCCCCTCTCCCCCCCGCACGACGTGCCCGGAGTGCGGCGCCGGTCTGGTCCGGCAATCGGGTTGCCTGGTCTGCGTCCACTGCGGGTGGGCGCGATGTGGGTGAACGAATGGCGGTCGGGCGGTCAGGCGGACGGGCGGACGGGTAAGGCGGACAGGCGGACTGGCGGACGGCCGGACGGATTAACCGCGGAGGCGTAGTCGTGCGCGCAGAGCAGCTGTTCGAACTCCCGCTGTTTCAGTCCGCCAGTCCACCTGTCCCCCAGTCCGCCTTGTCTCCGTCCGCCTTTTCAGTGCTCGACCAGCGGCTGCGCGGCACCACGTTCGTGTCGCTCACCGCGAAATCGATCCTCAACGCTCCGCAACAGACCGGCGTCACCTTCTGGTCGCTGAACCCGTACGTGGGCTGCGAGTTCGGCTGTACGTATTGCTACGCCCGCTACGCGCACCGCTACGTGGTCGAGCGCGCGCATGACGCGGGGAAGCTCTCGGGCGACGAGTTCCGAGAGTTCCGCGGGCCGCACGGCTGGGAGGCGTTCGAGCGCAGGATCTTCATCAAGGAACAGTTGCTCGGCGCCCTAGAGGCCGATCTGCAGCGGTACTTTCGGTCCGCCGGTCCGCCCGACCGCCAGTCCGCCCCGATTGTCATCGGCACCGCGACCGATCCCTACCAGCCCGCCGAGCGGCGGTTTCGGCTCACCCGCCGGATTCTCGAGCGTCTGGCACGCTGCGAGGGCCTCAACCTCGGAATCATCACGAAGAGCCCGCTCGTCGCGCGCGACCGCGAGGTGCTGCGGGAAATCCAGTCCCGCAATGATCTCGAAGTCTACGTCTCGCTCATCACGGTGGACGTGCCGCTCATCCGCCGCGTCGAGGTCCGCTCGCCGATGCCGGCGGTGCGGCTGCGAGCCCTGAAGCGGCTCACGGACGCCGGGATCAACGCCGGGCTCATCGTGGCGCCGGTCCTCCCGGGAATCACGGACGACGTGCCCCACCTGGAAGCGCTGTTCCGCGCTGCCCACGAGGCGGGCGCCAGGTTCGTGCACACGGGACCGTTGCGTCTCTACCCTGCCGTGCGGGAGCGCTTCCTCCCGGTCCTCGAGCAGCACTTCCCGCCGCTCGCCGAGCGCTACCGGCGCGCGTATGCGCGCCGGAGCGCCGCTCCGCCGGATTACGCGGCGGCACTGACGCGGCGCATCAAACGACTGCAGCGAAAGTTCGGGTTTCCGGCGAACGACGGGATGCAGGACCGCTACACGCGGCGGCGGCCCGCCACCCAGGCTCAGCTCGAGTTATGACGGCTGATCCGCGCCGTGGGGGGCACTGCCGCCGAGCTCAGGACACCCGCTTCTTGCCGGTGTAGTAGGTGATCAGGTGCTCGACCCAGCGCGGGGCCGGCCGCCCTCGACCCGCGTAGGCATCCGCCAGGAGGCGGCAGATCTTGCGGCCGAGCGAGGCGCCGTCCCGCCCGTCGACGCCGGTGGTCAGCGCTTCGACGAGAGCGACGACCTCGGCCGCCTTGGGCGACCGCGGTCCCCTGCGCATCGTCGCGGACCGGCGTTGTGGCCGCTTCCGGCCTGCGGGACCCGTGCCGGCGCGCTTCACTCTACTCCTGCCATGTGGTTCCCACTCGCGAGCGTAACTGCACAAAACCGCACACCTCCATATACCACGACACCGCGAGAGCGGCAAGTCCTGGTGCGGGCACTCAGGCGACTTCGCCCTTGCCCCGGTGCGGGCGGTAGTGCCGCACCAGTTCCCGCACCCAGCGGGGCGGGGTCAGGCGCCGCGTCTCGTACGACTCGACGAGCCCTGCGGCCACTGCGCGCCCGAGCCGCGCCGTCTGCTCGGGCGAGAAGTCCACCGCCAGCTCGTTCACCAGGCGAACGAACTGGCCCACGTTCGGGGGGCGCGTGACGGTGCCATGGGCGGCGAGCCAGCGTTCCAGCTTGGTGCGGGTGGCGCTGTGGGGCGACGATCCGCGCAGGAAATCGCGCAGCCCGTTCGGGCTCAAACCGGTCTCTCTCGCCAGACGTCGCAGGGAGAACTGCGCCGCCTCCCGAGCAAGTCCATCCCGCAGCAGGGGAACCGGCAGCGTCGGCATCGTTGGGCGTGCTCTCACGGGCGCCCGCGAAGCGTCCGTCGGTACCACCGCGAATGAAACTGCACGAACTGCACGAGCCTCAACGTACCGCGGCGGCTCCGTCTTCGTCAAGCCCGACTCTTCAGGCGACTTCGCTGGCGGTCTTGCCCCGGCGCGCCCGGTACTGACGCAGGAACTGTTGGACCCAGCGGGGAGGGGAGAGCCGGCGCGCCTCGTACGCCGCGGCGAGGAGCGCGGCGATCTCGCGCCCGAGGCTCATCGTCTGCTCAGGGGAAAGATCCCCCGAGAGCTCACCGAGCAGGCGGACCAGCTGACCGACGTCCGGAGGGCGCGTGACCCGATGCTGACTCGCGAGCCAGCGCTCGAGCTTCGCGCGGGTGGCGCTGCGGGGAGCCGATCCGTTGAGGAAGTTTCGCAGCCCGTTCGGGCTGATGGAGATCTCGCCGGCAGCGCGGCGCAACGAGACCCGCGCCGCCTCGCGCGCGACCGCATCACGCAAGAGCGGCACTGGGAGCGTCGGGACGTTACGACGGCCACCCCTCATTCGGCGGCCCCCAGGTGTGCAATGGGTATCGTTTGCCCGGGACTACACGCAACAACCTTAGCATGAACCAGCAGGATCGTGCAACCTCCTTCCCCTCCCATCACCCACCGCCCGTCATTGCCGCCGCGAGCGCGCGGATCGTCCCCGGCGCGTTCCCCTCGAGCCGGTTGTTGACGAGGATCAGCGCCTCCATCCGCCGCCGCATCGCCTCGGCGATGAGCCGCAACAGGTCCTGCCGCAGCTCGGGCTGCGGATCCCGGATCCGGTCGTAGGGCTCGAACAGCCTCACCGCATCTGCGTACCGGCGGCCCGGCCGGAGCAGTGCCCGCGCCACGGTGAAGCCCGCCGGAAACGTCCACGGCAGCTCCAGCTGCTCGCCGATCGTCGCCATCTCGGTCCACGAGTTGAACACGTGCGCCACGCTGTGCCGCTCCAGCACCGCGCCGTGGCGGTCGGTGAGGAGCTCGGGGCTGCGCAGCTCCACCGCGTACCGGAATTCCTTCGGCAGCTGCTGCAAGAACGTGTCGAGCTCCCCGGCCCATCGGGCCGGCTCCGGCAAATCCCTGCCCCGCATCGCCTGGAACTCGAACACGAAGCATCCCGCATGGTCCCGGAACACCCGCGTGTACGGCCCGAGCACCGCGTCCTTGAAAAGATCCGCGTTGAGGAAGTCGGGGTTCAACTGACCCGCGAGATTGCCCCAGCGCGGGTCCTGGTTGAACCGCCGAGCGGTGATCCGGTCCCACACTTTGCTCACGCAGGGAAAGCCGGGCGGCAGCGCGCGCGCGTACGCGGCGAGCGCGTCCTCCGACGGGGGCTCGTAGAACGCGCTGTCGATGCCGACCGTCCGGAACAGCGGGTAGCGGGCGTACTCCTCGAGCCGCCGGGCCGGCTGCGCGCTCCGATATGCCCGGTGGTAGACCTCGCCGGCCCAGCCGTCGTAGGTCCACGTCGAGGTACCGAACCTGATGGTGGGCGGGACCCGCCCGCCGAGCTCCACGAGCTCCTTGGGAGGCTCGGGCAACGCGGCGACGTCATCGAACAAACCAGGCTGATCGCGCCTAGCCATAGAAGTCAAAATATATCAATAAGTTATCTCTCTAGAAACATGCCTTGCGACCTGGCCTGTCTTCGGGATATATTCGGGTCCCCTTTACCACCTTGTCATGTCTCTGACGTCACAACCGGCGAGCACGTCCGCCGCCTGTTGCTGGATTCCCCTCTTCGCCCTGCGCTGCGAAGCGGCGCGGCGGCCCGGGTTCGCGTCCAAGCCGGGCGCGCTGCTCGCGCCCGACGTCGCGCGCCGGCTCTGGGAGGTCTCGCCGCTTGCCCGGCACGCGGGAGTGCGGCCCGGGATGACCGTCAGCCAGGCGATCGGCCTCTGTCCCTCGCTGTGGCTGTGCGAGCCCGATCCGGCCTACTACGACGAGCAGTTCGCGCGGCTGCTCTCCGCCTTGCGCGAGGTGAGCCCAGTCGTCGAGCCCGCCGAGCTGGGCCGGGCGTTCGTGGGGATGGACGGGCTGGAGGGGCTGTACGGGGGCCCGGAGGGGCAGGTCGAGGCGATAAAAAAGGCGGTCGGGCGGTCGGGCGGTCGGGCGGACTGTGAATGCGTAATAAAGGCGGACGGGCGGACGGACGGACTGGCGGACTGTGAGGGCGTAGTATCAGACCGCCTATCCGCCTGTCCGCCCGTCCGCCTGGGGTGGGGCCGCGGCAAGTTCGTCGCGTGGGTCGCGGCGACACGGGCGCAGCCGGGTAGCGCGGTGATCGTCCGGCCTGGGGAGGAGGCGAAGTTTCTCGCCGCGCAGCCGATCGCCGTGCTTCCGCTCGATCCCGACACGCACCGCCGGCTGCGGCGGCTCGGCGTGAAGACGCTGGGGCAACTCGCGGCGCTGCCGGAGGAAGCGGTCGTCTCGCAATTCGGCGGCATCGGGCGGCGGCTGTGGCGACTCGCGTCGGGAGCGGCCGTGGAGCCGGTGGTCGGCCGCGCAGCGCCCGAGCCGATCGTCGCCGCGATCACGTTCTTTTCTCCGGTCGCGGAGCGGGAGATGCTCGCGCACGCGCTCGACCGGCTGATCACGCGGGCGCTCAAGGACCCGCGCCGCACCGGCTGGCGGGTGCAGGGAGTGCGCGTGCGGGCCGAGCTCGAGCACGGGGCGTCGTGGCTGGTCGAGTCCACGCTCAAGGATCCGACCGCCGACCGGGACCGCATCGCCGCGCCGCTCAGGACCCGGCTCGAGCAGGCGCCGCCCATCGGGGCCGTGGAGCGGCTCGTGGTCGAGTTCATCGCGTTCGCGCCGGGGACGACCGAGTTACAGCTGTTCGCGCGCGACGCGAGCGCTGCCGCACGGGCCGGTCGGCGGCGCGCGCTCACGAGCGCCGCGCGGGAGATCAAGCTCCGGCTCAAACGCTCGCTGCTCTACCACGTGATCGAGGTGCAGCCATGGTCGCGCCTCCCCGAACGCCGCTACGCGCTGATCGACTTCGAGCCCTGAACGTCCCGCAGCGGGTGGCGGTTCAGCTTGATGCGACAGCACTCCCACGGGCGGTCAGGCGGTCGGGCGGTCAGGCGGTCGGTGACTGCGACGTCGAAGCAGTCATCGAGACCTGGCGGATCGATGACGAGTGGTGGCGGTCCCCGATCTCGCGACGGTACCATGAAGTCGTTCTCCATGGCGGGGGACGCGTCGTGCTGTTCCAGGATCTCGTCACCGACGAATGGTTCATTCAAAAGCCATAATGAACTGACCGCTCGTCCTCCTGACCGCCCGACCGCCGATGTACGCCGAGCTCCATTGCCACTCCGCCTTCTCCTTCTTGGACGGCGCCTCGCTCCCCGAGCAGCTCGCGCTCACGGCGCAGCGGCTCGGGCTTCCGGCGCTCGCCCTCACCGACCACAACGGTCTCTACGGCTCGCTGGCGTTCGCGCACTCGGCGAAGCAGCTCGGTCTCCCGGCGATCACCGGCGCCGAGCTCACGCTGCTCGACGGTTCTCACGTGACGCTCCTCGCCGAGACGGCCGAGGGATACGCGAACCTGTGCCGGTTGATCACCGAGGCGCATTTAGGCAGGGCGGACCGCCGCGACCCGCGGCTCGACTTCGCGTCGCTCGAGGCGCGGCACGAGGGGCTGATCGTCCTCTCCGGCTGCCGCGCGGGGCTGCTCGCGACCGTTCTCCGGCGGGACGGTCGCGCCGCCGCCCAGAGGCTGCTCGAGCGCTGCCGCTCCGTTTTCGGGCCGGCGTGCTGCTTCGTCGAGCTCCAGCGCAACCTGGTCCGGGGCGACCGCGACCTCACGCACGCCCTGAGCGACCTCGCGGATCACGCACGGCTGAGCGTCGTCGCGACGGGTAACGTGCATTACCACACGCGCGAGCGTCACCGGCTGCACGACGTGCTGGTCGCGATCCGGCACCGCACGACGCTCGACGGCTCGCACGCGGTGCGGCGCCCCAACAGCGAGTTCTCACTGCGGCCGCCTGAAGAGGTCACGGCGCTGTTTCGAGACCGTCCCGCTGCCGTCGCGAATACGCTGGCGATCGCCGAACGGTGCCGCGCGTTCGACCTCACGCGAGACCTGGGATACCGGTTCCCCGATTTTCACGGCGCCGCCCACGTGCCCGCGCCCCAGGCGCTCGCCGAGCTGTGTCGCGCGCGGCTCGAGGACCGCTATCCGGACGGCTCGGCGCACCGCGACGAGGCCGTGCAGCGGCTCGCGGAAGAGCTGACACTGATCGAGCGCCATCGACTCAGCGGGTTCTTCCTGGTGTACCACGACCTGTTCGATCTGGCCCGCGAGGTGGGAGCGGACGTGCGGCGGGGCACCCGCCGCGCCCAGGCGAACCTCCTCCCGGGCAGGGGCCGCGGATCTTCGGTGTCGTCCATCGTGTGCTACCTGCTCGGTCTGTCGCACATCGACCCGATCGCGAACCGGCTCTTCCTCGGGCGGTTCCTGAACGAGACGCTCGCGTCGGTGCCGGACATCGATCTCGACTTCCCGCGCGAGATCCGCGAGGAGCTGATCCGGCGGGTCTACAAGCGCTACGGCGACGAGCACGTCGGGCTCGTCTGCTCGTTCCCCACCTATCGCCTCCGCTCGGCGGTGCGCGAGATCGGCAAGGCGCTCGACCTCCCGCCCGGAGAGCTCGAGCAGGTGGCAAAACTGGCGGACAGGCGGTCGGGCGGACTGGCGGACGAACTGCAGCAACTCCCCGGCTTCGAGGGGCGGAGCAACGCCCCGCTCTGGAAAGAGCTGTGCGAGCTCGCCGAGGAGATCGCCGGGCTGCCGCGCCACGTGTCGCAGCACGTCGGCGGGATGGTCATCTCGAGCCGGCCGCTCGTCGAGCTCGTGCCGCTCGAGCGCGCGGCGATGGAGGATCGCGTCGTGTGTCAGTGGGACAAGGATTCCTGCGACGATGCGCGCTTCATCAAGATCGACTTCTTGGCACTCGGCATGCTGTCGCTCGTCGAGGAATGCGTCGAGCTCGTCGCCCGCCGGGAGGGGGCGGCCCCCGACCTGTCCCGCATCGACTTCGCCGATCCGGCGGTCTACGACCGCATCTGCCGGGGCGACACGGTGGGGCTGTTCCAGATCGAGAGCCGCGCCCAGATCCAGATGATCCGCCGCACCCGGCCGCGAAACCTCGAGGACCTCGCCGTCGAGGTGGCGATCGTGCGGCCCGGGCCGATCGTGGGCGGCGCCGTGAACCCGTATGTGCGGCGCCGCGAGCACGAGCGCCGGGCCCGCGCCGCCGGTCGCCGCTACGAGCCGCCGCTGGACCACCCGCTCTTGAAAGACGTGCTCGCCGACACGCTGGGGGTGATCCTCTATCAGGACCAGGTGCTGCAGGTCTGCCAGGCGCTCGCGGGGTTCACGTCGGGACAGGCCGAAGCGTTGCGCCGCGCGATGAGCCGCCGCCGCAGCCGCGAGCTGATGGCGGGGTTCTGGGAGGAGTTCAAGGACGGCGCGGCGGCCCGCGGCGTCCCGGAGACGATCGCGCAAACGGTGTTCATGCAGGTGATCGCGTTCTCCGAGTTCGGGTTTCCCAAGTCGCACGCGGCGGCGTTCGGGCTCCTCGCCTACCAGTCGGCGTGGCTCAGACACTACCACCCGGCCGAGTATTACTGCGCGCTCTTCAACAACCAGCCGATGGGGTTCTACTCGCTCGACGCGCTGGGGCGGGACGCGCAGCGCAACGGCGTCGAGATCTGGCTGCCGGACGTGAACGCGAGCGACGTGTGGTGCACGATCGAGGCACGCGCGGTGCGGATCGGACTCGGGTTCATCCGCGATTGGAGCGAGGAGACCGCCGGCGCCGTGGTCGCCGAGCGCGAGCGCGGTGGCCCGTTCCGGAGCATCGGCGACTTCGTGCGGCGCGCGCCCCCGAAGCTCAAGCGCACCGCGATCGAGCACCTGGCGTGGGTAGGCGGGTGCGACGGCTTCGGGCTGACGCGGCGCGAGCTGCTGTGGCAGGTGGGTCTGTGGCTCACGCCCGAGACGGAGCAGCGCGGCGGCGCGCCGGGACGGCGCCAGCTCGAGCTGGCGCTGAATCACCCGTATGAACGCGTGCGTTTCGGGGGCCTGGAGCCGGACGAGCGGCTGCTCGCGGAGTACGCCGTGCTGGGATTCGCAGCGAGCGGCCACCCCCTCGAGCTGCTGCGCGAGGCGATGCCGTCCGCCGTGGTGAAGAGCGACGCGCTCCCCCGGCTCGAGCACGGCGCGCGGGTGGAGGTCGCGGGCCTCGTCGTGGCGCGCCAGCGCCCCGAAACGGCGAAAGGGTTCGTCTTCGTGCTGCTCGAGGACGAGGCGGGGATGGTGAACGTGATCGTGCGTCCCGACGTGTTCCACGAGCATCGCGCCGCGATCCGCAGCGAGCCGCTGATGTGGGTGCGCGGCACGCTCGCCAAGGACGACGGGAGCTGGAACGTGATCGCGGAAGAAGTGCGGGGACTGCATTGCGGATTGCGGATTGCGGATTGCGGAATCGAAATGCCACCTGTCGAATCCGCAATCCGAAATCCGCACTCCGCAATGGCATTTCTCAGGTCCATGCGGCGCGTCGCGCCGGACTCGAAGGACTGGGGGTGAGGCGACCGGGCAGCACGCCACGAGGTGTGCTGCGTCGCCGCCACCCGTCGCGTTCCGGGCGGAGTGGGTCTCGAGCGCGATCGGCGTTCCGGCACTCGGCGCGGCACGCCGCCTGCAACAACCGAATAGCGCACAGCCCTTTTCAACCGGAAACGACCGGCGGCGCAGAGCGCCGCCGCTGCTCGAAAGGAGACATTTGTGAAACGGCTCTTCCAACGCTCGATAACGCTGCTGGTGCTGCCGTTGATCGCGGCCTGCGACGCACACAACGGCTTGATGGGGCCCGGCGGCAGCAGCCAGGCGGCCAGCGCCGCGAACTTTCCGAATGTCGTCGGCTCCTATGCGGGGACGGCTGTGGCCCACGCCCGACTGTCGACGGGACAGACCTACTCCATCTCGTGCCCGATCGATATCGCGGTGGC